>Ga0126306_10000358_pt1 | contig 20222 bp, 20 predicted proteins | sample Plot27_FD_92592 | JGI IMG/M metagenome (GOLD analysis project Ga0126306, IMG submission 92592) | Serpentine soil microbial communities from UC McLaughlin Reserve, CA, USA - Plot27 | ecosystem: Environmental > Terrestrial > Soil > Grasslands | place: USA: UC McLaughlin Reserve, Lake County... | reverse complement strand
TACCGGCTCTGTGTGGGGCACCCGCCCCCGCTGGTGCCGGCGGAGCTGCGCGTGCCGGTGCCCGAGCGCGCAGGTCCCGAGGGCGTTCTGCGCCCGCTCGACGAGGACGCACTGCGGGCGGCTCTCGACGGGCTCGAGGCCGAGGCGGCGGCGGTCTGCCTCCTGTGGGGCTTTCGCCATCCCGACCACGAGCGGCGGAGCGCCGAGCTGCTCGAGCAGGCGCTGCCGGGGATCCACGTTTCGACCTCGCACGAGACCGCCGGGGTGTTCCGCGAGTACGAGCGCTGCGCAACCACCATCGTGGACGCCGCACTGTCGCCGCTCCTACGCGGCTACCTCGAGCGACTCACCGACCGGGCGCGGGAGGCGGGCCTGCCGGAGCCCGAGGTGATGCTGTCGAGCGGCGGCACGGCAAGCGCGGCCACGGCGGCGCGGCACGCGTCCTGGACCGTGCTGTCGGGGCCCGCGGGGGGCGCGGTGGGCGCCGCGCGCATGGCCGGTGGCCACGCGACGGGCGGCGGCGCGGGCGACGCCGTCGGCCTCGACATGGGCGGCACCTCGTGCGACGTCTCGCTGATCGTGGGCGGGGCCGCCGCCGTCGGTACCGGCCGTGAGGTGGGAGGCCGCGCGCTCGCGCTGCCGATGGTGGACGTGCACACCGTGGGCGCGGGTGGCGGATCGATCGCGTGGCGCGACGCCGGCGGCGCCCTGCGCGTGGGGCCGCGGTCGGCGGGGGCGGATCCGGGGCCCGCCTGTTACGGGCGCGGTGGCGAGCGGCCGACGGTCACGGACGCCAACCTGATGCTCGGCCACCTCGACGAGCACTCGCCGCTTGCGGGCGGCGTGCGGCTCGACCGCGCAGCCGCCGAGCGGGCTGTGGGCGAGCTGGCCGAGGAGCTGGAGCTGGGGCTCGAGGAGACCGCCGCGGGCATCGCGCGCGTGGCGAGCGCGGCGATGGCCCAGGCCGTGCGGGTGGTCACGGTGGAGCGCGGCATCGATCCGCGCGAGCTCGCGCTCGTGCCGTTCGGCGGAGCGGGCCCGCTGCACGCGGCCCAGATAGCCGACGAGCTCGGCATGCGGCGGGTGCTGGTGCCCGTGGCGAGCGGCGTGCTGTCCGCCTTCGGGCTCGTGGTGGCGGAGCGGAGGCGCGACCTCGTGGAGAGCGTGCTGCTCACGGGCGGCGAGCTCACGGCGGAGAACGTGGCAGCGGTGGTGGAGCGTCTCGCCGAACGTGGCCGCGAGGAGCTGGACGAGGGCGAGGCGGAGCTGCGCGCCACGTACGACCTGCGTTACGAGGGCCAGGCGTTCGAGCTGCAGATCGCGGGTGACCCGGCGCCCGACCCGGAGGAGCTGCGGCGCGCGTTCGACCGCGCTCACGAGGAGCGCTACGGCTACGCCGACCGCGACGCGGGCCTCGAGCTGGTGAGCGTGCGGGTGGCGGTTGCCCTGCCGGGCGCCGAGCCGCGACCGGCCGCCTGGGATGGTCTGCCGGGTGGCGTGGCCGAGGGGCCCGCGGTGGTCCGGCTGCCGGGCTCGACCCTGGTGGTCCCCGAGGGTTGGCGTGCGCGCGAACAGGACGACACGGTGGTGATGGAGCGCTGAGCGGCCTCGACCCCATCACTCTCGAGGTGATGCTCGGGAGCCTGCGCGCGGCCTGCGACGAGATGGGCGCCGTGCTCGTGCGCTCCGCCCACTCGGCCAACATCAAGGAGCGCCGCGATGCCTCCACCGCGCTGTTCGACGCTGACGGCCAGATGGTCATGCAGGCGGAGCACATCCCGGTGCACCTCGGCGCCATGCCATCCGCCGTGGCGGCGGTGCTCGACGAGGAGCAGCGCCCGGGCGAGTCCTGGATCCTCAACGACCCCTACCGGGGCGGCACGCACCTCCCGGACATCACGGTGATCACGCCGCTCTTCCACGACGGGGAGCCGGCGAGCTTCGCCGCGAGCCGCGCCCACCACGCCGACGTGGGCGCCGAGGAGCCCGGCAGCATGCCCGCGCTGTCGCGGACGCTCGCCGACGAGGGCGTGGTGATCCCTCCCACGCGCCTGACCGACGACGTCCTGCACGAGCTCGCCGGCCGCATGCGCAACCCCCGGCAGCGCGAGGCCGACCTGCGCGCGCAGCTCGCGGCGGGTCGCGCCGGTGGCGAGCGCGTGGCGGCGCTGATCGAGCGCTTCGGGATCGACACCGTGCGGGCGGGGATGCGTGAGACGCTCGACTACGCGGAGCGCCGCACCCGTGCGCGCATCGACGAGCTGGAGGACGGGGTGCGCGAGGCCGCGGACGTGCTGGAGGCGGCGGACGGAGACGTGGACCTGCACGTCCGGGCGAGCGTCGAGGGCGATGCGATGGAGCTCGACTTCTCCGGCTCGGCCGAGCAGCACGACGGCAACCTGAACTGCCCGCTCGCGGTGACCCTCTCGGCCTGCTACTTCGCGCTGCGGGTGCTCACCGACCCCGACGTGCCGCCCTGCGCGGGCGCCTACCGGCCGCTCACCGTCACGGCCCCGGAGGGCTCGCTGCTGAACGCGCGCTCCCCGGCGGCCGTTGCGGCCGGCAACGTGGAGACCTCGTCCCGGGTGGCGGACCTCGTGCTGCGCGCGTTCGGGCACGCACTCGGCCAGGGCACGATGAACAACCTGACGCTCGGGAACGAGCGCTTCACCTACTACGAGACGCTCGGCGGCGGCCAGGGCGCCTGCGCGGACGCGGACGGGCCGAGCGCGGTGCACGTGGCGATGTCGAACACGCTCAACACCCCGATCGAGGCGCTCGAGCTCGAGTTCCCGCTGCGCGCGGTCGAGTACTCGCTGCGGCGCGGCTCCGGAGGGGCCGGGCGCCAGCGCGGAGGCGACGGCGTGGTTCGCGAGCTCGAGGCGCTCGACGAGATGCGCTACTCGCTGATCACCGAGCGCCGCCGCCACCCAGCGCCCGGCGCGGACGGCGGCGAGCCCGGCTCGCCTGGTAGGAACCTGCTGAACGGGGACGAGTTGCCGCCCAAGGCGTCGGGAACGCTCCACCCCGGAGACAGGCTGCGAATCGAGACCCCCGGAGGTGGCGGACATGGACAGTGAGATCGGGCGGGTCGCCTTCTGCGGCCTCGGAATCATGGGCGGGCCGATGGCCGCGAACCTGGCGAAGGCGGGCTTCGAGCTGTCCGTCTACACGCGCACGCAGGAGAAGGCGGAGCAGTTCGCCGCCGAGCACGGCGCCCGGGCTGCAGCAACCCCGCGGGAGGCAGCCGAGGGCGCGTCGGCCGTGATCACGATGGTGCCCGACGCGCCCGAGGTCGAGGAGGTGCTGCTCGGAGAAGAGGGCGCCGTCCACGGGCTCGGCGAGGGTGCGCTCGCGATCGACATGTCCACGATCGCCCCCACCGCGGCTCGTGCGATCGGCGAGCGCTTGGCCGACGACGGCGCGGCCTTTCTCGAGGCCCCGGTCTCAGGCTCCCGGCCCAAGGCCGAGGACGGCACCCTCACGATCATGGTCGGCGGCGAGAAAGAGGCCTTCGAGCGCGCCCGGCCGCTGTTCGAGGCGATGGGCGAGCGCATCGTGCACGTGGGGCCACAGGGCCACGCGCAGCTGGCGAAGCTGCTCACAAACACGATGGGCGCGGTGCACGCCGTGGCGCTCGCCGAGTCGGTGCTGGCGGCGGAGCGCGCCGGCCTCGACGCGGACGCGTTCCTGGAGGTGGCGGCGGGCAGCGCGGGCAACTCGACGGTGCTCGGGCTGAAGGGGCAGCCCATGTTCGAGCGTGACTTCAAGCCGCTGTTCAAGCTCGAGCACATGCTGAAGGACGTGCGCCACTGCCTGGACGAGGCCAGGGCACTCGGGGTGGAGCTGCGCCTGGGCTCGCTCGTGGAGCCGCTCTACGCGCGCGCCGCGGAGGCGGGCCACGGCGGTGAGGACTTCGCCGCGGTGATCACCGCGCTCGAGCAGCGCTGAAGGCGTCCACCGCCTGCGCCCAGGCACGCTCCAGCTCGGCGTCGGGCGGGAAGCGGCCGGCCAGCTCGAGCACGACCATCCCGTGCGCGAACGCCCAGACGGCGCGGGCGAGGTCGGGGTCGCCCGCGGCGCGCATCAGCGGCGCGGCGGCGCGCGCCTCGAGGCCCTCGGGCAGCAGCTCCCTGGGCAGCGGGCGGTCGGTCATCAGCCGGTAGAGCTGCGGGTTCTCGCGCACGAAGCGGCGGTAGGCGGCCGCGATGTCCCCCAGCGTCGGGCCGGCGGTCTCGAGCGCCTCGGCCCACATCCGCATGCCCTCGGCGATCAGCACGGCCTCGAGCGCCCGCTTGCTGGGGAAGTGCTTATAGAGCGACGGCGGCTTGATGCCGAGCGCCTGGGCCACGCGGCCGAGCGTGAGCGCCTCCACACCCTCGCGCGTGAGCAGGTCGCGGGCCACGCCCACGATCTCCTGCTGGCGCTCGGTGAGCGAGGCGGCCGTCACTCGGCGCGCTCCTTGACGGCCTCGTTCATCTGCTCGAAGGCCGGCAGCGTGCGCTTGCGCAGCCCCTTTGCCAGCAGCGGGACGAGGATGCCGGTGAAGCGCTCCTCCTGGATCAGTCGGCTGCCCCCGGCCGTCGGCTCGATGGCGAAGCGGTGCTCGCCGTCGAACACCCCGGGCGCCACCAGGCGGCCGAGCCAGCGCAGCTCGCGGCCCGGCTCGGCCTCGAGCACGGTGGGCCGGAAGCGCATCGCCCGCCCGCCCTCGGGCTGCATCGTCAGATCCAGCCGCTCGCCGGCGGCGAGCGAGCCGCTTGCCTCGCGGATGAACGGGTTCCAGCTCGGATAGGACGGCAGGTCGCTGAGCACAGCCCAGACGGCCTCTGGGGAGGCGTCGATGTCGGTGCTTGTCTTCAGATGCAGGGCCATTTGGCACTCCTGTGTAGGCTTAGCTAATCGTCTTAGCCAGACTAGGCTAATACCGTTAGCTTGTCAAGCACGAAATTTCCCTTGCAACCTGAGCGTCTGTTCGTAACAATGAGCCGCCCGCGTCCCGCCTCATGTAGTTGCCAGATACCTCGACGCGGCTTTTTGGAGGTTTCTCTCGTCTATGCCAGTTGCATTCAAGGAATGGGCCGTGACCGTGCGGGCGCTCGCCGAGGGCGAGCAGCTGCTCACCCTGCGCAAGGGTGGGATCCGCGAGGAGAACAAGCATTTCGAGATCGAGCACGACCGCTTCTTCCTCTACCCCACGTTCGACCACCAGCGGAACGACCTGATCCGCCAGTCCCACCTGCCCGAGCTCGCCCGCGCGCTCGAGGAGGGCGTCTGGCCCGATGACGAGCCGCCCGCGAAGGCGCTGCTCCAGGACGGCGGGATCCCGCAGCCCGAGCGCGTGCGCATCCGCGCCTGGGCCGAGGTGTCGGCCAGCTACCTGATCACGGACCCGCGCGCCATCGACGCGCTGTCGCCGTACTACATCTGGACGCCGGATTACGCCGAGAAGCGCCTGCACTGGAAGCGGCGCCACCCGCTGCACGTGATGGTGCTGCGCACCTACCGCATCCCGCGGCCGGTGACGGTGAAGGTCCGCCCCGAGTACCACGGCTGCCGCTCGTGGCTCGAGCTGTACCGCGAGCTCCGCTTCGAGGGCACCCCCGTGCTCTCGGACGAGGAGTTCGAGCGCGCCTCCGAGGAGATCGAAGCGATCGCCTCGGACGCGGTGCCGGTCCTGGCGTAGAAGCCCGGGAACCGGCGCACAGCGCGCGCTGGGCGCGTAGTTTGCTGCGCCATGCGATGCCTTGGGACGCAGGGCACGCTGGCGCTCGTCGCCGCGTGTGCAATCGCGATCGGCGCTGCCGGCAGCGCCACGGCGCAGGTACCGGGACTGCCCCAGCTGCCGGGCCTGCCCGGGCTGCCTGCCGACACTCCCGTCCAGCCCTTCGGAACCAACGACGGGGGCGGCTTCTGGAACATCCTGCCTCCGGGACAGAACGGCCACGCAAGCGGCGCCGACATCGCGGCATTCCTCGCCGCATGCCCGCCGCCCAAGGCGAACTGCCCGAACGCGCCGCGTCCGAAGCACTCCTCCAAGGAGCTTCAGATGTACGGCGATCTCGTGTACGCCTCCCCCGGGCTGAGCGCCGCCGACGTTCCCAAGTACTTCAAGGACGCCACCTTCGGCGTGAAGCAGAACGAGGCGGAGCGGATCTACTCGCCGCCGGGCCGTGACGACGTGACGATCGTGCGCGACGGCAACTTCGGCGTGCCGCACCTCTACGGCTCCACGCGCGCGGGCACGATGTTCGGGCTCGGCTACGTGGGCGCCGAGGACCGCCTGTTCGTGATGGACGTCCTGCGCAACTCCGGGCGGGCGCAGCTGTCCGCGTTCGCGGGCGGCTCTGCCGGCAACCGAGCGCAGGACCACACGCAGTGGGAGATCGCGCCCTACACCGAGGCCGACCTCCAGCGCCAGTTCGACCTGGGCGACGACGTGTACGGCGCCGCCGGCGCCGGGCTCCAGGAGGACGTGACCAACTACGTGGCCGGGATCAACCGCTACATCCAAGAGGCGCGCGTGAACCCGCTCAAGATGCCGGGCGAGTACGCCGCGATCGGCAAGCCCGGTCCGCAGGACTGGAAGGTCACCGACGTGATCGCCACAGCGAGCCTGATCGGCGGGATCTTCGGCAAGGGCGGCGGCCGCGAGCTCGACTCCGCGCTGCTCTACCAGGACACCCGGCAGCGCTTCGGGCGCAAGCGCGGCAAGCGCGTCTGGGCGGACCTCCGCACGGCCGAGGATCCCGAGGCGCCGGTCACCGTGAACCCCGGCAAGCGCTTCCCGTACCGCGCGGAGCCGCGCAGCCTGCGGCGCGGCGGCGCGGCGCTACCGGACCGCGGCAGCGTGCACAAGCTCGACGTGGTGAAGGGCGACGCCGCCGCCAGCACCAGCAACCGTGACGACACCGGGCTCGGCGGGATGCTCTCGTTCCCGCGCCAGGGCTCGAACGCGCTGCTCGTCTCGGGGCGCGAGTCGCAGTCCGGCAAGCCGATCGCCGTGATGGGCCCGCAGACGGCCTACTTCGCCCCGCAGCTGCTGATGGACGTGGACGTGCACGGGCCGGGCATCGACGCCCGCGGAGCCGCCTTCGCCGGCATCAGCCTCTACGTCCTGCTGGGTCATGGGCGCGATTACGCTTGGAGCGCCACCTCGGCGGGCCAGGACATCATCGACACGTTCGCGCTTCCTCTCTGCGAGCCGGACGGCTCGGCCCCGACCGTGGACTCGATGCACTACGTGTTCAAGGGCAAGTGCACGGCCGTCGAGGTGCTCGAGAAGTCCAACAACTGGACCCCGAGCCCGGCTGACGACACGCCGCCCGGCTCGGAGACGCTCCACGCCGAGCGCACGAAGCTCGGCCTGGTCACCGCCCGCGCGAGCGTGAAGGGCAAGCCGGTGCTGTACACGAAGCTCCGCTCCACCTACTTCCACGAGGCCGACTCGGCGCTCGGCTTCGTCGAGCTGAACGACCCGAGCAAGATCCGCTCGCCGCAGGACTTCCAGCGGGCGGCCTCCAAGATCGGCTTCACGTTCAACTGGCTCTACATCGACCACTCGCACATCGGCTACTTCAACTCGGGGAACAACCCTGTCCGCACGTCGCGCACGAGCTCGCACTTCCCGGTGAACGGGCGCTTCGCTTGGCGCGACTGGAACCCGGACATGTGGAGCGCGAGGTACACGCCGTTCGCGACCCACCCGCAGACGATCGACCAGTCGTACATCGTCAGCTGGAACAACAAGCAGGCACGCGGGTATCGGGCCTCGGACGACAACTTCTCGTACGGCTCGACGTACCGCTCGCAGTCGCTCTCCGACCGCATCCGCAGGGGCACGCGCGGCGCGAAGAAGATGTCGCTCGTCCAGCTGATCGACGCCATGGAGGGCGCCGGGACGGTGGACCTGCGCGCGACCAAGGTCCTGCCCTGGGCGCTCAGGGTGGTCGGCCGGCCACGCGACGCGCAACTGCGCAATGCGGTAGGCGTGCTGAAGGCATGGGTGCGCGCGGGCGGGCACCGGCTCGACCGCGACCGCAACGGCGTCTACGAGCACGCCCAGGCGATCTCGATCCTCGACCGCTGGTGGTCGCGCTGGCTGTGGGTCGAGTTCCGGCCGGTGCTAGGGGTGGCCGCGTACAGGCGGCTCGGCACCATCCTGCGACCCGACGACGACCCGAACCTGGACGGCGAGCACCACGGCTCGGCGTACAACGGTGGCTGGTACCACTACGCCCAGAAGGACCTGCGGCGCGTGCTCGGCCGCAGGGTGCGCGGGCCGCTCTCGCGCATCTACTGCGGTGGCTCGCCGCGCCGCCAGGGCAACCTGCGTCGCTGCCGCGCACGCCTGCGCTCGGCGCTGAAGCGGGCGGTGGCGGCGGACCCGGCGGTCTTCTACAAGGACGAGACCTGCGAGGACTACGGGCTGCCGTCAGACCAGTGGTGCTACGACAGCGTGCGCCAGCGCCCGGTCGGAGCCATCAACCAGCCGCTGATCCACTGGATCAATCGCCCGACGTTCCAGCAGGTGATCGAGATCCAGAACGAGGCCCCGCGCTGAATCGGCGCGGGTCGAACGCAGCCGGGTCGAGCGCCGGCGGCTCGCCGCAGATCATCTGAGCGAGGAGAAGGCCCGAGATCGGGCCGTGGCAGACGCCCGCGCCCTCGTGGCCGGTGCTCGTCCACACGCCGGGCCGCAGCGGGCCGACCGCGGGCAGGCCGTCGGGTAGCCAGGGCCGGAAGCCACACCAGCTGCGTGTTATATCGAGCTCCCTGAGCCGCGGGACGAAGCGCGCCGCGCGCTCGAGCATCGCCCGCGTCACCTCCTCCCGGACGGCGGGGTCGAACCCGACGCGCTCGCGGCTCGAGCCGACGAGCAGCTCGTCGCCGTCGAGCGTCTGCTCCACCACCACGGCCAGCGCGACCCCCTCGTCGCCGGCCGCGACAGCATCCACGTATGCCGCCTCGATGAGCTTGTGGCGGATCATCCCGGGCGGCGCGGCGACCGCCACGAGCTGCCCCTTGCGCGGCTCAACCGGCAGGCCGGTGAGCGCAGCCGCCCACGGGCCCGTGGCGAGGACGACGTGCTCGCACGCGAGGCGCTCGCCGTCCTCGAGCGTCACGCTGCCCTGCTCGACGGACGCCACCGCGGCGCCCTCCCGCACGTGCAGCTCGGCGGCGAGCGCGCGCGTCATCCCACCCGGGTCCACCTGGAGGTCGTCGGGCTCGCGCAGAACGCGCACGCCGGCTGCCAGCTCGGGCTCGAGCTGCGCCTCCTCGGCGCCGTCCGGGTGGTCGAGCAGAAGGGCTCCCTTGCGCGTGACCCGCGCCGCCGGGGAGCGCTCGCCCAGCTCGAGCCAGAGGTCGCGACCCAGCATCGCGAGCTCGCGCTCGGGGCCGGGAGGCTTGTCGCAGACGAGCACGTTCCCCTCGCCCACGCCCGTGGTCCCTCCCGATACCGCGCCGCGGTCGAGGAGCAGCACGTCGAGTCCGCGCTCCTGGAGGAAGTGGGCCGCCGCCGCGCCGCAGATGCCGGCGCCGACGACGATCGCGTCAGCGGCCACGGGCGGCCTGCGCGTCAGCCGACACGGAAGCCGTGCGGGAACGGATCCTCGGGATCGAGCATGTACTGGCCCATCCCCGTGATCCACGCGCGGCCGATGATCTCCGGCACGACCGCGGGCCGCCCGCCCACGCTGGTCTCCTCGAGCAGCCGGCCCGTGAAGCGGGTCCCGAGGATCCCCTCGTTCACGAACGGCGCGCCGAGCGCCAGCTCTCCGCGGGACCAGAGCTGGGCCATGCGCGCGCTCGTCCCGGTCCCGCACGGCGAGCGGTCCATCCAGCCGGGATGGATGGCTGTGGCCGAGCGGCTGTCGGCTCCGTTCGCGCCGGGCGCCGTCCAGACGACGTGGCGGCAGCCGCGGATGTCCGGGTCATCCGGGTGCACCGGCTCGTCGACCGCCGCCATCAGCGCGAGCCCGGCCTCGATCAGCTCGTCCGCCTGCTCCGGTCTCACCGACAGGCCGGCCGAGGCGGCATCCGCGATCGCGTAGAAGTTGCCGCCGTAGGCCATGTCGTAGCGCACGCCCGCGGCCTCGGCGTCCGTGGCGTGAAGGAACGAGGGCACGTTCCGCAGCGACACGGACTTGGCCCGGCCGTCCTCCACGCTCACGCGCGCCTCGACCAGTCCGGCGGGCACGTCGAGTCGCACGACGGTCTCGGGCTCGCGCACCTCGACCATACCGGTCTCGACGAGCACGGTGGCCACGCCGATCGTTCCGTGGCCGCACATCGGCAGGCAGCCGCTCACCTCGATGTAGACGACGCCCCAGTCGGCGTCCTCGCGGCACGGCGGCTGGAGGATCGCCCCGGACATCGCGCCGTGCCCGCGGGGCTCGTGCATCAGGAGCGTGCGCATCCAGTCGCGCTCGCGCTCGAAGCGCAGCTTGCGCTCGAGCATGGTGTCGCCGGGGAGCACACCCACCCCGCCGGTGATCACACGAGTGGGCATCCCCTCGGTGTGGGAGTCGACGGCGTGGAAGACGCGGCCGGCGCGCATCAGCGCCGGATCGCCGCCGGCTCCAGGGCGGCAACCACGGCGCTTACCGTCTGCTGCTCGGCCTCGGTGAGCGCCAGGCGCGGCGGCCGCGTGGGCCCGCCGTGGCTGCCGCTGAGGTCGAGCGCGGCCTTGAAGTACTGGACGAGCTTCGGCGTCATGTCGAGCCGCGCGAGCGGCAGCAGGCGCGTGTGGCAGAGGCGGGCGGCCTCGAGCTGGCCGTCGGCCACGAGCGCCTCGAGCTCGAGGCAGAGCTCGGGTGCCACGTTCGCGACCCCGGACACCCAGCCAACCGCGCCGGCGGAGTAGCCCTCGAGTGCCCAGTCGTCTCCACCCACGAGGACCTCGAGCCGGTCGTCCGCAAGCTCCACGAGGTGGGCGATCCGACGCGCGTCGCCCGAGCACTCCTTCACAGCGGCGATGCGCTCGTGGCGCTCGGCGAGCCGCACGATCGTCTCGACGGGAAGGTCCTGCCGCGACGCCTCGGGGTTGTTGTAGAGCATCACCGGGAGGTCGGTGGCCGCCGTCACGGCGGCGAAATGGGCGTCGAGCTCGCGCTCGTCCGCGAGGTAGGTCGTCGGCGGCAGGCACATCAGGCCATAGGCCCCGAGCGCCGCGGCCTCCTCCGCCCGGCGCGCCGCGCTCGGGCCGTCCGGCGATGAGATCCCGACGGTCACCCGCGCGCCGCTGGCGATCGCCGTCTCGGTGACCACGCGCCGCTCGTCGTCGGAGAGCGCCCCGGCCTCTCCCATGGTCCCGCACACCACCACGTCGCCGATGCCGCTGTCCACGAGCCGGAGCGCGTTGGCCGCGAGCCGCTCGGGCGCCAGGGACAGGTCGTCGTTGAACGGCGTCAGCAGGGCCGGGATCACGGACCGGAAGGTCATGCTTGCGAGATTAACCAGCTAGCCGGGGCAGCACCAGCCGGCCACGCGCGGGAAGCCGCCCGCTGCCCCCAGCTCGGCGCTCACGCCGTGGAGCGCCCGGCGCACGCGGCCGCCCGGGCCGAGCAGAAGCCACTGGTCGGCGTCGCGCCAGGCGAGCAGCAGACGCCGGCCGTCACGCGACCAGGCGAGCCCGGCCACATCGCCCTGGAAGAGCTGCCGCGGCGCGCCCGCGACGCCCAGCGGCACGTCGAGCACGCGCGTGCCGACGACCACTGCCGCGTGCCGGCCAGCGGGATGGAGCGCGAGCTCTCGAGCCGCCCCCGGCAGTTCGATCTTGCGAAGCACCCGGCCGCTGGCGTCGAGCACCGTCAGGGCGTGGGCGGAGAGCGCCACGAGCCGCCGGCCATCTCGTGACCAGGCAAGCTGCCGACTCGGTGGGGTCGACGCGCGCCAGAGCGTCAGCCCGGTGTCCGCGTCCATGGCCTCGAGGCCGCCGCCGGCGCGGGCGTAGACGAGCTCGTGGCCGGCGTGGGGTCGCCAGGCCGGCGTCACGGAGGCCACGCCGCGCCGCAGCAGCCGCTCGCCCACCCCGCGTCCGTCGACCGCCCACAGCGAGCCGCTCTCCAGCCACGTGACGACGAACCCGTCGCCGGTGCTCCAGGCGGGGTGGTGCACGCGGCCCGGGCGCGCCACGGACCATTTCTGCGTGCCCGCCGGGGTCATGGCCACGAGGCGGTGGCCGTCGGCCCCAACGACATGCAACCCGCGCGGCGACCAGCCGGCTTCCGAGAACGCGCCCAGCCGGCGCCAGCTGCCGTCCGCATGGATGGCGTACGCGCCGGAGCCCGAGATCGCCAGGACCGACTTGCCGGGCGGCAGGCCGGCGAAGGCCGGCGCGGCCCGCTCGGCGCGGTCCGCGAAGCGGTCTCCGATCCAATCCCCGACCTCGGCGCCCGCGGGGGTGAGTGCGGCCACGAGACCGACGCAGAGCAGCGCCGCCACGAGCACGGGCCGGAGCACGAGCCGCCACGGGCGTACGGCAGGGGCGGCACGTTCTGCGAGCGCAGCCTCGACCACGGGCCAGCTGCGCGCGGCGGCCTCGCTCTCACCGGGCAGCGGCTGCTCGCGGATGCGGTCGCGCACCGTCACTGCTCCAACACCTCGCCGAGGCGGTCGAGCGCGCGGCGCAGCCGCGAGTTCACGGTGCCGCGCGGCATGTCGAGCGCGCGCGCGATCTCGCCGGGTGTGTAGTCGAACAGGAAGCGCAGGGCGACGACCGCCCGGTGCTCGGGGCTGAGCTCCCGCAGCGCGGCCATCACGTCATTCGAGAGCGGAGCGGCGGGCGGGTCCGGCGGAGCCTCGGCGGAGTCGGCGGCGGCCGCGTCCACCTCGCGGCGCAGCGCCCGCGCGCGGGTCAGGTCGATCGCCCTGTTCACCACGATCCGGTGCATCCAGGGCCCGAATGGCCGGCGGCGGTCGAAGCGCTCGATCGCACGGACCGCGGCGAGGAACGCCTCCTGGGCGATGTCCTCCGCGGCGGCCGCGTCCTGGACCACGAGGTACGCGGCCCGGTAGGCGCGCGGCCACTCGCGCCGGAAGAGCTCCTCGAGCGCCGTCGCCGATCCGCGCTGCACCTCGCGCACGAGACGCCGCTCGCGCAGGCGCTCCGCAGCATCGCTGCCCGTGACGCGCGCGAGCAGGTGCGACTGCCCGGACGTAACGGGCAGCAGGGCCGCTGGCCGGTCACCGGTCATGGCTGACGCAGAGCTTCTCACGCGATCCACCCGTCTCCATACGGTGGCGCGCACGGCAGAGGTCCCTGCGAGAGTTCCGCGCGTGCCCTGGGAGGAGTCGCACTCGCCGACGTTCTCGGCTCGCCACGATTCGTCGCAGCGGGCGGAGGCCGCCGCGGTGCTCCAGTCGCTCGAGGCGTTCCGCGATGAGGTGGACGGGCTCTTCGAGCACGCGCCGGGCGACATCGCCGTGGTTCTCCACCCCCGCGCCGCCGCGCTCGTGCTGGCGCATCCGTGGCTGCCACTCGCGCGGACCGTCGCCGCGCCGGCAAGCCGGCGCTACTTCGCGGGCTGGTTCACCGAGGCCGACATCCACGTGCTGTCCTCACCGGCGCTCGAGCGCCGGGCGTCGAAGGTGCCGGGCTCCCGCGAGGCCCTGCTGCTCTCACCGCTGCACGAGTACTCGCACCTCGTGATCGGCGCCAACAATCCCGATCTGCCGCCGCCGTTCTCGCCCAGCGCCTTCCGGCGCTACGTGCGCTGGGCCTGGCTCTGCGAGGGCGGCGCCGTCTGGCTGTCGGGTCAGACGCCCTATCTCCGCGCGGCCATCGTGCGACGGCTGCGCGAGGGCGGCCGGCCCGAGTTCCCGCCCTCGCCGGGCGACGCAATGCTGCTCGGCGGCACGATCTTCAGCATGCTCGAGCGCGAGGGCGGCCCGAGCGCCGCGGTGGCACTGGCCACGAGCCCGCTCGAAGAGCGCGGCGCCCGCTCCGTGCTCGCCGAGGCCTTCGGGCGGCAGCTCGCGGGAGTCGAGCGAGACTGGCGCGCCGAGCTCGACTCGCTCTCAGCCGCGTCCTGAGCCGGCCTCGCCCGCCGCGGCCGCCGGCAGCGACGACGCGCGCACCGCCGTTCCGCGGCCGCTCCGGTGCTTGCCGTCGAGCAGCGCGCGGTCCGCGCGGCCGATCAGCGCGGACGGCGAGTCGCCCGCCTGCCACTCCGCCACGCCCGCCGTGGCCGCGGTGGCCTGCCCGGCGGAGCCCAGCGCGCTGAGCGCACGAGCGATCGCCTCGAGCGCCCGCCGCGCGACCTCCATGGCCGTCGCCTCGTCAGCATCGATCGCGATCACCGCGAACTCGTCGCCGCCGTAGCGCGCCACGAGGTCGTACGCACGCACGCTCTGCCGCAGGGACTCGCCGGCCTGTCTCAGCACCGCGTCGCCCGCGAGGTGGCCGTGCAGCTCGTTCACCTGCTTGAACTCGTCGAGGTCGAGGATCACCAGCGAGAGGGCGTGGCCCTTGCGAGCGCAGCGCTCGAACTCGCGGTGGAGGGCGTCGTGCATCGCGGCGTGGTTGAGGCAGCCGGTCAGCATGTCCGTGCGCGCAGCGAGTGCGAGCTCTGCATGAGTGCTCGCGTTGCGGCAGGCGGCCGCCGCGAGGTCGCCGAACGCCTCGAGCAGCACGAGTTCCTCGCCGCTCACGTCCCGCTCGCCCTCGTAGCCCACGGCGAGGGCGCCGCGCAGCCGGCCGTCCCAGCGCAGCGGAACGGCGAGCGCACCCTCCGCGAGCCTCGGCTCGCCGCGCGCCACGACCTCTCCGACCAGACCCTCGCCCAGCTCCACGGCCTCGCCGATCCGCTCGGCAGGCTGCCCGAAGGTGGCGCGCGCCCGGACGCCGTCGGCACCGCCGCCGAGGAACACGCCCGCGCTGTCGGCCTCGAGCAGCCGCGCCGCCTCCTCGCAGACCCGCACGAGCACCCGGCTGGGGTCGAGCCTCTCGTTCAGGCGGCGCACTGCATCCAGGAGACCCGACGCGCTCTCCATCACGGCTAGAGCCCGAGCGTCTTCGCGATGATGTTCTTCTGGATCTCGGAGGTGCCGCCGTAGATGGTGGTCACGACCGCGGTGCGAAGGTGTCTTTCCATGGGGTATTCGGTGGCGTACCCGTAGCCGCCCATGATCTGAACCCCCTCGAGTGCGACCCGCTTGGCCAGCTCCGTGGCCGCCAGCTTCGCCATCGAGGCCTCCTGCGGAAGCATCCGGCTCGGGTCGTCGTCGGTCAGCGACGCCACCCAGCGCACCAGCAGCCGTACCTGTGCGATCTCGGTGGCCATCTCCGCGAACCTGTGCGAAATCGCCTGGAACGAGCCGACCGGGCGCCCGAACTGCTTCCGCTCCTTGGCGTAGGCCAGCGCATCGTCGAACGCGCGCTGGGCCAGGCCGAGCGACGTGGCCGCCAGGATCGTGCGCTCGTAGTTCAGGCCGGCCATGAGCTGGGTCCAGCCACCGCCATCCGTGCCGAGCAGCGCCTCCTCGGGCACGCGCACGCCGTCGAGATGGATCTCGTTCGTCTCCTCGCCGCCCAGCGTCGCGATCGGGGTGATCGTCATTCCGGGCGCCTCGCGCGGCACCAGGATCATCGACATGTCCTCGTGGCGCTCGCCCTCACCGGTTCGGCAGACGATCAGGATGTGGCTCGCCTTGTGGGCGTAGGAGCACCACATCTTCGCCCCGTTCAGCACCCATTCGCCGTCCTCCAGGCGCCCGCGGGTCTTCAGCGCCGCCACGTCGGAGCCCGCGTCCGGCTCGGACATCGCGATGGCGAGCGTGCCGCCCTTCACGACGTGGCCGAAGTGCTCGCGCTTCTGCTCCTCGGTGCCGAAGCGGTTGAGCGCCCCGACCACGATCAGGGTGACCCCGTAGCCCGCCACCGGGATCTGACCGCGGGTGAACTCCTCGAGGAACAGCGTGGCCTCGAGGAACGAGCCGCCCGAGCCGCCGTACTCCTCGGGAATCTGGAGCCCGTACCAGCCGAGCTCGCCCATGCGGGCGGCCACCTCGTCCGAGTGGCCGTCGTGCTCGGGCCGCTCGTGCTTCTCGCGTGCCGCGAAGTCGCGGATCGCCTCGACGAACGCGCGCTGCTCGTCGGTGAGGCCGCGGTCGGCTGTGGCTGTGAGGGTCGCCGCCGTGCTCAAGCCTCGACAGGCTCCCGCGGCTTGAAGCGGTTCAGCTCGCGCAGGGCGATGACCATCTTGTGCACCTCGTCCGGCCCGTCGGCGATGCGCAGCCAGCGGCCCTGGCGCCAGGCCGCCGCGAGCGGCGTGTCGTCCGACATGCCGAGCGCGCCGTGCACCTGCATGGCCCGGTCGAGCACCCGCTGGTGCATCTGCGCGGCGATCACCTTGATCATCGAGATGTCCTGGCGAGCGGCGCGCTTGCCCTCGGTGTCCATCCTCCAGGCGGCATGCAGCACCATCAGCCGGGCCGAGTCGATCTCCATGCGCGACTTGGCGATGAAGTCCTGGACGAACTGCTTCTCCGCGAGCGGCCCGCCGAACGCCTGGCGGTCGTGGGCGCGCCGGCACATCAGCTCGAAGGCGCGCTCGGCCGACCCGATCGCGCGCATGCAGTGGTGGATACGCCCTGGGCCGAGCCGGTCCTGCGCGATCGCGAAGCCGCCGCCGCGCTCACCGAGCAGGTTCTGCGCCGGCACACGGCAGTCCTCGTAGCGCACCTCCCAGTGGCCCGGGCCCTCGTCGTGGCCCATCACCGGCACCGGCCGGATGCCCTCGAAGCCGGGCGTGTCCACGGGCACGAGGATCATGCTGGCGCGCTTGTGCGGCGGCGCGTCGGGGTCGGTCACGACCATGGCGATCGCGAGCGCGGCCCCGTTGTAGCCCGACGTGAACCACTTGTGCCCGTTGATCACCCACTCATCGCCGTCGAGGTCCGCGCGGGAGATCAGCCCGGTGGGATCTGAGCCCGCGCTCTCGGGCTCGGTCATCGAGAAGCAGGAGCGGATCTCACCGTCGAGCAGCGGCTGAAGCCAGCGGTCCTGCTGCTCGTCCGTGCCGTGCTCGGCGAGGATCTCCATGTTGCCGGTGTCGGGAGCGGAGCAGTTGAAGACCATCGGCGCGACGCCGCTTTTCCCCATCAGCTCGCAGAGCATCCCGTACTCCCAGTTGGTGAGCCCGGGGCCGAAGCGGTCGTCCGGCAGGAACAGGTTCCAGAGGCCCTCGGCCTTGGCGCGCTCGCGCAGCGCGACGAGGATCTCGGGGTACGGAACGCCCGGGCGGACCTGCTTGTCGAGCGCCTCGACCGCCTCCCGCTCAACGGGGTCGACGTGCTCCTCCATGAACTCCCGAATCCGGTCCAGGAGCGTGGCAACTCGGTCCGACGGAGCGAAATCCATGGCCGCGGAGCCTACAGCGCGGCGGCGCGAGGCCGGGTGGCCGTCGCCGCCCGCCTCGGCGGCCGTCAGGCGCCCTGGAAGGCCAGGTAGGCCAGCAGCGCGGTGGCAGCGCCACCGAGCGCTATCGCCGCCGCGAGCACGAGTGGTCGCGGGCCGCGGTTCTCGCCGGTGCTGGGCGCCATGTCCGCCTCGAGCAGCACCTCGCGCGCGGTCTCCGCGCCGGCGGACGGCACGAGCACGTCGCGCGGGCCTGCGGCAAGGAAGTCCGGCACGTCGAAGCCGGCGCTGCGGCGCAGGATGCTCGGCACCCCCCACTCGAGCAGCAGCCCCTGGATCAGCTCGGCCTCGGCCTGGTTGCGCCCGCCGGCCACGCGCACGAGCTCGCCCTCGGTGAACGCCGGGTCGATCTTGCGGGCCCGCCCGTGCGCGTCACTCAGCGGAGCGTCGAGCTGCTCGGCGCCCTGCCGCACGAGCGGCATGCCGCAGCTCGGGCAGAAGCTCGCGCCGGAGTCGTCCTCGCGGCCGCAGCCAGGGCAGGCGAGCGACTCGTCAGGCGACATCGAGCGCCTCCTCCTCCACGCGGCCGTCGGCGATCCGCCACACCCGTACCACGGGCTCGTTCTCGAGCGAGATGATCAGGTAGCGCCAGTGCGGGTAGGTGGCCAGGTTGATGTCGGTCTGCGATGGCTCGGCCGGACTGCGTGGGTGCGAGTGGTAGACCCCGACCTCGAAGCCCTCGTCGTCCAGCTCGTTGGCAGCGAACAGGCTCTTGTGGTCGAGCTCGTAGCCGTAGGGGGACTTGCGCGGGTTGTCCGCCCGGAAGACGGCCTCCACCGTGCCTTCCCGCGCGCTCAGGTAACCGCAGCACTCGTTCGGCGCATCCTCGCGCGCGTGCGCGACCAGCTCGTCCCAGTGCGCCTGCGAGATCCTCACCGGGTGAAGGCTAGTCTGCGGCCGATGGGGCTCTTCCTCACGCGCCGCGAGGCGCTCGGTGGCGCCACCGCAGCCCTCCTGCTCGCCTCGTGCGGCGGGGGAGATCCGCCCCCGTCCACGGGCCCGCGGCCCGGCTCGGGTGCGGCTTTGCTCGGCTCGCTGCTCGCGCTCGAGCACGCGGTGGTGGCGGCCTACGCGACCTGCGAGGAGGTGCTGAGCGGCGACGCGCTGCGCAACACCCGCGCCATCGCGGAGCAGGAGCGCGAGCACGTGACCCGGCTGCAGGAGTTGATCCGCGACCTCGGCGGCGATCCGCCCTCCGGGCGCAGCGCGGACGAGTACGCGCGCACGTTCCCGCGGCTTCGGGAGCCCGGCGACGCGCTGGCCTTCGCCGAGGACCTGGAGCAGCGCCAGGTGCGCGCCTACCTCGAGGCGCTCGCCGAGCTGCCCGACCTGCGCCTGCGCAGCGCGGCGGCGGGGATCGGCGCCGAGGAGGGCGCGCAGCTGGCGGCCGTGCGCGTGCTTCAGGGGCTGCCCGCCGCTCAGGGCCCGTTCGTGACGGGGGCGCTCTGATGGCAGGGGGCTCCGACGTGGACGTGCTCGAGGACCTGCTCGCGCTCGAGAACCGGCTGATCTCCGCCTACGAGGCGGCGCTGCGCCGCGACGCGATCGACGTCGCGCTGGGGGAGCTGCTGCGCAACCACGAGCGGGAGCATGCGCGCGCGATCGAGGAGGCGCTTCGCCACGCGGGGCGGCGCTCGCCGCGCGCGAGCGTGCCGGCGCCCGAGCTGACCGCGGCGCTGCGCAGCCATGAGTCATTTGCCCGCTACGCGCTCCACCTGGAGGCGGAGGCGCTCGGCTCATACAGCGAGGCGGCCGCAGGGATCCGCAACCCGCGCCTGCGCCAGCCGCTCGGTTCGATCATGGCCTGCGAGGCCGCGCACGAGGTCGCGCTGCGCGAAGCATTAGGCGAGCGCTCGCTCGTGGACTAACCTGGACAGGGATGGGGTTCATCTCCGCACCCGGCCCGCTCGAGCTGATGGTGATCCTGGTGATCGCACTTATCGTGCTGGGCCCGCAGAAGCTGCCGGAGGCGGCGCGCTCGGTCGGCAGGGGAATGCGTGAGCTGAAGGAGTCGCTCACCGCCGACGACGACGAGCGGGACGCGTACGACTACGAAGAGCCCCGCGAGACCAAGACCTAGCGGCTACCAGAACGAGCCGCGCTCGAGCACGCCGTCTTCCTCGAGCTGCTCGACCGTCCTGTTGTAGACGCCCGAGCTCAGGTACTTCCAGCCGTCGTCGGGCGCAACGAAGACGACGTTTCCCTCGTCGAGCTCGCTCGCCACGCGCACGCAGATCGAGGCGATCGCGCCGGTGGACACGCCCACGAAGATGCCCTCCTCGTCGAGGAGCTTCTTGGTCCACACGACCGCGTCGCGGTTCGAGACGAAGATCTTTCTGTCCAGCAGGGAGAGGTCGATGATCGGCGGGATGTAGCCGTCCTCGAGCGAGCGCAGCCCCTGGACCAGCTCGCCCTGGAGCGGCTCGGCGGCCACGATCTGCGTGTCCGGGTCCTCCTCCTTGAAGCGCCGTGCGTTGCCCATCAGCGTGCCGCCGGTGCCGAGTCCGGCCACGAAGGCCGCGACCTCGTCCAGCTCCTCGAGGATCTCCACCGCGGTGCCGTGGTAGTGGGCGTCGGGGTTCGCCTGGTTGCCGTACTGGTACGGCATGTAGTAGCTCGAGTCGGCCGCGGCCATCTCGAGCGCCATGGCCACGGCGCCGTTCGAGCCCTGCTCACCTGGTGAGTAGACGATCTCGGCGCCGTACATCTTCAAGAGCTGCGTGCGCTCGGCCGTCACGTTGTCGGGCATGACCACCTTGAGCGGATAGCCCTTGCGCCGGCAGATCATGCCGAGCGAGAT
>Ga0126306_10000357_pt1 | contig 20228 bp, 22 predicted proteins | sample Plot27_FD_92592 | JGI IMG/M metagenome (GOLD analysis project Ga0126306, IMG submission 92592) | Serpentine soil microbial communities from UC McLaughlin Reserve, CA, USA - Plot27 | ecosystem: Environmental > Terrestrial > Soil > Grasslands | place: USA: UC McLaughlin Reserve, Lake County... | reverse complement strand
TGGCGAGCAGCGCGAACTCCTTGGCCGTAAGATCCACATTCTCTCCCCCGTGGCGGACCACGTGTCGCACGGGGTCGAGCGTAACGTCCCCGACCGCGAGGATCGCGCCGTCTTTCCCTTCGGTCCACGGACGACGGGTCATGGCCCTGACGCGGGCGAGCAGTTCGGGGAAGGCGAAAGGCTTGGGAAGATAGTCGTCGGCGCCGGCGTCGAGACCCTCAACGCGGTCTTCGATCTGGTCGCGGGCGGTCAGCATGATCGCCGGCGTTCCGACCTCCGCGGCACGGAGTCTCTTCACCAGCTGGACGCCACTCAGATCGGGGAGCATCCAGTCCACGATCAGGAGGTCGTATTCGCCAGCCAACGACCGCACGAGCGCCTGCCGGCCGTTGGCCTCCGTCTCGACGGCGTAGCCCTCCTCGGAGAGAACCCGTGAGATCAGGCGCGCCAGCCGCTCCTCGTCCTCTACTACCAGTATCCGCAGCACATTCGTATTATCGCCGCTCTGGGGCGGATCTGCCCCTTTTGCGACCCTTTCTGTGAAAACGCTCATGGGCCACAAAGGCTTCTCACATCTCGGCCGTCCAGACTACAGAGCAGAGATCACACCCCAGAAGGAGGAGCGTTGACGACTCAAGCGAATACCTACAGGGAGGCTGAGGCTCCTGGGCTTCTTGCAGCCTACATGGCGCGCATAGGCAGGGGCGAGTTGCTCAGCCACAAAGAAGAGGTAGAGCTCGGCCGCAGGGCCAGGGCCGGCGATACCGAAGCCCGCAGGCGGCTCGTGGAAAAGAACCTGCGGCTGGCCGTCTCCGTGGCCAGGAAGTACCGTGGGCAGGGCCTTCCCCTGGAGGACCTGATCCAGGAGGGCAACATCGGACTGATGAAGGCGGTAGAGAAGTTCGACCCCGAGAAGGGCAACCGCTTCTCGACGTACGCGACGTGGTGGATCCGCCAGTCGATCCAACGCGCCCTCGGGGACAAGGGGCGCGGGATACGGCTCCCGGCCCACATGAACGAGAAACTCCGCAAGATTCGCAAAGCTCAGGGCGAGCTGGTAGCGATGCTGCACCGCGAGCCGACCCCGGAGGAGACCGCAAGCCACCTCGGATGGGAGGCGAGCAAGGTCAGGTTCGTTCTCGAGTCCGTACCCGAGATCTCGAGCCTCGACCAGCCCCTCGGCCCCGAGGCGGGCGCCCACAGATACGGAGACTTCGTGGAAGACCGGGAACCTCAGGACTTCGACCCGGTAGAGAGCCTCGGGCTCGAGGAGGCCGTGGGGCGTCTGCCTGAGCGCGAACGCCACGTGCTCGTGAACCGCTACGGTCTGGACAGAGGCAAGAAGACTACCGTGCGTGAGCTCTCCGCGAAGCTCGGAATCTCGGAGAAGGCCGTAAGACAGGTTCAGCGCAGGGCGGAGCGTCTACTCAAGACGATTCTGGAAGCGGGGCCGCGAGTTAGTGGCCTCGGGGAGGTAATGGCATGAAGGGACACGTCCTACAACGCTCTTTCTTGTTGACGCTGATGGGGCTGGCGGCGCTGGCTTTCGTGCTCGGTGTCATCTATTTCGACCCGAGCACGGGCAGGACACAGACCGCCAAGCCGGTCGAATCGGCCCCATCTGGTGTCCCATCGGACGAACCCGTGGCCAAGGTCGCCTCCGTGCTTAGCCCTTCGGTGGTGCAGATAAACGTCTCCGGAATCCAGGAGACACCCCTCGGGGCACAGAAAGAAGAGGGCATAGGGAGCGGTGTGATCTACCGCTCTGACGGCTACATCATCACCAACAACCACGTTGTGGAAGGTTCGCGCGATGTCGAAGTTGCCTTCGCTGACGGAGCCATAGAGCGTGGCGAGGTCGTGGGCACGGACCCGACGACGGACGTCGCGGTGATCAAAGTGGACCGCAACGGTCTGCCGGCTGCGACCTTCGCGAGCGGGGACCCTGTGGTCGGCCAGATGGCGGTCGCGGTCGGAAGCCCCTCGGGCTTCGAGTCAACGGTCACCTCAGGCATCATCAGCGGTACGGGGCGTGAGATCCCCGCCCAGATCACCGGCGGAAGTCAGCAAACTTCGCTGGTCGACCTGGTCCAGACCGACGCGGCCATCTCCCCGGGCAACTCGGGCGGCGCCCTGGCCGACCGTGAAGGCCGGGTCATCGGTATGAACGTGGCCTATCTGCCACCGGCCGAGACGGGCGCCGAGAACATCGGCTTCGCCATACCTGCTGAGACGGCAGTCTCCGTAGCGGACCAGCTGATCGAGCACGGAGAAGCCACCCATCCTTACCTCGGCGTCTACCTCTCCGATCTAACCCCGGAGACCGCCAGCAAGTTCGGAAGTTCCGTAGATGCGGGGGCGCTGGTCGAGAAGGTCGAGCCCGGCAGTCCGGCCGACGCCGCCGGGGTAAAGCGCGGTGACGTCGTGACCGCCGTAGGCCCGGAGGAGATCCGCACTTCGGGCGACCTGATCTCGGCTCTAAGAGACTATCAACCGGGCGATGAGGTAAAGCTCACGGTTCTAAGGAACGACGAAAAGGTTACGCTTCAGGCGAATCTCGCAGAGAGTCCCCAGTAGAGTTCTCTACAGCCTCAACCGGCTGAGCCGCCGAAGAGCACGCTCCGGATTCGGGGCGTGCTCTCCCGCGCTGCCGGCCGCTTCAGAATCCACGGGCGTTGCGCCCGGACTTGCGGGTGGTACAAACTATGGGGCAACATCGGGAGGACGAAGGAGTCGCTGTTACTGCGAACGGCGGGCAAAGTAGCGACACAGGAAGGATAGAGGCCTTCTCGGACGCTGTGTTCGCCATCGCGATCACGCTCCTCATCATAGAGATCGGGGTTCCCCATGCAGAAGGCGCGGAATCTCTTTCCGACAAGCTCTTACACCTATGGCCTTCGTACCTCGGGTACGCGATCAGCTTTCTCGTCATAGGTACCGTCTGGGCTAACCATCACAACCGTTTCCGCCTGATCGCACGCTCCGATCACATTCTGCTCTTCCTGAACATCGTATTCCTGATGTGCGTCGCTTTTATCCCCTTCCCCACGGCGCTGCTAGCCGAGTACATCCGCGAAGAGGAGTACCGCACCACAGCCGTCGCCGTCTACAGTGGCACGCTGGCAGTGACCGCCATCTTCTTCACGGTGCTCTGGCTCTACGTCGCCGGTAACTACCGCCTCGTGGACAGGTCGGTCGACCCTATCTTGCTACGTGCCATGACGCGTCGCTACGTATTCGGCATGGTCCTCTACATCCTGGCTTTCGCGCTAGCCTTCGTCAGCCCGGCGGCGAGCCTGGCTCTCATCATCATCCTGGCCCTGCTCTTCGTGCTACCCGAACCGGAGGGCTCCAGTGGCACGCGCGGGACCGGTCGGCGCTCCGCTAGAGGGTGAGCGGCAGAGGCTACCTACTCCTCGCCAGGTAGACGCCGCAAAGGATGACCCCGGCGCCGAGGAGTTGTTGCAGTCCGAAGTCCTCGCCGAGGAGGAGGATGCCTGTGGTGACACCTGTCAGGGTGACGAGGTACTGGTAGATCAGGACGCGGTTCGCACCGACGTGGGAGATACTCCACCCCCACGCGGCGAAGCCGAAGGCCGAGGAGCAGAGCGCAGAGTAGGCGGCCGCTCCCCACGTCAGGCCGTCCGGCGTACCGATGTCGAAACCTCCGGGGCCGAGGGCCGCGAGCGGGAACGCTGCGAGACCGCCGAGGGTCATAGCGTAGGCGGCGAGGGCGATCGGAGAGTAGCGAGCCAGTAGTGAGAGCGAGAGCATGGTGTAGGAGCCCCAGGATACGGCCGCGACCAGAATGAGGGAGTCACCGAGAAGGCTCGTGCCGGCGAACTCGAGCCCGCCGTATACGATGAAGCCGACCCCGAGCAGGGAGAGCCCTATCCCGAGGACACCGGCCATTCTCGGCCGCTCCAGTCCTAGTGCGAACCCGAGAAGCATCCCCCACACGGGGGCCGTAGAGTAGACGAGGGCCGTGTTCGCCGCCGTCGTCAGGCTCACGCCGATGGTGAAGACTGTCTGGGTGAGTGTTACGCCGACCACCCCGAGGCCGAGCACGAGGAGGAAGTCTTCGCGGCGCAAGCGGCTCCCGGGTTCCGTAAAACGTATCAGCAAAAGCAACAGGAGACCGGCCAGCGTGAAGCGCGTCGCGGCAAACAGGATCGGCGGGACGCTCTCGACGACGATCTTGACCGCCGTGAAGTTGGTCCCGAAGACGAAGACCGTCAAGAGCAGTGCCGCCTCGACGGCGGGCCTCGGCCGGCGCTTCGGTTCCCCTTCGCTGGTCAACGGGGCCCTCGGTTAACGTATCAGGTTCGTCTCGGCGCCGAGGGTCTTTATGTAAGCGGAGATCGCGCGGGCGCAGTTCTCGACGTCTTCTAGGTCGACGATCTCGTTGGGGGAGTGCATGTAGCGGTTTGGGCACGAGACGAGTCCCGTCGCGATTCCGGCTCTCGTGAACTGTATGGCGTCAGCGTCGGTGCCCGTGGTGCGCGAGTCTGCCTCCAGCGTGTAGGGGATGTTCTCACCCTCCGCCGCCTCGATGAGACCCTCCGAGACGATGGGCGAGATGTTCGTCGCCCGCTTGAAGACGGGGCCGCTGCCGAGGGAGTGATCCCCGTGTTCGTTCTTGGAGACGCCGGGGGTGTCAGTGGCGTGGGTCACGTCGACGGCGATGGCCGCGTCGGGATCTAGCCCGAAGGCGGCACCGCGGGCACCGTAGAGGCCAATCTCTTCCTGCACACAGGCCACGGCCACTACCTCGGCACCGAGATCCTCCTCCTCGGAGAGCAACCTCAGGGCCTCGAGCACCACGAAAGCGCCCATGCGGTTATCCACGGAACGGGAGGCTATGCGCCCGTTCGGAAGCTCCACAAGGTCCTGGTCTATCACTCCGACGTCCCCGACGCGTACCAGGCCTCTGGCCTCCTCGCTGTCTTTGGCGCCTATGTCGATCCAGAGGCTCTTTATCTCGGAGACCTTCTTGCGCTCGTCTGGCTCCATGACGTGGATGGCCTTCTTGCCGATCACACCGACCACCTCACCGCTATTCGTGAGCAACCTGATGCGTTGTCCCACGAGCACCTGCGAGTCCCAGCCGCCGACCCCGGTAAAGCGGAGCAAGCCGTTCTCCTCTATGTGGGTGATCATCACCCCGATCTCGTCTATATGCCCAGCGAGCATGACCTTCGGCGAGCCGCCTGCGCCGATGGTGGCGAAGGAGTTCCCCATCCTGTCACCCCTGACCTCGGCGAACTTCTCGGCCTCTTCCCGCCAGACCTTCGCAGCGGGTTCTTCGCTACCGCTGGGCCCCGGCGTCGAGAGCAGCCTCTTCAAGAAATCGTACGACGCGTCCCTCATCCTGGTCCTTTCTATAGTAGAAGCGGATCTCTAAAGATGTGCCTTCCGGCACCCCTAACAGGTTACCCGAAGTTCGAGCCGATCACTCCCCAGGGATCTTTGGTCTCTTCCGATCGTCCGGTAGGGGATCTCTATCTCGAACGCCTCCGAGAACGGATCGGGGTCGAGGCGCAACGTCCGTCTATCCTCCCATACCGGCTCGTAGTGCGTCCCGTCGAACTCGAACCCTCCAGGGTAGGGCGGCGGGCTGTCTTCGTCGCCAGGCTCGTTCAAACACAAGAACAGGGAGAGCCCGTCGCAAAGCCGCAGAAAACGGAAGTTTCGCTCGAGGTTTCCCCGTTCACTATCCGACATCCTCTGCTCGAGACTGTCCCGGCGTTCCTTTTCGGCCTCACGGAACTGGACCTCCTCGGGCCTCCGGGAATCGAGAAGAAAGCGGGCGTAGTGCATGCTGCAAAGGCATCCCGCGTAAGGGTCGTATTCCTCGACAGCGTCGATCCCCCTCCTCTGCGCCGGCAGTTTCAGATCTAGTGGAAAGTCCACGAACGAGTAGGGTCTGTTCTTCTCCTCGTTCCAGAGCACGTCCTGATCCAGCTCGCGCCAGCCCAGGTCGTGGTTGACGATGGCGTAGAGGGTGGAATCCAGGGGGTTAGGTTCCTCCTTCCAGCGGAGCGCGAACTCGCCCGCGATCAGGGCATGCTCGTGCTGACCGAAGAGCAAGAAAGCGTCAGGGCGCTCGCGAACGATCACGGGCAATAAGGTATCAGGTTTCAGGTAGAAGCTTAAAGTACGGGCCGCCGGTCTACGGCGAGCGGAGATTCGAGTCCGGGTTCTTCGAAGGCGTCCTGCGCCTCCTCGAAGGTATCCGCGGGGATCGTGGCGAGGGCTAGGGCGAAGCCATGGTGGAAGGGCGCTTCCCACTCCTCGGCGAATTTTTCCGGGAGGCCCATGGCGAGGAGTTGCTTCCGAAGATGAGGCCTGCGATGGTAGAGGATCAGACCGATGACGGCCGCCAGGGTCATGATGGCCTGCACGGCGATCCCGGTCGGCGGATGAACGGCGCCCATGAGGACGCTCACGGCCGTCACCCCCAGGTAGGTGCTTACGAACTCGAACCACTGCGTTCGCGAGAGTCCGCCCTCGACCGAGCGCGTTCGGACATCGGGGAGGGTCACGCCGATCAGGCGCTCATCCTTACGCCGCGAGAGCACGAGTAGCGCGTCGGCCGGAACTTTCGTGTCCTCCAGCCGCTCGTCGAGCGCTCTCAGCGAACGCAGGTCCCGCGCGACGGCCCCGACGGTGTAGTAGCGTGTAATACTCATGTTTCATCGATTCTACCAGCGATCTTTCGGCTGATGACAAGGTCGGATGAATGCAAACGGCACGACGGGGACGCGGAAGGGCACGGGCTTTTCACCCGGGGAAGTGGATTCCCGCTTTCGCGGGAATGACGGGTTAGGGGGTGCCTGAAACCGCCTTCAGTCGGCGGCCTGGATGATCCTCGCCTCGAGCGTGCCTGACTTATCGTCCGTAACCCACTCAAACGTGTTTCCCAGCTCGTCTCTCGCCAGGCTCAGAAGCCTGCCCCGCTCATCCACGTATTCCGTCTCCACGGGCAGATCGGTCACGTCGCCGACCTCGTCCTCGTCGACAACCTCCCCCCTCTCGTTGAAGGTGGTGTCGAGGATGTGACCCGACTCGTCCACGCTGCGCCGGGTCGTCGAGCCTGAGGCATCCTCTTGATAAGCAGGCCGCCCACCCATCAGCAGCCTCCTGACCAGCTCGCACTCTTCTCCCCTCTCCCGCGCGTCCTCTATGGCAATCCTGAGGGCCACCTCGGCGATCTCCGAGTTGGAGGTGCTGATGTCTTCCTGCCTCTTCAGGTCGAGCCGAAGGCTATCCAGCTCTCTGCCTACCTGTTTGGAGAGGTTGAACGTGGTGCCTACCAGCCACGGCTGATCCTCCCAGGAGATAGCACCTCCGCCTACAGCAGGAGGGTGCGTTGTGGGCCCGGCGGATTCCAGAGGATCACCACCGGGAGGTTCCGCGCTCCCCCTCAAGATCGTTCCCATGAGGTCTTCCGGCACACGTCTTGTCTTGACCATATCCCCTTTCACCTCGCCTTGACGAGCCGCTCGGCCAGGCGGGCGTAGTCGGCGGCCCCATTGCTCCTTTTCGAGTACTCGAAGATGTGTTGGCCGAAGCCCGGCGCTTCCGAGAGCTTGGAGTTGTAGCGCACGCATGGCCACAGGGTGTCGGGGAAATGACGCTCGAGTTGCTCGAGGATCTCGGCGCTCTTCCTCACCCGCCCGTCGCAAAAGGTCGGGATTATGCTGCGAACCCGCAGGCCTTCTCTGTAGCGCTGGACCTGATCTACGCGGCCGAGGAAGTCGCCTATGCCCTGCAGCGCCAGGGCTTCCATGGAGACCGGTATCAGGAGCTCCTCGACGTAGAACAGGCAGTTGACGTTGAGGACGTCCCACGATGGCGCCGTGTCGAGCAACACGAAGTCATATCCCCGCAGGTCTTCGAGGGCCTCGCTCAAGACCAGCTCTGAGCGCATGTCACGACGGGAGATCATACGCTTCACTCCGGAGAGACCCCCTCCGCCGGCGATCACCTACAGGTTCTCGCGGGCTTCTATCTGTACGTCCCCCAGGCCGGCGCCACCCTGCAACAATTCAGCCAGCCCCTCACCCGCCCGCATGCCCAGGCTCTTGGTGATTTGCCCCTGAGAGTCGAGGTCGACGAGGAGGGTTCGGTAACCCCCGAGAGCAAGGCCAGCGCCTATGTTCACGCAGGAGGTGGTCTTCGCGACCCCACCTTTAGCGTTGATAAACGCTATCTTTCTCAATCACTCCCCGCAGGTCTGCCCATCCCGGATAACTAATCATACAATCAGGCGATGGGGCAAGTAAGGACCGTCGAGTACCGCACCTTCGATGCCGCTCGACGCGAACTCAAGCTACCAGGCTGGCTCCGGCAAGCACCGCAGCTGCGGTCAGTGTTCCTATGGCGACCCCGGCCAGGACGTCGAAGGGGAAGTGGACGCCGAGGTAGACGCGGGAGAGGACGACGAGGGCCCCTGCCAGCACGAACGCTGGAGCAAAGGGCGGGTAGAGGACGGAGAGGGTCAGGGCACCTGCCGCCGCCGTCGCGGAGTGGCCGGAAGGGAAAGAGCTCGATGATGGTGTCTTCGTGAGCGGCGCTATCTCGGTATCCCAGATAAAAGGGCGGGCGCGGTCGAAGAGATACTTGGCGCCCTCGGCGACCGTCCACGAAGCGGCGACGGCAGCCCAGGGGATCAGGAGGTGCGAGGGCTGGAGGCCGGTGAGCAAGAAGGCTCCTGCGGCGAGGAAACCCCACAGGGCGCCCGCCGTCCCCGCCACGGTAAAGGCGCGCATCACGGCCGTGAGCGGCGCCCACTTCAATCCGAAGAGTATCCGGAACAGCGCCCGGTCCAGATCCCTCACCCTGCGCGTAAGGCCTTTCAAGTTCCTCCCGTGACGCCCGGCCGACCGGTGGCTATTGTAGAACAGTGACCAGGTCCCTTACCGATTTCCCCCGAAACCCCGGGGATGACTGCCCTACCCGACCCGCATTCTAAAGTAGAATAGAAAGATCTTTTCGTGAACGCATTTCAGATACAGGAGGCAGACACATGGAAAAGCAGTTGATCGAGAAGGTCATAGACGAGGCGAAGGACGGAGGGGCCAACCTCGTCGTCTGGGACCGCCGCGATACCTTCACCGTAGAGGCTGAGGACGTCAAGGAGATAGAGACTAACGATGACCACCTGCGCATCATGATGCAGGACGGCAGGGCCATCGTCTACGTGGAATACGACTACATCTACAAGCTCGTCGTCGAGAAGGACCGCTCCGTACGCGCCGGCATACGCGCCGGATTCGGCGCCGCAGGGAGCTAGTCAGCACGCTACGCCCTTCGGGCTCCGCTCCTCAGCACGGCGCTGGCTTCGCCAGGCGCCTTGTCAGCACGCTTCGGCCTTTCGGGCCTCGCTTTCAGCATTTCAGCATCTTGTTGGACTGGGTGACAAGCGAAGGCTTTAGCCTGAGCGTGCTGAAGTGCTGACAAGCCTGCGAAGCCAGCGCCGTGCTGAAATGCTATCGAGGCTTCGCCTCGATGACTTCTGTTTCATCTTTGCCGGCGACGACCGCGGCGCGGGCGAGGCCAACGAAGAGGCCGCATTCGAGGGCGCCGGGGATGCGTTTGATCTCTACCTCGAGGGAGGCGGGGTCGGTGATCTCGTCGAACGCGCAGTCGGCCGTGTAGTGTCCGCCGTCGGTGACGAAGGGGCGTACGGGATCCGTCCAGTCCATCCTGAACTCGGGTTCGCATCCGAGGGAGGCGAGGGCTTCGAGGGTGGCCTCCCAACCGAAGGAGTCGATCTCGACCGGCAGGGGACCGGCGCCCAAAGTGTCGACCATCTTGCTGGAGTCTGCGACCACTATCAGACCCTCCTCGCTCGATGAAGCCACGATCTTCTCCCGCAGGAGGGCGCCTCCGCGGCCCTTGATCAGGGCAAGCTCGGGGGAGATCTCATCGGCCCCGTCTATGGTCAGGCGCGGGTGGGCTTCCGAGAGCGTCGCCAGAGGTATGCCGAACTCGTTCGCCAGGGCGGTGGTCCTGGCCGAGGTCGGTACCCCCCTGATTTCCCTCAACTCTCCCGCGGCCACGAGCTCCCCGATCCTCTGCACCGCGAATGTGGCCGTCGAGCCCGTTCCGAGTCCCACCACCATGCCGCTTTCGACGTAACGTTCCACCGCCGCGTGGGCGGCCTCGCGCTTCGGCCCCTCCCCCGACACTACACCCCTTCCGGCCTGGTAGCGACCGTAACCTCTACGTGGCGCTCTTTCTCGCCGGGAGTGACTACGGTCAAAAGGAGCGTTTCGCCAGGTTTGACCGCATTGACGACCTCTATCACGTCCTCGGAGGAGGAGACGGGATCGCCCTCGATGCCGGTTATGATGTCCCCGAGGGGTACGGGTATGCCCCCGATGTCTTTCTGCTCCCCACCCCGGATGCCGGCCTTCTCTGCCGGACCGCCGGGGGTTACTTCGCTGACGATCGCCCCGTTGCCGGGTAGGCCGTAGCGCTCCTTCAGCGTTCTCTTGGAGAGACCTGCGTAGGCGGAGAGCTCGTCGATTCCCAAGCCGTACATGGATACCCCGATGTAGCCGTGTACCACTTCTCCATCGGTTATGAGCTGCTCTATCACGTCCTTTACGGTGTTGATGGGGACGGCGAATCCTACCCCTTCGAAGCCACCTGACTCGGAGGCGATCTGGGCGTTGACCCCTATGACCGTGCCGCGCGAATCGAGCAGCGGCCCGCCCGAGTTACCGGGGTTGATGGCCGCATCGGTCTGGATGGCGTCGTTTATGGTGTAGTCGTTAGGGGCCTGTATGGGACGGCCAATACCGCTCACTATCCCTGTGGTCACGCTGATCCCGACGTTCAAGGGGTTGCCGATGGCGATCACCGGCTCCCCCACCCCGACCGAGTCAGAGTCCCCGAGCGTGAGTGGCTCCAGCGCCTCCCGCGGGGCATTCACCTGTATGAGAGCGACGTCCGTGGAAGGGTCCTGCCCGACGACCTCGGCCTCCCTGCGCACGCCGTCCGAGAACCTGACGGAGATGTCTTCGGCTCCCTCCACCACGTGCTGGTTGGTGACGATGTGCCCAGCCTCGTCGACCACGAACCCTGATCCACCCCCTGGCCCGGCTTCGGAGGTGGCCGCCACATCGACGCTAACGACGCCGCGTCCGTCGCGCGTGTACACCTCGCGCACCGAGGAGCCCTCGTTCGAAACCGGCCGCGTCCCCGACGATTGCGGTGGCGGCTCGACCTCTTTTATGGTCACGCTATCCGATCTGTCCTCCAGCCCGTAAACCCCGACGAAGAGGAAGAGAGCGGTGAGGAGACCGCCGATGATCGCGGAGACGAGTGCCGTGAGTGCTGTCTTCAGAGCCTTCTTCGATCTCTTGGCGTCACGTGGACCTGGTGCTCAGTGTGGTGACATCCCAGCTGTCGATCTTCCACCGGTCGTCCTCTTGCACGAGGTACCAGGTCCCCTCGTTGTGCTGAACCTCCCCGGTAAGCGTGGCCCGGGTCTCGCCCGTTACGGTCGCCGTGTTGCCCGAGATCTCGGCGTTCGGTCCTTTTATGAATACTACGCTCTCCACCTTGTCGAAGGTGCCATGAAAGGTGGCCTGATCCGGGAACCATTCCTGCCGCCAACTCTCGGTGAGAAGCCTGGCTGATGTGTCGTAATCACCCTCGGAGGTTCTCGTGTAGAATGCCTCCACCGTCTGCTCCGCCGACTGGGCCGTGAACTCGCCCTGTTCCGGGATATCCGGCGATGGGGCGGACGCCGACTGTCCCGCACTGGCCGTGGACGCCGCGGCCTGCTGCTGCCCCCCACCCTGGTCTCCGCCGGAGGGTCCGGCGTTGCCGCCACCCTGCGAGCCATTCTGCCCGCCAATACTGGAGCCGGCGTTCTGAGCACCACCATCTCCGAGTAGGTTTGTTGCGGCGAGGGCTCCTATCACGACGAGTACGGCCACGACGGCCAATGCCGCCAGGAGTCCCCTTCTTCGTTGCGGCTGGCGACCGGCCGCAACGGATCGATCCGGCGGGGATGGTGAGGGCGCGACGGGAGATTGTTCCGCTCCGGCTGGCGCCGCAGCGGCGACCGGGGTCGTGGGTTGCGTGGCTTCGGCGGTATGGATCTCCTCGTCGAGCCGGGAACGAACCTCTTCGGCGGTCGGACGGTCGTCGGGGTTCTTGGCGAGGCAGCCGAGGATCAGGGCCTCGAGGTTCCCGCTTATGTCGGCGCCGCGTTCGCGTGGCGGGACAGGAGTTTTGGAGACGTGCTGGCTGGCGATCTCTATCGGGGTACTGCCGGTGAAGGGTGGCTCTCCCACGGCCGCCTGGTACAGCGTCGCGCCCAGGGAGTAGATGTCGCTCTGGGGCGTCGCCTTCTTTCCCCGGAGCTGCTCCGGTGAGGAGTACAGGGCCGTCCCTAGGTAGGCGCCGGTGCGTGTCGCCTGCGTCGCGTCGAGGGCGCGGGCGATCCCGAAGTCCGATACCCTGGCGTGCCCGTTCTCGTCCAGCAAGATGTTGTGGGGCTTGATATCGCGGTGGATCACCCCCCGCTCGTGGGCGTGGGTGAGTCCCGCACAGACTTCGTCACCGAGCCTGGCGAGCTCCGCCTCGGATAGCTTTCCCCTCTTGTCGATAAGGCCTTTGAGATCCCCGCCGGGGACGTACTCCATAACGATGTAGGAGGTCTCCCTGCCGTCGAGTTCGGCCTCCCCCGCGTCGTAGACCTGTACGATGTTAGGGTGGGCGAGGCGCGCCGCGGTGCGTCCCTCACGCTCGAAGCGGTCGCCGATCTCCGTACCGCCGTGGACGGGATTGAGCAGCTTTATGGCTACGGGACGGTCTAGCACCTCATCACGTCCGAGAAAGACGCGGGCCATCCCTCCCGAGCCCAATTCGTGCTCCAAGACGAACCTGTTTGCGAACCTGATCACGCGAGTGATTATAGGGTAACGTCGCCAGGATGCAGGACAGCCAGGTCAATCCGGCTAGGCGGGTACGGTTCGCGCGTTCTGCAGGCGGTCCAGTTTCCACTCCCCACCCTCGTTGACGCAGACCCACGTCCCCGAGAGGGTCTCCGATCCCCAGGTGTGATCCAACCTCACCTCGAAAGTGACCTCGGCGGTATCGCCCGCGGCCCTGGCATCAGGCGCCGCGGTGAACTTCATGTAGGTGAACGTGTAGAGGTCCTCGCGTTCGGCCCACCGGTCGGGGGAACCTAGCTCGTTCTGGAGCCGGTCGGAGAGCAGTGCCCACGTAGCATCGACGTCGCGGAACGACTCCCAATAGTACAGGTTGTATACGGCTTCCTCGGCCGCCGCCAGCGGCGGGGCGGGAGCCTGGTTCTCTTGCTGGTCGCCATCCGGAGACCCCGCGCCGCCGGAATTGCCCTGCGCAGGTTCCTCAGCTCCGTTCTTCGGCTTTTCTTCGGCGTTCTGCGGTCCGGCGGCCTTGTCCTGTTTGCCGGGTCCGGCGTTCTGGCCAGGAGTCCGACCGCCTTGCTCTCCCTGGCCAAACAGAGCCCAGGCGCCAGCGACGGCGAACAGCAACAAAAGAAGCGCGGCCACGAGAACAGCCAGCATCGTTCTCTGCCGCGAGCCAGCCCTGAAAGTACGTCTCGGAATGCTTATCGTGCGCTCGGACGGCCTGGGAGAAGAGTCCCGATCGACCGGCCTCCGCCCGAAGGCCCCAGGGCCGGAAGCCCCGGCTGTCTTCGGCTGCCTCGTCGAGCGTGAGGACCCCTCCCCGCTTGCGAGGCCGCCGGCTGCCAACCCCGCCGGCGCGGCAACCGCGTCGGCCGCGCCGTTCTCCAATAGTCTGTCGCGCAGACGGGCTGCGTCGGGGCGCCCGTGCGGATCCTTCGCGAGACAATCGAGGATCAGGGCTTCCAGGTCTGCGCCGATCTGCGCGCCCCTCGCGCGCGGGGAAACCGGTGGCTCGGATATGTGCTGGTTTGCGACCTCTATGGAGTTGCCCGAGAAAGGCGGCTCCCCTGAGGCGGCGTGAGAGAGGGTCGCGCCGAGCGAGTAGACGTCGCTCTTGGGGGTGACCCTCTCCCCACACAGCTGCTCCGGCGAGGAGTAGGCCGCCGTCCCGAGGTAGGCGCCGGGACGGTTGTGGCTCGTGGTCCCGTCCAGGGCCCGGGCGATGCCGAAGTCGGCCAGCTTGGGACTACCCCGCTCGTCCAGGAGAATGTTGTGGGGTTTGATGTCGCGGTGAATGATGCCCCGCTCGTGGGCGTGGGCGAGCCCCGCAGCGACGTCGGCCCCGACCCGCGAGAGCAGATTCTCGGGGAGCGGCCCGCACCTGTCCATGAGGTCCTTGAAGTCTCCCCCGGAGACGTACTCCATAACGATGTAGGAGACCTCGCGCCCGTCGAACTCGTCTTCGCCCGCGTCGAAGACCCTGACTATGTTGGGATGGGAGAGTCTGGCCGCAGCGCGTCCCTCGCGCCGAAAGCGCAGACCGGCCTGCGGGTCGTTGGGATCGGGGTTCACGACCTTTACGGCGACGGGACGGTCGAGCACCTCGTCGCGGCCGAGGAAGACACGGGACATCCCGCCAGGTCCGAGCTCGCGCAGGAGCACGAACCTGTCTCCGAGGCGTCCCATAGTACCTCCGGGGCCCATGCCCGAGACTAGATGACCTCCCTGCCCATGGCACTGGCGAAGGGTTGCAACACGTCCTTCATTCCCATCAGAGCCTCGACAGGGAGCGCCTGCTCCCCGTCACACAGAGCATCTTGCGGCTCGTGGTGGCTCTCCACCATCAGTCCGTCGGCCTCGGCCGCGACCGCCGCTTTGGACAGGGGGACGACCAGGTCACGCCTCCCGGCGGCGTGGGAAGGGTCGACGATCACGGGTAGATCCGTCAGCCTCTTGGCCACGATCACCGCGGAGAGGTCGAGCGTGAAGCGCGTGCTCGTCTCGAAGGTGCGGATCCCCCGTTCGCAGAGCACTACGTTGTCGCCCCCCGCCGCCGTGATGTATTCGGCCGCGAGCAACCACTCCTCGACCGTCGCCGAAAGCCCCCTCTTGAGGACGACGCCGTGGTCCGTGCCCGCTATCGCGGAGCCGACCCGCCTCAGGAGCGAGAAGTTGGCCATGTTGCGGGCACCGATCTGCAGGATTCGGGCGTGCTCCATGACCATCTCTATGTCGTAAGGGTCCATCACTTCCGTGACGACTTCGAGACCGAGATCCCCGGAGACCTCGGAGAGGATCTTCAGCCCCTCCTCGCCAAGGCCCTGGAAAGAGTAAGGAGAAGTGCGCGGCTTGAACGCGCCGCCGCGGACGTAGTCGAAACCGGCCTGCTTTACGGCCCTCGCGGAGGCGACGAATTGCTCGTAGCTCTCCACCGTACAGGGGCCGGCGATCACCCTGAAGGTGTCCGGCCGGATCATGCCGTTGGTGGTCTTGACATGGGTCTTTACGCCTGCCGAAACATCCATATTAGTTGTGGAACTCCCCGCGTTGGATCTCGAGGTCGCGGATGCGATGCAAGATGAGCTCGAAGATGTCTCTCATCGAGGAGTCGTAGATCGGACCGGGGTTGCGTTCGACCACCCTACGCAAAATCTCCTCTTCGCGCTTGGGGTCGTAGATGGGGGTCCCCGCTTCTGACTTGAGATCCATGATCTCCTGCACGATGCGGGCCCGCTCGCTGAGTGCCAGGATAAGCTCCTGGTCGACCTCGTCTACCCGCTCCCTGAGCTCCCTGACTCTCTCCTGCATCTCACTATCCGTCATAGGATCTGGAATTGTATCAGTGTAGGCATCAGGCATCAGGCTTCAGGTATCGGGAAGGTTGTAGGGCGTCGCGCTCTGGCCGCGCTCCGTCTTGTTGCAAGGTCAGGTAAAGGGGCTTAGGCTTTAGCGATGGAGATTCGTACGCTACAACCCGAAAGCTGAAGCCTGATGCCTGAAACCTATACAACCTGATGCCTGTAACCTTTCGATCCGAGCTTGAACCCTTGTCCCCTTACAAACCGCCGCGGGCGGCGAACGAGGCTGCTGCGGAGCGCGGCGCTGAAGACTACGTGAAGCTGACGTCGAACGAGCTCTCTTTCGGGCCTCTGCCCGAGGCAGAGGCGGCGCTCGCGGAGGCGCTGCCCCGCGCCAATCGCTATCCCGACCGCTACGTGGCCTCGTTGCGCAAGGAGGTAGTCGCCGCCAACCTCGGCAGCGACTTCGAGAACATCCTGGTGGGCAACGGGTCGAGTGAGATCCTGCTCAACCTCTTACAGCTCGTCGAGCGTCCGGGGGAGGTGATCTTCCCCTGGCCATCGTTCGGCCTGTACGCTTCTATCGGGATTACATTGGGGTTGAAAACGACCAGGGTTCCCCTCACGAACGACCATGAGATCAAACCCGAAGCTCTGCGCTCGGCCGTTACGGACGACACCCGCGCTATTATCGTCTCCAACCCGAACAACCCGACGGGCACCTACCTTACGTTCGATGAAGTACGCGCTTTCGCCGATGCCCTCCCCGAGAACGTACTGCTGATCCTGGACGAAGCCTACCAGGAGTTCGTCTCCGATCCCGCCTACAGCGGCACGCACGAGCTTGCTCTGGAAAGGGAGAACGTGGTCTGTGTCCGCACGTTCTCCAAGGCACACGGCCTCGCCGGCTTCCGGGTCGGCTACGGTATTGCCGGACGCAGAGTATCTGATTACGTCGAACGGGTCCGCTTCCCTTTCTCCGTCAACCTCGCAGCCCAGGTGGCCGCCTCAGCCTCCATGCGCGCCAGAGACAAAATAGAGGCCCGCGCCCGCTTCGTTATGGGGGAGCGGGACAGGATCCAGAACGCCTTTCTGCAGTCTAACCTGGACTTCATACCTTCTCAGGGCAATTTCGTGTTGGTACAGACCGGGCCTGAGATCTTCGAGCGGGCCCGCGTCATGGTGCGGGAAGGTGACCCTCTGGGCTACCCCGGCTGGAGCAGGGTCACGATAGGTGACTCGGGTGAGAACGACAGGGTCATCGGGGCGCTCGGAGGAGCGTGAGCGGCGCGCTGGGGATCGTCGGGGTTGGCCTGATCGGAGGCTCCGTCGGCCTCGCCGCCGGCGCCTCGGGATGGGATGTCCTCGGCGTAGATAGCCCCCATGTCCTGGAAAGAGCGGCGCAGAGCGGCGCGATCGCCCGTGCCTCGACACTAAAGGAAGTGCGCGAGGCTAACCTCGTGGTACTAGCGGCGCCGATATCGAGGGTGACGGATCTGGTCGGGGACCTGACTCCTACTGACGCCCTGATTACGGACGTCGCGAGCGCCAAGAGTTCCATAGTGCGCAGGGCGGAGGGCCTCGGCCTGCGCTTCGTCGGCGGACATCCTATGGCCGGCAGCCAGCTCTCGGGAGTCGCCAACGCCAGACCCAACCTCTTCGAGGGCGCTCGCTACTTCCTCACCCCGACAGACCACACTGATCCTGAGGACTACCGCGAGGTCTCGGGTTTCGTCAGGGAACTCGGCGCCGTTCCGACGGCCGTCGACCCCGACAAGCACGACCTCCTTATGGCGGCCCTCTCGCACCTGCCACACCTTATGGCGGCAGCGCTCCTCAAGGTCGCCTCGGATATCTCCCCCGAGGCGCTCTCTTTCGCCGGTCCCTCCTTCAGGGACCTGACGAGGGTAGGAGCCTCCAACCCCGAACTGTGGTCGGACATCCTTGCGGAGAACGCCCCCGCGCTCGGTGAAGCCCTGGCAGCCTTCGCCGGGGCGATGGCGCAGCTGGGGAGCGAGATCAAAGACCGCGAGATCATGGAGGACCGCTTTCGGCGGGCCCGGGAAGCCTACGACGCCCTCGGCGGCATCCTCGTCGAGAAGGGCGGCGCGAACGTGGACGTGGCCATTCCCGTCGAGAACCGTCCAGGTGTCTTCGCCGAGGTAACGACCCTGATGGGCTCGAACAACATCAACATCCTCGACCTCTACGTCAGACACTCCAACACCGAAAGGGCCGCACTGGTCCTGACGCTAGATGCCGAAGCAGCGCAACAAGCAAGGAAATTACTCCGGAGCGCGGGTTTCACCGCCGAGCTTCAGAACTAGAGGGGCCCACCCAGCCACGCTCAACCTAGCTTCGGAGCGACGGACTCCTCGAAGTACGCAGATCCTTCGAAACGGAGCAAGAAGTCCCTCATCGGGGTCAGCTCCACGTTAGAGATACCGGAGGAGATCTCCGCTACCTCCTGGAAGTAAGACCCCGGTTCCATGCCGCACCGGACAGCAGAAAGGTACAAGGCACCTAGCACCACGTAGGTATCCCTGAAGTCGGTGCCGTTATCGTCTATGGAGACGGCCACGAGCCCGAGACGCAGCCAGCGATCGTCGCAGGTGTCGGCGAGCCTGTCTGCGAACTGCCACGTCCTGGCGAGCATGCGCCCCCGAACAGCCGTCCACCCCTCGAAGGAATCTCGTATCTCGCGGCATAGGGCTTCGTCGCCCCGGAGGTACAACTCGCATGCCAGATCGAGGTCAGACGCGAGCTCCTTCCCTTCTGGCTGGTGGGCGGGTTCCCCGAGCGGTGCCCGCAGCCAGCTTCGACGGTATGACGCCTGACGATCGTCCATCCGGATTTTCAACCCTTGCCAGAGATCGTCGGTGGACGCCCCTTTGCCGGTCTGGTCAGACACTACTCCTCCACTAGATGACGCAGTGCGCCCTCGAGCTTCGGGTAGCGAAACTCGTAGCCTGAGTCTATGAGCTTGGAGGAGTCGACACGGATGCTGGCCAGAAGCATCTCTTCAGCGAAATCTCCCAAGGCCAGTCGGGCTACGGGCGCGGGTAGCGGGAAGACGGTCGGACGATTCAAGATGCGATTGAGGGTCGCAGTGTAATCGCGGGCGGTTACGGAACCCGACACTGCGTTGACGGGGCCCTGCAAGGAGTCGGTGGTAAGGGCGTGGAGGATCACGCCAACCACATCCTCGGCGACGAGCCAGCTCCAGAACTGTCGGCCCGACCCGATCCAACCTCCCCCCGTAAGCTTGTAGACGGGAAACCTGGCGAACGTCGAGTCACTAGTACCGAGCGTGATCTCGAACCTGGGATGCTCGATCCCCGCCTTGATGCCCACGAGATCCCGGGAGAATCCCTGGGGAAACACTATTCCGAACCTGGGATGCACTACCCTGACACCAGCCTTCCGCGCCGGGTCCGCCGCCCGCTCCCACTCCTGGCATACCCTGGCGAGGAAGCTCTTTCCGGGGCCGCTCTCTTCCCGCAATAGCTCATTTCCCCGGCTCCCGTAATAGTTGATACCAGAGACAGAGACCATCACTCCGGGCGGCTCGGGGAGGCCGGCAATCGTCTCGGCGAGTAGGCGGGTACCCTCTCTGCGACTATCCATGATGCGTCTCTTCTTCGCCGGCGTCCAGTGGCCTTCCCCGACACTCTCCGCGGCCAGGTGTACGACCGCGTCCACCCCTCCCAGGCGCGAGGGATCGAGGACGCCAGAGTCGGGGTCCCAGCGAACAGTATCCTCCGCGGAAGGCTCCGAACGGCTCAAACGGATCACCCGGTGCCCGACACCCTCGAGCTCCGGAGTCAGGGCCGACCCGATGAATCCCGTAGCCCCACTCACGAGAACGTTCATGCTCTTCCTCCATGCGCTAACAACTGCTTTGTGTACATGGTAACGTCCCCAACCTTACTGAACCGTATGAGCTCTTGCACCTGAACTCACGCCCTCCCTGACCATCTTTCCAACGCCACCCCACATCTCCTCGAGGTTGCACCTGCTTGACAAATCCCGTGTTGTTTGTGCTACCATCTATGTGGATGGTATATGGATGTTATACGGATTGCAGAGAACGAGGCGCTGGCATGAGTGAGACGGAGAAGATCACGATCAATCTGGGGCTTGTGGATCTGGGGCAGATAGACCTGTTGGTTCAGGAGGGCTTCTACTCCAACCGTACGGATTTCATCCGGACGGCCATCCGCAACCAGCTGGCGACGCACGCCGAGGAGGTCAGGCAGACGGTGGCGCGCAAGACGCTCGTGCTTGGTCTCCAGCACTACAGCCGCCGCGACCTCGAGGAGGTCCGCGAGGCCGGCGAGATGCTGGAGATAAGAGTGCTCGGTCTGGCGAGCATCGACGATGACGTAGATCCCGAGTTGGCCCTCGCGACCATAGACTCCGTGATCGTACTCGGCACCCTGAGGGCCAGCGCGGCCATAAAGTCGGCGCTGAAGGACAGGATCCAATCCCCGTAAAGAAAGGAATTCAT
>Ga0126306_10000356_pt1 | contig 20248 bp, 17 predicted proteins | sample Plot27_FD_92592 | JGI IMG/M metagenome (GOLD analysis project Ga0126306, IMG submission 92592) | Serpentine soil microbial communities from UC McLaughlin Reserve, CA, USA - Plot27 | ecosystem: Environmental > Terrestrial > Soil > Grasslands | place: USA: UC McLaughlin Reserve, Lake County... | reverse complement strand
GGCGTCGGCCGTCGGGTCCAGGATGCGCAGCCGGTCGCGGTCCAGGTGCACCCGGGCCCCGAGGAACGCCCGGGCCTGGCAGTAGAGCAGGACGCCGGCGTTCATGGACTCGCCGCGCTCGACGCGCGGCACAACGCGCAGCACCGCGTACTCGAAGCCGTCCCGGCCGGCGGTCACGACGCATCCCGCAGCGTCCGCAGCGCGGGCAGCCACTGCTCTCGGGCAGCCAGCCGGGCGGCCAGCTGGGCGACGTACGCCTGCCGCACGGCCTCGGGCCGGTCGAAGCCGGGCTCCCCCGCCAGCCACTCGTCGGGGACGTCCCCGGCGACCCGAGCGAGGAGGTCGTCGGTCACCAGCGGCGCGAGCCCGTCGTCCGCGGCGTCGACGTCGGCGGCGACACCGGCGAGCGCGTGCGTCGTGGCGTCGTACGGCCGGGTGGTCCACGCGTCCAGGCCGCCCCACGCGTGGTGGAAGATCAGCGCGGCCCCGTGGTCGATCAGCTGCACCGCGCCGTGCCAGAGAAGCATGTTGGGGTTCCGCCAGGACCGGTCGACGTTGCCGATCAGCGCGTCGAACCAGAGGATCCGGCCGGCCAGCGCCGGCTCGACCACGCGCGCGTCGACGTCCAGGGCACCTGGCAGGTAGTCGACGCCGAGGTTGAGCCCCGGGCTCGCGCGGAGCAGGTCCTGCACCTCCTCGTCCGGCTCGGCCGAGGCAAGGCCGGGGTCCACGTCGACGAGGGCGAGCTCCGGCGTCGCGAGACCGAGCCCACGAGCCAGGCCCGAGCAGAGCACCTCGGCGACCAGGGTCTTGCGCCCCTGCCCCGCTCCGACGAACTTGACGACGTACGTCCCCAGGTCGGCGGCCTCCATCAGCCCCGGCAGCGACCCGCCCTCGCGCAGGGGCGTGACGTAGCGGGTGGCCGTCACTCGCCTGAGCACGGCCACCAGCCTAGGGTGCTGGGACCGTAGGACGCCGACGGAAGGGACGCCGATGACCGCCAACCGTCACCTGCTGGGACTCCTGCTCGGGACGGAGGACGACTGGCCGCGGGTCTTCGAGGACCTGGTGCGGCGGGTCGGCACGGTGACCGACGGATCGGGGGCGGAGCACGCGTACGACGTCGAGCGCATCACGATCGAGCCCTTCGACCTGCGCGACCACCCGGCCTACGACCTGGTGATCGACCGGCTCGCCTACTGGTACTACGTCCCGCGCGAGTGGCTGAAGAAGGTCGCGCTGATGGACGGCGTCTACCTGATGAACTCGCCGTTCACCTTCCAGGCCATGGAGAAGCACGCCGCCTACTGCGCGATGATCCGGCTCGGCCTGAAGGTGCCCGACACGGCGCTGGTGCCGTACAAGAACCCGGTCGACCACACGAAGTACGCCTACACCGCCGCCCGCTACAACCAGCCGTTCGACCTCGACGCGATCGCGGACAAGATCGGCTACCCGTTGTTCATGAAGCCGTACGACGGCGGCGCGTGGCGGGGTGTCTCGCGCATCCGCAACGTCGACGAGCTGCACCGCGCCTACGACGAGTCCGGCGAGATGTTGATGCACCTGCAGGCCTCGGTCGAGGGCTACGACGTCTTCGCCCGGTCGCTGTCGATCGGCGCCGAGACGATGGTGATGCACTTCGACCCGGACCAGCCGATGCACGCGCGCTACTCCGTCGACCACGACTTCCTCTCCCCCGAGGTCGGCGACGAGGTGGTCACGATCGGGCGGATCGTGAACTCGTTCTTCCGCTGGGAGTTCAACTCCTGCGAGACCCTCGTGAAGGGCGGCGCCGTCCACCCGATCGACTACGCCAACGCGTGTCCCGACGTGGCGATCACCTCCCTGCACTACTACTTCCCGTGGGCGATGAAGGCCCTGGTGAAGTGGTCGGTGTTCTGCACCGCCACGGGACGGGTGCCGTCACCGCACGTCGACAGCGCGCCGTGGTTCGCGATCGCCGACCGCACCGACCTGTCGTACGACGACAAGCTGGCCGCCTACCGCGGCCTGGCGGACTCCTACTTCGACACCGAGCGCTACCAGGACTTCTGCGCGTCGCGGCTAGGTGACCTGGACGAGGCTGCGCTGGAGTACTTCTCTGGGCCGGACTTCGACCGGGTGCTCGCCGACACGGTCACCTCGACGTTCCCGGCGCACGAGCACGAGAAGTTCGTGCCCCACTACCGTGGGCTGGTCGGCGCCTGGTGCACGGACGAGGCCCGCCGCCTCGGCTAGCTGCGCAGCGTCACGGGCGGTGACCCAGACGCGAATAGCCCGACGTGGCCATGGCCGAGGCCGACCGGGGCGGGGCACGGTGATCGTGAGGCTCGGGGGCCGTTCTCACGACGCAACAGGGGGTTACCGATGACCCGTTCCGCCCGTGCTCTTGCCCTCCTCGGCTCCGCCGCCCTCGTCCTGGCGATGCCGGTGGCCGCCCACGCCGGCAAGCCTGTCGAGAAGTCCGCTCCCTACTCCGGTACCGACTCCTTCGACGAGCCGGACTTCTGCGGCATCGCGGTGCATTTCGAGGTCGAGTTCAGCGGCGTCTCCAAGGTGCTCCCGGTCAAGGACTCCGACGGCCAGGCCTTCCTCGGCTTCGACAACTACGAGGTCAGCGAGATCATCTCCACGGAGCACGGCTGGATCCGCACGTACGGAAACGGCGCCTTCCACGAGCAGCATGCGACCCAGGTCGAGGGGAACGTCTGGGAGTTCGCCTTCATCGACGCCGGGAGCTTCCGGGTCTACGACGCCGACGGCACCCTCTTGCTGCGGGCCACCGGAGTCTTCAAGGCGAGCGAGCAGTTCGACACGCTCGGCGACTTCCAGCCCGGGGCCGTCCCGGTCGAGCCCAGCACCTTCCAGGTGCTCGCCGACAACGGCCAGAAGATCTCGGACAGCGACTTCTGCGACGCCGTGCTGCCGGAGCTGACCTGACGGATGCCCCCGCGCCTGAGGCCCTACCGGGTCGGCCAGGTGTGAACCGGCTCGTTGGAGTGCATGTGCTCGACGTAGCCGCACATCATCTGGCGCAGCGCCTCGGGCCGGTCGTGGTCCTCGAACAGCCGGTGGAACGTCGCGGCCTGCCACGACGCGCCGTTGACCTCCTTCAGGCACCGGCCCTCGATGATGCCGAGCAGCCGGTCACGGTCCGACGCGGCGACGCCCCACTCGTCCAGGCCCCGGTGCGCCATGGGCAGCAGGTGGCGCAGCACGAGCTCGGTCGCCGGCACCTCGCCGATGCCCGGCCAGTAGATCTTGGCGTCGATCCCGTGGCGTGCCCCGTTGTGGAAGTTCTCCTCGGCGGCGGCGAAGGACATCTGGGACCACACCGGCCGGTCGGCCTCGGCGAGCACCTTGACCAGCCCGTAGTAGAAGGCGGCGTTGGCCAGCACGTCGACGACGGTCGGACCGGCGGGCAGGCAGCGGTTCTCGACCCGCAGGTGCGGCCGGCCTCGCACCACGTCGTAGACCGGCCGGTTCCAGCGGTAGATCGTGCCGTTGTGCAGGCGCAGCTCCCCCAGCTGCGGCACGTCACCCCGGTCGAGCACCTCGACCGGGTCCTCGTCGTCGACGATCGGGAGCAGCGACGGGAAGTAGCGGACGTTCTCCTCGAAGAGGTCGAAGATCGAGGTGATCCACCGTTCGCCGAACCACACCCGCGGTCGCACGCCCTGCGCCTTCAGCTCGTCCGAGCGCGTGTCGGCGGCTTGCTCGAACAGCGCGATCCGGGTCTCCCGCCACAGCTCCTTGCCGAAGAAGAACGGTGAGTTGGCGCCCAGGGCGAGCTGCACGCCACCGATCGCCTGGGAGGCGTTCCACTGGGCGGCGAACGTCTCCGGGTTGACCTGCAGGTGCAGCTGCACGCTGGTGCAGGCGGCCTCGGGAGCGATGGTGTCGGCCGTCGTCGCGATCCGCTCGATGCCGTCGATCGCCAGCTCGATGTCCTCGCCGCGGGCCGCGAAGACCTGCTCGTTGAGCAGGGCGTAGCGCGGGTTGGCGCTGAAGGTCTCCTCGGTGAGGTGCTCCGGTCGCACGGTCGGCAGGATGCCGATCATCACCACGTCCGCCCCGACGTCGTCGGCCAGGTCGTCGGCGTGGTTGAGGCTGCTGCGGACGTCCGACTCGAGCCCGGTGAAGACCTCGCCCTCGAGGCGCTTGGGCGGGATGTTGATCTCGATGTTGAACTGCGCCAGCTCGGTCTGGAAGTCGGGGTCGGCGATCAGGCCCAGGACCTTGTCGTTGACCATCGCCGGGTCGCCGGACTGGTCGGTCAGGTTGAGCTCGATCTCCAGGCCCATCGAGCGCCGCTCGACGTCGAAGCGGGACTCCGAGAGCATCCGCGCGAAGACGTCGAGGCACCGGCGCACCTTCAGGCGGTAGCGCGCGCGGTCCTCGCGGGTGAACCGGCGGTCCGCCACGTCCTGCCCCATGGGGGTTCCCTTCCCGGGCTGCTGTGGGCACAACCTCGCACACGCGGGCGACACGCCGCCAGCACCGCCGGGGTTGTGTCCAGCCTCCGCCATACCGTCGTGGCATGCGCCTGCTCCACACCTCCGACTGGCACCTGGGCCGGTCCTTCCACCGGGAGGACCTCCTCGGGGCGCAGGCGCGCTTCGTCGACTTCCTGGTCGAGACCGTGCGCTCGGAGAAGGTGGATGCGGTGCTGGTGGCCGGCGACGTCTACGACCGGGCCCTGCCGTCGGTCGACGCCGTCGCGCTGTGCAACGACGCCCTGCGCCGGCTCGCCGGCACCGGAGTGCGGGTGGTGCTGATCAGCGGCAACCACGACTCGGCCCGCCGGCTGGGGTTCGGCGCCGACCTGATCGACGCCGCGGGCATCCACCTGCGCACCGACCCCGCCTCGGTCGGCGACCCGGTGCTGCTGCCCGACCCGGGCGGCGGCGAGGTCGCGGTCCACGCCCTGCCCTACCTGGAGCCCGACGCCGTCTGCGGAGCGCTCGAGTCCGAGCGCAGCCACGGGGCCGTGCTGGCGGCGGCGATGGCGCGGGTCCGCGCCGACCTGGCCGGTCGGCCGGGCACCCGGGCGGTGGTGATGGCGCACGCGTTCGTCACCGGTGGGGCCCCGTCCGACAGCGAGCGCGACATCAGCGTCGGCGGGGTGGGCTCGGTGCCCGCGACGACGTTCGCCGGAGCCGACTACGCAGCCCTCGGTCACCTGCACGGCGCCCAGCGGGTCGCCGAGGGCGTCCACTACAGCGGCTCCCCGATCGCCTACTCGTTCTCCGAGGAGCACCACCGCAAGGCGGTCCTGCTCGTCGACCTGCCGGCCGGCGGCGGCGCGGCCGTGGTCGAGCACCTCCCCACACCGGTCGGGCGGCCGCTGGCCCGGGTGACCGGCACCCTCGACGACCTGCTCACCGGCGACCGGTGGGCGGGCCACGAGGGCCACTACCTGCAGGTCACGCTCACCGACCCGGTCCGGCCGCGGGAGCCGATGGAGCGGCTGCGGGCCCGCTTCGCCCACCTGCTCGTCCTCGGCTTCGCCCCCGACGGCGGCGCCGAGGGCCACCTGGGGTCGTACGCCCGGAGGCTGCACGGCCGCGGCGACCTGGAGGTCGCGGCCGACTTCGTCAGCCATGTGCGCAGCGAGCCCACCCGGGCCGAGTCCGCACTGCTCGCCGAGGCGTTCGAGGCGGTCCGGCTGACCGAGGCGAGCCTCTGATGCGCCTGCACACGCTCGCGTTGACGGCGTTCGGACCCTTCGCGGGCACCGAGACCGTCGACATCGACGCGCTCGGGGCGGCCGGGCTGTTCCTCTTCACCGGAGCTACCGGCGCCGGCAAGACCAGCGTCCTCGACGCCGTGTGCTTCGCGCTCTACGGCCAGGTGCCCGGCGCTCGGGCGCTCGGCGCCGGCCGGGCGTCCCTGCGCTCCGACCACGCCGCCGAAGGTGTCGCCCCCCAGGTCGTCCTCGAGGCCACGTTGCGCGGCCGGCGGCTGCGCATCACCCGCTCGCCCGCCTGGGACCGGCCCAAGAGACGCGGCACGGGCACGACGCCGGAGCAGTCCCACGTCCTGCTGGAGGAGCTCGTCGGCGGCAGCTGGGTGACCCACACCACCCGGCTCGACGAGGCCGGCCTGCTGCTGGGCGGGCTGCTCGGCCTGACCCTGCAGCAGTTCTGCCAGGTCGTGCTGCTGCCGCAGGGGCAGTTCGCCGAGTTCCTCCGGGCCGACGCCGACCGGCGGCGGTCACTGCTCGAGACGCTCTTCGACACCCGGCGCTTCGCCGACGTCGAGGGCTGGCTGGTCACGCGCCGGCAGGCGGCGACCCGCGACCTGTCCGAGCTCGACGACCGGTTACGCCAGCTGCTCGCCCGGGTGGCTGAGGCGGCCGGCGAGGACCCACCCAACGGCCTGGTCGACTCCCTGGTCGACGACGAGCTCGCTGCCTGGGTCGACGCCCTGCTCGAGCAGTCGCTGGCCGTCGCGGAGGAGGCTGATGCCGCCGCAAAGGCAGCCGCCTCCTCGGCAGAGGCGGCCGTGCAGGCCGTGACCGACGACGACCGGCTCGCCGACCTGCGCCGCAGAGGAGTGGCCCTCCAGGACCGCGCGGAAACCCTGGTCGCCGAGCAACCCACCCGCGACGCGGCGGCGGCCGAGCTCGATGCGGCCCGCACGGTCGCCCCACTGCTGCCGGTGCTGGCCGAGGCGGCCCGGCTGCAGACCGAGCTCGAGACGGCACGGGCCGACGTCATGACGGTCCAGGCGCGGCTGCGGCCGGTGCTGGCCGCCACCGGCACCGACGGCGTGACGCTCGGCACCGTCCGGTCGATCGCCCGGCAGACCACCGAGGAGTCGGCGACGCTGGCCGTCCTCGCCGAGCAGGAGGCCGAGGTGGCCCGCCTCGTCGCTCGCGCGGACACCCTGCAGCGCACCTCGGTCGAGCTGGCGGCCAAGGCGGCCAAGGCCGCCGGCTGGCTCTCGACCGTCGACGACCGGCGGGCGGCGGTCGAGGCCGCCCGCGAGACCGCCCGCCGGGCCGACGCCCGGCTCCCCGAGGCGGTCCGGGTACGCGACCTGACGGCCTCGCGGCTGACCGCCGGCCAGAGCCGCGACACCCTGGCCGGCCGCCTGAAGTCGGCGCGGGACGAGCTCCGGCCGCTCGTCGACCGCCACCAGGAGGCGCGCGACCGCCTGCAGCAGCTGCGAGCCGCGCGCCTCGACGGCATGGCCGGCGAGCTGGCCGCGACGCTCGTCGACGAGGCACCCTGCCCGGTCTGCGGCGGCACCGAGCATCCCTACCCGGCCGGCCAGGGCACCGCGGCCGTCACCGCCGACGACGAGGCGGCCGCCGACATGGAGGAAACAGCGGCTGAGCGTTCCCGCCGGGCCGCCGAGCGTCGGGTGGCCGACCTGGAGCGCGACCTCGCATCCGCCGAGGCGGCCGCGGGCGACGATGCCGTCGACGTGCTGGGGGCCGCCCTTGTCGCGGCCACCGCTCACGCCACCACCCTGGCCGCCGAGGCGGCCCGGCTCCCCGAGGCCGAGGCGGCGTGGACCCAGCTGGGGCATGAGGTGCAGCGCCAGGAGCACGAGCGGGTCGCACACGACGCCGAGCACCGCAGTGCTGCCGCCCGCGCCGACGAGCTGCGCGACGACGCGGCCCGGCTCGGGGCCGAGCTGGCCGCTGCTCGTGGCGACGACCCGTCGATCCGAGCCCGACGGGAGCGCCTGGAGCGGGCCACCCGCGACCTCGAAGGGCTCGTCGGGCATCTCGCCGAGCTCGATCGGCTCGAGTCCGCAGCCGCCTCGGCCGGCGAGCGGGCGGTGCAGGCGCTGGCCGAGGCCGGTCTCGACCTCGACGAGGTGACCGACGCGGTCCGAGACGACGAGCGGGTGGCCGTCCTCGAGCGCCGGGTCCGGCGTCATGACGCCGAGGTCATCGCGGTCGCCGAGCAGCTGGCCGAGCCGGAGGTGCAGGCAGCGCTGACCGGGCCAGCGGCAGCCTCCGACCAGCTGCGCGAGCAGGCGGTCACGGCGGTCGCCGCGCGGGACCTTGCGATGAGCCGGGCCCATGTCACCGCGGCCCGGGTCCGCAGCCTGGCCCGGCTCGGCACCGAGGTGACGGCGCTGCGGGAGGCACGTCGCCCACTGGCCCAGCAGAACGAGCTGGTCGACGGGCTGGCCCGGCTCGCCGAAGGCAAGAGCGCGGACAACGCCCTGCGGATGAGCCTGTCGGCCTACGTCCTCGCCGCCCGGCTCGAGCAGGTGGCGGCGGCGGCGTCCGAGCGGCTGCTGCGGATGACCTCGGGGCGCTACAGCCTGCAGCACACCGCGGAGGCGGCCGACGGGCGGGCCCGGGGCGGGTTGACCCTGCGGGTGCTCGACGCGTGGACCGGTCGGCTGCGCGACCCGGCCACCCTCTCCGGTGGCGAGACCTTCTCGGCATCCCTGGCGCTCGCCCTCGGGCTGGCCGACGTGGTCGGCGCCGAGGCCGGCGGCGCACTGCTCGAGACGCTGTTCGTCGACGAGGGCTTCGGCAGCCTCGACGACGACTCGCTCGACGACGTGATGGGCGTCCTGGACGACCTGCGCGAGGGCGGCCGCACCGTGGGCATCGTCAGCCACGTGGCCGACCTGCGGCAGCGGGTCCCCGCCCAGCTGCACGTGGCACGTGGCCGCACGGGGTCGACCATCCGGCAGTGACCCACTCGGCGGTGCCGATCCAGTGACCCGACCCAGCGGTGCCGGCCTCGCCCAGCGGTGCCGGCCTACCGTCGCGGCGGTCAGCCGGTGCGGCGCCCGGTCATTCCGCCGGTGGTCGCGGGCGGGGCGGGCAGTCGCCGGACGACGACGACACGGCTGAGCCGGACGAGGCGCTGGACAGCTCGCGGCCGGAGGTCACCGAGCCGCGCACCGGCTGGTAGTCCGCACCCTGGTCGCCGCCGTCGATCCCACCGCCGTCGGTACCGGCACCGTCGAAGCCAGCACGGTCGAAGCCAGCACCATCCAGCCCACCGGTCCGGCGGGCGGAGCTGGAGCCCTCGACACCGGCACCGGCGTCCACACCGGCGATCGGCCGGGCGGACGAGCGGTTGCGCCAGGCGGCCAACCAGCGCGACAGGAACGAGGGGCCGTAGGGCTGCGGGACCACCACGATCGCCACCAGCAGCAGCAGCGCGGCCGCGATCGCGTCGACCCAGTAGTGGTTCGCCGTGGCCACGACGACCATCACCGTGAGCAGGGGGTGGAAGACGACGATCCACCGCCATCGGCTGTGCGCCGTCTGCACGACCACGATGGCGATCAGCAGCGCCCACCCGACGTGCAGGCTGGGCATGGCAGCGAACTGGTTCGCGATGGTCGCCGAGCTGTCGCCGTAGGCCGAGGGGCCGAAGACGGCCATCGTGTCCAGGAAGCCGAGGCTGCTCAGCATGCGCGGCGGCGCGAGCGGCATCACCACGTGGACGATGAGGGCCAGCCCGGTGAGCAGGCTGAGCAGCCGCCGCGCGTAGCGGTACTCCTCCGGCGGCCGGCGCAGCCAGCCCCAGATCAGGAACGCCGCCGTGAGCGGGAAGTGGACGCCGACGTAGTACCAGTTGGCCGCCCGCAGCAGGTCCGGCCACTGCAGGGCCCACTGCTGGAAGAGCTCCTCGTCAGGCAGCCGCAGAGTGCGCTCGATGTCCCAGACCCACCACGCGTTGGTGACGGCCAGCTGGTCGTGCCCGGTGATGGCCAGCCGGCCCAGCCGGTAGGCCAGGAACAGGCTGGCGACGAGCGCCACCTCACGGACCAGCGGCGGGCGGCGCGACCGGGGGCGCCCTGGATCAGGACGCGTCGAGACACCAGCCTCGGAGACGACAGCCTCCGGGCCCCCGAACCGGCCAGCGCAACGCACCCGTCGAGTTTCCCATGGATCGCCGACAATTTCCGCGCAGTTGCCGGGCGCACTACCCGTGCGGCCGCTGCCCCGGGGTCTGGTCGGGGTCAGGTCAGCGTCACGTCGACGTCACGCCAGCAGGTCCACGGCCGCGCCGAAGACCCGCGGCAGCCGGGCAGCGGCCGGCACCAGCAGCCCCCGGGGACCATCCTTCGCGGTGAGCCCGAGCAGCGCCCCGGTGAGCAACCGGTGCCGTCGGGTGGCCCGGGACCAGGCCCGCGGGTAGGTCTCGGGGTGGCCGTCGGCGACGGCCGCGACCGCCTCGTGGGCCGCGGTGAAGCCGGTCGACAGTCCCTCCCCGGTCAGCGCGTCCACGTAGCCGGCAGCGTCACCGACCAGGAGGATCCGCCCCTTCCGGACGCTCCGGGCGGTCTGCCGCAGCGGGCCGGCCCCCCGCAGCTCGGTGACGACAGGTGCTCCGCGCAGCCGGGCGGTGAGCGTCGGAAGGGCGTCCAGGGCCTCGTCGAACCCGGTGCCGGCCGGCCCCAGGACCGCGACGCCGACCAGGTCGTCGCCGACCGGCGTCACGTAGGCCTCGTGCCCGGCGGCCCAGTGCACTTCGACGTGGTCGGTCCAGGGCTGCACCGCGTAGTGGCGGCGGATCCCGAACCGCACCGGCGAGCGCCCAGCGGCCGGGACGTCGAGACCGGCCTCGCGACGTACCGTCGAGTGCAGGCCGTCCGCGGCCACCAGCCACCGGGCCCGCATCCCCGTCGCCTCCACCGTGGTCCCGTCGTCGGTGAGGTCCCGGACCCGACCCTCGACCCGGCACACGCCGGCCCGGCCCGCGGCCGCGGCCAGTGCCGCGTGCAGCGAGGTCCGGCGCACGCCGAGGCCGGGACCGTGCCGGAACGTGGCGGCCACCTCACGGTCGAGGCCGACGTAGCGGATCCCGACGAAGGGCCGCCCCTGGACCGTCACGCCCAGGGCCCGGAGGCGCCCCGCCGCCGTGGGCATCAGCCCTTCGCCGCACGCCTTGTCCACCGGCGACGGCCGAGGCTCGACGCCGGCGACCTCGAGCCCCCGCCGTCGCGCCTCCAGCGCGGTCACGAGGCCGACCGGTCCACCGCCGGCGACGATCAGGTCGAGGGTGCGCTTCGTCCCGGCCGCGGCAGCGGTCACGCGTGGCTGCCGCTCAGGGGCGGCGCCGCCAGCTCACGCAGTGCCGCGTTCTCGCACCGGATCCGCGTACGGAGCAGCACCGCGTTGGCCAGGGTGAACACCAGGGTGGTCGCCCACGCCGTGTGGACCAGCGGCAGCGCGAAGCCCTCGACGACCACCGCGACGTAGTTGGGGTGCCGCATCAGGCGGTACGGCCCCGAGGTGACCAGCCGCGAGCCGGGGACGACGACCACCCGGGTGCTCCAGGCTCCCCCGAGGGTCGCGATGCACCACCAACGCAGGACCTGGCTGGCCAGCACCAGGGCCAGCATCGGCCAGCCCAGCCACGGGATGAACGGCCGGTCGGCCACCGCGACCTCCACGACGGCCCCGACGAGCAGTCCGGTGTGCAGCACCACCATCACCGGGTAGTGCCCCAACCCGCGCTCCACCCCGCCGGCCGCCTTCGCGGCGCGCACGTGCCGCGCGCTGACGACCAGCTCGACGAGACGCTCCGCGCCGACCGCGAGCACCAGGACGAGGTAGAGCGACTCGCTGCTCACCATCGCAGCAGCACCAGCTCGGAGCAGAAGCCCGGGCCCATCGCGAGCATCACGGCCGGGCTGCCCGGGGCGGGAGGTGGCTCGGCCAGCGCGGCTGCCAGCACGTGAAGCACCGAGGCCGACGACAGGTTGCCGACCTGCTCCAACGACCGCCACGTCCTGTCCAGTGCACCCGGCCCGAGCCCGAGCGTCCGGGACATGGCGTGCAGCACCTTGGGGCCGCCAGGGTGCGCAACCCAGGTCTCGACGTCGTCCACCTTGAGGTCGTGGTCGCCCAGGAACGCCGTCACGTCCTGCCCGAGGTGCTCCTCGACGACGTCCGCGACGCTGGCGGCCAGGACGATCCGGAACCCGCTGCCGCCGATGTCCCAGCCCATCACCCGCTCGGTGTCCGGGTAGAGCCGGCTGCGGGTGGCGACGACCGTCGGCCCGTCGATGCCGAGCTGGGCGGCGCGCCGGTCGCCGACCAGCACGACGGCCGCGGCGCCGTCACCGAAGAGCCCGCTGGCGACCAGGTTGGCCATGCTGGTGTCATCGCGCTGGACGGTGAGCGAGCACAGCTCGACGGACAGCAGCACGGCGACCACGTCGGGATCGCCGGCCACCAGGTCGTGCAGCCGCGCGATGCCGGCCGCCCCGGCGACGCAGCCCAGCCCGAACAGCGGCACCCGCCGGACGTCCGGCCGCAGGCCGAGCACCGGCACGACCCTCGCGTCGAGCGTGGGGGCAGCGACGCCGGTCACGGTGGTGCTCATCAGCACGTCGACGTCGGACGGCCCCAGTCCGACCGCCGCGAGCGCGGACCCGACGGCCTCGGCGCCCAGCCGGGTGCCCACGTCGATGAAGACGTCGTTCGCCGCCCCGAAGCCGGCCAGGTCGGCGTACTCCTCCATGGGCAGGGCCAGGTGCCGCCGCCGCACACCGGTGGCCTGGTGCAGCCGATCGAGGACCCGACGGTCGTCACCGGGCCCGAGCACGACCTCGGCGAAGGCCTCGGTGAGAGCGCTCTGCTCGTACACGTGCGACGGCAGGGCCGGCGCCACCGAGGCGATCCTCGTCACGCGACGGCTCGGCGCAGCGTCGACGGGCGGCTCATCGACGTCATTCGTCTGGGGTCGTCCGATCGGACGCTTTCCACAACGATCGGGCAACACGCTCCAGTTGGGGCGTCGCGAGCCGACACTTGGTGTGAGAGTGAGAAGGGTCGGAAACCATCGATCACAGCCCTGCCGGGGTCGCTGCGCACTGGTCCATGCTCACATGGGCACGGCCGTGACGCCGCGGGGGCGGTCGGTCGACCCAGACCAGACGACGCCAGCACCAACCGAAAGCCGCCGCGATGTGCAGTCACCAGCCGCCGTGCCCGAGTGCCGAGGCTCCCGACCGGGAAGCCGCCCACACGGTTGCCTCGCACCCGGAGCAGGGGTGGAGCCTGCTCTGCAACGGAGTCCTGCTGTTCGAGGACACCGGCGAGCTGCTGCCCGACGGCAGCATCATCGCGCCGCACCGGCCGCGCGCCTTCTCCCCCGCCGCCTGACCATCTGACGACCTGACGCTCGTGACGACCTGACCGGGACGACCTGACCGGCCGACCTCAGTCGCCGGCGTAGCTCTCGACCGGCGGACAGCTGCAGACCAGGTTGCGGTCGCCGTAGGCGCCGTCGATGCGACGGACCGGCGGCCAGTACTTCGACGCCGGGTCCACCCCGGCCGGCAGCACCGCCTCGGCCCGGTCGTAGGGGTGGTCCCACTCCCCGACCAGCGCGGCCGCGGTGTGCGGCGCGTTGTGCAGCGGGTTGTCGTCGCGCGGGAGGTCGCCGGAGCCGACCCGCTCGATCTCCTCGCGGATCGCGATCATCGCGTCGCAGAACCGGTCCAGCTCGGGGAGGTCCTCGGACTCGGTCGGCTCGATCATCAGCGTCCCGGCCACCGGGAACGACATGGTGGGGGCGTGGAAGCCGTAGTCGATGAGCCGCTTCGCGACGTCGTCGACCGTCACGCCGGTCTGCCTGGTGATCGGGCGCAGGTCGACGATGCACTCGTGGGCGACAAGGCCCGACGCGCCGGTGTACAGCACCGGGTAGTGCGGGCCGAGCCGGGCCGCGACGTAGTTGGCGCCGAGGATCGCGACCTGGGTCGCCTCGGTGAGCCCGGCGGCCCCCATCAGCCGGACGTACGCCCACGAGATCGGCAGGATGCCGGCCGACCCCCACGGCGCTGCGGACACCGGGCCGACGCCGGTCCGCGGTCCGGCGGCCGGCTGCAGCGGGTGGTTCGGCAGGTAGGGCGCCAGGTGCTCGCGCACGCCCACCGGACCGACCCCGGGGCCGCCACCGCCGTGCGGGATGCAGAACGTCTTGTGCAGGTTCAGGTGCGAGACGTCGGCCCCGAAGTGACCCGGCCGGGCCACCCCGACCAGCGCGTTGAGATTGGCTCCGTCGACGTACACCTGACCACCGGCGTCGTGCACCAGCGCGCAGAGCTCGGTGATGTCCTGCTCGAAGACCCCGTGGGTCGACGGGTAGGTGACCATCATCGCCGCCAGGTCGTCGGCATGCTCGATGACCTGCGCCCGCAGGTCGTCCAGATCGACGTCCCCGCCCTCGGCGGTCTTGACGACCACCACCTTCATGCCGGCCATCACGGCCGACGCGGCGTTGGTGCCGTGCGCGCTCGCCGGGATCAGGCAGACACGGCGCTGGCCCTGGCCGTTGGCCCGGTGGTAGGCGCGGATCGCGAGCAGACCGGACAGCTCACCCTGGGAACCGGCGTTGGGCTGCAGCGAGACCGCGTCGTAGCCGGTGAGCTTGCAGAGCCACGACTCGAGCTGTCGCACCAGCTCGACGTAGCCCTGCGCCTGCTCGATCGGCGCGAAGGGATGGATGTCGGCGAACTCCGGCCAGGTGATGGGCTCCATCTCGGTGGTCGCGTTGAGCTTCATCGTGCAGGAGCCGAGCGGGATCATGGTCCGGTCCAGCGCCAGGTCACGGTCGGCGAGCCTGCGCAGGTAGCGCAGCATCGCCGTCTCCGAGCGGTGCTCGTGGAAGACCGGGTGGGTCAGTACGTCGTCGCTGCGCATCGCGTCGGCCGGCAGCGTCCCGGCCGAGGAGACGGCGGCGACGTCGACGCCCTCGGCCCCGAAGGCGGCCCACACCGCCCGCAGGTGCTCGCGGGTCGTGGTCTCGTCACAGCTGACGCCGACGTGGTCGTCGTCGACCAGTCGCAGGTTGATGCCGCGGTCCTCGGCAGCCCGGACCGTCGCAGCTGCCCGCCCCGGCACCCGCACCAGCACAGTGTCGAAGAACGCCTGGTGGACGACCTCGACGCCGTCGATGCCGGCGAGCCCGGCCGCCAGGGTCGCGGCATGGGCATGGACCCGTGACGCGATGTCCCGCAGCCCGTCCGGCCCGTGGTAGACGGCGTACATCCCGGCCATCACGGCGAGCAGCACCTGCGCGGTGCAGATGTTGCTCGTCGCCTTCTCCCGTCGGATGTGCTGCTCGCGGGTCTGCAGTGCCAGGCGGTACGCCGGGGAGCCGTCGACGTCCCTGCTGACCCCGACCAGCCGGCCGGGCATCGACCGCTCGAGCCCCTGCCGGACCGCGAGGTAGCCTGCGTGCGGACCACCGAATCCCATCGGCACCCCGAACCGCTGGCTGCTGCCGACCGCGATGTCGGCTCCGAGCTCCCCGGGTGAGCGCACCAGGGTGAGCGCGAGCAGGTCGGCCGCCAGCACGACCAGCGCCCCGGCCGCCTTGGCCGCCGACACGACGGAGCCGTAGTCGTCGGCCGACCGCACGGAGCCGGAGGCGCCGGGGTACTGCAGCAGCAGGCCGAAGACCTCGCCGTCGGGCAGCCCGCGGGAGTGCACGTCGGTCACGACCACCTCGAGCCCGAGCGGCTCGGCCCGGGTCTGCACGACCGCGAGCGTCTGGGGCAGCACGTCCTCGTCGACGACGAACACGGCGCCCTGGGGGGCCTTGCTGGTGCGCCGGGCGAGCGTCATCGCCTCGGCCGCGGCGGTGGCCTCGTCGAGCAGGCTGGCGCCGGCGACGGGAAGCCCGGTCAGGTCGGTGACGACGGTCTGGAAGTTGAGCAGGGCCTCGAGCCGGCCCTGCGAGATCTCGGGCTGGTAGGGCGTGTAGGCGGTGTACCAGGCCGGGTTCTCCAGGACGTTGCGCAGGATCACCGGCGGTGTGACCGTGCTGGAGTAGCCCAGGCCGATCATCGACGTCAGCACCAGGTTGCGCCCGGCGAGCTCGCGCAGCTCGGCGATCACCTCGTGCTCGGCCCGGCCGGCGTCCAGGGCCAGCGGGCTGTCGCTGTGCACCGTCTTGGGCACGGCCGTGTCGACCAGGTCGTCCAGGGTCGAGTAGCCGAGGACCGCGAGCATCTTGGCCTGCTCCTCGGCGCTCGGGCCGATGTGCCGGCGCGAGAAGGGGATCCCGGCGTCCAGCGGGGAGCCGGTGCGGCTCGGGGCGTTGCCGGTCGAGGTGGAGGAGCTCGTCGGGCCGCTCATCGTCGGGGCCTCCGGGAGGGTCGCCGGTCCGCCCGGCGCTGCGCGCCGGTCGGTCCCCCTCTGTCGCGGTCGCTCCAGAGCTGCCTCGTCCGCACGGTCCGGGTGCCTGAGAGGTTCCGGGGAGGTTGCCCCTTCGGCGCCCCGTCGCACCGTCCCTGCGGCGGTGCGGCGGGATCTCTCCCGCGCGGGTTCACGAGCAGGGAGAGTCTAACCCGCGTCCGGCCCGGTTCCGGGCGCCACGCGGCGGGTGCCGGCAGGTGCGGGGCTGGTGGGAGGTGCCGCGGCGGTCAGCCGGTACGGCGGGCGCGGCGTCGCGCGGACAGCTCGTCGCTCGCCTGGTCGCCCGTCGTCGCAGGCTGCTCGTCACCCGTGTCGTCGCCGGGCCGCTCGCCCGGCATCTCGGCCAGCGAGCCCTCGACCTCGCGCCACACCCGGCCGACCGCGATGCCGAAGACGCCCTGGCCGCCCTGGACCAGGTCGACGACCTCGTCGGCCGACGTGCACTCGTAGACGCTGGCCCCGTCGCTCATCAGGGTGATCTGGGCCAGGTCGTCGACCCCCCGCTCGCGGAGGTGGCCGACGGCGGTGCGGATGTTCTGCAGCGATACCCCGGTGTCGAGCAGCCGCTTGACGACCTTGAGCACGAGGATGTCGCGGAAGCTGTAGAGGCGCTGGCTGCCGGAGCCGGCGGCCGAGCGGATGCTCGGCTCGACCAGGCCGGTGCGCGCCCAGTAGTCGAGCTGGCGGTAGGTGATGCCCGCGGCCGAGCAGGCGGTCGGGCCGCGGTAGCCCATGTCCTCGGGCAGGACCGGCAGGTCGTCGGTGAACAGCAGGCCCTGCTGGCCGGCCGCAGCACGTGCCGAGGCACGCTGCGCGGCGTCGGACCGCTCGTTCGCGGGTCCGCCGGTGCCGCTGGTGCCGCCGGTGCTCATGCCGACCTCCGTCTCGCACGCCCCGGGGGAAGGGTCCGGGTGCCGCCGCCGGCCGGGAGGGCCGGAGGATCACACCGGTGGAGTTACATCGGGGGCGTTCTGTGCTGACGGTACGCACCGGAGGGGGGCCGGTCAACGATCGGGCGGTGCCGGAGCCCGGCGTGTCCGAACTCTCGACCTGAGGTCGAGGTCGACCCGGTCCGGTCAGCCGCCGGCCTGGCCGTGCGGCGGGCCCTGGAAGTCGTCGGGCGAGATCTGGTCGAGGAACTCCCGGAACTTCTCGACCTCGTCCTCCTGCTCGTCCGGGATGCTGATGCCGGCCTCCTCGAGCACCTCCTCGGCGCCGAAGATAGGCGTGCTGGTGCGCAGGGCCACAGCGATCGCGTCGGAGGGGCGGGCGCTGACCTCGACGCCGCTCGCGAAGACCATCTCGGCGTAGAAGACGCCGTCGCGCAGCGAGGTGATCCGCACCTGGGTGAGCTCCTGCCCGGCGGCCTCGAGCAGGTCGCGGATCAGGTCGTGGGTCAGCGGCCGCGGCGGGACGACGCCCTGCTGCGCGAAGGCGATGGCCGTCGCCTCGCCGGCCCCGATCCAGATCGGCAGGTAGCGCTCGCCGGCCGACTCCTTGAGCAGGACGATCGGCTGGTTGGAGGGCATCTCCACGCGCACACCCACGACGTCGAGCTCGTTCACGTGACCCACCCTACCCGCGGCGGCGGCGGTCGCTGCGGGGCTGCGGTCAGCGGCCGACGACGTCCCGCAGGCGTGCCCGCACCAGGGCCGTGTGCAGGCGCAAGGCTGCCGCGCCGAGCTCGCGGGCGACCTCCTCGGCACGTGCCCGTGCCTGCGGACTGCGCTGCCGCAGGAGCGGCCCGACGACCTGGGCGACCAGGTCGGACTCGCGGTCCGCGGCGGTGCGGAAGGAGCGCAGGTGTCGCGGCTCGAGGCCGTACGTCGTCAGCTCTCCCACCGCCGTCGCCACCGCCAGCGCGTCGGCGTCGTACCAGCCCGGTGCGTCGCCCCTGGCGGAGCCGCGCACCGGCGCCAGCAGCCCGAACGCTTCCACCTGGTCGAGCAGCTCGGTGTCGATGCCGGCGGCCTCGGCCAGCTCGGCACGGGACAGCCGCAGGTCGACGCTGTCGCCGGCCAGGGCACGCGGGCCGGGCAGGTTGCCGTCCGCGCTGCGCGGGACCCGCGGCGTCTCCCCCGGCGCGGCCGGCGGCTCCAGCCCCCGGTCGATCGCGTCGAGGTGCTCGCGGATGACCCGCAGGGGCAGGTAGTGGTCGCGCTGGGTCGCGAGGACGTAGTGCAGCCTGGCGACGTCGGCATGGGAGAACTTGCGGTAGCCCGACGGGGTGCGGGCCGGCTCGACCAGCCCCTCCGACTCCAGGAACCGGATCTTGGAGATGGTGACGTCGGGGAACTCGGGGCGCAGGCGACCGAGGACCTCGCCGATGCTCATCAGCGAGCTTGCGGGCAGCCCGCTGCTCATCGACGGCACCGAGGGCACATGGCTGGTCGGTCAGCCCTGCTGGCTCGGGTAGTAGACGAGCCGGTACTTGCCGACCTGCACCTCGTCACCGCCGGCCAGCGGCGTCTCGTCGATCCGCTCACGGTTGACGTAGGTGCCGTTGAGCGACCCCACGTCGCGGACGGCGAAGCCCTCGCCGGCGCGGACGAACTCGGCGTGCCGGCGGGAGACGGTCACGTCGTCGAGGAAGATGTCGCTCGACGGGTGCCGGCCCGCGGTCGTGGTCTCGGAGTCGAGGAGGAAGCGGCTCCCCGAGTTGGGGCCGCGCCGCACGACGAGCAGGGCCGAGCCGGGGGGAAGCGCGTCGACCGCCGCCTGGTCGGCCCCGGAGAGCCCCTCGGACTTCTCCGCGGCCTCACCGGTCTCGAACCCGCCGCCGCTGATCGTGATCGTCGACGTCTCGCTCCCGGTCGTCGCCGGCGCCGGGCGCAGCGCGGCTCCGCAGTTGCTGCAGAACCGGGCGTCCTCGGCGTTGCTGTGACCGCACTGCGTGCAGCTCGGCATTCGGTGCGCCTCCTCGACCACGGGGTCGCCGCGGTGCTCTCGGGACTTGCCGGGACGGTCCGGACGGACGTCGTCCGGTTGTCGAGCGACCTTACCCTTGACCAGAGGTCGAGGGCAGGCTTCGGCTCAGCTGTCCAGACCGGCCTGGTAGGCGGCGGCGTCCAGCAGGCCATCGACGCCGGACGCGTCGTCGGGGCGGATGGCCAGCATCCAGCCCTCGCCGTAGGGGTCGGAGTTGACCAGCTCCGGCGAGGCGTCGAGGGCCTCGTTGCGCTCGGTCACCGTGCCGGTGACCGGGGCGTAGACGTCGGAGACGCTCTTGGTCGACTCGATCTCGCCGCAGGCCTCGCCCTCAGTCACGTGGCTGCCGGCCTCGGGGAGCGTGACGAACACGATGTCGCCCAGGGCGTCCTGCGCGAAGTCGGTCACCCCGACCCGCAGCGTCTCGCCGTCGTCGCCCTCCGTGCGGACCCACTCGTGGTCCTTGGTGTAGTGCAGGTCCTCGGGGGTCACGCAGCAGCCTCTCTACCCGTCACTAGCCGTTGTCGGCGTCGCCGGCCGCTCCGGCCGGGCGAGCGTAACGAGGCGACGGAGCGACCCGCAAGGAGGTGATCTCGACCGACTGCTCCTGGGTCACCACCCCCTGCGCCCCGCGCTGGTCGAGGACCTCCAGGACGCCACCGGGGATCTCCAGCGCGGTCGCCAGCGTCCCCGGCTCACCGATCACGAGGAAGCGGTAGGGCGCGCGCAGCACCGTCCCGTCGACCTCGACGCCGGCCCCGCTGCCCGGCTCGCCCGCCTCGACGAACGACGTGCTCGCCACCACGCGCACCGCGGGCCCGTCGACGCTGGAGATCTCGACCGCCTCGGCCCCGGCGTCACGCAGCTCCTGCAGGGTGTCGATCAGCACGTCCGCCCCGGCCTGGCCCTGGGGGTCGGTGATCGTCAGCTGGATCCCCGGCCCGCGGGCCGGCAGCGTGCCGGCCAGGATGCCGAGCACCCGGGTCCGGTCCCGCGCCTCCTGCAGCGCTGCCTGCTCGTCGTCGCCGGTCACCCGGTCTCGGGTCTCCTGCAGCTCGCGCGCCTCGCTCTGCAGCCGGGCGGACCGCTCGGACACGTCGTCGAGGATGCGCACCAGGTCGGTCTGGCGCAGCCCGGACAGGCCGGCGTCCTGGGTCGAGCGCACCT
>Ga0126306_10000355_pt1 | contig 20256 bp, 20 predicted proteins | sample Plot27_FD_92592 | JGI IMG/M metagenome (GOLD analysis project Ga0126306, IMG submission 92592) | Serpentine soil microbial communities from UC McLaughlin Reserve, CA, USA - Plot27 | ecosystem: Environmental > Terrestrial > Soil > Grasslands | place: USA: UC McLaughlin Reserve, Lake County... | reverse complement strand
GTCGAGCCGGAAGCGCCACGACAGCACGCCGAGCGGGTCGGCGCCGTACATCGAGAAGAAGCGCCCGCGGAAGTTCGTCAGCGTGCCCAGCTCGCCGGCCGCGATCAGCTCTGCCGCGTAGCGCACGAGCGGGGCCCAGCGGTAGTTGAAGCCGACGCCGCCGATCACGCGCGCGCGCCGCACGGCGCGCTCGGCGCGCGCGGTCTGCTCCGGCGTGCCGCCGACCGGCTTCTCGCAGAAGACGTGCTTGCCCGCCTGCGCCGCCGCCTCGACGAGCTCGACGTGGAGCATGTTCGGCGCCGCGATCACGACGACGTCGACGGCCGCGTCCTCGACGACGCGGCGCCAGTCGTCCGTCCCGCGCCCGAACCCGAACGCGGAGACCGCCTCGTCGGCGACGCCCGGAGCCGGATCCGCGCAGATCACCAGCTCCGGGTCGTACCTGCGGTCCGGGAACAGCATCGGCAGGCGCGCGTACGAGCGCGTGTGCGCCCTCCCGAGCCAGCCGAGGCCGATCACCCCGACGCCGATGCGCCGCCGTGCGCCCATGCCGCTCACCGGCGCACGGCGCTGCTGTACCGCTTCACTCACGTGGCCTCCAGCTGGCGCTCCAGCTCGTGCGTCAGCTGGTCGAGCTCCGCGCCGCCCGACATCTTCGTGACCAGCTCGTCGCGGGTGATCTCGCCACGCCGCCAGTCGCCCATCAGCTTGCCGCGGTTGAGGATCACGAAGCGATCCCCGACCGGGTACGCGTGGTGCGGGTTGTGGGTGATGAAGATGACGCCGAGCCCGCGCTCGCGCGCCTGCACGACGTAGCGCAGCACGACCCCCGACTGCTTGACGCCCAGCGCCGAAGTCGGCTCGTCGAGGATCAGCACCTTCGCGCCGAAGTAGACCGCGCGCGCGATCGAGACCGCCTGGCGCTCGCCGCCCGAGAGCGTCCCGACGGGCTGGTCGGGATCGCGCACGTCGATCCCCATCTTGCGCATCTCCTCGCGCATCGTGTCCTGCGCGTGCTTCACGTCGATCCGCCGCAGCGGCCCCTTGCCGACCGTCGGCTCGGACCCGAGGAAGAAGTTGCGCCAGACCGACATCAGCGGCACCGTCGCCAGGTCCTGGAAGACGGTGGCGATGCCGCGCTCGCGCGCCTCGCGCGGCGACTTGAAGCGGACCTCCTCCCCCTCCACCAGGAACTCGCCCTCGTCGTGCTGGTGCACGCCGGAGAGGATCTTGATGAAGCTCGACTTGCCGGCGCCGTTGTCGCCCAGCACGCACGTGACCTCGCCTGCGTTGACGCCGAGCGAGATGTCCTTGAGCGCGATCACGTTGCCGAAGTACTTGGCCACGCCGCGCACCTCCAGCAGCGGCGTCCGCTCCGCCGTGGCGGTCATCTGCGGACTCCCTCCGCGCGGTGGCGCACCAGGTTGTTGACGAGCACGGCGAGCAGCAGGATCACGCCGAGGAACAGGAAGCGCCAGTCGGTGTTCCAGCCCGAGAACTGGATCCCGATGAACGCCATGCCGACGATCAGCGCGCCCAGCGAGGCGCCGATCGCGGAGCCGTAGCCGCCCGTGAGCAGGCAGCCTCCGACGACCGCGGCGATGATGTAGGTGAACTCCTCGCCGACGCCCTGCCCGGCCTGCACCGACCCGAGCCGCAGCGCGATCATGATCCCGACGAGCGCCGCCGCCATCGCGGTCGTCATGAAGAGCGCGATCTTGACGCGCGCGACCGGGACGCCGACGTTGCGCGCCGCGTTCGCGTCGCCGCCGACGGCGAAGATCCAGTTGCCCAAGCGCGTGCGCGCGAGCACCCAGGTCGCGATCGCCGCGATCGCGATCCACCAGATCACGCTGAGGCGGAAGTTGTGCGGCGCCCAGAACGTTTCGCTGAGGACCTTCGACGCGGCGTCGTAGCCCGGCACGTCGCGCAGGCCGGCGACGCGGACGGTGTCCGTCACCGCCTTGGTGTAGCCCAGGTTCACCCCCTGGAACACGAAGAAGGTCGCCAGCGTGACGATGAAGCTCGGCAGCTTGGTCTTGACGACCATGTAGCCGTTGACGAACCCGACGACGGCCGCGAACGCGAACGTCACGGCGATCGCGGGCCACATCGTGAAGCCCCACTCGGTCGTCAGCAGACCGAGCAGCAGGCCGGTCGTGCCGGTCATGACGCCGGCGGACAGGTCGAACTCGCCACCGATCATCAGCAGCGCCACCGCGACCGCCATGATCCCGAGCGTCGACGCGACGTCGGTCCAGTTCGCGATCCCGCTGAGCGTCCCGAACGCCTCGGTGTTGACCCAGAAGAAGACGCAGATGACCAGTGCCCCGAGCAGCGATCCGATCTCGGGACGCCGCAGCAGTCTCGCCCACACGCCGATGTTGGCCAGGCGCTCGTCCGCGACCGGCTGCGGGGCGGGCGGTGCGCCGGCCGGAGCGGCGGCAGCCGGGCTGCCGCCGCCGCTGGCCTCGGTCATCACCTCGTACCTTCCTCCGCCAGCTTCGCGACCGTCTCGGCGTTGTCCTTCGTGACGAAGCCGGGGCCGGTGAGCACCGGCTGGCCGCCGCCGACCGTGTTCGCGTTGGACTTGTAGAGCGTGAGGAACACCACCGGCAGGTAGCCCTGCAGGTACTGCTGCTGGTCGACGGCGAAGTCGATCTCGCCATCCTGGATCGCCTTGACGACGTCGCCGCTGAGGTCGAACGTCGCGAGCTTGGCGCTCGAGCCGGCGCCGGCGATCGCGTCGCGCGCCGCCACCGCGATGTCTGGGTTCAGCGTCAGGACCGCGTCGATCGACTTGTCCGATTGCAGCTTGGACTGGATCTCGGTGAGCGTGGTCTGGATGTCGTCGACGCCCTTGACCTGCTGGTTCTCGACGTCGCCGCCCAAGCCCTTCTTGGCGCCGTCGCAGCGCTGGTTGAGGCCGATGTTCGCCTGCTCGTGGATGACGCAGAGCAGCTTCTTGGCGCCCGCCTCCTTGAACCTGGCGCCGGCGCCCCTGCCGGCGATCGTCTCGGTCTGCCCGACGTGCGTGATCGCGCCGAGCTCCTGGTAGTCCTCCGCGCCCGAGTTGAGCGTGATGATCGGGATGCCGGCGTCCGTGGCCTTCTTCAGCGAGTCGCTGATCGCGTCCGGGTCCGGCGCCGAGACGGCGATGCCGTCCACCTTCTCGGTGACGGCGGAGTCGATCAGCTGCGCCTGCTTCTGCGGGTCGTTGGCGGACTCGGAGTACTTCACCGTGACGCCCATCTGCTTGCCTGCGTCCTCGGCGCCCTTCTTCGCGACGGCCCAGAAGGAATCGCCGCTGCCGTGCGTGATGACGGCGATCGTGACGTCCTGGCCCTGGGTCAGGTCGACGTCGTCCTTGCTCGCGGGCGAGCCTCCGCCGGTGCTGTCGTCGTCGCCCCCGCAGGCGGCCGCGAACACGGCCAGCCCCAGCACCATCAGCATCGCCAGCAAGCCGGCGCGCAGTCGTCTCATCTCACAACCCTCTCTCTCCGTGGAGCCGTGTTTGCGAGGAACTCGATGCTTGCCTGCACATCGAGGACCGGACCGCTTCCCACCGGTGGCTCCTCACCGGTGATCGCGGAGTCCTGCTCGAGCACGAGCCAGCGCTCGTACCCGTGGGCGTCCAGTTCGTCGAGCACCTCGGCGATGCTCGCGTCGCCCCGGCCCAGCGGGCGGAACAGCCCCGCCTGCGTCGCGCCCATGAGCGTCAGCTCACCGGCACGGTAGCGGGCGGCGACGGCGCGGTCGACGTCCTTGAGGTGGACGTGGACGACGCGGTCATGGTGGTCGCGGGCGAAGGCGACGGGGTCGCCGCCGCCGATCTGGAGGTGCCCGGTGTCCAGGCACCAGCCGACGTCCGTCAACGCGAGCAGCCGCTCCACGTCGGCGGCGCTCTCCACGAGCGTGCCGGCGTGCGCGTGCAGGGCGAACGTGAGCCCGTGGTCGGCAACCAGCGCGGCGACCGCCGCGAGGTTCGCGGCGAGCCGGTGTAGCTGCGCCGCGTCCAGTGGGCCGGGCGCCGACCACTCGCCGTCCATCACTGCAGCCGCGACGAAGACGTCCGCGCCGGCGGCGCTCAGCGTGGCGGCGATCTCGGCCGCGGTGCTGCGCGCCTCCTCGCACGACCGCTCGTGCAGCACGAGCGGCACGAAGCCGCCCACGAGCGTCAGCCCGTACTCGGTCAGCATCGCCCGGAGCAGGCTCGGCTCGAGCGGCAGGTAGCCGAGCGGGCCGAGCTCGGTCGCCTTCAAGCCCAGTCCCGCCATCTCGGAGAGAACGCGCTCCGGCGGCAGCTGGCGGCCCCAGCCGGGGACCTCGCAGACGCCCCAGGAGATCGGGGCGCCCGCCACGCGGCGGGTCGCCGCGGGACTGCGCTGGTCAAGCGTCATCGAGCCTCAAAGTCTGCTCCTCTTGGAGCGCTCCAAGAAATTAGCGCGCTCCAATCTCGGGGAGTATGCTTCCGCCCGCCATGGCTGTCAAGCCTCGCCGCGAAAGCTCGGACCGGCCGGTCACCCCGGTGCGCGGCAGGACCGCCGAGCCGGGCGGCGATCACTCCGCCAAGCCCCCGACGATGGAGGACGTGGCCCGCGCGGCCGGCGTCTCGCGCGCGCTCGTCTCGCTCGTCATGCGCGACAGCCCGCAGGTCAGCCCGCACCGCCGAACGCGCGTGCTGGCCGCGGCGGAGAAGCTCGGGTACCGGCCGAACGCGATGGCGCGCCACCTCGCGAGCCGCCGGACGCAGACTGTCGGGGTGCTGCTCAACGACCTCCACAACCCGTTCTTCGCCGAGATCGCCGACGGCCTGGAGGCGCTCGCCGCCGAGCTCGGCTACCGCGTTCTGCTGATCACCGGCGGCCGCCGGACGGGGCGCGAGCGCGCGATGCTCGACGGCCTGCTCGAGTACCGCACCGACGGCATCATCCTCGTCAGCCCGCGGATGCGCACGGCGGAGGTGCTCGCGGCGACGGGCGCGACGCCGACGGTGGTCGTCGGGCGGCAGCTGCGCGGGGGGCGCGTCGACTCGATCCTCGTCGACGAAGCGGCGGGAGCGCGCCTCGCCGTCCAGCACCTGGCCGAGCTGGGCCACGAGCGGATCCTGCACATCGACGGCGGCCGTGGCGCCGGGGCGGCGCCGCGGCGCGCCGGCTACGAGCGCGCGATGCGCGCGCTCGGGCTGAGCGAGCACGCGGTCGTGATACCAGGGGACTTCACCGAGAACGCCGGCGTGCAGGCCGCGGAGGCGCTGCTGCGCGACGGGCGCGAGCTGCCGACGGGCGTCTTCGCCGCCAACGACCTCGTGGCGGCGGGGGTGCTCGACCGCCTGGAGGATGCCGGCGTGGCGGTCCCGGGAGACGTCTCGATCGTCGGCTACGACAACACCTTCCTGGCCGCGCTGCACCACATGTCGCTGACCTCGGTCGACCAGCCGCGCCACGAGATGGGCCGGCTTGCGCTGCAGCTGCTGCTCGAGCGGATCGACGGCCGCATCACGCCGGTCGTCCGGCTGATGAAACCGCGGCTGGTCGTCCGCAATACGTCCGGGCCGGCGCCGTGACGGGGCCGCTCGTGCCCGGCCGCGGCCACGCTTCCGTCGCGACCGACGGCCGCCGACGAGCGAGCGCGCCTTGACCGGCGCGGCGCTCGCCGCCCTCTGCGTGCCCGCGCTGCTCGCGGGCTCGGTGATCGCCCACGTGACCGGTGGAGCGGTGGCCGCGGCGCCGACCCTCGTGACCGTCGGCGAGCGGCAAGCGCACGTCGCCACCGGCTTCACCGTCTCCCCCGGGCGGGTCGTGACCGTCGCCCACGTGCTCGAGGGAGACACCGCCACGGTGCGCGGCGACGACGGCATCGCCCGGCGCGCCGTCGTCGTCCGCCGCGACGACAGGCTCGATCTGGCGCTGCTCGCGGTAGCCGGCCTGCCGCCCGGGCACGCGTTCGTCCCGGCCGGCACGCGACTGATCGTGCACCACGATGGCGCCACCGCCGCGCTGCCCGCGCGCGTGGTACGCCGGATCGACGCCGGCATCCGCACCGCGGGCGCGAGCGGCGTCGTGCGCCGTCCGGGCCTGGAGCTCGCAGCCGCGGTCGTCGCCGGCGACTCGGGCGCGCCGGTGGTACGCGACGGCCGCCTCGCCGGCGTCGTATTCGCCCGCTCCCGCGAGCGCCCGGGCGTCGCCTACGCGGTCGATGCCACCGCACTTGCCCGGCTCACGCGCTAGTACCCGAGCTCGGAGCGCAGCTCGGCGAGCTGCTCCCGCAGCGCCGCCAGCTCGGCCCGCAGCTCCCCCAGCTCAACCTCGAGCCGGTCGACGCGGCCGTCGTCGCGCGGCGGCGGCGCGGGCCGGGGCGGCGCGGCGACCAGCGGCTCGGGCGCCGGCTCGACCGGCGGTGCGCCCTCGGCCTCCTCGGACAGCCGGTGCTGATAGCGCTCCTCCTTCTGCCCCGGCCGGCGCGCGAGCCGCAGCACGAGCTCGCGCTCCACCAGCCGGTCCAGCGCGTCCTGCACGGCGGGGAGGTCGGGAAAGCCCTGCATCCGCTCGCTGCGCTGCTTGAGCTCGCCGGGCGTCTGGGCGCCGCGCAGCAGGAGTACCGCGAGCACCGCGAGCTCCTCCTCGTCGAGCCCGAGCGCCTCGTCGAGCAGGTGGCGGAACTTGTACGCGCGGCTCGTGTGGCCGCTCGCCAGGCGCGAGTAGCGCCGCTGGCTGAGCCTGTGCAGCGCCTCGCGGATTGTCGTCTCGTCGTACCGCACCACCGGGTCGCGGTTCGTGGTCTGGTTGCATGCCAGCCGCAGCGCGTTGAGACTGAGCGGATACGTGTCGGGCGTCGTGCGCTGCTTCTCGATCAGGCAGCCGAGGATCCGCACCTCGACCGGGTCGAGGTCCATCATCCGCGCGCCTCCGCGGCCGCGCATACGAACGCGGCCGGCCCAAGCACGAGGAATGGGACGATCAGCAGCGAGAGGCGCATGGCCCGCAGTATGGCGGCGCGCGTCAGCGATAGAAGTCGCGCACCCAGCGATGGGCGTGCAGCTTCTCGACCTGCTCCGGCGACAGCCCGCGCCCGTCGCCGGCCGCGCAGTTGCGCTCGACGTTGCGGATCGACCGCATGCCCGGGATCACGCTCGAGACGGCGTCGGACGAGAGGATGTAGCGCAGCGCGGTCTCCGCGATCGCGTCGGGCGCGATGCCGAGGTCATCGACGATCGCCTGCACCCGGTCGGCCACCTGCTGCTTGCGCTCGCCCTTGAAGTAGCTCGCGCGGAAATCACCCTCGGGGAACTCCGTGCCGGGCGTTATCGAGCCCGTCAGGCCGCCCTCGTCGAACGGCACGCGCGCGACCACGCCGACGCCGTGCTCCTCGACGGCGGGGAAGAGCTCGTCCTCGGGGCTCTGGTCGAAGACGTTGTAGATCACCTGGACGGTGTCGGCGTTGCCGGATCGCACGAGCTCCAGCGCCGTGTCGGGGGCGTGGTCGTTGATCGAGACGCCGAAGTGGCGGATCTTGCCCTCCCGCTTGAGCGCCTGGATGGTCTCGAGCCAGTCGCCCTGCTCGAGCCAGTTGTCGTGCCAGACGTGGAACTGCTGCACGTCGATCGTCTCGAGCCCGAGGTTGCGCAGGCTCCGCTCGGTGCAGGCGCGGATGTGATCGCCCGGGAACGTGTCCTCGACCCGATCATCGCCGGAGGCGGGCCAGCGCCGGTTCCTGGGCGGGATCTTGGAGGCGACGTGCACGGTCTCGGAGCGGCCGCGCACGGTCTTGCCGATCAGCTCCTCGGAGTGCCCGTCGCCGTAGGCGAGCGCCGTGTCGATGAAGTTCAGACCGAGGTCGATCGCGCGCTCCAGCGCGCGCAGCGACTCCTGATCCTGGGCGCCGATCCACATCGACTGCCCGATGCCCCAGGCGCCGTAGCCGACCTCGGAGACCTGCAGGCCGGTCCTCCCCAGCGGTCGAAGGTTCATCGAGCTGACGGTACAGGGAGAATGCTCGCGTGACCGACCTCGAGACCGCCGTCGACCAGCTGCACGCCGTCCCGCTCGAGGACTTCGTGGCGGAGCGCAAGCGGCTGGCCAAGGAGCTCCGCGCCGCCGGGGACCGGGAGTCCGCGGCCGAGCTGGCGAAGCTGTCGAAGCCGACCGCGCCGGCATGGGCGCTCAACCAGCTGGCGCGCGAGCACCCGGATGTGGTCGCCGCCTGGCTCCAGGCCGCGGAGGCGCTGCGCGACGCGTCCAGCAACGCGGACCGGGGCAGCGGCGACGCGTTGCGCGCCGCGATGGCGGCGCACCGGGAGGCGACACGCGGGCTGTTGGCGGCGATCCGCGAGCAGGCGCGCCCGAACGGCCGCGCGCTCTCGGAGCAGATGCTCGACCGCGCGCGCGAGCTGCTGCAGGCGGCGACGGCCGACCCCGCACGGGCCGAGCTGCTGCGCGCCGGCCGGGTGGTCGAGGGGGATGAGGAGGAGCCGGCGCTGCAGGAGCCGGCCGCGGATCGCCGGTCGAAGGACCGCGCCCTGACCGGCCGCGCCGCATCCGACCGCGCCCCGACCGGCCGCGCCGCAACCGGCCGCGCCGCCGAGCGGCGGGCCGAGAAGGAGCGCCAGGCGAGGGAACGCGAGGAGGCTGCGCGCGCGGAGCTCGAGCGGCTCGTGGCGGCCGCCGAGGAGCGGCTCGCCGAGCTGCGTGAGGCCGCCGAGGAGCTCGACGCCTCCGCCGCGAACGCCGACGAGCGGCTGGAGGAGGCGCGCCGGACGCTGCACCGCTCGGAGTCCGAGGCGGCCGCGGCGCGCCAGGCGGCCGACGAGGCGACGGAGGCCGCCGAGCAGGCCGAGCGCGAGCTGCGGAAGCTGACCGCCAAGCTGTCCTCATAGGGTGCCGGGCATGACCTACGTCCCATCCGCGGACCGCTACGACGCGATGACCTACCGCCGCTGCGGGCGCAGCGGAATCCAGCTTCCCGCGGTCTCCCTCGGGCTCTGGCACAACTTCGGCCACGACCGGCCACTCGACCGCCAGCGCCAGATCATGCGGCGCGCATTCGATCTCGGCATCACGCACTTCGACCTCGCCAACAACTACGGGCCGCCGTACGGCTCGGCGGAGGAGAACTTCGGCCGGCTGCTCGCTACCGACCTCGCGCCGTACCGCGACGAGCTGATCGTCTCGACGAAGGCGGGCTACGACATGTGGCCGGGCCCGTACGGCGAGTGGGGCTCGCGCAAGTACCTGCTCGCCTCGCTCGACCAGAGCCTCGCGCGCATGGGACTCGACTACGTCGACATCTTCTACTCGCACCGCTACGACCCGGAGACGCCGCTCGAAGAGACGCTCGGCGCGCTCGACAGCGCGGTGCGCCAGGGCAAGGCGCTCTACGCCGGCATCTCCTCCTACTCGCACGCGCGCACCCGCGAGGCCGCCGCGCTCCTGCGCGAGCTCGGCACGCCCGCGCTGATCCACCAGCCGTCCTACTCGCTGCTGAATCGCTGGATCGAGCCGGACCTGCTCGACGTGCTGGGCGACGAGGGGATCGGCTGCATCGTGTTCTCGCCGCTCGGCCAGGGGATGCTGACGGAGAAATACCTCGAGGGCGTGCCGGAGCAATCACGCGCCGCGCAGGACCGCTTCCTCAAGCGCGACTTCCTCACCGAGGAGAACCTCGCGCGCGTGCGCGCGCTCGCCGTGATCGCGCGGCGCCGCGGCCAGTCGCTCGCCCAGATGGCGATCGCGTGGACGCTGCGCGACGCGCGCGTGACGTCTGCGCTGATCGGCGCCTCCAGCGTCGAGCAGCTCGAGCAGAACGTCGCCGCGCTGGAGCGGCTGGAGTTCGATGACGCCGAGCTGACCGAGATCGACGGCCATGCGGTCGACTCGGGCATCAACCTGTGGGCAGAATCCAGCGAGGCGTGAAGGCGCGCGCCGACACGTCGCTCTGAGCGCAGCCCTCAGGCCGTGGCGCCGGTCAGCGCGGCGCGGAGCGCGTCGCCGCACAGATCCTCGAGCGGCCCGAGCAGCGGTCGCATCCGCGCCAGCGGCTCGCGATCCTCCTCGCGGACCCAATCGGCCTCGTCGCGCGACTCGATGAAGCGCGCGACGGCGTCGCGGTACACGGTGAGGCGCGCCGGTCGCAGCACGACGGTGCGCAGGCCGGGGCGCAGCGCGAGGTCGGCCAGCTCGTCGGCGAGCACCGTCAGCTCGCGCAGCTCGATCACGTCGTCGACGGACATCTCGGCGCTCCTGAAGCGCTCGGCCGTCGCCGCGACCGCATGGGCCGAGGCCGCCAGCTGCTCATCGCCGAGATCGAAGCACGCGAGCACGACGGGCTCGCCGTCGAGTCCCCTCGAGATGTCGATGTGCGAGTTGACCATGACTCAAGAGACGGTATCGGCTTCTACTCCCTTTCCCCTTGAGCGGGAATCAGTCACTTCGCATACTGCAAGATGTCGTTCGATGATCCACGATCCCTCTCCGCTCGCTCACGTAGCGGACCCATCGGCGACGCCGCCGGGCCGGACCGCCACATGAGCCGGCGCCCCGACGGCCGGATCTGAAGCGCGTGCGGCTCGGCGAGCTGGTCGAGGCGTCGGCGGCCGTGACGGCGACGCCGGCGCGCAACGAGAAGGTCGCGGTGCTCGCCGGGCTGCTCGCGCGCGCCGAGGCCGACGACGTGCCGCCGCTCGTGAGCTGGCTCTCGGGTGAGCTGACGCAGCGCCAGATCGGGGTCGGCTGGGCGCTGCTGCGGGAGCGGCCCGAACCCGCGGCGGAGGCGTCGCTGACGGTCGCAGAGCTGGAACGGGCGCTCGGCGCGATCGGGACGATCCGCGGACCCGGCTCAGTCGCGGCGCGCCGCGCGGCCGTTCGGGACTTGCTGGCGCGGGCGGACGCCGCCGAGCAGGAGTTCCTGCTCCGGCTGCTGATCGGCGACCTCGGCCAGGGCGCGCTCGCGGGCGTGATGACGGACGCGGTCGCCCGGGCCGCGCGCCTGCCGGTGGGCGAGCTGCGGCGAGCGCTGACGCTGCACGGCGACCTGGCAGCGGTCGCGGCGACCGCGCTGCGCGATGGCCGCGAGGGACTGGCGGCGATCCGGCTGCAGGTCGGCAGGCCGCTCGCGCCGATGCTCGCCGGCACCGCGACGGACGTCGCCGCCGCACTCGCGAAGACCGGGCCGGCGGCGGCGGACTGGAAGCTCGACGGCGCGCGCCTGCAGGTACATCGCGACGGCGACGACGTAGCGCTCTTCACGCGGACGCTCGACGATGTGACGGCGCGCCTGCCGGAGGCGGTCGCCGCCGCACGTGCGCTGCCGGCGCGGGCGATCGTGCTCGACGGCGAGGCGATCGCGCTCCGTGACGACCGGCGGCCCGAGCCGTTCCAGGTCACCGCCGCGCGCTTCGGGACCCGCGGCGAGCGCATCAAGCCGCTCGCCTCGCTGTTCTTCGACGTGCTGCACCTCGACGGCGAGGATCTGCTCGACGAGCCGTTCACGCGGCGCGCCGAGGCGCTCGACGCGGCGGTTCCGCCGGAGTTGCGCGTGCCGCGCGCCGTCGTGGAGGACGAGGAGGCCGCCGCCGGCGTATTCGACGCCGCGGTCGCCGCGGGCCACGAGGGCATCGTCGTGAAGGCGCTCCATGCCCCGTACGCGGCAGGCCGGCGCGGCGCGGCCTGGCTGAAGGTCAAGCCGGTCCACACGCTCGACCTCGTCGTGCTCGCGGCCGAGTGGGGTCACGGCCGGCGCCGCGGGCGGCTCTCGAACCTCCACCTCGGTGCGCGCGACGAGGAGTCCGGAGGCTGGGCGATGCTGGGCAAGACGTTCAAGGGGCTGACCGACGAGCTGCTCGAGTGGCAGACGAGGCGGCTGCTCGAGCTGGAGACGCACCGCGAGGGGATCGCGGTGCACGTGCGGCCCGAGCTCGTCGTGGAGATCGCGTTCGACGGCGTCCAGACGTCGCAGCGCTATCCCTCCGGGATGGCGCTGCGGTTCGCGCGCGTGAAGCGCTATCGCGACGACAAGACCGCCGCCGAGGCGGACACCGTCGCGACCGTGCGCGCCTTCCGCGACCGATGACGCCGCGGCTTACGGCGTGAGCACCGTGGCCTGCTCGCGCGAGTACCTGCGCTCCCGCGCGAACTCGAGCACCGCGGCGGCGACGCTGACGACCGGGCCCGCGAGGAACGCGCCCGCGACGCCGGCCAGCACGCCCCCGAGGGCCAGCGCGAGCAGGATCGCCACCGGATGCAGCCGCAGTCGCCGGCCGACCACGATCGGGTACAGCACGTTGCCCTCGAGCTGCTGTACCAGGAGGATCACGGCGAGGATCACCGCGGCCGCCAGCAACCCGTTGGAGACCAGCGTGACGAGCACCGCAGCGGCGCCGGCGACGGTGGCGCCGATGATCGGGAAGAACGCCGCGATGAACGTCAGCACGATCAGCGGCAGCGCGATCGGCACGCCGACGATCAGCAGGGCGGCGCCGATGAACACGGCGTCGATCGTGGCAACGACGATCACGCCGCGAATGTAGGTCGAGAGCGCGCCCCACGCGCGCTCGCCGAGATCGTCGAGCGCGCCGTGGCGATCCGGGTGGAACAGCTCCACGATCCAGCTCCAGATCCGCCGTCCGTCCCTGACGAAGAAGAACGTCAGTACCGCGATGAGCACGATCGCGCCCGCCCACTGCGCCGCCAGCATCGCCGCCGGCAGCGCGTGCGACCTGGCCGCCCCGATCCCCTGGTCGACCGCGCGGTCGAGGTCGCGCGAGTTGATCCCGAGCGGCTTCACCGCGTCCGTCACCTGGCCGAGGCCCTGTTGCACCCGCGCAGCCAGCTCATCGCCCTGGCTCACCGTCGCGGGGATGATCAGCGCCCACAGCCCTGCGAACAGCAGCGCCGCGGCGACCACCGTCAGCGCGGCCGCCGCGCTCGGGCGCAGGCGACGGCGCTCCAGCCAGCGCGCCGCCGGCGACAGCAGCGTCGACAGCAGGATCGCGATCAGCAACGGCAGCACCACCAGCAACAGCTTCTGCGCGGCGAGCCCGAACAGCGCGACGCCGCCGAGCACGATCAGCAGCCGCAGCATCACCGCCGACGCCACCGCGAGCCCGCGCGGCACCGCGTCGTCGCCGGCCCAGCGCGGCGCACCGATCCGGCGGGATTCGGTAGGGCCGCGATTGAACCTCGGTGGCGTCTCCACGGTCATCGTGATGCAGGCTTACCCGATGATCTCGCCCAGCCGAACCACGGCGGGTTCGATGGCGGCATCCCGTTCAGCCCAGCGCCTTGCGCATGTAGACGAGGCGGGCCTCCCCGTGCAGGCGCCGGTCGTACTCCACGTACCCGATCCGCGTGTAAAGCGCCAGGTTCTCGGTCATCCGCTCGTGCGTGTAGAGGCGGATCGAGTCGAAGCCCGCGTGCCGCGCCGCGACCTCGGCGTGCTCGAGCAATGCCCTGCCGACTCCGGTCCCCCGGTGCGACGGGTCGACGGCGACGTTGTCGACCACGAAGCCCTCGCCGTCGACGGCGAGCACGATCAGCCCGACGATCTCGCCCCCGCGCTCGGCGACGGTCACGCGGTGCCTGCGGACGACCTCCGCGTAGTCGTCGGTCATCGGTCTCGGCGGACCGCCGAGGCGCTCGACGTAGTGCCCGTAGGCAGCCCGTACCAGCTCGGTCAGCCTCCGCGCGTCCGCCGCCGTCGCCGGCCGGAGCCGCGCGCCGCTCGACCCGAGCTCCGCCAGCCGCCGCTCGAGCAAGCGCCGCTCGGCGTGGGAGTTGACGAGCTCCAGCGCGCGCTCGTAGGACGCGCGCGCGTCTTCGAGGCGATCGAGCCGGCGCAGCAGCTCAGCGCGGACCGCGTGCAGATAGTGGTAACCGTCGAGCTCGAGGCGCTCCACCAGCGCGAGCGCGGCCTCTACCTTGCCCGCCTCGGCGATGGCGACGGCCTGGTTGAGCTCGACGACCGGCGAGCCGGTGAGGCGTGCGAGCTCGCCGTACAGGGCCGCGATCTGCGGCCAGTCCTGGGGCTCGTCCGCGTGCAGGGCCGCGAGCGCCGCCTGCAGCACGTAGGCATCGCGGCCACCGAGCGCCAGCGCGCGATCGAGCGCGGCCTGTCCTTCCGCGATCTGATCGAAGTCCCAGAGCGATCGATCCTGATCGCGGAGGAGCACGACCGTGCCGTCGGCGAAGCGCGCGTCGCGCCGGGCGTCGTTTACCAGCATCAGCGCCAGCAGGCCGTGCACCTCGGGCTCGTCGGGCATCAGCGCAGCGAGTGCGCGCCCGAGCCGGATCGCCTCGGCCGCGAGGTCTCCGCGGCCGCCGTAGCCCTCGTTGAAGATCAGGTAGACGACCGCGAGCACCGCGGCGAGGCGGTCGGGGAGCAGATGGGCCGGCGGCACGCGAAACGGGATCCCGGCGGCCCTGATCTTGCGCTTCGCGCGCACGAGCCGCTTAGCCATGGTCGGCTCGGGCACGAGGAAGGCGCGCGCGATCTCGTCCGTGCTCAGCCCCCCGAGCGTCCGCAGCGTCAGCGCGACCTGGGCATCGAGCGCGAGCGCCGGATGGCAGCACGTGAAGACGAGCTCGAGCCGCTCGTCCGGGATCGTCGTCTCGTCCACGGAATCCTCCGTTGCTTCCGGCACGGCGACCAGGCGGGCCTTGGCCGCCAGCGTGCGCTCGCGCCGGATGCGATCGATCGCGCGGTTGCGAGCGGCGGTCACCAGCCAGGCGCGCGGGTTTGCGGGCGTGCCGTCGCGGGGCCAACGCTCGGCGGCGACCGCGAACGCATCCTGGGCGGCTTCCTCGGCGAGGTCGAAGTCACCGAGGAAGCCGATCAGGCTCGCGAGGACGCGGCCCCATTCGTCGCGGAAGACCTGCTCGAGGATCGCTACCACTCCACGATCGGGCGCACCTCCACCGCACCGCCCATGCGGGCCGCCGGAATGCGCGCCGCCAGCTCGATCGCGGCGTCGAGGTCGTCGGCCTCGAAGAAGAGATAGCCGCCCAGCGCCTCCTTGATCGCGACGAACGGCCCGTCGGTGGTCAGCGTCTTGCCGTCCTGGACGCGGACCGTGGTCGCCGTCTCGGGCTCCTGCAGCTGCTGGCCGGGACTGACGCCGGGCGTCCGGTTGATCGCCTGGTACGCGCCGTACACCGCGTTCTGCTCGTCCTCCGACAGGCGCGCCCACGCGTCCGGATCCCGCGGGGTCGGCGTGTCGCCTTGGTGAATCAGCAGCATGTACTTCATCGCGTCCTCCTTATCAGGGATGGTCGCGCATAAGACGAACAGCGGACGCGGAAATGGACACCTCGCGCGGAACGCCGCGCGGCGTCTCGCGCGATCCGGCCATGCTGGCGCTCCTTCGGGAGGTCTGAGCTGAGCGCCGCCGCCTGGAGACGGTGCAGGAGCGCCGTAAGATCGCGGTCCCGCTTTCCCGAGACGAGGAGCCGCGATGGCAGCCGGAGCAGTGACCGCGGACGGACGCGCACGTGTCCTCGCCGACGACAACGAGATCCCGCTCCTCGGCCTCGGCGTCTGGCAGGTTCCGAGCGGGCCTGAGTGCGAGAACGCGGTTCGCTGGGCGCTCGAGCTCGGCTATCGCCACGTCGACACGGCGCAGGCCTATGGCAACGAGCAGAGCGTCGGTCGCGCGCTGCGCGACAGCGGCGTGCCGCGCGAGGAGGTCTTCATCACCACCAAGTTCTACCCGGCGCGGGAGGACGCGGAGGCCCAGGCACGGCGGAGCCTGGAACGGCTGGGAATCGACCAGCTGGACCTCTACATCATCCACTGGCCGCAGGGCGGCCCGACCTGGGCTTGGCCCGGGATGGAACGCGCGCACGAACGCGGCCATGCGCGCTCGATCGGCGTCTCGAACTACAGCGTGAGCGAGCTCGACGAGCTGCTGTCGGTCGCCGAGATCCGGCCGGTCGTGAATCAGGTGCAGTTCAGCCCGATCAAGCACCGGCGGAGGCTGCTCGACGCGTGCGAGGAGCGCAATGTCGCGCTCGAGGCCTACAGCCCGCTTGGCACCGGCCGGCATCTCTCGGACGAACGTGTGCGGCAGATCGCCGAGCGCGTGGGGCGCACGCCGGCCCAGGTGCTCCTGCGCTGGTGCGTGCAGCGGAATCTCGTCGTCATCCCCAAGTCGACGCACCGCGACCGAATCGAGGAGAACGCCCAGATCTTCGACTTCACGCTGTCCGAGGAGGACATGGCTGTGCTCGACGCGCTCGACGAGACCGGCGGCACCGAGCGCGCGCTCGAGCGCAAGTGGTGGTAACGCGGCTCCTCACGTCGATGTGGCTCCCGCGCTCCTCTCGCTGTCGAGCTCGGCCAGGGCGAACGCGGGATAGCGGTCCCCGGCGGCCGCGCGGAAGGGCCTCTTCGACGCGGGCGACATCGGCGTCGCGCAGCTCGACGTCGAGCGCGCCGAGCGCCTCGTGCAGCCGCTCGCGGCGGCGCGCACCGACGAGCGGAACGACGTCGGCTCGGCGGGTCAGTACCCAGGCGATCGCGACCTGCGCGACGGTCGCGTGCCGCTCGCGCGCGATCTCGCGCAGCGACTCGACGAGCGCGAGATTGTGCTGCAGGTTCTCTCCCTGGAAGCGGGGGCTGAACGTGCGGAAGTCGTGCGCGCTCAGCTCGCGCTCCGGGCTCCAATGGCCGCTCAGCAGGCCGCGCGAGAGCACGCCGTAGGCGGTCACGCCGATGCCGAGCTCGCGCGCCGTGGGGAGTATCTCGGACTCGATCCCGCGCGACAGCAGCGAGTACTCGGTCTGAACGTCGGAGATCGGGTGCACGGCGGCCGCACGGCGGATCGTGTCGGGGCCGACCTCCGACAGCCCGATGTGGCGGACGTAGCCGGCCTGCACCATCTCGGCGATGGCACCGATCGTCTCCTCGATCGGGACGTCGGGGTCCACGCGCGCCGGGCGATAGACGTCGACATGGTCGGCCTGGAGCCTGGTCAGCGTCCCGGCCAGGAAGTTCTTGACGGCGGCCGGCCGGCCATCGTTGCCGTTCCAGCCCCCGGCGGGATCGCGCAGCGCGCCGAACTTGACGCTGATCCGCACGGCGTCGCGGTCGCGATCGCGCAGCGCGCGGGCGATGAGCAGCTCGTTGTGCCCCGAGCCGTAGAAGTCTCCGGTGTCGATCAGCGTCACGCCGGCGTCGATCGCGGCGTGGATGGTGGCGATGCTCTCGCCCTCGTCGGTCGGGCCGTAGAGGTCGGACATGCCCATGGCGCCCAAGCCGATGGAGGAGACGGTGGGGCCGGAGGTCCCGAGTGTTCGCGAGTTCATGATCATGTTGGACAGCATGCGCCTCGTGATCGCTCCCGTGAAACGCCACTTGGCTGTGACGTCACCACCGTCCGGAGTGGACGCCGCCGATGCCTGAGCTGCGGCAGCTGCGGGCGTTCGTCGCCGTTGCCGACGAGCCGAACTTCACGCGCGCGGCCGAGCGGCTCCATCTCGGTCAGCAGGCGGTCTCGAAGTCGGTCGGGCAGCTCGAGCGCGAACTCGGCGTCGCGCTGCTCGAGCGCACGACGCGCGAGGTGCGGCTCACGCCGGCGGGGACCACGCTGCTCGAATCCGGGCGTGATGCGCTCGCCGCCGCCGACGCGGCCTTCGATCGCGCGCGGACGGTGGGCCGCGGGCTGGCCGGCACCGTCCGAGTGGGCGTGACGCCGGCCATCGGTCCGGCGACGCGCGACGAGGTCGCCCGGGTACTGCGCGATGGTGCGGCCGAGTTGTCCGTGTCGTTCCACGAGTTCCGGCCCGGCGAGGTGAGCCAGCGGCTGCGCGACCGCACCGTCGACCTCGTGCCGCCCGCACGAACCGGGACACGCCGGACGTCGACAGCGCTCCGCTGCGTCCCTCCGCGGTCGAGCTCTTCGTTCCGGGCGGCCACCGGCTCGCGAACGCGACGGCTGCACGGCTCGCGGAGCTCGACGGCGAGCGCCTCCTCACCTGGAGCGCGCCCGGCACGCCGTGCACCGACCTGCTCGTGGCCCGACTCCGGGCGGCCGGCGCGTGCGTCGAGCCGGTCCAGTCGCGCATCACGGGCGGCGGCGCGCCGCCGGACCTCACCGAGACCGGCGCCGTCGCGCTGATGCCGGCGGGCTGGCCGGCCGGCGAGCACAACGCCCGCGTGACCATCGAGGACGACATCTCCCTGCCACTGCTCGTGCTCTGGCCGACGGGCGTTCCGCTGCCCGTCGTGCAGCGGCTGCGCGCGGGGATCAGCACGAAGTCCTGACGGCTCGCGCCGCGGCCGCTCAGGCGGCCGCGGCATCTCGGCCGGCCTGCACGCCACCAGCGAGCTTCACGAGACCGACGACGAGCCGGCGATCGTCGCGGAGGCCCGTCGCCGCCTCATCGCGCTCGACACGATGAACGACAACCGGCGGCGACCTTGACGGACCGTGCCTCCAGCTCGGCGATGGCGCGCTTTAGGTCGGCGACACGATGCACCAGGACAGGCTGTTCCCCCGCGAGATGGCCGGCGAGGAGCAGCGCGGGGGCCCAGGGCTCAGGCGCATCATGGCCACCCGGGTCCGAGCGCGTCGATCGCGAACACGAGTTCCGCGCCGAGCCCGTCGATGAAGTGCTCGATCTCGGGCGCCACGTCATGGCTCGGGAGATAGATGCAGTCGAGCCGGTCGAACACAGCCACCGAGCCTGCTAATCGACGTTCACGGCGGCGGCGAGGCGTGGGTTCGCGAGCTGCTGATCGAGTACGGCCAGCGCGTCGGGGAGGTTCGCTCGCCCGAACCCGATTCGGACGTGCGCCGGCTGATCGTAGACCGAGCCGGGGAGGAGCAGCACGCCGGTCGCCGCGAGCTGCTCGCAGAGCCGGTCGACGTCGCCGAGCCCGCTGACGCGCGCGAAACCGATCGGACCGGCAGTGGGGCGTACCCAGTCCAGTACGCCGGCATGTCGTTCGAGAAAGTCGTCGAGCAGGGGTAGGTTGCGCTCGATGATCTGGAGGTTCCGTCGTAGGAGCACGTCGCGGTTTCGGAGCGCAAGCGCGGTCAGCAGCTCACTCGGAGCACTCGAGCAGATCGTGGTGTAGTGCTTGAGGTCACGCAGCGACTCGCGCAGCGCAGCGTCGCGGATGATGAGCCAGCCGATCCGCAGGCCTGGGAGGCCATAGCTCTTGGAGACGCTGCCGAGCGAGACCGCCTTCTCGTACACCTCACAGGCACCCGGCAACCGGTCGCCGGGGTCGTGCTCAAGCTCCCGGTAGACCTCGTCGCTAAACAGGACCAGGTCGTGCTCGCGGGCAACTTCGACGACCTGCCCGAAGAGGTCGCGGCGCATCAGCGTCCCGGTGGGGTTGTGCGGCTGGTTGATGTAGATGACGCGCGTGGACGGGCGGACGAGCCGCTCGAGCGCCTCGAGGTCATGCGCCCAGCCATCTTCGCTGCGGCGGTGCCACTCGCTCACCTCTGCGCCGGTGCTCCGCGCGAGCTGGAGCGCCGACTCGTAGCAGGGGGTCTCTACGATCGCGTGATCGCCCGGCGCGAGCAGCGCGTGATAGAGCAAGAAGATCCCCTCCTCCGCGCAGGAGGAGACAAGCACATCGTCGGAGGCGACGGAGTCGTACGGGCTGGCGATCGCGTCGCGAAGCTCCGGCGCCCCGGTCGATTCCGTGTAGCCGCAACGCAGTCCGAGCAACTGCTCTTGCGCGTCGGGTTCGAGCGCCAGGAGCTCCCCGATCGTGCGCGACTCGCAGTCGCTGCTCGAGAGCATGTAGGGCGTAGCGAACTCATAGCGCGCGTAGTACTGCTCGATTCGGAACGGGGCCAGATCCACGGTCGCCCAGTATGCCGAGGACATCCTGGCCGGTGAAGCGGCCGGCGACTCGATTCGGGTCCCAGATGCGTTGTGCCACGGCCGTCGGGGTCCTGGTGCGGGAGCGCGGCGGCGCGCGCCCGGGCGGCGGTGGTGGCATGCCCCGGGGGCGGCGGAGGCGCGCGGCGGCGGCGGTGGCGGCGGCATGGGGCGTCGGCGGCTCCGGCGTTTACGTCAAGGGCGGCATTTAGGGGGTGTCGGCCCCGGGGCCCTGGGGCGGTCCGGCGGACCGCGCCGGGCGCCTTGAGCACCGTATCCGGCGCTAAAGCGCCCCGGCGGTGCCGAGCGCGCCGAGCCTGGGGGCCGCGCCGCGCGTCAACGCTGCACGGCGCCGGTCGGAGCGCGGCCGTGCGGCGTTGACGGCCACATGCGCCGTCAACGCTGCACGGCGCCGGTCGGAGCG
>Ga0126306_10000354_pt1 | contig 20262 bp, 22 predicted proteins | sample Plot27_FD_92592 | JGI IMG/M metagenome (GOLD analysis project Ga0126306, IMG submission 92592) | Serpentine soil microbial communities from UC McLaughlin Reserve, CA, USA - Plot27 | ecosystem: Environmental > Terrestrial > Soil > Grasslands | place: USA: UC McLaughlin Reserve, Lake County... | reverse complement strand
GCTTCTTGGGCCAAACGGCGCGGGGAAGACGACGCTCATAAACAGCATCGTGAGCCTGGCGCGGCCTGACTCCGGGAGCGTGGAGGTCTTCGGGCGGGACGCCTACCGGCAGTTCAGAGAGGCGCGGCGCATGATCGGGGTCTCCCCGCAGGAGATAAACCTGGACAAGTTCCTGACCGTCGAGGAGACGATGCTCTTCCACGCCGGCTACTACGGCGTCCCGAAGGACAAAGCGCGGGAGAGGGCCGGGGAGCTGCTCGAACGCTTCGCGCTTACAGACAAGCGCAAACAAAGGGTCAACACCTTATCTGGAGGAATGAAGCGGCGTGTTCTCTTCGCCAGGGCGCTCATGCACGACCCGAAGGTTCTCTTCCTGGATGAGCCGACGGCCGGGGTGGACGTGGAGCTGCGCTACAAGCTGTGGGGCTACATACGTGAGCTGAACCACGGCGGGCTCACCATCCTGCTCACGACGCATTACCTGGAGGAGGCGGAGGCGCTGTGCGAAGAGGTCGCGCTCATAAACGGCGGCAGGATCGCCGCCCAGGGGACAAGCGCGGAGCTCAAAGAGCGTTACGGGGCGGCGAGCATAGAAGAGGTCTACCTGAAGGTGGTCGGGCGTGATACTGGCGGATAGACCGTTCCGGACGCTGCTCTCGCGCGAGGTCCTGCGCTTCACCAGGATCTGGGTGCAGACCCTGATCCCATCGCTACTGACCTCGCTGCTGTACCTGGTCGTCTTCGGGGTAGCCCTAGGGGGACGCATAAAGCAGATAGAGGGGATACCGTACCTTGAGTACATCCTCCCCGGCGTCGCGCTGATGAACCTCGTCACGGGGTCGCAGATGAACTCGTCGTGGTCGGTCTTCGACGCCAAGCGCGAGCGCTACATAGACGAGGTCCTCATCGCCCCGATGAGCGACCTGCAGATCGCGCTCGCCTACTCGCTTGGCGGCACGCTGCGTGGCGTCGTTATGGGGGCCGGGGTGCTCCTGGTGGGCGCCCCGTTCGTCGGGGTGAACATCGCGCACCCGGGGCTCCTGCTCCTGATCGGGGTGCTCTCCGCCTTCACCTTCTCGGCTTTGGGCACGATGGTCGGGGCACTTGCGACCAGGATAGAGCACATCTCGTTCCTGACTAGCGTCGTCATCCAGCCGCTCGCTTTCCTCGGTGGCGTGTTCTACTCGGTCGGGATGCTGCCGGAGGCCTTGAGGATCGCAACGCTTTTCAACCCGATCTTCCACACCGTAGACGCAGCTCGCTACGCGACGCTAGAGGTCTCCGACCTGAACCCCTACCCGACTATCGCCGTGGTCTTCCTCCTTGCCGCCCTCGCCTTCTGCGGAGCCTGGTGGGCTATATGCCGTGGCCCGAACCTCCGCTACTGAGCAGTCCTATCTCTGGAGTTCTGGCGCTTGCGGGTTCTCGGGAGGTCACGTAACGCGCGAGGATGAGGATCACCCGGCCGTTGCGCCCTCTGCGAAAAGAGAACGTAACCGAGCGTGATCCAGACCAGCCCGGTCAGGACCACCCCGAACTTCCCGAAGACGATCACGGCTAGAGCGGCTACCAGGTAGGCGGTCCAATGCGGCAAGATCGCCGCTCTGTAGCCCGCTACGCTTAGGAGCGCGAGCCCCGCGAGGAGCACGAGAACGCCGACGGTGTAGAGGAAGCTCAGGGCCGATCCGCCTGCCAGGAAGGACGCCACGGCGGCTGCGAGCATCGCGGCCTGCCCGACGGCGGCCGCGCGAAAGCCCGTCCAGCCCCGGGGACCGCCGTAGTTGCCCGCTTGGCGGACGTGGAGCGCAACGAACCCGGCTAGCGTCAGCAGGAACGAGAGGGCGAGGAGTATCTGGATGAGGTTGTCGGACGCCCGCGAGAAGGGGTCCGTCTGCTCGGGGCTTGCTAAGTGCACGACGCCTGAGAGAACGTAACTCGCCCCTCCCAGCATGGCGACGAGCGCGAGAGGGCGGACGGTCTCCGGTGGCATACGCTACCTTCTCTCTCGAAATGCTCCCGGCTCGTTAGCGACGACACGCGGCTCCGCCGGTGAACCGCAGCCCGAAACGGAGGACGTGGCAGGGGTTATGATACCGGGGTTGGACTCGTATTCCAGAGGTTGCCCCGGAACCAGGGAGGTGAGATGGGACGGTTCGTGGTTCTCTTCGTCGCAGCGATGACCGAGGTGATGTTCTCGGGGGCCTGCGGACCGCAGCGGGTGGAGGTCGGGGAATTGCGGACGGAGACGCGATCCGTCGATGCGGAGGACGCCGAATCCGTGTGCGCGAACCTCAGGATAGCTCTGGGCGAGCTGAACGTGAGCGGCGGGCCGGATGAGCTGATGGAGGCCGACTTCGCCTACAACGTCTCCGCGTGGGAACCGCGGGTGAACTACGAACTGGGTGGCGACACGGGCGAACTGAACGTGGAGCAACAGGGGCTGGGGGAGGGTATCCCCGACCGCAATGTCCGCGACGAATGGGACTTGCGCCTCAACGACGACGTACCCATGGATCTCACCGTGCAGATGGGCGGCGGTGTGGGCAACCTAGACCTGGACAGCCTCACCTTGACGGGGCTGAACCTCGACATGGGGCCGGGGCGACCACGGTTGACCTGACCGGCGACTGGGAGGGCGACCTAAGCGCCGTCGTACGAGGCGGCGCCGGCGAGGTCACGCTGTTGCTGCCCAGCCAGACGGGCGTAAGGGTCAACGCCGGGATCCGTCTCGGCCGGGTCAACGCCGACGGCCTCCAGAAGGAGGGCGAAGCCTTCGTCAACGGCGCCTACGGCAACTCGGACGCCAACCTGGAAGTCGAAGTCTCGGGGGGCGTCGGACAGATAAACCTGAAGGTTGTTTAAGGCTACTCGCCCGAGATTTACGTCCCACCGCCGAGCGGTTGGGTTCCCGGCGGTTCGTGCGCAGGACCTTGCGCATAAAACGGTTCGCCTTCGAGGGGCGGCGCACTCTCCAGACCGAATCACCCTACAATCCGCCACATGCGGGCCGCTTGCTCTACGGGCTGGCGTCGGTAGGTACGTCTCCTCGCACACTGGCACCACGAGACTCCCGCATTATGGCGCAACGTGGCACTGAGGGGTGGCGTATTGAACCGGGCTTCCGCTACCAAGGTGGCTTCGAACCGAGAGGCCTGGGCCTTCGTGCTGATCTCCTTCGCTCTATCTCGGCTGCTGTTTCTTGGCGTAGGGGCTGCGGCTGTGACCTATCTCCCACAGGCCGATCCGGCGGGTGATCCGCTGGAGCCGCCCGGCCTTCTGAGCTACTGGGCCTACTGGGACGGCGCTTGGTACTCGAAGATAGCCACCGAAGGCTACGGCGAGATGCCCCCGGCCTCGACCGCCTTCTTCCCGCTGTACCCGATACTGGTGAGGCTCGGGATGGTCTTCGGGGGCGGGCCGGCGTTGTGGGGGGTCCTGATCTCGCTCCTGGCTGCCACCTTCGCGCTGTTCTTCTTCTACCGCATAGCGGAGAAGCTATACGACACCCGCGCCACCAGGGCCGCCACGCTCGCCCTCGCCTTCTTCCCGACGGCGTTCTTTCTGAACGCCGTGTATTCCGAGGCGCTCTTTCTCGCCCTCTCGACGGGCGCGGTGTGGGCGGCCCTCGTGCGCCGCGACCTCCTGCTCGCCGGCGTCTTCGGCGCGTTGGCCGCCGCTACCCGCAACCTCGGGGTGATCCTGATTCTGCCGCTCCTCTTCGAGTGGCTGCGCCACCGGCGGGAGTTCGGCGTGCGCGGCCTCGCCGGTGTAGCTCTTATCCCGGCCGGCTCCCTAGGGTACACCAGTTTCCTGTGGGGACGCTTCGGGGACCCGCTCGTCTCCGCCCGCCAGCAGGACCAACACTGGGGGCGAGAGCTCGCGAACCCCTTCGCGACGTTGGGAGAAGCCTGGCAGGCTGCAAGAGACGGAACGAAGTACCTCCTCGATCCGGAGATGCTCTTCCTCAGCACCTCCGCCACGCCGACGCTCGAGGCCTCGAACACGCTCAACCTCGCGTTCCTGGCCCTCTTCCTGATCCTGCTGCTCGTCGGCTTCTTCGTCTTGCCGCCGGGACTCTCACTCTACGCCCTCATCGTGGTCCTCCTGCCGGCGCTGACGCCCGCGCCCTCCTTCCCGCTCATGAGCCTGCCCCGCTTCTTGCTCGGGGGGTTCCCCGTCTTCCTCGTTCTTGGTTACCTCCTCTCGCGCAGCAGGCCAGCGTTCGTCCTCTGGCTCCTCCTTAGCTCGGGTGTGGGCGTGGCGCTCACCGCGCTGTTCACGACATGGCGGTGGGTGGCATGAAAAGCTTATCAGATGGTCAGCTCGTCGCCTCGCTCCGTCCGAGGCCCTCGGCAGAATATTTAGTCGGCCAACTATTCTACCGAAGCAGAGTTGTTGGCTAGCTGATCGCTAGAGCGGGCGCGAGCGGCGGGCGTCGAGGATGAGGAGCGAGATCAGGGCCACCTCGATGACCTTGTCTACGTACCCGATCGGGATGCGTGCCCCCAAGAGGACCCAGAAGAAGATTACGAGCGCCGTGTAGCCGATGAGAACGAGCCGCACGGTGTTACGGTAGCGTGCGAGGCGCGGGAGGTATAGCGCCGCCAGCAGGGCGAGGTACCCGAGCCCGTTGAGGATGAAGACGGGGTCGGGGAAGTTGAGCTGGAGGTGGATCAGGGCTGTTCCGAGCGTCAGCAAGATGATACCGGTCCGAATTCCACCGCTTTCGTCCGTTCTCGTGCTGGTCATGGCGTTTGTCCTCCAGATCGTCGGGCCTCGGTCGGCTCGGAGTAGATGGGTTTCGCGAAGCTTCGCTTTGTGGGTAAGAAGCGGTGTTCTGGCAGTAGGGCCACCAATGCTGCGAGCAAGGCCAGCGCGGCGAGTAGGGCCCCGATCCAGTACGGCGCTGGGACGCCGAGGCGCTCGAAGGCGACACTCGCCATGATCGGCCCGACTATGAGGGTGACGCTGATCACCGCCTGCAACCCTCCCATGATCCTGCCCTGCTCCCTCCCCGAGACGCGGCGCGAGACGAGGGCCGTGAGCGCCGGGATGGCGAGCCCGACACCCACCGCCAGCGCGCCCACGACCGGGTAGAGGAGTAGACCATAGGGGACGACGGCGATGAGCCCCAGGCCCAGCGCCATGACGCAGAGCCCGCCCAACAGGAGCCACTGCTCACCGAAGCGCGGCTGTAACCTTCCGATGAGCAACCCCTGCGTGAGCACAGCGCAGACGCCGACGAACGCGAAGAAGAAGGCGTTGGCCGGGGCGCTCCACTCGAAGCGGGCGTTGGAGAAGAGCGGGAAGTTGGTAAGGAGCCCGGCGAAGGAGAGGTTCAGCAAAAAGACCGCCAGCAGAAACCACCGAATGTTCCGGAGCCCGAGCACCCCACGCAGTTGCGAGAGGGGGTTGAGGCGGCGCAGCGGCGTACTCATGCGGAGCTTGGGGGGCAACGACTCCGGCAGGACGAAGAAGCCGAATGCGGCGTTGGCCAGGGCCAGCGTGGTGGCGGCGAAGGCCGGGGCGTGCAGCGAGTAGAGACTCAGGAGGCCACCGAGGGCCGGGCCAGCCATCAGCCCGAGACCGAAGGCGGCCCCGACCAGGCCCAGTCCCCTGGCGCGGTCCTCGGGCGAGGTGCTGTCCGCTATGTAGGCCTGGGCGGTAGCCTGGGTGCCGCCGGCAGCGCCGGCCAGCACGACGGCCGCGAAGAGCAGAGTGAGCGTCTCCGCCAGCCCGAGCAGGAGGTAGGCGAAAGACGCGCCGAGCAGGCAGACGACGAGGACCGGACGTCGCCCGGTGCGGTCGGAGAGGCCGCCCAGGAACGGTCCGCCGACGAACTGCATGGCGGCGTAGAGCGAGCCAAGCAGGCCCACCAGCGCTGCCCCCGCGGCGTACTCCCGCGCGTAGAACGGGAGGAGGGGTATCACGAGCCCGTAGCCGACCATGTCCACGAAGACCGTGACGAAGATGAACGCCAGCGACGGCCAGCGCCACGTGCGGCCGGATGCTATCTCGCCGCGCACCGTTCGATCAGGCGCCGCGCCTCATCCAACACGGCCTCCCTGACGGTCCGTTCGGGGGCGTCTCCGGCGCGCACGGGCCGCCCGAACGCGACGCTCGTGGTGACGTCGCGCAGCGCGGGCGTCAGCATCTGGAGCGTCGCCGCGAGCCACTCGCGGTCGCGCCTCTGGCGGCGGGCGAAGGTCAGGGGATTCCGGAGGGCGGTGGGGGAGAGTACGCCGCTGACGACGGCCGGGACGACTGTGAGGCCGGGCACCAGCCGTGCGAAGAGGTCCAGGCTCTCTGACCAGCGCTCGAGCGCCTCTTCGGCGCCTGGCAGCACCGTCGGGTCGGGCTCGATCCTCCCGCCCGGAAAGGTGAGCACGGCCCCGCCGCGCCTCAGGTGCCGCGCGGCGGTCCGCACCGCCCCGAGTCGTCCCGAGGGACTCTCGGAGACGGGGATCAAGAACCGCGAGGTGTTCGGCAGCGCCCCGAGGATTGGCCTCCGGGCGGCAATCACGCGCAGATCCCCTCTCGGTACGGTGGCGAAGAGGACGAGAGAGTCGGCCAGCCCGGGGTGGTTTGCGGCGAGTAGCACGGGACCCTCGAGCGGAATATTCTCCAGTCCCTCGACCTCCACACTTCGGGTCATCCTCTCCAGCGCCCAGGTGCCGCCTGCCGCCAGCCCGGACTCGCCCACGATCTCATCGTAGGTCGCAACCTGGTGCGCGAGGCGCTCCGCCGGGACCCGGGCGAGTAGCTCCAGGGGAGTTAGTATCCCGCCGCCGAGCCCGAAGGCCTCCAGCAGCTCGCCCGCGCACACCCGCGTGAGGGCTTCGATCTGCTCTGGGCACGCGTGCTCCGTCCCGTGCGCCGGGCCCATCGTGTGTAATCGGGAGACGTTATCCAACGCTACGCGTCCTTGTCGCTCTACCGTACCATACCAGTATGGCGCCGCTGGATCGGTTGCTCATCGTACAAATGGACTATTTATCCTGGAACCACAGAACTATCTGGAAGCGGTCTGGGACTCGTGCTCACACCGATTTATACGCGCCGTGCGTCGCGGGTGGTTCGTCTACGGTGAGACGGATATTAGGCTGGATCCACTTCGCGGCGGCGTGAAATCTCGACAGCCGAGCCGGCGAGAACCGTGTCGCCGAGCCCCACGTGTGGCTTGGCGACCTTCACCCGGACCGCTTCTACCGGTGGGTGCTCTTCCAGGACCGCGGCGGCTATCCTCTCGGCGACCGTCTCGGTCAAGTTGACGGGCGGCCCCTCGACGATCTCTTTCGCGCGCCGGTGAACCTCGCCATAATCTACCGTCTGCTCCAGGTCGTCGGAGAGGCCCGCGGGGCGTAGATTTAGGCGCAGTTCTAGGTCCACGACAAAAGGCTGGCCCAGCGCGCGCTCAGCGGGCAGCGTACCGTGGCGGCCGTGGAAGACCATGCCCTCGAGTAGGATCCTGTCCTCAGCGTTTTTTCCGCTCCGAGCCATCCGGCGCAGTATACGGGCGCGTAATTAATCGTGCGCAGTAGGAAGCCCGGCCAGGCGTGCTAACCTTCTGGCTGCGGGAGACACGAGGAGGCTGCGATCGTTCGCCCCACCGTCACAGTAAGCTACGCGCAGACGCTCGACGGGCGCTTGGCCGCCGCGAACGGTTCTTCGCGTTGGATCAGCTCCCCCGACTCGCTCCTCTTCGCCCACCAACTCCGCGCTGAGCACGACGCGGTCGCGGTCGGCGCCGGCACCGCGTGCAACGATGACCCCCGCCTGACGGTCCGCCTCGTCCCCGGCGACGACCCCCTGCGCGTCGTCGTGGACAGTACCCTTCGCACCCCGCTTTCCGCCGCCGTCCTCGCGAACGGGGCCGCGCAGGGAACCGTCCTCGCCGTCACGGATCAGGCCCCCGACGAGCGGTGCGAGGAGGCCGAGTCCCTGGGTGCGACCGTCTTGAGGCTGCCGGCCGACGCCGCGGGGAGGGTGGACCTCGGCACGCTCCTGTCCGGGCTCGGCTCTTTGGGCGTGCGATCCGTCATGGTGGAGGGAGGGGCGGCCCTGATCACCTCTTTCCTCTGCGAGCGGCTGGTGGACCGCCTGGTCGTCTGCATCGCGCCGAAGATCTTGGGCCGCGGCATCGAGGCGGTGGGCGACCTCGGCATCTACGACCTGACGGACTCGCTCACCCTCGCTGACACCTCCGTAACCCCCTACGGTGTGGACCTCGTCCTCGACAGCCGCGTCGGGTATCCGGACGACCGCCGGTGAGCGCAGAGCCGCCTCCCTCCGGGGTCATCGAAGCCCGCGCCGTCTGGTTCGCCGCGCCCCGCACCGCCGAGCTGCGCCCCGAGAGGGTGCTGCCGCCCGGCCCGGGCGAGGTTCGCGTCCGCTCCGTAGCCTCTGCGATAAGCCACGGCACCGAGATGCTCGTCTACCGCGGCCAGGCCCCGGCAGACCTCCCGCTCGACTTGCCCACCTTCGCCGGAGACTTCTCCTTCCCGATTAAACACGGCTACGCCACCGTCGGACGCGTTCTAGACTCGGGCCCCGGCGTCAATTATCTCTCTCCGAACGATCTCGTCTTTGTCCACCACCCGCACCAGGAGGCCTTCACCGTCCCCGCGGACCTGCCGGTGCGACTCCCCGAAGGCTTGGACCCCGCGGCCGGTCTCTTCTTCGCCAACCTGGAGACCGCCCTGAACATCGTCCACGACGCCCCCTTACGCCTCGGCGAGACGGCCCTGGTCTTCGGGCAGGGCGTGGTCGGTCTCCTGGTGACGCAGCTCCTCAAGCGGGCCGGGGCAGACCTTGTGCTGGCTGTCGATCCCATAGAGAAGCGGCGGAAGTTGGCGCTCGAGGCAGGTGCGGACGCGGTCTTCGAGCCCGGCGAAGACCTGAGCGGACGCGTCCTCGAGGCGACCGGCGGAAGAGGGGCGGACCTTGCGGTCGAGGCGAGCTCCTCGGGGGCGGCGTTACAGGCCGCCGTGGACGCCGTCGCCGCCGAGGGTACGGTCGTCGTCGCGTCCTGGTACGGGACGAAGCCGGTAACCCTCTCTTTAGGGGGGCATTTCCACAGGGGTAGGGTGAGGGTACGCTCCTCGCAAGTCGGCGGGATCAACCCAGAGCTCGGTCCCCGTTGGGACCGCGGCCGGAGGACCGAGGTCGTCCTCGGTCTGCTCCCCAAGCTGCGCCTCGAGGAGCTTGTCTCACACCGCATCCCGTTCAAAGAGGCTTCGCAGGCGTACCGGCTCGTGGACGGCCGCCCCGGCGAGACGGTCCAGGTGGTCCTGACCCACGGGGAGGGGTGAGGAGATGTACGAGGTCTACGTCGCATCTCAGTTCGAGGCGGCGCACCGGCTCGTCGGCGACTTCGGACCGGCGACCCGCACCCACGGCCACACCTACCGGCTGGAGGTGATAGTTCGTGGGGAACGACTCTCCGAGTACGGCACGCTGTACGACGTTGGCGAGCTCCGCACCGCGGTGGACGACCTCGCCGCCTCCCTTCACTACCGCGACCTGAACTACGTGCCGGGCCTCGCGGAGGTCAACACGACCGCCGAGGCGCTGGCCGATTACTGTTGGGGGAGGCTGGCGTCGCCACTGCGCGATAAAGGCCTTAGCTCGCTTACCGTCCGCGTCTGGGAGTCACCGCAGGTCTACGCCGCCCGCGAGGATCCTTTATTCTGAGTGGGCCGTGCGTGAGAGGGTCATGCGCGTCGCCTTCGTGACGGTGGGGGATACGGGCCGCCTGACCGGTGGCCACCTCTACAACGCCCGCGTCCTCGCGGCGCTGCGAGAGAGGGGCATAGAGGTAGAGGAGGTCGTCCCCTGCGGCGCGTCGCCGGGAGAGCAGGAGGCCGCGGCCGACAGGCTTGGATCCCTCCTCGACCTCGGCGCGTTCGACGTGGTCGTCGTGGACGCCCTCGCTCGGATCGTCTGCGCACCCCACCTCGACGGCTGGCGCGGCGAGCGGCCGCTCGTCGCGATGATTCACGAGCTCCCCAGCGTCGCGACGCCGGGCGACACGCCCTCGCGGGAGCAAGAGGAGCCGCTGCTGCGCTCAGACCGTCTGGTCTCCGTGAGCCTCCACGGAGCCTCGATCCTCGAAAACAGGGGCGTCCCGGCCGGGCGTATCCGCGTGATCCCACCCGGCTCCGACCGCCTTCCGAACGATGAGGAGACTGAACCGCACGTTCGCGACGATACGCTACGCGCCCTCTGCGTGGCGCAGTGGATACCTCGCAAGGGGATACTGGACCTGGTGCGCGCGTGGAAGCTGCGCGAGCGCCCCGGAGCCGTGCTGGAGCTCGTCGGCGAGACGCGCGCCGACCCTGGCTACGCGGACTCGGTGCGCGCCGCCGCAGCTGCCCCCCCTGACGCCTCGATAACCGTGCGTGGACCCGTGGACGATGCAGCCCTTGGGGCTGCATACGCTGCCGCAGACCTCTTCGTGCTGCCGTCCCAGTACGAGGGCTACGGCATCGTCTACGCGGAGGCGCTCGCCCACGGAGTTCCGATTATCGCCTGCGAAGTGGGGCCCGTCCCCGAGCTGGTAGGAGAAGGAGCCGCCCTGCTGGTACCGCCGGAGGACGTCGAAGCTATCTCCGGGGCCCTGGACCTCCTCTTGGACGACGCCGACTTGCGGGATCGCATGTCCGCCGCCGCCCGCCGCCGCGCCGAAACGCTGCCCCGTTGGGATGACACCGCCGCCGGCTTTTTGGCCGTCCTGCAGGAACTCACGGCTGAAAGTCCGCCTTGATCGCCCGCGTTGCGAGGTAGAATCCGGCCGTGGAACGCAGGGAACTTCGCGAACAGAACAGGCTCTCGTGGAACGGCGCGGTCGGGGCGCACGACAGCCACCGCGGGGACCTCGCAGGGTACCTCCGCGCGGGCGGCAGCACCCTCTTCCCCGAGGAGCTAGCGCTTCTCGGTGACCTCGAAGGAAAGACGCTCGCGCACCTGCAGTGCAACTCTGGGGGCGACACCTTGAGCCTCGTCCTGCGCGGGGCGGCGGTCACCGGAGTGGACATCAGCGAGGAGGCGGTCTCCTCGGCCCGCAGGCTCTCGGCGGAGGCCGGCATCTCCGCTGGCTTCGAGCGCGCCGACGTCTACGACTGGCTCGAAGAAGCGGCGCGAAGGGGCAGGCACTTCGACGCCGTTTTCTCGTCCTACGGGATCGTCTGCTGGCTCCCCGACCTCGAAGCCTGGGCCCGGGGCATCGCCGCTGTCCTGAAGAGCGGTGGCCGCTTCGTGCTCGTGGACTTCCATCCGGCGGCCGATATGTTCGACGAACGCTGGGCCCGCACCCACGCCTACCCCTCCGGCGGCGAGCCGCTGCTCCTTGAAGAGGGCGTGGGCGATTACGTGGCCGGATCCGGGGGTGGGCTGACGCCCGCGGGGTTTATGGAGGGGGCCCGGGGCTTCGACAACCCTCATCGCTGCCACCTCTTCCGGTGGGGGCTCGGCGAGGTAGTTACGGCGCTCGCCGCGGCCGGGTTGAGGATCGTCGCGCTAAAGGAGTACCCCTACGCCAACGGCGAGCGCCTCTTAGCCGGAATGCGCGAGCTGCCGGGGAGGCGGATGGCTCCGCCCAAAAACGTGTCCGCCGTGCCTCTGATGTACGGCATCGCCGCCCACAAGATCTGACCGCGCGAAGATCACCCATTTGCACGATGCACCGCGTCCCGCAGGGCGCCACCATTCGCTTGTTGCGACAGTTACGAGCACGGAGGAGGCCGGAGTTGTCTGCGAGTATCGTCGGGTGGGCCGGGCCGGCGGCTATGTTCGGCGGCGCTTTGTTCGTGGTGTCGGCTGTCATGATCTCGTCCATGCCACGAGGGTGCATCGGGGACGAGTGCGGCACGAGGTCGATGAGGGAGACCGGGGCAGCCGGCGTCTTGCTGACGCTCGCGCTGCTCCTCGTCGTGGTCGGCATGGCGGGGTTGGTGATCCGGGCCCGACACGCGGGCCGGTTCGGTGTTCTCGGCAAGACCGGCGCGGTCGACGCGGCGGTCGGGGTCGCGCTGCCGATCATCGGCGGCCTTATCCAGGGGATCTTGTACGGCGGCGACTACCCGCTGGTGCCTTACTTCGTCATCCTCGGCGTGCTCGCGCTGGTGGTCGGCTTCGTGCTCTTGGGGATAGCCGTACTGCTGACGAGGGTGCTGCCGCGCTGGAAAGCGGCGATGCTCGTGGTGGGTTCCCTGGGGATGCTCGGGTTCAACGACCAGTACGCCCAGGCGTTGCTGGCCATCCCGAACGGTATCGCGTGGGTTGCGGTGGGGGTACGTGCTCTGGTCCGGCGGCGATGGTTCTACGAGAAGAAGAAAGCTAGCGCCGAGATGACGTAGACGCCGCAGAGCATCGCTCCTTCGAGCCAGTTGGAGCGGCCGTCGAGGGCAATGAAGCCGGTGATGATGACCGCGGCGGCCAGGGCGCCTAGCTCGAGGGGTGTGAAGACGAGCCTCAGGGGGTGGCCGAGAAGGGGGCCGAGGAAGACCAGGATCGGGGTTACCAGGAGGGCGACCTGGATCGAGGAGCCGAGAGAGATCGCCATGGAGAAGTCCATCTGGTTCTTGTAGGCGATTTGGACGCCTACGATGTGCTCGGCGATGTTGCCGACTATGGGCACCACGATGACGCCGACGAAGAGCTCGGAGATCCCGAACTCCTCGGTGAGCGGCTCTATCGCGCCGACGAAGGCCTCCGAGGTGAAGGCGACGGCCGCGGTCGAAACCAGGAGCACGACGAGCGAGGCCACCCTCCCGAACGGCGCGTGCCCCTCCCCGGTCGCCACACCGCCCTCGGGGCTGCGCAGGTAGAAAACAAGGTACAGCACGTAGAGGACGAACATCACCACCGCGACCTCGACGCTCAAAGTGGTGGGATTGGGGCCGGGGCTCGTGGTGGCGAAGATGGTCGGCAGGGAGAGCGCGGCGGCGACGATGGCGAGCATCGAGGCGTTTATCCCGGCGATCGTCGTCGAGAAGGTCTGGGTGCCGTTCTTGAGGCCGCCCAGAAGGAGACTCGCTCCGAGCACCAGGAGGACGTTGCCGATGATGGAGCCGATGATCGAGGCCTTTACCACAGTGGTCAGGCCCGCCGCGAGCGCGAAGATGGTGATGATGAGCTCGGCGGCGTTCCCGAACGTGGCGTTGAGGACGCCCCCGATGCGCGGCCCGGCGTGGTGGCCTAAAGACTCCGTGGCCTGCCCCAGGACCCACGCGAGCCCCACCAGGGCGAGGGCGGAGGCGCCGAAGACGAGCAGGGTGTTGGCGTGCAGGAGCTCAGCGGCGATCACGCCCGCGGTGAACAGGATGGTCAGCGCGTAGATTACCCTAGCCATGATCTGGGGCTGTTCTCTCGTAAAGCACGCCGGACATCTTATAAGATGAACCGGTTGGAGGTTGCTACCCTTTAAGGAGATCTTTGATCGACTACCACCTGCACGTCGTCGCCCACGGCGACAGGCCGATGACGGTCGAGAACATTCTCGCCTACTGCGAGGTTGCCCAAGAACGCGGCGTCCTCCAGATGGGCATAACCGAGCACGACCGGTACCTAGACGAGATCGACGTGGCCGCCTTCCAGGAGGCCCGGGAGAAGACCGACGTCGAGCTACGCCTCGGGATAGAAATAGACTTCGTCCCCGGCAAAGAGGAGCGGATGGACCGCGACTCGACTGCGCTCCCCTACGATTACGTTATCGGGAGCGTGCACCGGGTGGACGGCGAGGAAGTGGATCGCGTCACCGACCAGACGATCTACGAGAAATGGGATACCTACCGCCTCTACGAGGCGTACTACGCGAACGTCCGTGAGGCCGCACTCTGCGGGCGTTTCGACGTCCTCGGCCACCCCGACCTCATCAAGATCTTTCGCCGCTTCCCGCAAAGGGACATAACGGAGATGCTCGAGGACACCGCCGACGCCGTATCGAAGTCGGGTATCGTCGTGGACGTGAACGCTGCGGGGCTGCGCAAGCCGGTGGGCGAGATCTACCCCTCGAGAAAGCTCCTTGAGATGTTCCACCGCCGTGGCGTCCCCATAATCCTCTCCTCCGACGCGCACGCCCCAGACCAAGTCGGGATGGGCTACGACAGAAGCCTCCCCCTCGTCCGCGACGTCGGCTACCGCGAGGTCGTTACCTTCTCAGAACGCGAGCGCAGCACTCTGGCGCTGTGACGGAGGAGCTCTTTCTCGGAGACTCGTACGTGCGGCAGTTCGAGGCTAGGGTGGTCGAGCTCTCGGGCCGAGAGGTGATCCTGGATCGTACGGCCTTCTACCCTGGCGGCGGGGGCCAGCCGCCGGACAAGGGAACACTGGGGATAGGCCCGGTCCGCGCGAGCGTGGTGGACGCGCGGCGCGAGGGGGGCGAGGTCGTCCACGTCCTCGACAACCCCATCCCCGACACGGTGCGCGATCTCAAAGGGGAGTTGGACTGGAAGCGTCGCTACGCTCACATGCGCCACCACACCGCGCTGCACGTCCTCTCGGGTGTCATCTGGAGGAACTTCGAGGCGAAGGTCACGGGGGGCCAGATGCGCGTCGAGCGCGCAAGGATGGACTTCTCCTTCCCCGGCGAGTGGACTACGGACGTCGTGGGAGAGATAGAGCGGTTGACGAACGAGGCGCTCTCGGAGGGACGTCCGGTAAAGATCTACGAGCTGCCGCGCGAGGAGGCGCTAAAGAACCCCGACCTGATCCGGACCCAGGCCAACCTCGTGCCCGAGCGGGTGCGGGTGATCCGGATCGTCGAGATCGAAGGCCTCGACACCCAGGCCGACGGTGGCACCCACGTCGCCAACACGAGCGAGATCGGTCAGCTGGAGATCACCGGCCACAAGAGCAAAGGCCGCCAGAACAAACGCATAGAGTTCGTCCTGCGATGAAACGCCGGAGGATGGTTCTCGTCCTGCTCGCGCTGCTCCTCGCCGGCTGCGGCGGACCTTCGGATGCCGGCGCGAGCGCCTCCCCCGACGCCGCCGGCGCGGGATCGGGCGGCTTGGCGAGCACCTCCTGGCTTCGCACCGTGACGATAGACTCTGGTGAGGACGAGGTCGAGGTGCGAGTCGAGATCGCCGACGACCTCGACGAGCAGACGCGGGGGCTCATGCACCGCACGGCCCTCGCGGAGAATCGGGGCATGCTCTTCGTCTACACCGACGAGGAGGCACGTTCTTTCTGGATGAAAAACACCCTCATACCGCTCTCCATAGCCTACATCGACTCGGATGGCCGCATCGTGGATATCCAGGACATGAAGCCCCTGGACGACGAGCCGCCTCACTACGTCTCCGTCGAACCCGCCCAGTACGCGCTGGAGGTCAACCAGGGCTTCTTCGACGAGCGCGGCGTCAAGGTGGGGGACAAGGCGGAGCTGCCCGTATAGTAATCCCGGCTTCCTGGGCCAACCGTGCGCTCCTGTAGCGAACGGGAGCCAGGAATAAATGACGCCGGCAAGCCCCCCTCGTCTGGGGTTCCCACGCCGAAAATGCACCTTGCCGGATCCGGCCCATCTGCCAGCGGGGGTTGGACGACGAGCAAGCGATCGAGGTTATGGTGGGGACGGTGCGGTGCCTGAGGCGCGGCTAGGTGCAGATCTCGACCTCGGCGGCTATCGAGACCGGCAGCCCTAGCGGCGGCGTTGCCACCCCGGCGCCACGCGGGCGTGCACCCCGGCTTCGATGCCGTAGAGATCCAGAATCAAGTCCGAAAAGCCGATTATCACGTTGGTCGTCCCCACGAAGTCCGGCAGCCGCGTTGACGAGACCGTAGACCATCAGCCAGGCGCTCACCCGGTCGAGGTCGTCCAGCTCCCGCTTCAGGCTGCCGAGCACCGAGAGCGCGGTCAGCCGAGCCGCCTCGTAGCCTTGCTCCGGCGACAGGTCCACCCCCACCTTGCCGAACAGTTCCGCGATCGAGCCGTCGGGCTTGAGGGGTCCGTGGCCGGAGACGGAGGTGCGGTCACCTCGCACCCTTATCCACGCGAAAGACAGCTCTATCCCCGGCGGGGGCTTGGCCGACCCGGGGAGCGCGAGCCCGCGCTCCTCCAATCTGGCTTCGATCCGCATCGACTTCCTTTCTCGAGACTTCTTCCACGAGCGTAATACTGACGCCTCGGAGGCTTGTCGTATCTCTCAAAGGGGGGATTTACCGCGCGATTACCCTGGAAGGCCGTCCCGCAAGACATCCGCTACCCGGAAGGGGTCGGAGGCGACGACCGAGGCGGCGTAGAGCTCCATCGCCCCGATGTCCGAGGTGCGGTTGGCCGGGCTACCGCGGTCTACGAGGTGAACGACGGTCGGAAACCCGGACCAGTCCTCGTCTGCAGGGGCGAGGGGCGGCATGTAGAAGGCAACGTTGAAGGCGCGGACGCCCAGGGCCTCGACGTAGCCCTGGAGCAGAGCGCCAACCGCCCGGTGGAGCGACACACCTTCAGGGCTTTCGCCGATCACCACGAGCTCCTTCTCTTTGACGGGCGAGAGGCTCGCAAAGGCCCGGACGCCGTCTTCGGTTGGGACGCTGAGACCCAGAGAGTCGTGGACGCGGTACAGGTCGTCGAAGAAGTCGGAGCCGTGCTCGCTTGTGTAGGCGATGGCGGCGCGACGGAGGCGTTCGACTTTGGGATAGTGAGAGCCGCGGGTGGTGGTGACCTGGGCATGCCCGTGGATTATGGAGCCGCCGGCGCGCCAGAGGCAGTTCCACATGAGGAAGGGGTAGCGGGCCTCAGGGTCGGCTTCGAGGGCTTTGCGGCACCACTCGAGGCCCACAAAGACGTAGTCCGCGACCTTCTCTGGTGTGAGGTGGAGGGGGTTGTGGTCGTCGAAGACGATCACGCCGTGGAAACCGTCGTACTTGGCGACGTTCGAGGCGGTTATGGCGTGCTCGCCCCGCACCCTCCCGAAGACATCGGCGGGTGTGCCCTTCTCCGGGTGGCAGAACGGATCTCCTGCGGTGGCCTCTATCTCGCGCTCGAGGTCCACGCTAAGGCCGGTGTCGAGGGGGCGCGAGGCACGCAGCCCGTTGAAGAGGGTGCCTTGTAAGGTCACGCGGTTGGTTACCCTCACTATCCGCTGCTCCAGGACGGCGTCGACCGAACCGAAGGACTTCTCGATCCACGCGCGCATCTCCTCCGGGGGATCGAGGCGCCCCGTCGTGGCGGAGACGTCGAAGAGGCGCTCGGCGACGGCGCGCTCTTCGGGCGGGAGGGCTGAGATCAGGCCCGGCAGCCCGGTTATCCTGCGCTCGGGTGCCCCGCTCATACCTCGCGGTAGATCACGCGCCAGGGGCCTCCATCGTTGCTCCTCTCTTCCGGGTGATTACTCGAGGCCAGTATTCCAAACTCCCGCGGCGGGTGCCACAACCGGAATGGCCACCTGGCAGATGCGCGGTGCTGGCTACGATGCCACGATGCGGAGCGCCAGCGAAAAGGCAAACCCGCCGTGAGGGGAGGACGCAAAGCCACGGGCCTCTTTCCGGAGGAGGCAGCCGGTTGCCGAAGGGAGGGCGGATGCGATGGAGATACTTACTCCTCGTTGTCGGCTCTCTCACCGCGTCCTGTGGCGAGGGGGTGGTATACGCACGGTGTTGGACGCTTACTCGTAGAAGGAGCAGGGTGGTTTCGGAGAGCGCGAACGGCGGGATGGGGGGCAAGGTCGTCCTGATCACGGGCGGTGCCTCCGGCATCGGTAGGGCGGCGGCGACCGCGCTCGCCGCGACAGGTGCGGAGGTCGTCGTGATCGGCCGCGACAGGAAACGCGGGGAGGCGGCGGTCCAGGAGATCCGGCGCGACTCCGGCAACGAGAGGGTTTCGCTCATACTCGCGGACCTCTGGGTGCAGGCCGAGGTGCGCGGGCTGGCGGTGGAGTTCAGGGAGCGCCACGACCGCCTCGACGTGCTCGTCAACAACGCCGGGCTGGTGCAGTCGAGGCGCGTCGAGACGCCGGATGGCCTCGAGCTGACCCTCGCCGTAAACCACCTCGCCCCGTTCTTGCTGACGAACCTGCTGCTCGACCTGCTGAAGAAGAGCGCACCGAGCCGGATCGTCACCGTCTCCTCCGAGGCGCGCCGCGGGGCGAGCATAGACTTCGACGACCTGCAGTCCGAGCGAGGCTACCGGGGCTTCCCGGTCTACGGTCTGACGAAGAAGGCCAACATACTGTTCACCTACGAGCTCGCCGAGCACCTGGAGGGGACCGGCGTCGTGGCCAACTGTCTCCATCCCGGTGCGGTCAGCACCAACTTCGGCCAGAACTACCGCGGCCCCATCGCCTTGCTCTTCCGCCTGTTCAAGCCGTTCATGCGCTCCCCTGAGCAGGGGGCTGACACGCTCATCTACCTCACCTCCTCACCAGAGGCCGGGGAGCTAAACGGGAAGTACCTGACGGACCGGAAGGAAGTTTCACCCGCGGAGCCCCGCGACGAGACCGCGCAGAAGAGGCTGTGGAAGGTCAGCGAGGAGCTCACAAACCTCAAGGTCGCGTCGTAGAATCTGGGGGTTTGGTTGAGAGCGTTCGAAGAGGCGGTATCAGAGAGTGATGGAGAAGGACGGTTGATGGGCCGCAAGGGCGGCATAGAGGTCGAGGACCTGGTCCGCGAGTTCCGCAAAGGACCGAGGGCCGTTGACGGAATAAGCCTGACGGTGGAGCCAGGTGAGGTCTACGGCTTCCTCGGCCCGAACGGCGCGGGTAAGTCGACGACGGTCCTGATGCTCACGACGCTCCTGCCGCCAACCAGCGGCACCGCGCGCGTCGCGGGCTACGACATCGCGAAGGAGGGACCGCAGGTGCGCGCATCCATCGGGGCAGCGCTCCAGGAGGCTGCGCTCGACCCGTTCCTCACGGGGCGTGACCACCTGCGCTTGCAGGGCGCGCTGCACGGGTTGCCGCGGGCGGAGCGGCGAAAGAGGGGCGACGAGCTACTGGAGCGCGTCGGGCTCTCCGAGGCCGCGGACAGGAGGGTGCGCGGTTACTCCGGCGGAATGAAGCGGAGGCTCGACCTCGCGCTCGCGCTGGTGCACCGGCCGAGCATCCTGTTCCTCGACGAGCCGACGACGGGCCTCGACCCCCAGAGCCGCAGCGCGTTGTGGGCCGAGGTTAGCCGGCTTGCGCGCGAGGATGGGGTCACGGTCTTTCTAACGACGCAGTACCTCGAGGAGGCCGACGTTCTGGCCGACCGCGTCGGGATCATCGACCAAGGCCGCATCGTCGCCGAGGACACGCCCGAGGCGCTGAAGGCCGAGATCGGACGTCCCAGCGTCGAGGCTACGCCTATGAACCCCGAGGAGCGCGACGCCGTGGCACGAGTCCTGGGGCGTTTCGGGGAGGAGATCCCCGCTCAGCCCGGTGCTGTCGCCATCCGGATCGACCAGGGGGCGGGCGGCCTCGCCGACGTGGTGCGCGCCCTCGACGCCGAAGACCTCAAAGTCTCCAACCTCAGGCTCGACGAACCCTCCCTGAACGACGTGTTCTTAGAGAAGACGGGGCGTTCGCTCGAAGGCGCTGGCGGCGGGGGACCCAAGGCCGATGAGGCGCAGGCCTAGAGTGGGCTCGTCGCTACTCCTTCAGGTCGCGGCGCTCGCGCGGCGCTCCGTGCTGCGGACCGTGCGCCAGCCGGCGGTGATAATCTCCGCCCTTCTCTTTCCGATGATGTTCTTCTCCATAAACGCCTACGGGCTCGACGCCGCGGCACGCATCCCCGGCTTCCCGGCCGACTCGTACCTGGACTTCGCGTTCGCCTTCCCGCTCATCCAGGCGTCGCTCTTCGGCGCGATCACCGCGGGCGCAGACCTCGCCCGCGACATCGAGAGCGGCTTCTTCGACAGGCTCTCACTGACCCCTATGCGCCCCGTGTCGCTGCTCCTCGGGATGCTCACCGGTGTCGTGGCGCTCGGGCTGTTGCAGGGCGTCGTGTTCCTAGCGATCGGCACCCTCATGGGGGTTGACATACGGTCGGGGTTCCTCGGGATGGTCGTGATCGTGTTTCTCACGGTGGTCGTGGCGCTCGGGTTCGGAGGGATCGGGGCGATTTTGGCTTTGCGGACCGGCTCGGTCGAGGCGGTCGAGAGCGCGTTTCCGCTCTTCTTCGTGGCCATCTTCATGTCCAGCATCAACCTGCCGCGGGACCTGATCGAGGCCGACTGGTTCCGCTTCATCGCGACCATCAACCCGATCTCCTACCTGGTCGAGGGCATCCGGAGCCTGGTCATAACCGGCTGGGATGCGCAGGCCCTGCTCGTGGGCTTCGGCTGCGCCG
>Ga0126306_10000353_pt1 | contig 20275 bp, 17 predicted proteins | sample Plot27_FD_92592 | JGI IMG/M metagenome (GOLD analysis project Ga0126306, IMG submission 92592) | Serpentine soil microbial communities from UC McLaughlin Reserve, CA, USA - Plot27 | ecosystem: Environmental > Terrestrial > Soil > Grasslands | place: USA: UC McLaughlin Reserve, Lake County... | reverse complement strand
GGCCTTCGCGCGCATCGAGAACCACTATTTCGTGCATCGCGGCTGGTTCACAGAAGGTCAGCTGATCGCGAACGCTGACCGACTGGCCGATATTCCGGGGATCATCATTCAAGGTCGTTACGACGTTGCGACCCCTGCGGTAACGGCGTATGAGTTGCATCAAGTCTGGCCCAGGGCCGAATTCAGAATCGTGCCTGTGGCAGGTCACGCGTTCACAGAGCCCGGGATCCTTGAAGCACTCGTTTCCGCGACCGATTGGTTTGCGCTTCAGGCCGATATGACCTCGCCCATCTAGATTTGGAGATGCTCGGGCATCGCGCCGTTGGACGCGCGTCCGCTCGCAGCGAAGTATCTGTTGGGGGTGTCGCGGGCTCTTGACCTAGGATGGGGTGTTGACATTCTCTATCGTCTGCGAGTAACCAACTGAGTAGTTCAGAGTTCACGGCCAGCGCACCTGACGCGCCCAGCGCCCGCCCTCGAGAGTCGTCTGCCTTGAACTCATCGAGAAACGCATCGGGATCGAGAGCCGATGACGGCGGTCTGGAGGAGTTCCGCCGGGTGACGGTTCCAGCCTCGGTGGAGATGGTGAACATCCTCGGTCCCCGTGATGAGTTCCTGCACATCCTGGAGCGAGAGCTCGAAGCGGGGATTCATGTTCGGGGCAACGAGATCACATTGACAGGATCTCCGACCGCGGTCGACCTGGCCGTTGATGTCATCACTGAGTTGGTCACCGTGCTGCGAACCGGCCAGGGACTGACCGCCGACGCGGTAGAGCGCATCTGCACCATGCTCACTGCACGCGAGGACGCCCGGCCTGCAGATGTGCTGACGCACAACATCTTGTCGGCCCGAGGAAAGACCATCCGGCCCAAGACGCTCAATCAGAAGCGGTACGTCGATGCCATCGACAAGCACACGGTGGTATTCAGCATCGGGCCCGCTGGAACCGGAAAGACTTACCTCGCGGTCGCGAAAGCTGTTCAGGCACTCCAGAACAAGCAAGTGAATCGCATCATCCTGACCCGTCCTGCGGTGGAGGCCGGCGAGCATCTGGGTTTTCTCCCCGGCACGCTGAGCGACAAGATCGACCCCTATCTGCGCCCGCTCTACGACGCCTTGCATGACATGCTCGATCCAGATTCGATCCCGCGGCTGCTCACCGCTGGCACGATCGAAGTTGCGCCGCTGGCCTACATGCGAGGCCGGACCTTGAATGATGCCTTCATCATTTTGGACGAGGCACAGAACACCTCGATGGAACAGATGAAGATGTTCCTGACGCGTCTGGGATTTGGTTCCAAGATGGTGGTCACCGGCGACATAACCCAGGTCGACCTGCCCGGCGGCACACGGAGTGGTCTCCGGGTGGTGCGGGGCGTCCTCGACAAGGTCGACGACATCACGTTCTGCAACCTGACCAATCATGATGTGGTGCGGCACAAGCTCGTCGGCAGGATCGTCGCGGCGTACGACAAGTTCGAGGCGAATCATGCCGATGCCGTGCGGGCGGAGCCGGCTGTACCAGCACCGCCGCTACGCCCGGGTCGCTAGGCGATGGCCGTAGTGATCCGGGCCCGATGGGGAGCTCGGATATGAGCATCGACATCAGCAACGAGTCCGGCGTCGAGGTTGACAATGCAGCTTTGATCAGGCTTGCGACGTTTGCCCTCGACCAGCTCAGGATCCATCCCCTGGCCGAGCTCTCGATCTTGCTGGTGGACGAAGGCACGATGAGCGCGTACCACGAGAAGTATCTCGGCGAGCCAGGGCCCACCGACGTGTTGAGCTTTCCGATGGATGAGCTGCGCCCACCAACCGACGGCGAGGAGCCGACAGTAGGTCTGCTCGGCGACATCGTGCTGTGCCCTGCGGTGGCAGACCGGCAGGCACGCGAGCATGGACGTTCCACCACCGAGGAGGCAGAGTACCTACTGGTACACGGGTTGCTTCACCTGCTGGGGTACGACCACGCGGAGCCGGCGGAGCGGGCCGAGATGTTCGGTCTCACGGACAAGATCATCTCGACGTGGCGGTCCCAGCGACCGGAACGCCCCAGGGGTTCTTCATGACCCAGGCGTATTGGCTCCAGCTCGGCATCGCCTTTGTGTTGATGATCTTCGCGGGCCTGACCGCGGCAGCTGAGGCGGCTCTCTCGTCGTTCTCCAAGGCGCGTGCCAATCGACTGCTCGAGGAGGGCAGGCCGGGGGCTCGTCGCGTCCGCAAGATCGTCGACGACCCACCGCAGTACCTGAACACGGCTCTCTTTCTGCGAAGCATGATTGAGATCTCGGCGATCATCCTGGTCGCCAATGTGATCTTTTCGCTGATTCCGAAGACCTGGCAGGCTGGAGCGGTCACGGCTGGGATCATGATCATCGTTTCCTATATCGCGTGGGGGGTGGCACCCCGAACGCTGGGTCGTCAGCATGCCGACCGGGTGGCCTGCGCGGCGGCAGGACCGATCGTGGCCATAACCACGGTGCTCGGTCCGTTTCCCAGACTGCTGATCTTGATCGGGAACGCACTCACCCCTGGCAAGGGTTTCAGCGAGGGGCCGTTTGCCACCGAGGCAGAGCTTCGTGAGCTGGTCGATCTGGCCGAGGCCAGCGAAGTGATCGAGTCTGGCGAGCGCAGGATGATTCACTCGGTCTTCGACCTGGGCGACACGATTGCCCGCGAGGTGATGGTGCCCCGTACCGACATGGTCTTCATCGAGGAGTACAAGACCCTGCGGCAGGCTGTCTCACTGGCGCTCCGATCCGGCTTCAGTCGGATCCCGGTGATCCGCGACGGGATTGACGACGTCGCGGGCGTGCTGTATCTCAAGGACGTGATCAGACGGATCTACGACAAGCCGGACGCGCAGTCCACAGAACGAGTCGGTTCCATGATGCGCAAGCCGGTCTTCTGCCCGGACTCCAAACCGGTGGACGAGTTGCTGCAGGAGATGCAGGCCAAGCGGGTGCATCTGGTGATCGTGGTCGACGAGTTTGGCGGCACAGCCGGGATGGTCACCATCGAGGACATCCTCGAGGAGATCGTCGGTGAGATCACCGACGAGTACGACGAGGAGAACACCGACATCACCCAACTGGGCGAGGAGCGCTATCGCGTGTCGTCACGGCTGCCGGTCGACGAGCTCGGTGATCTCTTCGGGCTGGAGCTCGCCGACGAGGACGTGGAGACGGTCGGCGGACTCATGGCCAAGCAGCTGAACAAGGTGCCTATCGCTGGCTCCGTCGTCAAGTACGACGGTCTGGAGCTGGTGGCCGAGCGGTCCGCGGGGCGCCGGAACAAGATCGGGACTGTGATCGTCACCAAGTTCTCCTCGGCGGAATCGGAGGCCGACGCTCGAGCGGAGGCGGCGACCCAAATAGTCTCCGAGCAGGCGCACGCATCGTGAGTGGTGCTGCTGTCGAGAAGTCCCTCATTCCTGAGGACCCCGAGGACCTGAAGCTCATCACATTGGCCCGTGCAGCACGGGCGCGTACTGGGGCGCATCAGGGTGCTGCTGTCCGGGACACCGATGGGCGAGCGTACGCGGCTGCGAGCGTACACCTGGAGCATCTGCGGCTGTCTGCCATTGCGGTTGCCGTGGCGATGGCAGCTTCATCCGGCGCGAACGGCATCGAGGCCGCGGCGCTGCTGAGCGAGCGGTTTCCAAGTACGGAAGATCTCGAGATCCTCCGCGATCTTCCCGGTAGCGGTGTGACAGTCTGGTGGGCCGATAGTCGCGGCACGGTCCAGTCAATGATCGAGCCCTGATGGCCCCGCTCGCGACGCAGGCGTACGTTTCTCATCACAGCCGTCGAAACGTCCAAAGGAAGCGACAATGACGACGGCATCAGGCATGACGCGCTTCCGCTCCGGTTTCGCATGTTTTGTCGGCCGTCCCAATGCCGGCAAGTCCACCCTGACCAATGCCCTAGTCGGCAAGAAGATTGTCATTGCCTCCTCGAAGCCGCAGACCACGCGGCACGCGGTACGCGGCGTGGTGCACCGGCCGGATGCCCAGCTTGTATTGATCGACACCCCTGGTTTGCACAAGCCACGAACCCTGTTGGGTGAGCGGCTCAATGATGTGGTCCGGGCCGCCTGGTCCCAGGTTGATGTGGTGGGTGTCTGTCTCCCGGCCAACCAACGCATTGGTCCTGGCGATCGGTACCTCGGCAGCGAGCTCGTCGCACTGCCGAGGACGCCAAGCCTGGTGGCGATCGCGACGAAGTCCGACCTGGCCTCACCTGAGCGGATGGCTGAGCATCTGGCGAGCATCGGCGCGTTGGAGGGTCCGCTCAAGATCAACTGGGCTGCCATCATCCCGGTGTCGGCGACGCAACCCTTCCAGCTGGATGTGCTGGCGGACGCTCTCGTGAACCTGCTGCCCGAGGGGCCGCCGCTGTATCCCGACGGTGAGATAACCGATGAACCGGAGGAGGCACTGGTCGCTGATCTGATCCGCGAGGCTGCCTTGGAGGGTGTGCACGATGAGCTGCCACATTCGATCACGGTCACGGTGGAGGAGATGGGACTTCGTGAGGGTCGGCCGGCAAGCCAGCCGATGCTCGATGTCTACGCCTCCATGATCGTGGAGCGGGACTCACAGAAGGGCATTGTGATCGGCCATCGTGGCAGCCGATTGCGTGACATCGGCGCCGCAGCGCGGCACCAGATCGAAGCTCTGCTTGGAACCCCGGTCTACCTCGATCTGCGAGTGAAGGTTCTCAAAGAGTGGCAGCGCGATGCCAAGCAGTTGAACCGGTTGGGCTTCTAGTTCACCGTTTGCTTGGGTTTGTTCGGCTGTTTCCTGGGGCCTAGAACCATGCGATCATGAAAACCAAAGACCTTGCCTGTCTCAGCTCAACGGTGAGCATTTCGCTCGACCGTGAGCTCGCCGGGAACCTGTGAGCGTCGGGAATCGCGCGCCGCGGAGGAGGAGTGAGCAGAGGCGTTCTTTACTCTGCGAGCGACGACGACGTCGGCGGATTGAAAACGCAATGCGCGAGCAGCTAAGAACAGAGAGGATTCGCCGCCCATGGTCGCTCATCCGCTTGATCCGCTTTCCCCGACCGAGTTTCAGAGCACAGCGGCGATCTTGCGGCGAGACCAGGATGTCACCGACTTCTGGCGTTTTGCCTCGATCGAGCTCAAGGAACCGGCGAAGGCTGATGTCAAGGCGTGGCGGCCGGGCGATGCTGTGCCGAGGCGGTCACTATCAGTCTTGTGGAATCGGCAGACCAACCAGACCTACGAGGCGGTGGTGGACCTCGTTGCGGATCGGGTCGACTCCTGGATTCACCGGCCGGGCGTTTGTCCCAACTTCACCATCGATGAGTACCACGATGTCGACGAGGCTTTGCACAAGCATCCAGAGGTACTCGCTCGCCTCGAGGCGCGGGGGATTGCAGACCCTTCGTTGGTGCTCTTTGACGTCTGGACCTATGGCAAGGCGATGATGCCCGAGCAGTGGCGCGACCGGCGACTGGGCTGGTGCGACCTGTGGATGCGGGAGACCCTGGAGGGCAATCCGTACGCCCACCCGGTCTCCGGGCTCAAGATCATCGTTGACATGAACACTCTCGAGGTCCTCGAGATCGAAGATCACCACGACTACGGCCTACCTGAGGTGGACGGCGAATACGACCCTCGAGTACGGGGCATGCAGCAGCGCACCGACCTCAAGCCGCTGGAGATCAGCCAGCCGGAAGGCGTCTCATTCATCATCGACGGCAACGAGCTGCGGTGGCAGAACTGGTCGCTGCGGCTCGGATTCAACTTCCGCGAGGGTCCGGTGATCTACCAGGTGGCCTTCGACGATCAAGGCACCAGGCGAGACGTCGCGCACCGGATGTCCTTTGCAGAGATGGTGGTTCCGTACCGCGACCCGGGATTCGACCACTACCGGCGCACCGCGTTCGACATCGGCGAGTGGGGACTCGGTTACATGACGACGTCGCTGGAGTTGGGCTGCGACTGCTCGGGAGAGATCGTCTACGTCGACGCCGTGGTACCTGACACCCACGGCGAGCCGGTCGTGCTCGAGCGTGCCGTCTGCCTCCATGAGGAAGACAACGCAGTGCTCTGGAAGCACGTGGACAGCGAGACCGGTGCCGAGGTGCGCCGAATGCGCCGGATGGTTGTCTCGGCTCACGTCACTGTCGCCAACTATGAGTACCTGGTCTACTGGCGGTTCTATCAGGACGGAAACATCGAGTGTGAGATTCGAGCGACAGGCTTGATGGTGACGACTCCGATGCAAGCCGACAGCGAAAGCTCGTCGTACGGCACGACGGTCGACAGGCGGACCTACGCGCCGTTCCACCAGCACTTCGTGGTCGCCAAGCTCGACTTGGACATTGACGGCGAGGAGAACACCGTGGTCGAAGTGGACTCGGTCGCTGCCTCGATCGGCGATGGCAATCCGTACGGATTGGCTCTGTCCACCCAGACCACGACCATTGAGTCCGAGAGCCAGGCGGCCCGCGACTTCAACTGGGAGACGCAACGTTCCTGGAAGGTGATCAACCCCAACAAGACCAACCGGCACGGCAGCAACACCGCCTACAAACTGGTGCCTGGGGCCGCGATCCCAGCGTTGTTGGACTCCTCGTCACCGGTCTATCAGCGAGCCCCGGTGATCGGTCACTGCGTGTGGGTGACTGCGTTCAACGACAATGAACGTTGGCCCGCCGGTGACTATCCCACCCAATCGAGTGAAGACACCGGGATCACTCGCTGGATCACTGATGATGCGCCACTCGTGGGCACTGACGTGGTGCTGTGGTACGTCTTCGGGATCCACCACATCACCCGGGCAGAGGACTGGCCGATCATGCCAGTCGACATCATCTCGTTCTGGCTGAAGCCATTCGGATTCTTCGACCGGAATCCCGCTCTGGATGCGCCCTCGGTAGCAGGCGCCGGCGGGCATAGTCACCCCGAACATTCAGGGCGATGATTGATCTGAACCCAAAAGGCTGAAAGGTATGGCCCATGTCAGAGAAGAAAGTCTTAACGAACATCATCAATGGCGAGGAGCGCCCGGCGGCGTCGGGCGATGTGTTGGACATCATCAATCCCGCCACAGCCGAGGCGTACGCGACCTCGCCCAACTCAGGACCAGAGGACGTGGACGCTGCTTTTCAGGCCGCCGCTGCCGCTTTTGAGAGCTATCGGTGGACAACGCCGGCCGAACGGCAGCGCTTCCTGCTGAAGCTGGCGGACCTCATCGAGGAGAACGCTGAGGACCTCGTGCGGATCGAGTGCGAAAACACCGGCAAGCCATTCTCAGTGACCATGTCGGAGGAGATCGGACCGATGGTCGATCAGATCCGCTTCTTTGCGGGTGCTGCCCGCGTGCTGGAAGGCAAGTCCGCTGGCGAATATATGAAGGGCTTCACCTCCTACGTCCGGCGCGAGCCGCGCGGCCCGGTCGCTCAGGTCGCACCATGGAACTACCCGATGATGATGGCGGTCTGGAAGTTTGCCCCTGCACTGGCCGCGGGCAACACCGTGGTGCTCAAGCCTTCGGACACCACACCAGCATCCTCTGTGTGGATGGTCAAGAAGATGCAGGAGATCTATCCCAAGGGTGTGGCCAACCTGATCTGCGGGGATCGGGATACAGGCGCCAAGTTGGTGTCCCACAAGATCCCGCGGATGGTGTCGATCACCGGCTCTACCAGGGCAGGTATCGCGGTCGCAACGGCCGCGGCAGCAGACGTCAAGGTTCCCCACCTCGAGCTGGGCGGCAAGGCTCCAGTTGTGGTCTTCAACGACGTCGATCTTCCCTCCACCGTAGAGGGCATCAAAGCGGGTGGACTCTTCAACGCCGGCCAAGACTGTACAGCGGCGACCCGGGTGCTCTGTCAGTCCGGAATCTATGACGAGTTCGTGGCCGAGCTGGCCAGGGCGGCGTCGGAGACTCGAACCGGCTATGACCCCGATGACGAGGATGTTTTCTATGGGCCGATCAACAACGCGAATCAGCTACGCCATATTTCCGGCCTGGTGGACCGGGTCGCTGACCATGCCCGAGTGGTGACCGGCGGCAAAACGACCGGTGACCGAGGGTACTTCTATGAGCCGACAGTGATCGCCGACGTTCGGCAGAGTGATGAAGTGATCATTACCGAGATCTTTGGACCGGTGATGACCGTGCAGAAGTTCCACGATGAGGATGAGGCCGTCAGGCTCGCCAACGACTCTGAGTATGCACTCGCATCCTCAGTCTGGACCGCTAATGCCAGTACCGCGGTCCGGATGGCTGCCCGGCTGGACTTCGGCTGTGTCTGGATAAACTGCCATATTCCGCTGCAGGCCGAGATGCCGCACGGTGGCTTCAAGCACTCCGGCTACGGCAAGGACCTCTCCCTTTACGGCTTGGAGGACTACACCCGGATCAAGCACGTCATGCAATACCACGGCTTCGAGGGCTGATCCGCCTGCCATTTTGACAACTCGCGAAGGGACGCTGAAATGGCTGACAAGGGCCTGAAAAGCAACGTTGTCGGCCTCTTCGGCGGCACTATGCTCGGAATCTCGTCGGTGGCGCCGGCGTACGCCCTCACGGCTACGCTCCGCCTTCTCGCGGCCAGCGTCGGCGCCAAGACACCAGTAGTGATCCGTCACCAACTCTTCAACAACGCGTTCAACCTCGTCTTCAAGTTCTTGTTTCCGCTGCTCGGCGGGCTCGGGCTCTTCTTCGTCTTGATCATCACCCGGCGGGACAGCGCCGACCCGTCGTACGGCAGCGGAGCCAGCATCGGCGGAGTCGGGCTGGTGCTCATTCTCGGGCTCGGGCTGATCCTCGCCGGCCTGGTGCTGATGGCGATCCTGCGGGTCCGCCAGCCCGCGTTCTTCCGCGGCGAGACGCTCAGGCACGAGTCGGCACACGACATGCGCCCCCATGAGCATCTGGTGTCCTGATGGCTCGTTACGGTGCGCAGTTCGGCCCTGACTTCACCTTCCTCGGCGTGCCGGAATGTGATCTGGATGACGAGACCAGCTATGCCGATGCCGATGTCGTGATCTTGGGGGCACCATTCGACGGAGGCACCTCCTCTCGCGCCGGCACTCGGTTCGGGCCGCAAGCCATCCGGATGACCGACTATCTGCCACACGACGGATCTCGACCCTCGCTGGCACTGCGGGCCGACGGCCTGCGCGACCTCAAGGTCTACGACGCCGGTGATGTGGAGATGTACTCCGGCGACATCGAGGTCGCCCTCCCGGCGCTCGAGGCGGCTGTGCAGAAGGTGGTCCAGGCCGGGGCGATACCTGTTTCCCTCGGTGGTGATCATTCCATCGCCTACCCAGACGCCAAGGGATGCGCCAACGTCATCGGCGCGGGTCGGGTGTCAATGATCCACTTCGACGCTCACGCCGATACCGGCGACATCGAATTCGGCTCGCTGTGGGGTCACGGGCAGCCCATGCGCCGGTTGATCGAGTCCGGCGCCCTACGTGGCGACCGGTTCCTGCAGATCGGGCTCCGCGGCTACTGGCCACCGCCGGACACTCTGGACTGGATGGCAGCGCAGCACATGCGCTCCTACGAGATGACCGAGATCGTGCAGCGGGGCCTGCGCGAGTGCTTGACTGAGGCGTTCGCCATCGCGACCGACGATTGTGACGGGGTGTTCCTCTCCGTCGATATTGATGTGTGTGATCCAGGACATGCCCCTGGCACCGGTACTCCGGAACCCGGCGGGCTATCCGCGCGTGAGTTGCTGGATGCGGTGCGGAGGATCTGTCTGGAGCTTCCGGTGGTCGGAATGGATGTGGTTGAGGTCAGCCCGCCCTACGACCACGCCGACATCACTGCCGCACTGGCCAATCGGGTGGTGCTGGAGGCCCTGTGCGCCATCGCCCGCAAACGGAAGGATCTCCGCGACGGAACCCACTGGGACCCGCTGCTTCCGCTACTGAGCGAGCGGGCAGCACCCGTGCCTGAGAGCACGATGCCCCAGCATCACCACACTCATCTCGGTCACGATCAGGAGAAGTGAAAGACGATCATGAGCCAGACGTCGCGATGGGAAGCTGATCCGAGTGCCGCGTCGGTAGCGACGTCTCCTGGTCCGGAGGTCACCGTCGGCACCGATGCCGCGTACGCCCCGCCGAGGGCTCACGGCCTCGGCCGGCCGTTGCGGAACATCTCAGAGGTGCGGCATTTCTTCCGCACCAACGAGGTGCCCATTTACTTCGTCGGCGCAACTCCGTTCAACCTGCTGGGTTTGGACCGCTGGGTGCGCAATTTCTGCTACGTCACCTATTACGACGGCTGGGACGGTGCCCACCCACGGGTCTTCACGCCCAAACACAAGCCCTATATCGAATTCGAGTCTGGCGAGGAGATCAGCAACTGGCTGCTGGTCAATCCCGAGGTGAGGGCCTATATGTCGCGTCCCGCGCCACGTGGCCAGCGACCGAAGGTCGCGATGGTGTTCTTCGATGCGGAGACCGAGCGGATCTGTGACGAGCTCGGCTACGATCTCATCCTCCCCGCCGCCGAGCTCCGCGCGCACCTGGACTCAAAGCTGGTCACTACCCGGTTGGGAAACGACGTCGGCGCTCCGAGCGTGCCAAACGTCCTGGTCACCGTCGAGGACTACCAGGACCTGGTCGGGGCGGCGACGACTGCCGGCCTCGGCTCCGACTTGGTGGTGCAGACGGCGTACGGCGACTCGGGCAAGACCACCTTCTTCATCGACAACGAGACCGGCTGGAAGCGGCACAGCCGCGACATCCGCGGCAACGAGGTCAAGGTGATGAAGCGGATCAACAACCGTCCGGTAGCCGTCGAAGCGGTCCTCACCCGCAACGGCACTGTCGTCGGTCCGTTCATGTCGGAGCTGACTGGGCATCGACGGCTTACGCCCTACCGCGGCGGTTGGTGCGGTAACGAGATGTACCCGGAGGTGTTGACCGAGGATCTGCGTCGCAAGGCCGGCGATCTCGTCGGGCGGCTGGGCGACCGTCTCGGCGCTGAGGGCTACCGAGGTTTCTTCGAGGTCGACGTTCTGGTGGACACCGACACCGACGAGGTTTACCTGGGGGAACTCAATCCCCGGATCAGCGGTGCTTCCTCGATCACTAATGTCACAGCGGGCGCATATGCCGACATCCCGCTGTTCGCGTTCCATCTGCTGGAGTACTTCGACGTCGACTTCGAGCTCGACGTCGAGGAGATCAACGAGCGATGGAGGGAGCTGGCGGCGGCCGACCAGTGGAGTCAGATGGTGATCAAGGAGACCTCGCCCATCGTGCAGTTGATCACCTCAGCTGCGCCGACTGGACAGTACTCGTACAACGCATCGGGTGCTCTGGTCTATCGGCGGGCAGCGCTGGACTGGCACCAGCTCCAGAATGAGTCAGAGGCCTTCTTCCTGCGCATCTACGGCGCTGGTGACTACCGCTGGAAGGGCGCTGACCTCGGCGTGCTGGTCACCAAAGGACGCCTGCAGCGGCGAGCGGAGGATGGGACGGATACGCTGACCATCCGTGCGAAGCATCTCATTGACTCGATCCGCGAGCAGTACGCCGGGCTTCCCCTGGCCGGCGCTGAAGCCAGCACGGCGCCAGTGGCGACGGCACCCTCGATGGCTAAGTGAGTGACGCAACGGTGATCGGCTCGACCGCGAGCCGTCCGCCATTTCCGGTCACCCTTGACAACTGGCAGACCGCGCCTCAGATCGGTTGGACTTTCTGCCACATTGCGGAAATCTTCCCCACCGCGCCTATCTCGCGAGGAGCTGAACCTCCGCCGCCGCTGCTACGGCGCATCGAGCCGGTGGCCGACCTCAGCTGCTGGACCGTTGACGGGGAACGGACCACGGTCGGCGCGATCATGAAGGCCACCGAGACAGACGGATGGATGGTGTTTCACGACGGCCAACTCCTCGCCGAGGAATACGCCGGGGCGATGGAGCCCGCCACGCTGCATCTATTGATGTCGGTGAGCAAGTCGATCGTCGGCATCGTGGTCGGTGCACTGGCAGGCGAGGGCGTGTTGGACGTGGAGGCACCGGTGACCGCGTACGTGCCGGAGCTTGAGCGAAGCGGCTATCGCGGGGCGAGGGTGCGTCACCTGCTCGACATGCGGTCTGGCATTGCGTTCTCCGAGGACTACCTGGATCCGGATTCAGAAGTCCGGCTGCTGGAGCAAGCGGTGGGCTGGGCGCCGCGTCGCTCACCGCGCGTGCCGCCGACGCTACGTGGGTTCCTGCTGACGCTCCGCCAGGGCCTGGAGCACGGCGGCCCCTTCGAGTACCGCAGTTGCGAAACCGACATCTTGGGTTGGATATGCGAGGCCGCCGCAGGGCGACGGTTCCCGAAACTGGCCGGGGAACTGGTCTGGTCCCGGCTGGGCGCCGACTTCGACGCCAATATTGGGATTGATCCTGAGGGCACCGGGATGTTCGACGGCGGCATGTCTGCCGCCCTTTGTGATCTCGCTCGCTTCGGGGCGATGATCGCCCGGAACGGGACTTCCCTGAGCAGCCATCAGGTGGTTCCGGAGGCCTGGGTCGCAGATAGCTTCGCCGGTGGCCCGGATTCGCGGCAGGCCTTCGCCGCCAGCCCCACCGACACCCGGATGCCTGGTGGCATGTATCGCAACCAGTTCTGGTTCCCCTACCCTGACCGGCCGGTGCTGCTCTGCTTGGGCATCCACGGACAGATGATCTACGTCAACCGCGCGACCGGTCTCGTGGCAGTCAAGCTGTCGAGCTGGCCGACTCCCCAAGACTCCTGGAAGCTGTTCTCGACAGTGGCCGCCTTCGATGCCATTAGCGCCGAACTAGCACGATAGCCGCGAGCGTCGGGAAATCGCGCGCCGCCGCACGGAGGAGGAGCGAGCGGAGGCGTTCTTTCCTGTTTGTGGCTCGCTAACGCTCGCTGCGGATCGCGCCTGGAAGCCGCCTACTTTGTCGTCGCTCACCGACGAAGAGCGTGTCGGCTCGCTCCTCCGCAGCACGGCAGCGCGCGATCCGGTGCGAGCGACGACGACGGCGGCAACCCAGCGAACATCGCAGCGAGCGGAGCGAGCAATCCCACAGAGCGCGATTGCGCGAGCGGCTCAAATTAAAGCTGTAGCTCGTACATGTTGAAGATCCTGGACAGTCGGTAGCCCAGCGCCTCGTTCACATTGATCATGAAGCTGTTGTCGACGTTGTTCCAGGTCTCGATGATCTCTAGTCGCGGTTCCACCTCGGCCAGCCAGCGCATCATGTCGATCTTGAGCAATAGACCGAGCCGGTGGCCGCGGTGATGGCGGGAAACGGCGGTGTCGCCTTGACCGCCGACGTGTGGCTGCAATGGATGGGTGAGCACCACGGTGTGCCCGCCGACCTCGTCGGTGTCGCGATGCCTCGCGATGACTCGGTACACGCGATCCCCACGACCGCGCGCCGCTGTTTCACGGTCGCGAAGCCGCTGCAGATCAAACTTTTCGTCCTCATAGGTCAGATCGCCCATCGGCGCATCGTTGATAGCCGCAGTTACCTCGACCAGTTCGCTCAGGACCTCGTCAGGGATAGGTGGCTGCAGCCGCTCGAGACAGTAGTCGGACGCCGCCGCCTCAGCCATGGCCCAGAGTCGCTGGATCTCGGTCTGATCAACCTCGGTCAACACTTGGCGCCTGCGAGCATCGCTGCTGGCGTAGTCGAAGCCGAATCTTCCCACAAACCGGCGCGCGCCTTGATCATCTTCAGCCGTTCCGACCCAGATCGTGTTGCGACCGGCCTCTCGGGCCAGTCGAAACGCCTCGTTCATGATCACTGAACCATGGCCGTGGCGGCGATGATCGGGATGGACGACGATACCGACCCACACCAGATGCAGGTTGTCGCGCGTCGGCAGATCCAGCACCAGCGACCCGACTGGCTCTGAAGCGTCTTCAGGCATGTAGAGATAGTGCTCTGGGGCATCCAGGTCCCAGCCGTAACGCATCTGCGCGGCCATCATTTCAGCGATGGGTGGAAACGCATCGGGGTCATCGACCTGACGCGCCGCCTCCTCGATGGAGGCGACCGCGGTGACCTGGCTCATGTCATCAGGCTTGACGCGTACGAACGGCATCAAACCAGGGTGCCGCATTCAGCCGGTGTCGGCCACGGGATTTTCGAGACAAGGTTTGGTCCTGGCGTGATCCCGGGTGTTAGGGTGACGACGTGGCAAGCACCCGGCGCGATTTTGCGCTTCTCCTCCTCGGCTGCCGTAGCGAGGCCCACTAGGGGGCCGGCATCCTCGCTGCGGAGTTTGACGTGCTTCCGGTCCGCTCCATATCTCACAGCGAGGAACCATGTCAGACACCACCACGTCCAGCACTGCGACGAGCTCACATCAACCGTCCGCTGAAGGGCACAACGGCCCGACCACCTCATTTGGTACCAGGACCCAGAAGGTCCCGGTTCAGCAGCCCAGCCCGATGCCGTTCCAGCGGTATCGGCCGTTCACTCCGATCGATCTTCCGGACCGCACCTGGCCTTCGAGTGTGATCACGAAGGCGCCGCGGTGGCTGTCGACCGATCTTCGTGACGGGAACCAGGCACTGATCGATCCGATGACGCCTGCCCGCAAGCACAAGATGTTCGATCTTCTGGTGGAGATGGGCTACAAGGAGATCGAGGTCGGGTTTCCCTCCGCGAGCCAGACCGACTTCGACTTCGTCAGGCAGCTCATCGAACAGGACAAAATCCCCGACGATGTAGTCGTCTCGGTGTTGACCCAGGCACGTGAAGACCTCATCGAACGCACAGCCGAGTCCATCGTGGGCGCCAAGACCGCAACGATCCATATGTACAACGCCACTGCGCCGCTGTTCCGCCGCGTTGTCTTCCACGTCGACAAGGCCGAATGCATTGCTTTGGCGACGCGCGGCACTGAGCTGGTGATGAAGTACGCCGAACAGCATCTGGGTGATGTCGAGTTCGGATATGAGTATTCGCCGGAGATCTTTACCGGTACCGAGATGGAGTTTGCGGTCGAGGTCTGCAATGCGGTGATGGATGTTTGGCAACCATCAGCGGGCCGCGAGATCATCCTCAACCTGCCGGCGACCGTTGAGATGGCGACACCGAACGTCTACGCCGATCAGATCGAATGGTTCAGCCGGCACGTGCGTAATCGGGAGCATGTGGCAATCTCGCTACACCCGCACAACGACCGTGGTACAGCCACCGCGGCGACTGAGCTGGCGATGATGGCCGGCGCCGACCGGGTCGAGGGCTGCCTGTTCGGCCATGGCGAGCGCACCGGCAATGTGGACCTGGTCACTTTGGGCATGAACCTGTTCTCACAAGGAATTGACCCCAAGATCAACTTCTCCCGAATTGACGAGATCCGTCGCACCGTGGAGTACTGCACCAATCTGCCGGTCCACCCGCGCCACCCTTACGCGGGCGACCTGGTCTACACCGCATTTTCAGGCAGCCACCAGGACGCGATCAAGAAAGGTCTGGAGGACCTGGAGAAAAGGGCCCAGGCGCAAGGCATCAGCGTCAGGGAGATCGCTTGGCAGGCTCCTTACCTGCCGATCGATCCGTTCGATGTCGGCCGCACGTACGAGGCGGTTATCCGGGTGAACTCGCAGTCCGGCAAGGGCGGGGTGGCTTACATCATGAAGTCCGAGCACAATCTGGACCTCCCGCGTCGGCTGCAGATTGAGTTCTCGAAGGCGGTACAGGCACACACCGACGCCGGTGGCGGTGAAGTGAGCGCGAGCCGGCTCTGGGAGATCTTCCAGTTCGAGTACCTCGAGCCTGACAGCCCGTTGCGCCTGGTGAGCGTCTCTACAGCATCGGCTGAAGACGGCCAGACCTCGCTCACCGCGCACGTCGTGTCCAGCGGCTCGATCCAGACGATCGCTGGTGAGGGCAACGGCCCGGTATCAGCTTTTGTCGATGCAGTTTCCACGTTCGGCCACCAGGTACGTGTGCTCGATTACACCGAGCACGCCTTGTCCGCAGGCGGCGACGCGCGCGCTGCGGCATACGTGGAGTGCGAGGTCGGTCAGGGCGAGGACAGCGTAGTCGTGTGGGGAGTGGGAATGGACGCAAACATCGTCAATGCCTCGCTCAAGGCTGTTATCTCGGCTATAAACCGAGTCAGCTGAGGATCACTCCCCACAACTCCCATCAATGAACCTTCCCGCCGTGATCTTGCGGCGGGAAGGTTCGTTATCGGAAGCCGTTAGCCGCCGTGCGGGCCGGAGCCGCTGGAGTGTAGATCCAGGCCTGGAAGAAGGGGCCAAGATCAACGGTGGTGTATGACTGCGCAGCCGCCATCCACTCCTCGAGGGTGCGACTCGACGGGGATTGACTCCAGTCCCTGGCCAGCTTGAAGAACGCCTCGTCCCCGATCACGTTGCGGAGTGCCTGCAGCGCCATGGGGCCGCGTACGTAAACCGCATCGAAGAGGTGGGCTCTGCTGGGGTCGATCATGGTGATCTTCCAGAAGTCATCGTTGTTGGCAAGTCGCTGGTATGCGCCTTTCAAAGAATCGTTGGCCCGACGTCCGCCTCGTCGTTCTCTCGCTCCCCACTGGGCCCATGAGGCGTACCCCTCGCTGATGAAGATGTCGTTCCACTGCCGCACGGTCACGTTGTCGCCGAACCACATGTGGGCCAGCTCGTGGTCCAGCAGGCCCGGTTCGAAGCCTGCATTCAAGATCGACCGGGCGTCATAGACCGGTCGGGTCTGAGTCTCCAGCCCACCGAACCACAGCCGGTGCACCGGGACGATGCCACCGACCTCGGTAAATGGGTAGGGGCCGAACATCGACTCCAGCGTCTGGATCCGCTTCCCTGAGCTCATCAACGCAGCAAAGGCCTTCTTTCGGTCTTCTGCGGACAGCTGCTCGGACACCGCATAGACGTACGGGCGGCCACGATCACTGCCTTGCCGAAGCTCGTACTGACCAATGGAGACGAAATTCACATATGTCGCCATGGGCTGCCTGGCGACCCAATGCCAGGTGTTGAAGTCCTTTTCGTTGCCTGTGTCAGCGGACTCGAGGCGGCCGACGCTGATCGCCTCCATGCCGGCGGGCACCCGCACAGAAACCTCCATCAACGCTGGATCCGACGGGTGATCGTTAGAGGGGTACCACCACGCGGCGCTCTCGGGCTCACCGGCCACAGTCCATTCGCCGTTGGTGGACCACCACGGTTGCACGTCGCCCTGCCGAATCTCGCCCGGTTTGCCGGAGTAGGCGATCACGACCTGGAACGAGCTGCCGATGGGAACCGCTTGCGCTGGCTTGACGTAAACGTCGGAGAAACCTCGCGCAACCGATTCTGCGGGCACACCATTGACGCTGACCTTGTCGGTATGCAGCGCGAGGTCAAAGTAGAAGGAGTTGAGCTGCTGGGTGGCCCGCGCGCTGATCGTCGTCGTACCGGTGATCACCTGAGTCGCCGGATTCCAGTTGATCATGATCTGATATTTGGTCACGTCGTAGCCACTGTTGCCGGCTTGTGGGTAGTAGGGATCGCCCAAACCAGGTTCTCCGTCAGTTGCGTTGGGATTCAGTGCGGGTGGCGTCGTCACGCTGCTGGGAGCCTGCCGCAACCGCGCGATGGTCCACGCCACGCCGATCGGAACAGCCAGTGCCGCAAGCAAGATCACCGGCAGGATCACAGCCAGAACGTATGCGGCCCGATGTGGTCGATACACCGCAGGCGGCTGCGACGCGGCCACCGACGACGCTGGCTGACGAGGCGGCGGCCACGTCGGGTCAACGCTCGACATGAGCCATGGATCTGAGGCTGCGGTCCAGATGCCACGCCACGAATGCAGCGGTCATCCCGCTAGCCTCCCGCGCTACCCGATCGAGCACCTGTCGCGTATCACCCCATCGGCCCTCGAGCAGCGCACCGAGCAAGGCCAGGGTTTCGGGGGCGGGCCGCGCAGCTCCAGCCGGACGGCATCGCTCGCACACGACGCCGCCCAGAGCAGGGGAGAAGGCTCGGTGAGGCCCCACGATGCCGCAGCGTGCACAGTCGGAAAAGGAGGGTGCGTAGCCCGCGACCGCCAGGGCCCGCAGCAGGTAGGAGTCCAAGATCAACGTCGGTGAGCGATGTCCGTCAGAGGTGCCCAGGGTGAGCGCTCGCAAGGCGGCCACAAGTAGTAGGTACTGCTGGAGCGCAGGTTCGGATTCCTCGACTACCAGGCGATCGGCAGTTTCCAGCATCACCTGGCCCGCCGTATATGCGGGATAGTCATCGGACAGTGGTTCGCCGAAGGCATCCAACGATTCGACTTGGGTGATCACGTCAAGGGTGTGCCCAACCGCAAGCTGCAGGTCGATGTGGGAGAACGGCTCGAGCCGAGCGCCGAACTTCGAGGTCGTGCGCCGTACCCCCTTCGCGACCCCACGAATCTTGCCGCGGTGGCGGCTCAGCATAGTGATGATCCGATCAGCTTCGCCGAGCTTGTGCGTGCGAAGAACCACTGCTTCGTCACGGTATGTCGGCACCTCGATATTGTCCCTGACATGGCCAAGCCTGCGCGGAGGGCACGACCGGTGCCGACCTCCCCGCGACCGCACGAAAGCGGAGTCCGACCGCCGGCAATACCTCGAGACCGACTGCCGAGCCACGTCGCGATCGTGATGGACGGCAACGGGCGCTGGGCGAAGGCACGCAACCTGCCGCGGACGGAGGGCCACGCGCGGGGTGAAGCGGCGCTGTTCGATGTGATCGAGGGCGCCATCGAGATCGGGGTGAAATACCTCTCCGCGTACGCCTTCTCGACTGAGAATTGGCACCGATCATCGGATGAGGTTCGCTGGCTCATGGGTTTCAACCGCGATGTGATCAGGCGGCGGCGGGACCAGCTGGATGCGATGGGGGTGCGGGTGCGCTGGGCTGGCCGATCGCCACGGCTTTGGCGGAGCGTGATCTCCGAGCTGCAGGACGCCGAGCGCCGCACCGCCGAGAATGACGTGCTGACCTTGCAGTTCTGTGTCAATTACGGGGGCAGAGCCGAGATCGTCGACGCCACGCGGCGGATCGCTCAGCTGGCGGCGGAAGGGCGGCTCGATCCTCGCAAGCTCAACGAGCAACGGTTCCGGCACTTCCTCGACGAGCCCGAAGTCCCCGACGTTGACCTCTTTGTCCGCTCGTCGGGGGAGCAGCGGACATCGAACTTCCTGCTCTGGCAGAGCGCGTATGCGGAACTGGTATTTCTCGATCGACTATGGCCTGATTTCGACCGCCGTGATCTCTGGCGTGCGATCGAGCTGTACGCCCGGCGTGACCGGCGTTATGGCGGAGCAGCACCCAACGTGGTGAACGGCGATAGCGGCGATACCTGAGACGGTCCTGCGTGCTCTCGACTGCTCCCCGGGGGAACGCACGTGCACGTTCGGTCCTGTCGCCATGCACACGTTGCAACGTGTGCATGGAGCAAGCAACGCACGTGCACGTGACTTTCTAACCGGGGATTTCGAGTCACACGTGTGACGGTGGGCCCTCAGCAGGTGGTGCAGGTGCCGAAGATCTCCAGGTCGTGACTGATCTCTCGAAAGCCGTGCTGCTCGGCCACTGCATTGGCCCATCTCTCGACTGCCGGTCCGGAGACTTCGACCGTACAACCACATGTGCGGCAGACCAGATGATGATGGTGGCCAGTTGAGCATCGGCGGTACGCCGTCTCACCCTCGTTGGTTCGAATGGCGTCGAGATCACCTGACTCGGCCATCAATTGCAACGTCCGATAAACCGTGGTCAAGCCGATTCGTTCGCCGTGATGGCGCAGATCGTCGTGAATCTGCTGGGCGGTTCGGAAGTCATGTCGATCAGACAGGATCTCCTCGACCGCCGCCCGCTGCCGGGTTTTGCGCTGAGCACCCGACGGCTTGCCTGTCGTATCCGCTCTGGTGACGGGTCTGGTTGTCATCTTGATGCTCCTCGGCGGCTTCGGCCGGGCGGCTCAGTGCTCATCGTAGTGATCGGCATGGACTGCATGCCGATGTCCTTCATGGATGAAGTCGGTGTGATCGCCATGCTGTACGGCCGGATGCCCGCAGCCCGGCTCATGGCGGTGTGGGTGGCTCTCGGTGACCGTGTGCGGGGCCACCAGCTCATCATCATCCATCGAGTCCGGGAGTGGGGCAGCGGCGCGTCGCCGGCGCAGCAGGTAGGAGAGGGGCCAGCTCAGCATGAAGACGCCGATGGCCAGCAGCACGATGAAGGCACCGGGCGCAGCGTTCGCATAGAACGAGCCCACCGCGCCGCCAACCGCCGTAATGACCCCGATGGCGACAGCGC
>Ga0126306_10000352_pt1 | contig 20311 bp, 20 predicted proteins | sample Plot27_FD_92592 | JGI IMG/M metagenome (GOLD analysis project Ga0126306, IMG submission 92592) | Serpentine soil microbial communities from UC McLaughlin Reserve, CA, USA - Plot27 | ecosystem: Environmental > Terrestrial > Soil > Grasslands | place: USA: UC McLaughlin Reserve, Lake County... | reverse complement strand
GCGCTCCTTCGCGGTCTTTTCCTCTGCCTCTTCTTCTTGCTGCGCTTCGCCCTCGTCCTTCCCCGCCGGCTCCGCCTTCTCGTCGGTGCTCGCGCTCGGGGACGGAGCGGGGCTCGTCGGCATGCTCTCGACGGTCGTGTCGGCGGTGACGCCGTCCGGCGGGGCGGTCTCGTCGGGAACGGGTTCCGACGACAACGCGCTGAGGTCGGCGGTGGGCCCCGGCTCGTCGGCTGGCTCGGCCTTCACGTTCTCCTCGGCGACCGGCTGCTCGGGCGGCGTCTCGACCTCCTTGGTCGGCGTGTCGGCTTCCTCGACGACGAGCTCCTGCGTCGGCGCCTCGCCCTCGTCGGCGGCCGGCTCCGCGGCAGTCGCTTCGGGCTCCTCGGCGACCGGCTCCCCGGCGGACGGGTCGGACTCCTCGACGGCCGGTTCCTCGGCGGGCGGTTGCTCGGCGGGTGGTTGCTCGGCCGGGGCGTCGACCGCCGCGCTCGGTTCCGTCGGTGGGACGCCGCTCTTCTCGGCCGCGGCGGGGAGCTCCGACGGCGGGACGTCGAAGGTCTCTGTCGGTGGCGGGGGTTGCATGGGCGGCGCTTCGACCGCCGGCGCGGTCTCGGCTTTCGGTTCCGGCGCGGCCTCGGCCTTCGCCGCGGATCGGGTCTTCGCGGCGGCAGCGGCTGCTGCCGCGGCAGCCGCCCTCGCACGCGCCTTGGCTTCCTTACGCGCCGCGAGACGGCCCTTCACGTTGTGGCCCAGATCGGAGACGTTCTTGCCCACCTCGCTCCCCAAGCGGCTGACCGACGCGAGCGCGGGCCTGAGACGAGGTCGTGGCCCGCGCACCGGTGGCTTCTCGCCCGGCGCACGCGCGAGTTGGACGCGCCGCGTCATCACGCCGCCGGCGAACGTCGCCAGCGCAGACAGCGACAGGACGATGTAGCCCGCGCCGAGGGAGCCACCGGCGCGGTCCTGCAGCAGATAGCTCAGCGCGAGGAGAATCATGAACGCGCCTGCTCCCAGCCGTACCTGCTCCCAGGTGAAGTTCAAGAGCGGCGAGCGCAGTTCGTGGCCCCTGAGCAACACGAACAGCGCCTCGGCACCGATGAGGAAACCGAGGAGCGGGATCAGCGTCGCGGTCGGGAACAGACCACGGCTCCAAACCGTGGCATCGACGCCTCGGGCGAACGTGTAGAAGGGAAGGAACGACCCGATCACCGCCGCCAACCCCGCGAGTGAAAGGAGCAACCACCCCGGTTCGGCTCGTTTCATAGCGGCCCAGGCTACCCAGGGACGGGACGATCCCCACAGGCGGGGAGAAATCGTCGATGGAGCCGGCGGTGCCGGCGGGTCACGTCCTGGTTCTCGTCTCGTTCGTCATGAGGACCGCGCCGACCAACGAACCGACTGCGCCGACGAGCAAGAGCCAGAAACCGAAGCCGAGGCTCGTTCCCGCGGGCCTGTCGACGACCAGGAACGCGACTGCGAGCACGGCGGCGAAGAACGTCAGCGCCAGCAGCAACGTGCTCCAAGTGAAGCCGAAGAACCCGCCCGGCGGGTACTGCACGTTCGCGAACCGCACCAGCGCGACGAGCACGCCGGCGATTACGGCGAAGATCGGGATGAGCGTGGCCACCGGGAACAGCCCGGAGCCCCATGCGCTCGTATTGTCCGTGAAGTTGCCGAACTCGAGCTTGTAGAACGGCAAGAACGAGAAGATCAGGGCCACTGCGGCGCCTGCCATGACGACGATCTCGCCCGGCGTGGGGTTCTTCTCCACAGTGATCGACCTCCGTCGCACGAAAGGTGCCGCACCGGGCACTGGCGGGGGGAAGCTCACCATCTCGTTCCCGCGAGTGCAAGATCGCGTGGCGGCCGGCGCGGCTCGGGTAACTTGCCGATGTGAGGCGGATCGGGGTGCTGGCGTCGGGAAGCGGCACGATCCTGGAATCGCTGATCGACGCCCGTCTTCCGATCGGTGTCGTCGTCGTCGACCGGACGTGTCGCGCGATCGAAGTCGCCGATGCTGCGGCCATCCCCGTCGAGCTCGTCGAGCGCGAGAGCTTCGGACGTGACTTCGACCGGCTGGCGTACACCGAGCGCCTCGTCGACGCGCTGAAGCGCCACGAGATCGACCTCGTCGCCATGGCCGGGTTCATGACGATCCTCGAGCATCCTCTCCACGACGCCTACGGCGACAAGATCACGAACACCCATCCATCGCTGCTCCCGGCCTTCAAGGGCGCCCATGCAGTGGAGGACGCGCTCGCCGCCGGCGTGAAGGTCACGGGTTGCACGGTGCACGTCGCCACCATCGAGGTCGACCACGGCCCGATCCTCGCCCAGGAAGCGGTGCCCGTCCTGCCCGGCGACACACCCGAGACCCTCCACGAGCGCATCAAGCAGGTCGAGCGACGCCTCTACCCGCAGGTGCTGCGCGGGATGGTCGAGGGCGCGGCATGAAGCGCGCGTTGCTCTCCGTGTACGACAAGACCAGGCTCGTCGAGCTGGCGCGCGGTCTCGTCGATCTCGACTTCGAGCTCGTGTCGTCGGGGAAGACGGCCGCCGCGCTCGCCGACGCCGGCGTCCCCGTGACGACGGTCGAGGACGTCACCGGCGCCCCCGAGATGCTCGAGGGGCGCGTCAAGACGCTGCACCCCCGAATCCACGGTGGCTTGCTCGCCGACCTCGGGAACGACCGGCACCGCGCCGACCTCGACGCGCTCGGCATCGCTCCCATTCAGCTCGTCGTGAGCAACCTGTACCCGTTCCTCGACCGCCCGGACATCGAGACCATCGACATCGGCGGACCGGCCATGGTGCGCGCGGCGGCGAAGAACCACGCCTGGGTCGGCGTCGTCACGAGCCCGGAGCAGTACGAGGCCGTGCTCGGTGAGCTCCGCGTCCACGACGGCGCGCTCTCCGACGAGACCCGCCGGCGCCTCGCCCTCGAGGCTTTCGCGCACACCGCCGCCTATGACGCCGCCATCGTCCGCTGGCTCGAGCGCGACGAGCGGCTGCCGCGCCATCTCGTGCTCGCGCTCGAGCGAACCGACGACGAGCTGCGGTACGGGGAGAACCCGCACCAGCAGGCCGCCCGCTACCGCCGCGCCGGCACCACCAGCTGGTGGGACGCCGTCACCCAGCACAGCGGGCTCGCGCTCTCGTATCTCAACTACTACGACACCGAGGCGGCCTGGCAGCTCGCCCACGACGTGGGCGACGACCCGGCGTGCGCCATCATCAAGCACGCCAACCCGTGCGGGGTCGCGCTCGGCGTCGATACCGCCACCGCCTATCAGCGCGCGCTCGAGTCCGACGAGCTGTCGGCGTTCGGCGGCATCGTTGCGCTCAACCGCCCGGTCGACGGCGCCACCGCCGAGCGCATGGTCGCCGGCCCCCAAGCCGACGTCATCATCGCTCCCGCCTACGCGCCGGGCACGCTCGACGCCCTCGTGCAGAAACGCAAGAACACGCGCCTGCTCGAGGCGCCCGCACCCACCCGCGACGAGCTGGACTTCCGTCCGCTCACCGGCGGCTTCCTCGTGCAAGACGCGCCGCACTTCGCCAGCAGTCGCGACGCATGGCGCGTGGTCACGAAGGCCGCGCCCACGACGGAGCAGTGGCTCGATGCCGAGCTCGCCTGGCGCGTTTGCGGGCACGTGAAGTCGAACTGCGTCGTGCTCGTGAAGGATCTGCAGGCCGTCGGCATCGGCGCCGGCCAGCAGAGCCGCGTCGGCGCGGCCGAGATCGCGGCGAAGAAGGCCGAAGGTCGCGCCCGGGGTGGCGCGTCCGCCACCGACGGCTTCTATCCCTTCGTCGACGGCGTCGAGGCGGCCGCCGCCGCCGGTGTCGCCGTGGTCGTCCAGCCGGGCGGCTCGGTACGGGACGACGAGAACATCGCGCGCGCCGACGAGCTCGGCCTCGCCATGGTCCTGACGGGAGAAAGGCAGTTCTTGCACTGATGGGCGCGACGATGATGCCGGGCGCGCCCGTCGCCGAGGCCACGTTCGCGGAGCTGGCCCCGAGGATCGCCAAGCTCGTCGAGAACGGCCATCGACCCGGCCTCGGGACGATCCTCGTCGGCGGTGAGAGCGCGAGCGTGGGGTACATCCGCATCAAGCAGGAGAAGGCGGCGGAGCTCGACTTCAACTCACCCCACATCCACTTGCCCGAGGACGCCACGCAAGCCGACTTGCTGGCCGGCATCCACGAGTTCAACGAAGACGACGGCGTCGACGCCATGCTCGTGCAGCACCCGACGCCGCCGCAGATCGACTACGAGGCGGCGCTGCTCGAGATCGATCCCGACAAGGACGTGGACGGCCTGCATCCGGTGAACATGGGTCGCCTCGCACTGATGATGCCGGGGCCGGTGCCATGCACGCCGGCGGGTATCGAGGCGTTGCTCGCCTACTACGAAGTGCCGGTGGCCGGAAACGAGGTCTGCATCCTCGGGCGGGGCACGACCCTCGGGCGGCCGCTCGCGCTCTTGTTGTCGCAGAAGCGGCCCACCGCCAACGCCGCCGTCACCGTGGTGCACACGGGCGTCGCCGACTGGCCTGCCTACACCCGGCGGGCCGAGATCGTCGTCGCCGCCGCCGGCGTGCCCGGCATCCTCCAGCCCGAGCACATCACGCCGGGCGCGACGGTCGTCGGCGGCGGCGTGCGCTACGAAGGGCGCAAGCTCCTTCCCGACGTCGACGAGAGTTGCAACGAAGTCGCCGGTCGTATCACGCCGCGCGTTGGCGGCGTCGGACCGACAACCATCGCTATGCTCTTTCGCAACGCGGTGGAGGCCGCCGAACGGCGATCATCCCGCTGAGCGGGGGCAAGGCGAGGGAGCGCGACCTGACCGCACAGTTCGACACACCCGCGCCCGCGCCCACGACGTGTCCGTTGTGCGGTGCTTCCGTCGCCGCCGACGCGATGCGATGCGGCGACTGCGGTTACCACCTCGCCGGGGTGGCCGGGCGGCCGCGGCCGTTCGACCGCCGGGCATTGTGGTGGGCGGCGGCGGGGTTGGTGGCCGTCTATCTCTTCACGTTGCTGGTGGTCGCGCTCGCCCGCTGACTCGGGTGACCCGACGATCAGGCGTCGGCGGGCGTGGACCGCATCGTGTCGCCGGTCTCGAGGAACGTCTTGAGGTCGGCGAGCAGCTCCGGCCAACCGCCCGTCTTGTCGGTTCGTCCGCTGACTGCCTCGAGGAACGGGCTGCGGGGGGAGAAGCCGTCGTGGATGACGGTGAGCTTGACGATGTCGCCCTCGGGCTCGAGCTCGAAGACGACGTGCGAGCGTCGCTCGCGTTGCAGCTCGGCGAGACGCTCCGCCGACCAGCCGAACAGCTCGGCGTGATGCGGCTGGGGCAGCGCCCATGTGTACGACAAGCGCCGGTACGGCTCCGCTTCGAGGACGACCTGGCCGAGATCCCGCGGGTCCTCGTCGGTTCCTTCCCGCCAGAGGATCGGCGAGCCCGGGTTCCAGTCCGAATGCAGCTCGGCGCCCCAGTAGCGGCGGGTGAAGGCGGGCTCGGTGAGTGCCTGCCACAGCCGCTCCGGCGTCGTGCGGATGTACGTGGTGTACACGAACCGCGTCTCTTCCATGGCGGTGTCCTCCAACGCTCGCTTGAGGTCGGCGAGGGCGACGGCGCGCTCGCGGTCGTACCTGTTCATCCAGCGCTCGGCGATGTCGTTGATCGGGGCTGCGTTCAAGAAGTGCAGCTTCTCCCGTCCCCGTCGGGTGGTGGTCACGACCCCCGCCGCTTCCAGCACCGCCAGGTGCTTCGTCACCGACTGGCGGGCCATCTCCAGGCCCCCACCCAGCTCCCGGAGGGTCTGCCCGTTGCGCTCGTTCAGGCGGTCGAGCAGCTGGCGGCGGGACGGATCGGCGAGCGCCTTGAAGACCGCGTCCATCCCCGCCTACGGTACCCGAATAGGCAGCCAAATGGGTGCATATCGACGAGGCGCCGCCGTCCGGCGCCGATCCCCCACGAGAAGGGAGGACGCCATGTCCGCAGACGACCTCCACCTCACGCACATCCCCCCGGTGCGGGTGGGCATGCTCGTCCGCCGGCCCGCGGACCAGGTGTTCCGGGCCCTGGTCGATCCGGCCATCACGACGAGGTTCTGGTTCACCAGGAGCACCGGCAAGCTGGCGCCGGGTGCCCACGTCCGATGGGACTGGGAGATGTACGGCGTGTCCGCCGACGTCGCCGTCAAGGACGTCGAGGAGGGCCGCCGCATCGTCTTTGACTGGGGCGATGACGACGAGTCCACCACGGTGGAGTTTCGCTTCACGCCCTGGGAGGGCAATGCCACCTTCGTCGAGGTCACCGAGACCGGGCTGACCGGCGACGGCGACGCGATCGCCGCCCGTCTGGCCGGCTCGACCGGCGGCTTCTCCCTGGCGCTGAGCGCGCTGAAGGCGTACCTCGAGCACGACATCGTGCTCGCCGTCGTCGCCGATCGCTTCCCGAAGGGCCTCGAGCACGAAGAGGCCTGAGGGACCCCGGTACGATCCGCCGTGGACGGCGGCTTTGCCGACCGCCCCCACAAAGCCGGAGCTTGCGACGGCGACAAAGGAGAGCTGTTGACCTCCCAGAAGATCTCGCTCGTCGAAGGCCGCCTCGAAGTTCCCGACGAGCCCATCATCCCGTTCATCGAGGGCGACGGCACCGGCGTCGACATCTGGCCCGCGTCGAAGACCGTGTTCGACGCCGCCGCGTCCAAACACGGGAAGACCATCCAATGGAAGGAGGTGCTGGCCGGTCAGAAGGCCTTCGACGCCACCGGCGATTGGCTGCCCGAGGAGACGGTCCAGGCGTTCCGCGACCACCTCATCGGAATCAAGGGTCCGCTCACCACGCCCGTCGGCGGCGGCATCCGCAGCCTCAACGTGACGCTGCGCCAGGTCATGGACCTGTACGTGTGCCTGCGCCCGGTGCGCTGGTTCACCGGGGTGCCGTCGCCGGTGAAGCACCCGGAGAAGGTCGACACGGTGATCTTCCGGGAGAACACCGAGGACGTGTACGCGGGCAAGGAGCTCCAGGAGGGCACCCCTGAGGTCAAGCGCCTCATCGAGTTCCTGCACGACGAGTACGGCTGGGAGATCCGGCCCGATTCGGGCATCGGCATCAAGCCCGTGTCCGAGACGGGTTCGAAGCGTCTCGTACGCGCCGCGATCGAGTACGCGGTGAAGCGCAAGCGCAGCTCGGTGACGCTCGTGCACAAGGGGAACATCCAGAAGTTCACCGAGGGTGCGTTCCGGAACTGGGGCTACGAGCTCGTGCGCGAAGAGTTCTCCGACGTCGCCGTCGGCTGGGACGACTGCGGCGGCGACCCGGGCGAGAAGATCCTCGTGAAGGACAACATCGCCGACATCACGCTCCAGCAGGTCCTCACGCGGCCCGACGACTTCGACGTGATCGCGACCACCAACCTCAACGGCGACTATCTCTCCGACGCGCTCGCGGCCCAGGTCGGCGGCATCGGCATCGCGCCCGGCGGCAACATCAACTACGTCACCGGCCACGGCGTGTTCGAGGCGACGCACGGCACCGCGCCCAAGTACGCCGGGCAGGACAAGGTGAACCCGGGCTCGGTGATCCTGTCGGGCGTCATGATGTTCGAGCATCTCGGCTGGCAGGACGCCGCCGACGACATCGTTCATGCCCTCGAAGCGACCATCGCCGACAAGATCGTCACGTACGACTTCGCCCGGCTCATGGAGGGCGCAACTGAGGTCAAGACGTCGGAGTTCGCGGCGGCCATCTGTGACCGTCTCTAGACCCGAACCAACGATGTGATCCTCGCCGAGCTCAACATCCGCCACACCAGGCGACACCAGCCGACCCGGCGGGTGGCGCTCGGCGACATCTACCTTCCGACCAGCGGCGCCGCGTACGGCGCGGTGCTACTCGGCGCGGTGGTGTCCGAGAACCTGGGCGGACTCGACGACGAGCAGCGCGAGCTGCTGCCACGGCTCCTCGCCGACGCCGAGGACGGCCTGAGTGTGCCGCGCATCGCGCTGCGCCACCGTCTCCAAACCGACACGCACGGGCTCGACCGGTCCCGGCACCGCATCGTGGCCGACGGCGGGCCGCTCGCCGTCGAGCTCGACACCCACGGCTGGCCCGCACCGCAGGTGCTCGGGGCGGTAATGGCCGCCGCGCAGCTGCCGGCGGCGGCGCGCCGTCCTGCGTTCCGGTCGATCGCGGCGGCCGTGGCCCGGCCCGGCATGCCGCCCGAGGGCCTCGAGGTGCGGCGCCTCCTCGAGGGGGTGCCCGGCCTCCGGCCCTACGCGCCCGGTGCGGCGGTGCCGCCGAACGGCGATCGGGACGACGCCGAGCTCGAAGGATGGCGGGGCGTGCCCGCCGAGCGTCGCTGGGCGATGGAGGTCCTCGGTGTGCGGGCCGGCGTCCCGATCGACCGCGAGGACGTCCAGCGCCGGTTCCGGCGGCTGCTGCGCCTCGCCCATCCCGACCACGGCGCCGCCGACCTCGGCGCGGCCGAGCGGATCGCCGAGCTCGCCGAGGCGCGGGAGCTGCTGCTCGCGGTGCTCGACCACGAGCGGTAGCTTTCGGCCGCGGCGGTGGCCGCGGCGACGGCGGCTTTGCCGACCGTCGGCGCAGAGCCGGAGCTGGCGACGGCGGCAAGATAGAAATGTTGCCGACTGCCGCCGCAGGAGCCGGAGCTTGCGACGGCGACCAAAGGAGAACAGTGGCCAAGGCTCCCGTTCACGTGACGGTCACCGGCGCCGCCGGGCAGATCGGGTACGCGCTCGTTCACCGCGTCGCGCACGGCGACCTCCTCGGGCCCGACCAGCCGATCGTGCTGCGACTGCTCGAGATCGAACCCGCGTTGCCGGCGCTCGAGGGCGTCGTGATGGAGCTCGAGGACGGCGCCCACCGGCTCCTCGAGGGCATCGAGGCGACCGCCGACCTGAAGACCGCGTTCGACGGGTCCTCGTGGTGCCTGCTCGTGGGTTCGGTGCCGCGCAAGGCGGGCATGGAGCGCCGCGAGCTGCTCACGGTGAACGGCGGGATCTTCAAGCCGCAGGGCCGGGCGATCAACGACCACGCCGCGAGCGACGTGCGCGTCCTCGTGGTCGGCAACCCGTGCAACACGAACTGCCTCATCGCACGATCGAACGCGCCCGACGTGCCCGCCGACCGGTGGTTCGCGATGACCCGCTTGGACGAGAACCGGGCCAAGAGCCAGCTGGCGAAGAAGGCCGGCGTGGCGGGGCGCGAGGTCACGAACATGGCGATCTGGGGCAACCACTCGACGACGCAGTTCCCGGACTTCGTGCACGCCCGCATCGGCGGCAAGCCTGCGCCGGAGGTGATCGACGACCACGACTGGCTGCGCGGCCCGTTCCTCGAGACGGTGCAGAAGCGCGGCGCGGCCGTGATCGAAGCGCGGGGCGCGTCGTCGGCGGCGTCGGCGGCGCACGCCGCGCTCGACTCCGTCCGCAGCGTCGTCACGCCGACACCGGCCGACGACTGGCACTCGCTCGCGGTCGCCAGCCGGGGTGAGTACGGGATCCCCGAGGGTCTGCAGGTCGGATTCCCGGTCCGCAGCGACGGCGACGGCTGGTCGATCGTCGAGGGGATCCGGCACGACGAGTGGGCGCAGGAGAAGATCAAGGTCACGACCGAGGAGCTGCTCGAGGAGCGGGGCGAGGTGGCTGAGCTCCTGCCGGCGTGACCGCGAGCTGGTGGCGGCAGGAGTCGCCGATCGGCACGCTCACCGTGCTGGCCACCGACCGCGGCGTGCGACAGATCGAGCTCGGCCCGGCCGTGTTCGACGGCGAAGCCGTGGAAGCGTGCGACGACGAGGTAGCGATCGAGCTCGACGAGTACTTCCGCGGGCGCCGCCGCCGCTTCACCATGCCCGTCGACCTGTCGGGGGTCGACGCCGGGTTCCCCCGCGCCGTGTACGAGGTGCTGCGCACGGAGGTGTGCTTCGGCGAGACCGTCTCGTACGGCGAGCTCGCCGAGATGGCGGGACGACCGGGGGCGGCGAGGGCGGTCGGCAACGCGATGAGCCGCAATCCGGTCCCCCTCGTCGTGCCGTGCCACCGGGTCGTCGCGGCCGGCGGGCGCATCGGCGGGTTCGGGCCGTCGGGGGTGGTCACGAAGCGGTTCCTGCTCGCGCTCGAAGGCGTCGAGCTGCCCGAATGAGCCGAGAACCGCGCGAGCGCACGCTCGAGCTGGATCGGGTCGTCAACTTCAGCGACGCGGTGTTCGCGATCGCGGCGACCGTGCTCGTGCTCAGCATCAATATTCCACTGAACCTCACGCAACCCGACCTCGATCGCAAGCTGTGGCGCGAGTTCGGTGACGCGCTCCCGCAGGTCCTGGCCTACGCGCTGAGCTTCTTCATCATCGCCCGCAACTGGATCGGGCATCACCGGATGTTCAAGATGATCCGGCGCATCGACGGGCGATTCATCGCGCTCAACCTCGTGGTGCTCGGGCTGATCGCGCTCGTGCCGTTTCCGACAGAGGTGTACGGGAACTACCCCCAGGAACGGCCGGCGGTGATCGTGTACTGCGTTGCCATCTCGGCTCCGAGCATCGCCTCGGCCGTGTTGTTCAGGTACGCGTCGCAGGGCAATCGCCTGATCGACCCGTCCACGCGGCGCGAATGGGTGGTGCACTCTCAGCTGCGCGCGCTGAGCATCCCGGCCGTCTTCCTGACATCGATCCCGTTCGCCTTCGTCGCCGTCGGGCTCGCGCAGTTCTGGTGGCTGTGGATGGTCCCGCTGCGGATGTACTTCACGCGCCGCTACGGCAAGATCACCGACGTCTGGAGCTGACGCCGCCGGCTCCGTCTCTCCGTAGCCTGTATACCGAGGGCGTGGTCGAGGGCTGCCACGTGCGCGCACCGCCCGCGCCCGAGCTCGTGCTCGTGCTCGTCTAGGACGAGGGCTTCTCGGCGGACTTCTCGGCTTCGGCGGGCTTGGCCGCGGGCGCGGGCTTCTCGGCCTCGGGGCTGGTCAGGCCGAGCTCGGAGCGCAGCTCGGAGAGACGGGCCTGGGCCTCGGCGCTGGCTTGGGCCTGCTCGACCTCGAGCATCTTGGTGTCGACGTTGGTCGTGGTGAGGTCGGCCATGCCCTGCGCTCTCGCCAGGCGTCCTTCGATCTTCTCGCGGACCTGCTCGAACGTCGGGACGTCCTCGCCGACCGTCGCCGACAGCTGCGTCATGGCCTTGTTCATCTGCTCCTGCATCTTCGCCTGGTCGAGCTGCGACAGGAGCTTCTGGCGCTCGGTCAGCTTCTTCTGGAGTGCGGCCGAGTTCTGCGCCACCGCCTGCTTGGCCTGCTCGGCCGCCTGCGTCGTCTGCTGGAGCTGCTGCTTGAGGTCGGCGACTTGCTTCTCGAGGCTGATGATCTTGTCGGCGAACGCCTCGGCCGCCTGCGTGTAGTTCGCAACCTTGTCGGCCTTGCCGTCGCGGTTCGCTTCGTCAGCGAGCAGGAGAGCCTGGCGCGCCGACGCGTTCGACTTCTCGTAGTCCTCGACGGCGCGTTCGAGCCGCATCTGCGTCTGCTTCTGGTTGGCGATGACGTTCGCGGCCTGCTCGGTGAGCCGGCGGTGCTGCTGCTGGGCCTCCTCGATGGCCTGCTCGAGCTGGACCTTCGGGTCGGCCGACTCCTCGAGCTTGCCCGAGAGCTTTGCCCCGAGGTACTTCCACCAGCGCCGGATCGCTTTCCACATAGCGTCGCTCCTTGCCCCGTTCGGGGGTTGTTGGCGATGCTAGGCCGTGCCGGTGGCCGTCGTCCCCCGGCCCGCCTGGCCCGCCTCGTCGAGCGCGGTGCGGAGCGACTCCATCTCGCCCACGAGGTCGTCGACGTCGCCACCCAGTCCCCGCAGCGCGGTGGCGTCCTCGGCGCGCAACGAGAGCTCGACCGCCCGCGCCACCGCTTCGTCGAGGCGGGCGTTCAGCAGCTCGAGACGCGACCGGGCGTCCTGCGCGACCGCGCTGAGCCGCTGCGCCGACAGCACCTGCGCCTGCAGCGCCTCGAGCTTGTCGAGGCCCTGCTCATCGACGCCGACCGTGCGCAGCTCGTCCGCCAGCGCCGCGTTGTCGCGGATGCTCTCGCCCTGCTGCACGCGCTCGCGCAGCTGGGCGGGCACCCGGAACGCGTCGAGCCCGTGCATGAGATCGGACCACGCCACGCCGGTCTGCAAACCCGCGAGGCCGGTGTCGAGCGCGGCGCCGCGCCGGCCGATCCGGTAGCACTCGCGCACCCCGGCGTCGAGGCGGGCGCCGATCTCGTTCAGCCGGTCGTGCAAGGGGCCCGGCTCAGCGGTGCTCACCGCTCGCGCGTAGCGCCGCTGCGCCTCCATCGCGTCCTTCACGTACGCACGCCACGGCTGGCTCAGGCCCGCAAGGTCGATGCGCTCGGGGCGCGGCTTGCGCGGCAGGCCGAACGCCACCCGCACCCCGTACGCGACCAGCCCGACGACGATGGCCACCGGGAGGGCGGCGCCCGCGAGCACGCCCACCGCCGTGCCCGCGCCCGCCAGCAGCATGGCCGACGGCGCGGTGACGGCCTCGGCCGTCTTCCGGTTCTTCAGGTGCTCGGGCAGGCGATCGATCACTGACATGTGTCTAGAAGTTGCTCACCACGGCGAGGAACACCTTGCTGATGCTCTTCGGGTCGACGGCGTCGTAGACGGTGGCGTTCGTCGCCTCGGCGATCCGCTTGAGGGTCGGCAGGTCGGCGTCCTGGCCGTAGGCGATCGGGAACACCCGCACCGGGTTGGCAGCCTGGCCCTCGTTGCGCGCCCGCAGCGTGCGCAAGAGCCCGTCCAGGTCGTTGTTGCGGTCGTCCTCGTTCTTCCCGTCCGTGAGCAACAGCACGGCGTTGATCCGTTGGGGGTCGAACGTCTCGACCAGCCGGTCGTCAGCAGCCCTCGTTACCGTGTACAGCGGTGTCCCCTGGGTGGGGACGAGGTCGTTGATCTTTGCGGCGATGGACTCGCGCTGCGCGCCGATGGGCGCGATCGGCACCAGCTCGAGGTAGTCGGTCGGTTCGGCGCGGCTGACGCCGGTCGAGAAGATCCACAGCCCGACGTCGTCCTCGGGCTTGAACTGACCGAGCGCGTCGATGGCAGCTCGCTTCGCGAGATCGAGCTTGGTCCGGCCGCCCTCACCGCTTGCCGGCTCGCCCATCGATCCCGACACGTCGATCACCATCAGCACCCGGGCCGACTTGCGGTTCTGGCCCCACCGGTCGATGAGGCCCACGAGGACGGGCGGCGACGGCAGCTCGAGTCGTGTCTGCGGCTGGTTGGGATCGACGCCGTATTTCGCGTCGATCGGCGCGCCGATCGCGACCTGCGGGTTGCCGGGCCGGAACCCGAATCGCAGCACTCGCTTCTGGTTGCCGGGCTGTTGGACGTACTGCTCGAACTTCGCCGCCGCCCGCTTCTCCTTGGCGCTCACCCACGGCGCGTCGATGGTGAAGAACGGATTGTCGGAGAAGAGCGTCCCTTCCTTCGGGTAGATGGCGACCAGCGGCACACGCGGCGGCTTCGCCTTCTCGCCCGGGTCGAGGATGCCGTCCGGGTTCCCCTTGTTGAAGTCGATGACCGACTTCTCCTCGACGGCGACGGCCGACACGTACGTGAGACCGGTCCCGCGCTGGTCGGCGCGGTACAGGTTGTTCAGGAACGTGAGCGTGGTGTCGCCGTAGTGCACGACCGACGACTCGATGCTGCGGGCGAAGGCGTCGACCTCCGGACGGTTCAGGTCCTCGAGGGTGAGGCCGCTGGTCTTGCCCGACGCCGCGTAGTACTGGGCGATGGTCGCGTTCAGCGCGCTGGTGGAGAAGTTGGGGTTGGTCTTGCCGAGGCGGAACGGCCCCCATTCGGGATGCCCGAAGGCGCCCCAGCCCGCGGGGTCGTTCGCGAGCCGCAGGATGTCGGCGTAGCCGATCGGCGTGGCCGGATAGCCCAGCGCCTCCGCCATCGGCTGTGGCATCGCGATCACGAGCGGCGTGAGCATGAACGGCTTGCCGGCCGGTGCGATCGCCTGCTTGCCCTCGTCGGCGCGGCGTTGGTTCACGACTTCCCCCCACGCGCTCGCCGCCGGCGACCAGATGACCGGACGCGGCCCGTTGGCCTTGGGATTGGGCCAGTCGTCGGTGAGGAGCGACGCGCCCTCGCCCGACGACTTCCTGGCCACTCGCACCGAGATGCACTCGTCGTCGACGCTGGCGCGATCCGAGCCGTTGAAGCGCTTGGCCAGATCGGTGAGCAGGTCGACCTTCTCGGGCGACACCTCCATGTCGACCGTGATGCAGGCGCCGGCTTCTGCGGCAGCGGTGGTGACGAGCTGCACGGTGCCGGTCACCATCACGGTCGCGAGGACAGCGCTCGCGACACGCCTCATTTCGGTACCCCGCTCCAGGTCTGCTGCAATGCGACGAGGGCGCCGGGATCGGGAGGCAGGCCGGAGCCTCGGGGCAGCGCTGGGGTGTCCCGCACGCCGCGGGCGTTCGTCTGGCCGGGGACGCGCCAACCGGCACGGGCAAGTGCGGCCGCAAGCTCGGCGTCATCGGCGAGATCTCCGACGTCATGGCCTGCCACCGCGGCGAGGACGACGTCGGCGGTGACCACCGGCTCAGGGTAGAGGAGGGTCAACTCCTTCCGGCGGTCGGGGGCGGCGGCCGCGATCGCCGGAGCGGCTTCGGCCTCAGTGGTCCCGACGACGTCGTACGTGGTCGTCGGCAGCTGCTGGACCATCTCCACGAACGGGTTCGGTGGAGTCCCCGGAACGGCTCGTTCGATGCCGCTGAGCCAGTCGAGGTACTCGTCGCTCTCGAGGTCGGCGCGCGCGTAGTCGGTCGTGTCGAGGAACTCGCTCGTCGCCTGGCTCAATACGAGGAGCGAGGCCGCGCTTTCGGTCGGGTTGCCGTACGCCGGCTTCACGGCCCCCCACGCCGCCTGCCCACCGGGGAGGTCCGTCCAGCTGCCCCCGGCCACGGCGCCGACGCACTTCCAATCGACTTTGTTGTTGCACGCCGGAATGGCCTCGAGCACGGGCCTGCGGTCCGCTCGCACGACGAGCACGAGCGGAGACCGCGCGATCGGGTCCGACGGCGTCGCGAACACCGGGTCGAGCTGGTTCTCGCCGCGGAGCACGTTGACGAACTCCGGCCAGGGCGACGGCGCCAGCCACGCGTCGAAATCGACTCGTTGACCCTCCGGCGTCGAAGCCAGCGACCGAGCGGTCGCCCCAGCCGGCTCGACCGTGACCGACACGCCCGACTGATCCGCGAGCTCGGTGCAGGCCGCCTGGAGCTCCGTCGTGCACAGCAACCGGACGTTGCCGTCCCCGCCGTCGCCGTCGTCGATGAACTCGCCCCGCAGGTAGAGCGCGAGGACGACCATCAACACCGCTACCAAGGCCGCGACCACCCGCTGCACGGTTGGAGGTTAGTTGTGGCCTTGACGAAGTTGTGCCGCTCACTCCGGGATGTCGGCGGCCGTGAGCGTGATCAGCTGGTGATCGGTCACCGACGGGAGGTCGACGACCCGGCTCGCCTGGCGGGTCACCGATTGCTCGAATACGTTGCGAACGAGGCGGGCGTTGCCGAAACTCGGTCCGCGGGGCTGGCGCGCCAGCCATGCTCGCAGCCGCTCGCGCGCAGACACGTCAAGCTCGTAGTGACTCTGCTTCGCCATCGACTCGCAGATGGCGACCATCTCGTCGTCGCTGTAGTCGGGGAACTCGAGCGTCTTCGGGAAGCGCGACCGGATGCCGGGGTTGGCGTCGAGGAAGTCGGCCATGGGCGCCGGGTACCCGGCGACGATCACGACGACGTCGTCGCGATGGTCCTCCATCTGCTTGAGCAGGGTCGCGATCGCCTCGCGCCCGAAGTCCTGCTCGCCGCCTTGGACGAGCGCGTACGCCTCGTCGATGAACAGCACACCGCCGAGCGCCTGCTGCGTGGCCTCGTTGACCTTCGCCGCCGTCTGCCCGACGTAGCCGGCAACCAGCCCGGAGCGGTCGGTCTCGACCAGCTGCCCTTTCGACACCACGCCGAGCGTGTGGAAGATCTGCGCCAGCAGCCGCGCCACCGTCGTCTTGCCGGTGCCGGGATTGCCGACGAACACCAGGTGGCGGCTCTGGTCGACGACGGGCAGCTTGCGCTCGCGCCGCAGGTTCTCGACGCGGATCAGGTTCGTGAGCAGCCGCACCTCGGTCTTCACCGCGGCCAGCCCGACGAGGGCGTCGAGCTCGGCCAGCAGCTCGTCGATCGGGCGGGCGGCCGGCGCCCGCCGGTCCTCGACCGGCTCGGGCTCGCCGACGCCCCGCGGCATGTCGGCGGGCCGCTCGACCCTCGCCGCCGCCAGGCGCCGCAGCATCATCGTGCGGAGCGTGTCGACGGCGACGAGTCGCTCGCGCGTCGGCACCTCGTCGAGCGCGGCGCCCGCGTGGGCCACGCGCAGCGCCGCTTGGTAGTAACGCCAACCGTTGCTCGTCCCGTTGCGGGTGTCGGCGCTGACGACCGTCTCGAACAGCGGTGACGGCGTGATGGGCCACGCCCGGTACTGACGGATGGCGTCGCCGGCGCGCAGCTCCTGCGGGGTCGCGCGTCGCAGCGAGTCGAACCAGGGCGACAGCGCGGTGGCGAACGCGCGCAGCTCCGAGTCGCTGTAGCGGCCGTCGCCGGCGATGACGGACGCCGCGATCGCCTGCGCCTCGACGGCGGCGTCGCGCTCGAACGTGCCCGCCGGCGCACCGCTCTTTCCACTTCGCAGCTCGGCGAGCACCGAGGTGACCTCGTCGACGAACTGGCGGACCGGCTCGACCAGGACGCTGGCGGCGCTGCTCATCGCCCGGCCGTGAGCGTGTTCGCGAGCCACGGCACGACCGCGGCGAGGAACTGATCGGGCACCTCCAGCTGCGGCGCATGGCCACAGTCGTCGATCAGCTCGAGCGCGAACTCGGGACGGCGCGCCACGAGCGCGCGGGCGGCTGCCACCGGGACCAGCCGGTCGCGGTTGCCGTGGACGATCAGCGTGGGCGATGTGACTCGCGCCTCGTCGGCGCGCATGTTGCGAGTGAGGTACCAGAACAACCCCCGCGCCGAGTCCGCGTACGCCGCCGGCGCCTCGGGGAAGCCCCGGCGCGTCCGGGCCAGCTCGACGAGCCGGCGGCGCAGTTCGGGGTTGAGGCGCGCCGGGTCGCACAAGGTCCAGGCCATCGTGTCGTCGACCAGCCGCTCGGGGCCGAGCATGCGTCCCCGCGCCGCGAGGAACTGCACGCCGACCATCGGCACGAGCATCGGCGCCAGGCGTGCCATCACCGACCACTGGGCCGGGTTCACCGCCGGCCGCGGCAACGCCGGGTCGACGAGCACGAGCGCGCGCACGAGGTCGGGGTGGCGGGCGGCCAAGCCGATCCCGAGCGCCCCGCCCATCGAGTTGCCGGCGACGGCCGCCGGGCCCGACCGCTCGAGCAGGGCCCGCAGCACGCGGCCGTGCGTTCCGAGCGTGGCCCGCCGCCCCCGCGGAAGTCGCGTGAGACCGAACCCCGGGAGGTCGACGGCGGTGACCGTGGCGTGCAACTGCTCCGCCAGCCCCGGCGCGCTGGGCTCCCAGCTGATCGTGTGTCCTCCGAGACCGTGGACCAGCAGCACGCGGGTTTCGCCGCGCTCCCACGTGACGGCGTGCACGTCGAAGCCGTCGGCATCGAGCCAGTGCTCCCGTCCGGTGGCGATCATCGACCGCGCTCCCGCCCCAACGCGACGAGCAGCTCCTCGTGCAGCTCCATCCAGACCGTGTGGTACGAGTCGATGCGCGGCGACGTGAGCCAGTCGTGCTCGCCGTCCTCGACGCGCCGCCGCGCCGATCGCAGCCGGGCCCGGTACGGCGCGAAGCGGGCGACGGCGCCGCTCAGGCGCCGCAACAGCGGCCCGGCGCGCTCGTCGACGGCGGTGAGCCGATCGATCACCGACCAGTCGTACGCAGTGTCGCCATGGTCGTTCGGCGCGCCCCCCGGCCGTACCTGCCAGTCGGTGCACACCTGCAGCACTTCGCGATTGAGTGGCTCGAACGACTCATACACACCGGCGCATTCGGCTTCCTCACGCGATCCGGGCTCGAGCCGAGTCCGTTCGCGCAGGTCGCGCAGTCGCGCCGCGCGCGAGTTCCCCCCTGTCATGGAGAGAGGATCGCGCAGCGGCCGTGCGCGTGTGGAAAGCTCCCGATGCATGGGGGACGAGATCGTCGGCCGCGGGACGAAGGTGTTCGAGACCGCGCCCGTCCGGGGCGAATGGCGGCGGCTCGAGGATCCCGACGACGTCCTGGACCTCATGGACACGTCGGCGAACGGGATCGTCGCCTGCGTCACCGACGCCGGCGCGACGTTCCTGGCCCCGGTGTTCGACGACCTCACGGCCGTGGTCTGCCTGTCGGGCACGCCGGTCAGCCACATCGGGATCGTGAGCCGCGAGTACCGGATCCCCTGCATCATGGGCGCGACGCTCGACGCCGAGCCCGCCGACGGCGACCGCGTCGAGGTCGACTGCAGCGGCGACGACGGCCTGCTTCGCTTTGCGGATGGATAAGTCCGAGCTCAACCGCTGGATCGAGTACCACGGGAAGATCTCAAGGGCGATGACCGCGGAGCGCACCGCGCTCGAGTCGGCGCTCATCCCCGTCACCGCTTACATCCTCATCGCCTGCATCGAGTGCTACCGCCGCTATCCCGAGATGATGCGCGAGATCACCCGTGCCGCTTCGCCCGAGGAGCTCGGCAAAGCGGGTCGTTCGCCCGGGAGCCAGATCGACGCCGTGCACCTGTGGTCGATTGCGAACTTCCCGCTGCTCGGCCGCCAGGTGCTGGCGCCGTTCGGTCTCGTGGACCTCGACCGCGATGTCTCCGCGCTCGCGACGGTGCTCGACTTCTGGCGGCGCGCTGCCGCCGCGTTCCGCGCCGACGGCGAGCTCCAGGCCTGGGACGCCGGGCTGTGCGTGCCCCGCTACCGGTCCGACGTCGTCGACGCCCTGGTCGCGGGGTCGGCTCCGGTCGGGGACGAGGAGCGCGAGCACCTGGTCGGCCTGAACCGGATCCTCACCACGTTCCTCTTCCTCCTCTATTTCGACACCCGGGCCGGGTATCAGGACACCGGCCCGTACCCGCTCGCCGACGGGCGAGTGCTGCTCGTGCGTGACTTCAACCGGTTCGGCGTGAGCCATTTCCCGTGGAGCCGAGACGTGTGCGCGGCGCTGCCGTACTCGAACCTCACCTTCGCGCTGGTGCTCGACGGCGCCGTGCGCGTCAGCACGAACGACTGGGGAACCTCGATCACCGACCCGCCCGACTACTTCGCCCATCTCTCCGCCGCCGCGGTGTTCACCACCGACGACGGCACGCTCACGCCCGTGTCGGCCGATCAGCACGTCGGCATCACGAACGTGGTGAAAGACGCACAGCGGCAGCTGTACCGGGACATCGCCGGCATGAGCCGGCGCGAGAAGCTCGACGCCGGCGCGTACGTCTACTTCACGTTCCTGCGGCCGTTCGCGGAGGCGGCGGGTGTCGACGACGGGCTCGACTGGGCCGTGCCCCGCGACAGCCTCGACGTGTACGAGGGCCTGGCGACGCTGGAGCGCATGCCCGACGTCGAGGCCGACGACTCGATCCCGTACTACACACCGGTTCCCGAGACGGGAGTGTCCCCGTGATCAAGAGCACCCCGACCGACGAAGGGCGTCACGACGCCGCCGACGGCCTCTACTGGAACGAGTCGTGGTACTTCGACTTCTCGCGCCCCGACGGCACCGGCGGGTACGTGCGGCTCGGGCTGTACCCGAACCAGCAGGTTGCGTGGTACTGGGCGTACCTGGTGTCGCCCGAGTTCGGCTTCGTCGTCGTGCGCGATCACGAGGTGCCGTTGCCGCGCGGCGACGCGCTCGAGGTCAGGGCGGACGGCCTGTGGGCCGAGTGTGTCTGCGAGACACCGATGGAGCACTGGGGTCTCGGCCTCGAGGCGTTCGGGGTGCGGCTCGACGGGCCGGGCGACGCGTACCGGGGCGAGATCGGCGAGCGGCTCCCGGTCGGGCTCGACCTCGAATGGGAGGCGTACACGCCCGTCTACGACTACCCGTACCCGGACGACCATCCCGGCGCTCACTACGAGCACGCCGGGATCGTGCACGGCGAGCTGCTCGTCGGCCGGGATCGGATCGCGTTCGACGGGCGCGGCGAACGGGACCACTCGTGGGGAGACCGCGACTGGTGGGTGTGGGGCTGGCACTGGACGTCGTTCCAGATCGACGACGACTTCGCCGTGAACG
>Ga0126306_10000351_pt1 | contig 20329 bp, 22 predicted proteins | sample Plot27_FD_92592 | JGI IMG/M metagenome (GOLD analysis project Ga0126306, IMG submission 92592) | Serpentine soil microbial communities from UC McLaughlin Reserve, CA, USA - Plot27 | ecosystem: Environmental > Terrestrial > Soil > Grasslands | place: USA: UC McLaughlin Reserve, Lake County... | reverse complement strand
GATCTCGTCCGAGATCCGCATCGCCCCGATCTCCGCCACCAGCCCTGTGCCCACCTTCGCCGACATCATGTAGCCGAACGCGTAGGGCATGATCTCGCGCAGGTCGCACCACGCGCTGAACACCCCCGCGTACGCCGGCGTGCCGGTGGAGCGGCTGAAGTACGCGCCCTCGATCCCGCATTGCAGGCCCAGGATGAAGGCGAGTCCCCAGATCACGAGCGCCGACCCCAGGATCAGGATCCCGGCCTGTCGCAACGCCTCCCCGAAGAAGCGCAGGGCGCGGCCGCTGAGCACGTCGGCCACGACGTGGGCGGAGAACCGGGCGATGTCGCCGAAGCTCTCAACCGGGCGTGCCAGGCGATCCACAGTGTCTGTGTTCTAACACAGTTTGTGCTAACACAGCGGCACAGCGCGCTACGATCCCCCCATGGAGCTCGAGCTACGCGTCGACCGGCAGGCCGACGTGCCCCTCGGGGCCCAGCTCGCGCGCACGCTCCGCGACCACGTGCGATCCGGGCGGCTCCGTGACGGCGAACGGCTCCCGAGCCTGCGCGAGGCGGCCGCAGCCGCCGGGGTGAACGTGAACACCATGCGGGCCGTCTACGCCCGGCTCGAGCAGGAGGGGCTGGTTCACACCGAGCACGGCCGCGGGACGTTCGTGGCGAGCCCCCCTGGGGAGGCCGCCACTCGCCGCGAGCTCCGCGCCGAGATCGCCCGGCTCGAGGCTGAGCTCGTGCGCCACCCGCCGCCCGCGCTGAGCGAGTCCCCCACGCCCACGGCGCCGGCGCTGCTCAGCACCGCCGACCTCCAGGCGGTGCGTGACCAGCTGCTCGACCGGCTCCGCGAGCTGGACGCGCAGCGGGGCGCGCTGCTCGAGCGGCTCGCGCAGCTCGGCCTGGAGGAGGTCGCCTCCGAGCAGCCCGCGCCGTCGCGGCGCGCCACGCCCAGCCTCGCCGGCGCCCGCATCACGTGGGTCGGGGCGTAGTCCCTCGCTGCGCAGCGAGCTAGGCCCGCCGCTTGCGCAAAAACGGGCCGACAATCTCGTAGATCGCGCCGGGGCCCGGCTCGGCGTCGCTCTTCGGGAACGCTCGCTGCGAGGCCACGTACATCCGCGACCCGCTCGGATCGAACGTCACTCCGGTGAGCTCCGAGCCTCGGTGCTGCGCTCCGGTCACCGACAGGAAGCGCGCCACCGAGCGATCGGGCGAGATCACGCCCATGTCGATCTCGTCCGTCGCGATGTCCTCGCAGACGAACACCTCCCCTGCCCGCGTCCCGGTGAGCTGGTCCACTCGCAGGAGCGGCGCGCTCCTCGAGGCGAGCCCGTCGTAGATCACCTGAATCCGTTCGCGACGCGTGTCGTACGCGTGCACACGATGGTCGGCAGTCGTCGAGACGTAGAGCGTGTCGCGGTCGAGCCAGATGCCCTCGCCACGCTTGAACTCGGTGCTACCGGGCACCTGGCGCCGGGTGCGCTCGCGTGCGGCCGTCGGGTCGGGCACCTCGACCCATTCCACCGCGCCGCCCTTCCCCACCCGCGCGATCTCGAGCAGGCCGGCCGAGAGGTCCGCCCAGCGCTCAGGCGTGAAGCGGTACAGGCCGCCGTCGACGAGGTCCTCGGTCAGGTAGACGCGCCGCGCGCTGGCGTCCACGGCCGCCGCCTCGTGCTTGAAGATGCCCATCGCTCGGTGCGGCACCGCGCGCTCCTTGCCGGTGGGGTCGCACTCCCACACGAGCCCGTCCTCGATCTCCTCGCACGACAGCCAGGTGCCCCACGGCGTGCCGCCGCCGGAGCAGTTCTGGGTCGTGCCGGACAGGATCCGGTAGGCGTCGCGAACCTCGCCCTCGGCGCCGAAGCGGAGCGCGGAGGCGCCGCCCTCGAACGTCTCCGAGTTCGAGACGAGCACGAACCCGCCGTCGCGCTCCGGGAAGGTCGCCATGCCGTCGGAGGCGATGTGCCAGCGGTATTCCGTGCCCGAAACCACCTCCTCGCCGCGGGCCACGACGCGGGACCGGAAGCCCTCGGGGAGGCGCACGCCGTTCTCGTCGGGCGGACCCAGCGGACCGTACCCCGTGCCACGACGCAGCGGTCGGGACTCGGCCGAGCCGAACAGGTCCTCCCAGAACGCGGCCCCCAGTGAGACCGCGGCGACACCCCCCACGCTCAGGCCGATGAACTCCCGCCGCCGCATCCGGAAGCAGACTGTCGCGCCCCCTCCGGACGGCAGTGAAGATCGTGCGAAAACCGTGTGACCAAGCCGCGACCACGTACCCGGATGGCGGAGGAGTCATGAGGCTCCACGGCGTACCTTTTGGGGCTGCGACGACATGTGAGCACAACAAGCGACTGGTCCGGCGGGCTCTTGCAGAGATCTACGTGAACGGCATCCTTGAGGTGGCGAACGAGCTCATCCACCCCGACTTCGTGGATCACGAGCCGGCGCACCCAGAGCAGCCGACTGGTCCCGAGAGCGTCAAGCAGACTGTGCGGCGCCTCCACGCCGCGTTCGGCGGCCTTCGGTTCGAGGTTCAGGACGAGATCGCCGAGGACGACAAGGTCGTCCAGCTGGTGATCATGAGCGGACGCCACGCCGGCTCGCTCATGGGTCGTGAGCCAACGGGCAAGGAGTTCGCCGTCCGACACACCTACATCTGGCGGATTGCCGGCGACACGATCGTCGAACACTGGGGAAGTCGGGATGACCTCGGCCTTCTCGGGCAGCTGGGGTTTCTCCCGATGCATGACGACCACTAAGCCGCGGCCGGCAGCGCGTACCGCCGTCTGATCCCGTACAGCGTGTCGCGCTCGGCCGCCGGCCGGCCGGCCGCGTGAGCCGCCCCGATCAGGTCCTCCGGCTCGAGCCGGACCCCGTGCTCGGAGCCGGCCATCCGCGAGATCGACTCCTCCATCAGCGTGCCGCCAAGGTCGTTCACGCCCCAGCGCAGCGCCTCGGTGGCGGCGTCCAGGCCCATCTTCACCCAGCTCGCCTGAAGGCTCGGGATCGTCTTCCCGAGCGCCAGCCTGAACGCGGCGGTGTGCTTCAGGTTCTCGTCGCGCGAGATCGGCTCGATCCCGTGCGTGCGCCCCAGCATCGTGTGGAACGGGATGAACGAGAGCGGCACGAACTCCGTGAAGCCGCCGGTGCGCTCCTGGAGGTCGCGCACCACGCGCATGTGCTCGGCCAGCTCCCAGGGCTCCTCGATGTGGCCGAACATCACCGTGACCGTCGAGCGGATCCCGGCGGCGTGGCACGCCTCGATCACCTCGACCCAGCGGCCCACCGGCAGCTTGTTCGGGGAGATCCGCTCACGCACGCCGTCGTGCAGCACCTCCGCTGCCGTGCCCGGCGTGGACCCCAGCCCGGCCTCGCGCAGGCGCGCGAACACCTCGTCCAGCGGCAGGTCGGCGGCCATCGCGTCGACCTCCATCGGCGAGTACGCATGCAGGTGCAGCTCGGGGGCGGTCTCCTTCGCGAGCCGAAGCCACTTCTCGTAGTCGGCGATCGTCCAGTCGGGGTGGATTCCCGACTGCATGCAGATCTCGGTGGCGCCGAACGCCACGGCCTCCTCAACCCGTCGCACGAACTCGGCCTCGGAGTGCTCGTAGGCATCGGGTGAGCGGCGGCCCTGGCCGAAGCCGCAGAAGGCGCAGCCCACCGTGCACACGTTCGAGATGTTGACGTTGCGGTTCACCACGAACGTGACGGTCTCGCCGGCCAGCTCGCGACGCAGCTCGTCCGCGGCCTGGCGCATGTCCTCGATCGCCTCCGGGCGCGTCTCGGCGAACATGGCCGTGAGCTCCTCGGGGAACAGGCGCTCGCCGTGGCGGGCGCGGGACACCGCACCGGCCACGAGGTCACGCCGGATTGGCCGCTCATCGCGGCGCCCCGAGCCGCGCCGCGGGATGAACGACCAGAACTTCAGCTTGATCGCGTCGAGCACGCCCTGCTCGAGCCAGTCGGGATCCATGTACTGCGGGTACACGCAGAGGCGCTCCGTGAGCGCGTAGCCTCGCGGCCGCAGCTGCTTGCGCATCCGGTGGACCGACGGGAACGGGTGCTCAGGCGAGATGTGGTCGCCGTTGGCCGACAGGCCACCCAGGTCCGTGGCGCCCTCCTCGATCAGGGGCAGCCACCAATCGGAGAGGTTCGGCGGGATCTGCACGCCTACGTCGGGCATCAGCCTGCGGCATTCGCGCACCAGCAGACGCATGTCGTCGAGCGTGACCTCCTGCGCCCAGCGCGGGAGGGCGGCCGGCTCACCGTGCGTGCCCGAGCGCTGAGCCTCGTCCGCGATCTCCGCCGGCTCCGCGCCGTAGTAGCGCTGGTGCGGCACGAAGTTCTGCAGGATCACCTCCTGGAGGTGCCCGTACTCGGCGTGCACGTCCGCCAGCGCCTCGAGGGCGGCGATCCGCTCGTCCGGGGTCTCCCCTATGCCCACGAGGATGCCGCTCGTGAAGGGGATCCGCAGCTCACCCGCTTCGCGCAGCATCGCCAGTCGCGCCTCGGGATGCTTGGTCGGCGACCCCTGGTGGACCACCAGGTCGGAATTCACGGACTCGAGCATCAGCCCCTGTGAGGCCGTGACCTCACGCAGGCGCCCAAGGTCCTCGCGCCCGACGACGCCGACGTTCGTGTGGGGCAGCATGCCCCGCTCGAGGGCGCGCTCGCACGTCCACGCGACGTACGAGGTGAAGTCGTCGTGCCCGTACTCGCGCAGCCTCGCCGCCACCTCCCCGTTCACCTCGGGCCGCTCGCCCGTGAGCACGAGCAGCTCCTTGGCGGCCCGGCGGACCGCGTCGTCGAGGAGCCGCTCAACCTCGGCCGGCGCGTGCAGGTGCGCCCGGTGCGTCGCGAATGCGCAGTACTTGCAATAGCACTGACACGTGCGCGACAGCGAGAGCGTGAAGTTGCGCGAAAAGGTGACCCGCCGCATCCCCGGCGGAGTCTACGGACGCCGCCTTCTGAGCTTCCCTAGCCGACGGGCTCGGCCCCGCCAACCTTTGCGCCGGGCGTGAACATGAGATTCATGTAGCCGAGCGCGGCCACGAGCGCACCCAGCACCGGCGCGAGTACGTACACGAGCAGGAACTTGCCCGCGCCGTCCCACTCGCCGGACACGAGGTCTGGCCCGAACGCGCGCGCCGGGTTGAGGCTGCCGCCCGTGAGCGAGCCCATGATGACGACCGCGAGACCGAGGGCCGCACCGATCGCGAGCGGCGCGAGCGCCCGGTCCACGCGCGGGTCCACGGCCACGGCGACGATCGTCAGGACGAGGATGAAGGTGCCGATGAACTCGCCGAGCATGCCCAGCGAAGTCTTGCCGTCGAGCGAATCCGAGACCGCGGGCGCGCCGTAGTTGACGGTCTCAGCGTTCGCGAACTCGTTCAGGAGCAACTTGGTGAGCAGCGCTCCCGCCACGGCGCCGGCAAGCTGGGCGACGACGTAGATCGCGGCGTCGGGGGGCTTGATCTGCCGAAGGGCCGCCAGCGCAACTGTGACGGCGGGGTTGAAGTGAGCGCCGGAGACGATCGCCAGCCCCTGCACGAGGATGAAGAGCACCAGGAAGTGCACCAGCCCGATTACGCCGAAGTCGACGAAGGGCGTCGCGTTCTGCGGCGTCGGCGGCGTCACGAAGAGCGAGACGACGGCCGTGATGAAGAACACGAGCAGTAGCGTGCCGATGAACTCGGCGAGATATGCGGCGGGTCCGCGATCCTGCACCAGCGACCTCCAGGACGGTGACGGGAGCTTCCGCCCTAGGGTTCGACGCCGTGCGTCGAATCCTTTCCTTTCTCGCGGTTGGGGCACTGCTCGCAGGCTGTGGCAGCGACTCCGGCGAGCACCAGGTCACCCTTGCTCTCGACTTCCAACCCAACCCCGCCCACGCGGGGATATACGGCGCCCGGCACGATGAGTCCCTCGACCTCCGCGTCCGCGTGCCGTCCTCGTCGACCGACTCGCTGAAGCTGCTCGCGGCCGGCCGTGCCGACGTGTCCGTGGTCGACATCCACGATCTCGGCTTGGCCCGCCAGGAGGGTCGCGATCTGGTGGCCATCGGGGCGCTCGTGCAGCGACCGCTCGCCGCGGTGATCGCCCGGCCCGGGATCCGGCGCCCGCGCGAGCTCGAGGGAAAGCGGGTCGGCGTAACCGGACTGCCGTCGGACGACGCGGTCCTCCGGGCCGTGGTGGAGCACGACGGAGGCGATCCGGACCGCGTGGAGCGCGTGACTATCGGTTTCTCGGCCGTGCCGAGCCTGATCGCCGGCAAGGTCGACGCGGTGGTGGCGTTCTGGAACGCGGAGGGCGTTGCCCTGCGCGAGCGTGGAGTGCGCACGCGCGAGTTCCGCGTGGACGACTACGGCGCGCCGCGCTACCCCGAGCTCGTGCTTGTCACGAAGCGGGAGACCGCCGAGAGCAGGGGCGAGACGCTCGCCCGCCTGCGCTCGGCGCTCGCGGCCGGCACGCGGGCGGCCCTGGCTGACCGGGAGGCGACGGTGGACGACCTGGTCGAGGCCTCCGGCGCCGACGAGCCGCTCGTGCGCGCGCAGCTGGCGGCAGTGGCGCCCGCCCTGAGACCGCCCATCCGGCTCGACCGGGCAGCGCTCGCGGGCTGGGCACGGTTCGATGCCCGCTTCGGGATCCTGGAGCACGCGCCCGACGTGAGCCGCCTGATCGCGCGTTGAAGGCGCTAGAGACCCTCGCTGCGCGCCCGGCCGAGTCGGGCGCTTGCGCTAAAAGCGGCCGCCGCGGACGGCCCGGCGGACCAGGCCGGGCGCCAGGTAGCGCGCCTTCGGCACAAGGGCCCAGGCACGCGGCACGTGCACCTCCGGCTTTCCCCCTGGGCCGGCGGCGAGGATCGCCGAAGCCACCTTCTCGGGCTTCGAGACCATCCAGCGTGTCCGAGCGCTGCCGGTGAGATGCCGCTGCGGAAACCCCTCGGTCGTCACGAATCCTGGCAACACGAGCCCCACGTGCACGCCGTGCTGAGCCTCCTCGAACGCGATCGCCTCGGTCCAGCCGGCGAGCGCGAACTTGGCGGCGGCGTACGCGCCCACGTTCGGCCGGCCGACGCGGCCGGCGATCGAGCCGACGTTCACGATCGAGCTGGGAGCGGAGGCCCGTAGCCGCGGCAGTAGGGCCTCGGTCAGGCGTACGACGGCGTCGAAGTTCAGCTCCATCGTCCGGCGGACGTTGTCGTAGCCGCCCTCGGCGAACGAGGACCGCCAGGATCCGCCGGCGTTGTTCACCAGGAGCTCCAGGCTGCCCTCGCTCTCAACCGCCTCGCGCACGCGCTCGGGCGCATCCGCGTCGGTGAGGTCAACCGGGAGCGGCAGGGCGCCGCCGAGCTCGGCCGCGAGCTCCTCGAGGGGGTCCTCTCTCCGTGCCACGAGCAGCGTCCGCCATCCCTCACGCGCGAATAGCCGCGCCGTAGCTGCGCCGATTCCCGACGACGCGCCCGTCACGACCGCCAGGCTCACAGCAAGCCCTCCACCAGGCGCACCCCCTCGCGGTTCATCCGCGACCGGGGCACCACGAGGTCGTAGCCGGCGGCCTCCGCGGCCTGCCGGATCTCCTGGTCCACGTGCGAGTAGAAGCCGAGCGTGGGCATCCCGGCCGGCGGGGGCGGAACCTCGCCCTGCGTCAGATCCACGACCGCCACGTCGCCGTGCCCGTCGCGCACCACCTCGTGCCCCGCAGCACGCAGCGCACCCTCGACCTTCGAGCCGAACAGCAGATCGGGACAGAAGAGAGCGACGCGGGCCACCGCGGCTACTGCGCGCGGCGGCGGCGGAACTCCTGGCGCACCGACTCCGGACGCCCCCACATCTGCACAACCTCCACACGCCCCGAGCGCGCCTCACGCACCGCCATCTCCCCCGCGATGCCCAGGCCGTCGAGGAGCGCGAGCGTGCCGCGCACCGTCTCGGCGGCCGCGGCATGGCCAAACTCGTGCGCCACGCGCAGGCGCCAATGCCAGTCGTGCTTGGAGTAGGGCATCGCGTTGACCGTCACCAGGAGGCTGGCCGCCTCCACGTAGCGGTCCTCATCGAAGATGCGCAGGTCGAGCTCGAGGTTGGTCCAGTCGGGTGGCAGCGAGTCGACCACGGCCTGGAATTCGTCGGCGAGCGGCATCGCCCCGAACTGTAAGCGGTCCACCGAGGAAGGCGCTGTGTTCAGGTGGGAACGGTGCGCATCGCCTTCGTGAGCGCGCCCCCCAGCACGAGGGACTCCTCCGCGAAGCGGACGGTGAGAGGGCCCTCGAACGGCTCGCGCTCGAGCACCTCGAACCGGTCTCCGGGGGCGATCCCGCGGTCGGCGAGGTAGCGGAGCATGTCGGGATCGGAGTCCGAGACGCGCACGAACACGCCGCGGTCGCCGGGCTCGAGATCGGCGAGCGCCCGTGTGGGCGCCTCGTCGATCTGCCCCTCGGCGGTGGGGATCGGGTCGCCGTGAGGGTCGTGCGTGGGATTCCCGAGCTTGGCGGCGATCAGCTCGGAGAGTTCGGGCGAGATCGCGTGCTCCAGCACCTCGGCCTCCTCGTGCACGCGATCCCATGACATGCCGAGCGCCTCGGCCAGGTACAGCTCGAGCAGGCGGTGGTGGCGGATCACCTCGAGCGCAACCCGCTTGCCGGCCGGCGTCAGCCGGACGCCGTGGTAGGGCTGCCGCTCCACCAGTCCCATCACCTCGAGCCGCTTGAGCATCGCGGAGGCCGACGCCGCCGAGACGCCGAGCCGGTCCGCGAGCGCCGAGGTCGAGACCGCCTCGGTGCTGCGCTGCGCCAGCGACCAGATCGCCTTCGCGTAGTCCTGGACGGTGTCGGAGAAATCCGGGCCCGTGGCGCTCATACGCTCACCAGCAGACCGGTCGCGTACATGACGACCAGTCCGGAGAGGAGCCCGCCGGCAGCCAGCGGGTTGAGCAGCCGGCCGTCCCCGCCGCGGATCTGCGGCGCGATCTGCACGATCACCTGGGCGATCGCGCCGGCGCCGATCCCGAACATGACCGCGGCCACGCTCGGGTGGAACGCTGAGGCCCCGATCCATGCGCCCAGCACGGCCGGTGCCCCGGCCAGCAGCCCGAGCAGCGCGAGCCGCCCCAGCGACACGCGCTCCTTCGCGGCGGGAGCAACGATCGCGAGGCCCTCCGTCGTGTTGTGAAGCGCGAAGCCCACCACCAGCGCAGCGCCGAGCGCGAGCGATCCGATCGCGTACGCCGACCCGATGGCCAGCCCCTCGCCGAGGTTGTGGAGGCCGATCCCGAGCGCTACGAGGAACGCGGCACGCCAGGCCGAGACCTGCTTCTCCTTACGGCCCCTCAGCCACGCGTCGACACCGGCGAGCGCGAGGTAGGCCCCGACCGCACCGAGCCAGACGAGCGCGGCGCCGCCGAGCGCCTGCGGCCCCTCCCCGGCCAGCTCCGTGCCCTCGAGCAGCGCGTCGATGGCCAGGAAGCCGAGCAGGCCCACGGTGAATGCCAGCAGGAAGCGCATCCAGCGGACGTCCACAGTCCGGATCCAGGGGAGCCACAGCATGCCAATTGCCACCGGGATCACGCCCACGTAGAGGCCGATCAGGGCCATCAGACCGTAGAAGCCGAGGTCCGCGTCGGGCGTCTCGACCGCAGCCTCGATCGAGTGATCGATCGTCGCCCCGGTGGAGGTGAGCAGCATCACCTCGTAGTTCTCGCCCTCGATCCAGGGGTACTGCACGTCCACCTGGGCCCCTCCGAGCCGGCCGATCTCCTCCGTCGACTGGGTGAAGCCCGCGAAGCCGTCGTTCACGATCACCTGCTTCACCTGCACAGGATCGGCGCCGTCGTTGCGCACGTGGAGCTCGATCTCGCCCGGGTGCAACACCGCGCGCTCCACGGCCAGCTCCTCCTCGGGCACCCCGATGCGGTCGAGGCCGGGAGCGTCGAGCGCCACGAACACGCCGATGGCCACGGCGAGCACGACCACCGGAACGAGCCCGACGAGCCAGGTAGGGCGGCGGCGAACCGTTGCGGAAGCAGTCTCCATCGGGGCTACCTCGACTTCGAGGTCACCGGGGTCATCCGGTGACCTCGAAGAAGCCCATCCAGCCGAGCTCCGCGAATTCGGAGACGTGGGCGTGGAACATGTACCTGCCGGGATAGGGGAACCGAAGCTCGAGGATCCCGCGCTCGCCCTGGCCCTGGATCACCGTGTCGGTGAAGTCGCGCGGCTCCAGCTTCGTCCCGGTCGGGTAGTAGTCGAAGAAGTTCGCGTGGATGTGGAACGAATTGAGGAAGTCGAACTCGAGCACGTTCACGAGGTAGATCCGGACCAGCTCTCCGCGCTTCACCTCGATCGGATCGTTCACGTAGGCGAACGCCACGGTGTTGACGGCGTAGACCTCGTTCGAGCGGTCGAAGTTGGTGTCGAAGCCGTTCATGACCATCACGAGCTCGTCGGCCGGCGGGCGGCCGCCCTTGGGATCGATCACGAATGCCCCGTAGAGGCCTTTGGCGATGTGGTCCGCCAGCGGCGTCGAGTGGCAGTGGTAGAGGTGGAGTCCGAAAGGCACGGCGTCGAACTCGTAGACCGTCGAGTGCCCCGGATCGATGTTTCCGGCGCCCACGCCGGGCACGCCGTCCATGACGTCGCGGTGGACCCCGTGGAAGTGCATCGTGTGCGGGTGATGCGACCCGTTGACGAATCGCACCCGCAGGCGCTCGCCCTCGCGCGCCCTCAGCGTGGGGCCGGGCACGCGGCCGTTGTAGGTCCAGGCCGCGTATTTCACGCCCGGCGCCACCTCGATCTCGCGGTTCTCCGCGAGGATCTCCCACTCGCGCACGCCGTTCCGGACGACGCCCTCGTCGAAGTCCCGCACGAGCTCGTGCGGGTCGAACCCGTTGGCGGCGTTGTCCACCCGCCCGACGGCGCCGAGGTGGCCGGAGCCGCTGTGCGCGGCCCGCTGGTGTTCGACGGCCGCCTCGGCCGTCGACGCGCCGCCGTGAATCCCGTTGTGTGGGACCAGCTCGTGCAGTACGGGGAGCGCCGCGCCGGTGGCGGCGGCACCACCGATCAGCCTGCGACGCGAGACTTTGCTCTCCCACAGCTTTCGCATCAGCCCCCATTGAAGCATCTTTTAGCTATGGCTAAAAGTTCGGCGAGCGCGCGCGAGTACGATCGAGTGGTGATCGCAACCAGCGAGTACGAGCTGCTCACGGAGTCCGCCGGGCTGCTGGACCGCTCGGACCGCGGGAAGTTCGTGGTTCGCGGCGGCGACGCGGCGGAGTTCCTCCAGGGTCAGGTCTCGAACGACGTCGAATCGCTCGCGCCCGGGCAGGGCTGCTACGCCACGATCCTCAACCACAAGGGCAAGCTGCGCACCGACCTCCGCATCCTGCGCAGCGGTGACTTCTTCTGGCTTGACACCGAGGCGATCGGCCATCCGGTGGTTCGCCACATGCTCGAGACGTACACGCTCGGCCGCGAGGTGCAGTGGGAGGACCTCACCGAGGACCACGCGATCCTGTCGCTGATAGGACCCGCCGCGGACTCCTTCGTGGACGAGGCGCCGCCGCCCGACGAGCACGCCTCCGTCGACACCGGCGCCGGGCTATGGGTGCGCACCGACCTCGGGCTTGACGCCCTCTGCGGCCTCGCGCGAGCCGAGGAGCTGCGCTCGGAGCTTGGCGTGGAGGCCGTGTCCGAGGAGGCGGCCGAGTGCCTGCGGATCGAGTCCGGACGCCCCCGGCTCGGCCGCGACATGGACTCCGAGACGATCCCCCAGGAGGCCGGGATCAACGAGCGGGCAGTGAACTTCGAGAAGGGCTGCTACGTCGGCCAGGAGACGGTGGCCAGGCTCCACTACAAGGGCAAGCCAAACCGCCACCTGCGCGGGCTGCGTCTCTCCGAGCCGGCCGAACGGCGCACCGACATCCTGCTCGGGGACAAGATCGTCGGCCGCGTGGCCTCCACCTGCGTATCCCCCCGCCTGGGGCCGATCGCGCTCGCGCTCGTCCGGCGCGAGGCATCCCCGGGCGACGTCGTCACGGTCGGTGGCGTCGAGGCGCGCGTGGTGGAGCTCCCCTTCATATAGGGTGGCCCGCGAGGGAGCGATGAGGGCACGCGGCCTGGCGACATTCGCGATCGCGACGGCGCTCGTCGCCGGTTGCGGCGATGAGGACTTCGAGCGCGCCTCGCGATCGCCGCTGCCGATGGACCTGACCGGCGTGATCCAAGACGACAAGGTCACCGTCTCGCCGTCGCGGAACATCGGCGCTGGGCCCTTCGTGATCACGATCTCGAACCAGAGCGACGCTGCGCACACGGTGACCCTCGAGGGGGAGCGGCTCATCGATCGTGCGGGCTCGGTGGAGCCACTCGACACGATCACGATCCATAAGACCCTCGGCCCTGGCACCTACGAGATCCGCGCGGGATCGCGGAAGGCCGTGACCAAGGAGATCGAGCCGGCCGTGCTCGACATCGGCGCCGAGCGACGGAACTCGAACTCCGACCTGCTTCTCCCCTAGATGGTTGAGATTCCACGGCCGCGTGTGGGCGGGGACGTGGAATCAGCCATCTAGGCCGGCGCTACAGCTCGAGCTGGTCGTCCCGTGGTGGGCCCATGCGCTCGGCGTCGGGCGGGCGCACCATGGCGTCGATCTCCTGCAGGTGGCCACGCACGCGCCCGGCCATCGCCTCCACGAGGTCATAGGCCTTGTCGATGCCGGTCTTCGCCCCGGTCAACTGCTGCTTCACCTTGCGCTCCTCGGAGAGCGCGGCGAGGGCCCGCTCCACGGTGTCGCTGACCGCGCCGGCGTCGATGCCGTCGGCGTCGGAGCGCTTCATGAGGACCCGTGCCCGTGCCAGCCGGTAGCCGAGCTCCAACGCGAGGATGCTCGACTCCGGATCGAGCGCGACCACCAGCTTGTCGCCGTTGTACTCGCGGAGCGGCTCGAGCTTGGAGGGCACCTCCTCCTCGGTCGGCACCACAAGAACCGCGAAGTCGGCCGACCGCTCGGCCATGGCCTTGTCGAGCTCCCTGAGCGCGGCCGGCGTGGAGAGGCGCTGCCGGTCCTTCGCCTCGATCACCACGCGGCCCCGTGCAGGACCGTTGCAGGCGTCGATGGCCACGACGATGTCGCCCACCTTCCCAGTGGCCTCCTTCTGGTCGCCGACCGCCTCCGCGACGTCACCCTGGGCCAGCGCGAGCCGGTCGACCGCGTCGGCCACGGCCTCCTCGAACGTACGGCCCTTGGCGGTGCCCCGCTCGCGCTCGGCGCCGATCTCCTCGAGCTTCTCCTTCTCGTCGCGCAGCGCCTGGAGCTCCTTCTTGAGGTCCCCCAGCTGGGCGAGCAGGGCGCGCTGCGTGGCATCCGAGCGCGCGGCCGCCTCCTTGATGGAGCCCACCGCCGCCGACTTGAAGTCAGCCAGCGGGTTGCGCTCGTCGGCCGCCGAGAACTGACGCACGAGGTCCTCGCGCGACTTCACCAGCGTGTCGCTCACGAGCTCCCGGATGCGGTTCTGGACGGCGGTCGAGCTGCCGTCCGAGAACAGCTTGTCGAGCTCCCTGTGCAGGTGGCCGTTCTCCGGGCCGAACACCTCGTCGACCTTCGCGCCGAAGAACTCGGCGACGGTGCGTGCCTTGTCCGTGAACTCGCTCTCGAGCTGGCGCGACGCCCGCTCGAACTCCGTCTTCACGTATTCGGCGTTGGCCCCGGCCTGCTCGCGGTCGAGCACGCGGGCACCGATCACGATGGCGTCGCGCACCGTTCCGACCGGATCGTCGCCGCGCTGCTCGCGCTCGCGCACGAGGCGAACGGCGCAGGAGTCGTCGATCACCAGGCCGTCGATGGCGAGGCGATCGCCCACCACCGCGACGCGGGGGTGTCTGAGGGGGGTGGCTGCTTCCATTGGAATCTCACCCGCACCGTAGGGGCACGACCCGACGGAACGGCCTCAATCGTGCAGCCAGGCGGCCGGAAAGGTCCTGGGCATGCGGCCCGGGTAGTCCGGCGCGATGCGGCGGGCGTGCTCCGCGGCCCGCCGCCCCGCCAGCAGCGGCTGGACGTCCTCGAGCGTGGCGAGGAGCGCGGTGGAGGTGCCGATCTGGAAGTCGGCGACGTTCGGCTCGGCGCCGCCGATCGTGCCCTCACGGAGCAGGGCATCGATGTGGTCCAGGAGCGCCGGGAGTGCGGCGAGGTCCCGGCGGGCGCTTGCGTCGGTCGCCCGGTTGAGGCGCGCGGCGGCGCGCACGATCGGCGGTGCGGTGCGGGCGGCCAGCGAAATGGGGATTCCGAGCCGCGCCCCCCGGAGGTACGTCGCGAGCGTGGATCGATCGCGACGCAGGGCCGCCCAGACGAGGCGGCGCGGGACGGGTTGGTAGACCTCGTCGCTCCAGGACTCGGCCTCGCCGACGGCCCTGCGCCGGTCGGCGTGGGAGGGGAAGAGCGGCGGGTCCGGGCGCAGGGCGTCCAGGGCGAGCGCGATGTTGCGGGTGCCCTGCAGACGCGCCCCGTCAAGTCGCAGGGCCGGGACCGTCCCGCGCGGGTATCCGAGCGACCGCACGATCGGGCGATGCACGGCGGCCACCAGGTCGAGTCGGCGGTACGCGATCCCCTTGTGGCGCAGCATCAGCTCGGCCGCGAGCGTCGGATGGGAGGCCGGGACCCCGAACAGCGTGGCGGGCATGGCGGCGATCCTACGGGATTGGAGGGTGGGCGAATCAATGTGTGTGTTTGCAATACTTGCGTGCATGCACGCATCTGTTATCGAGGTCGACGCTCCCACCGACGCCCTCGCTGCCGATCTCGGCGTCGTCATGAAGCACCTGCTCAGGACCTCGAACAGGGACTTCTTCTCCGCCCTCGAGCAGGCCGGCATCACGTTCACGCAGGTGAAGTGCCTGCACGTCCTCGCGGAGTCGCACGAGCCGCTCGCCGTGAGCGCCCTGTCCGAGGCGATCGGGCTCTCCGGCCCCGCGATCAGCCGCGCCGTGGAGGGGCTCGTCCAGCGTGGCGAGGTCAAGCGCGCCGAGGACCCGCGCGACCGCCGTTCCAAGCTGCTGACCGTCAGCGCCCGCGGGCGTCGCACCTTCGAGCGCCTGGCGGCGCTCAGGCTCGCCGGCGTGCGGCGCTTCGTGGAGGGCCTCTCAGACGCCGAGCGCCAGGCGCTCGCGGCGGGAGTGGGCCCCATTGCAAGGAGGCTTGACACATGAGTCGGATTCGTCTTGCCGCAAGCAGCCGGCTCGGCCGGGTGCGCGCGGATCGCTTGAACGAGGGCAACCGCCGCTGGTGGACGCTGGCGGCGATGTGCTTCGCCCTCTTCATGATCATGCTCGACAACACGGTCGTGAACGTGGCGCTGCCCTCGATTCAGGACGACCTGGGCGCGTCGCTTCCCGGCCTCGAGTGGACGGTCAACATCTACACGCTCACGTTCGCCGTCCTGCTGGTCACCGGTGGGCGGCTGGGCGACATCCTCGGCCGCCGGCGAATGTTCCTGTTCGGCGTGGTGGTCTTCGCCGTGTCGAGCGCGGCCATCGGGCTCGCCCCGGACCAGGGCTGGCTGGTCGCCGGTCGCGCGGTTCAGGGCATCGGCGCCGCGTTCATGATGCCGGCCACCCTGTCGATCATCACGGTCACGTTCCTGCCGGAGGAGCGCGGGAAGGCGATCGGCACCTGGGCTGGGGTGTCCGCGCTGGCGCTGGCCATCGGCCCCGTGGTGGGCGGCGCGCTCGCGGAGTACGTCTCCTGGCGAGCGATCTTCTTCCTCAACCTGCCGGTGGCCGTCGGCGCCGTGACGGTCACGCTGTTCGCGGCCCGCGAGTCGCGCGACGAGAGCACCCGTCACACGATCGACTGGCCCGGCATCGTCGCCCTGTCCGTCGGGCTGACCGCCCTCGTGCTCGCTCTCGTGGAGGGCAACTCGTGGGGCTGGGGCTCGGCGGAGGTCGTGGCCCTGCTTGTGAGCGCCGTCGCCGGGTTGGGCGCCTTCGCGCTGATCGAGCCGCGCGTGCGCGAGCCGATGGTCGACCTCTCCCTGTTCCGCTCGAAGACGTTCCTCGGGTCGAACCTGGTCGCCTTCATCGTGACGTTCTCGATGCTCGCGATGTTCTTCTTCCTCGCGCTCTACATGCAGAACATTCTGGGCTACTCCGCTATCGAGGCGGGCGTGCGCTTCCTCCCCACCACGCTGATGATCGTGCTGATCGCGCCGCTCTCCGGCCGGCTCAGCGACCGGATCGGGTCGCGACCGCTGATGGTCACGGGACTCACGCTGACCTCGCTCGCGCTGTTCCTCCAGACGCGGATCGACGTGGATACCGGCTACGGGCTGCTGCTGCCGGCCTTCGTGCTGATGGGCATCGGCATCGCGCTCGTGATGTCGCCGATGTCCACCGCCGCGATGAACTCGGTGCCGCAGGAGAAGGCGGGCGTGGGCTCGGGGATCCTCTCGATGAGCCGCATGGTCGGTGGGACCTTCGGAGTCGCGGCCATCGGCGCGCTGTTCCAGCACCTGGCGCGCGAGGAGCTCGCCAGCGAGCTGGCCGGCACGGGCATTACCGCGGCGCAGCGGGAGCGCATCGTGGAGAACCTGGGTGCGGCGAACGAGGCCGCCGGCCTGCCGCCCCAGGCGGTGGACGCGGCCCAGCACGCGTTCATCCACGCGCTCTCGAACGGCATGTACCTGTCCGCGGGCGTGGCGGCGCTGGGCGCCGTGCTGGCCTTCGTGCTGATCGCGCCGAAGCGGGCCGAGCGCCCGGAGGCCGCGACCCGGCCGCACGCGGCGGCGGAGGCAGAGGCGGCAGGCGTTTAGACTCCCGCGCCGCATGGCGGTCGACGTGAGCAAGGTTTCCGAGCTGGACGTGGAGCCCGGCAGGCTGCCGGACACCATGGCGGCCTGGGTCATCCGCGAGGAGCGCTTCGGGGAGCCGAGGGACGCCTTCCAGCTCGAGGAGATCGAGGTGCCCGAGCCGGGGGCGTTCGAGGTGATCGTCCGCGTGATGGCCGCCGGGGTGAACTACAACAACGTCTGGGCGGCGCTGGGCGAGCCGGTCTCGATCATGCGATACGGCGACCATCCGGAGTGGGGCCACCACATCGGCGGCTCGGACGCGTCGGGGATCGTCTGGAAGGTGGGCCCGGGCGTCACGCGCTGGAAGCCCGGCGACGAGGTCGTGATCCACTGCAACATGGCGTCCTACGAGGACCCCGAGGTGCATGGGCTCGATCCGCTGGCGGCGCCGTCGCAGATGATTTGGGGCTACGAGACCACCTGGGGCTCCTTCGCCCAGTTCACCAAGGTGCAGGCCCAGCAGCTCCTCCCCCGCCCCCAGAACCTGACCTGGGACGAGGCCGCCTCGTACGGGCTCGTCTACTTCACCGCCTACCGGATGCTGATCGACCGCTGCGAGCTCCAGGCCGGCCAACGAGTGCTGATCTGGGGCGCCGCGGGAGGGCTGGGGGTATTCGCTACCCAGCTCTGCGCGATGACCGGCGCCCACGCCGTGGGGGTCGTGTCGAGCGCGGAGAAGGGCGAGCTCGTCAAGCAGCTGGGCGCCGTGGACTACATCGACCGCAGCGAGTTCGCGGGCATGATGCGCAAGGGCGGCGAGACGCCGGACGAGGAGAAGGCCCGCTTCAAGGTCTCGCGCGAGTTCTCGAAGCGCGTGAAGGAGATCCTCGGCGACGCCCCCGACATCGTCTTCGAGCACGTCGGGAAGGCCACGTTCCCCACGTCGGTCTTCGTCGTCAAGCCCTTTGGCAAGGTCGTCATCTGCGCGGGCACCACGGGCTTCGACCTCGACTTCGACGTGCGCTACCTGTGGATGCGCCAGAAGGAGATCCTCGGCTCGCACTTCGCCAACGCCTACGAGTGCAACAAGGCGAACGAGCTGATCGAGTCGAACCAGATCCGTCCCGTGCTGTGGCGTACGCTCGGGTTCGAGGGCGTGCCCGAGGCGCACCAGCTGATGCGCGACAACAAGCACCTGGGCAAGATCGCCATCCTCGTCGGGGCCGAGCGGGAGGGCGAGGGCAAGACCGCAGAGGGCCCTGGTGCGATCCGGGCGGAGGTGGGCGCATGATCTCCGTCGTGATCGTCTGGCACATCAACCCGTTTCGAGGGGACAGGTTCGCGGAGGGCTGGCTGCCGGCGGCCGAGGCCGTGCTGGACTACGGGGCCACCTCGTGGGGCTTCTACCGCGCCCTGGACGGGCGGCTTGACTTCATCCAGGAGGCGAGCTTCCCGACGAAGGCGCACTTCGAGCGCTACTGGTACTCGGAGACGGTGGCGGAGAAGCGGGTGGAGCTGGCCGGGTACTACCAGGTGCCGCTGCTGCCGGCCTTCTACGAGATCCTCGGCGAGGGCGCTGCGCTCAACCTTGCTCGAGAGGAGCCATCGTGAGCCCGTGCCCCCCGAGCTGCTCCCAGTAGAGCTCCGCGGGCTCGCGCGGGCCTGACCAGACGATTGCCTGGCCCGTGTTGTGGATGCGGTTGGCCAATGCCATGCCGTTGTCGTAGCTGACACCGGGCAGGACAACCGACAGGGCGGTTGCCACGCCCTCGAACGTGTTGTGGTCGTCGTTCAGCACGATCACCCGCCAGGAGCCGCCCAGCCCGGTGCCGGGCCCTCCCACGCGCGGCTTCTCGATCGTCTCGGTCAACCGGCCTTCTTCCTCCAGTAGCGGGCGAGCCCCATGTACAGCTGATCCGGGGGTGCCGCCTGCTCGAACGCCTCCACCGTAGCCGGATCGGTGGCCTCGCCGAGCCGCTGCTCGAGCTTGGCGATGAAGCGCTCCTCGCCGTCGAGCCGGGCCGAGTCGGCGGCGTCGGCCAAGGCGCAGCGCACCCGGTGCAGGTGGTCGGCCACGTCGGTCACCTTGCCGAAATGGGTCAGGCACAGCGACTGTGGATTCCACGCGGCCACCGTGTGGAGCGAGTCGAGCCACGCCTCCACGTCGATGTCGGGCGGCGGGGTGGGCGCCGCGGTGAAGTCGTACGGGGGGAGGCGCACGCCGGCCACGTCTCCTACGTACGCGTCCCCGGAGTCCTCGTGCAGGTAGCAGACGTGGTGCGAGGCGTGGCCGGGGGTGTATGCCACGCGGAACCCCTCCAACGTCTCACCGCCGGTCAGGGTGTGGATGCGCTCCTCCGGCACCGGGGCGACCTCGCCCCAGAGCTCCCACATGTCGTCGCCGTAGAGCCGACCGGCGCTCTGCAGCAGCTTCGACGGGTCCACCAGGTGCGGCGCCCCGTTCTCGTGGACGTAGACCTGCAGCTCCGGAAAGCGGCGGCAGAGCACGCCGGTCGCGCCGGCGTGGTCGAGGTGGATGTGGGTGAGGAGCAGGGCGCGCGGCTCGGCGCGACCGAGGCGGTCGAGCAGGGTGTCCAGGCACGACGCCGGGCCCGGATCCACGATCAGGCCTTCCACCTCGTAGGCGCAGATCACTCTGTCCCGCCCGAGGTGCAGGACGTCGATGGCGCGACTCACAAGTGACCGACCATACAATTCTCGGCGTGAGCGAGCATCGTCTCCCGGAGCGCGACAACCCCTGGGTGATGCGCACCTACGCCGGTCATTCGGGCGCGCGCGAGTCCAACGAGCTGTATCGGCGCAACCTGGCGAAGGGTCAGACCGGGCTCTCGGTGGCCTTCGATCTGCCCACCCAGACGGGTTATGACCCCGACCACGAGCTCTCGCGCGGGGAGGTCGGAAAGGTCGGCGTCTCCATCGCCCACAAGGGGGATATGCACACGCTGCTCGACGGGGTTCCGCTCGACGAGATGAACACGTCGATGACGATCAACGCCACCGCGGCGTGGCTGCTCGCCCTCTACATGACGGTGGCCGAGGAGAACGGCCTCGACGCGAGCGCGCTCCAGGGCACGACCCAGAACGACATCATCAAGGAATTCCTCTCGCGGGGCACGTACGCGTTCCCACCCGAGCCCTCCATGCGGCTGATCGCGGACATGATCGCGTTCACCGTCGACGAGGTGCCGCGCTGGAACCCGATCAACATCTGCTCGTACCACCTGCAGGAGGCGGGTGCCACGCCGGTGCAGGAGATCGCCTACGCCCTGTCCACGGCGCAGGCCGTCCTCGACCGCGTTCGGGCGCGCGTTCCGGAGGAGACGTTCCCGCGCGTGTTCGGGCGCATGTCGTTCTTCGTCAACGCCGGCATCCGATTCGTCGAGGAACACGCGAAGCTGCGGGCCATGGGACAGATCTGGGAGGACCTCGGACGCGAGCGCTACGGCGTGGACGACGACCGCTACCTGCGCTTCCGCTACGGGGTGCAGGGGAACTCGCTGGGGCTCACCGAGGCGCAGCCGGAGAACAACATCAT
>Ga0126306_10000350_pt1 | contig 20353 bp, 19 predicted proteins | sample Plot27_FD_92592 | JGI IMG/M metagenome (GOLD analysis project Ga0126306, IMG submission 92592) | Serpentine soil microbial communities from UC McLaughlin Reserve, CA, USA - Plot27 | ecosystem: Environmental > Terrestrial > Soil > Grasslands | place: USA: UC McLaughlin Reserve, Lake County... | reverse complement strand
GAGCGACTCGGGGTCGGGGAGAACCTCGTGCGGCTCTCGGTCGGTATCGAGCACGCCGAGGATGTGATCTCCGACCTCGAACAGGCCCTCGAGCGACTCTAGAGAGCGGGGCGCGTCGCGAGGTAGGTTCTCGTCGAGCAGCACGCGCATCTTGTGCCGCGTAGCGTCAGGTTTCGGTCCCTGAGGGCCGGGGATAGAAACTCCACCTCTCCCCCGCCCTGAGCCACTCGATGGAGATGCCCAGCCCGCTGTAAGTTGTGTCGCCTAGGCTCTCCAGTCGCATAGGGCGAACATCTATGAGAAGGCACCGTTTGTTCGCCCTCCGAAAGTACATCGGATCCTGGGTGCGTTTCACGACGTAGATTGTGCCTCACCCACCAATTTTCGGTAGTAGTCGGGATCAGTAGCGCCTTCACAGTTGAAGAGCAGGACGCGGCTCTCCAGGTTCGCGCGCAGCGCCCTGCGCGCCTCCTCCTGTTGCTGAGCGGCGCTTCCCCCACGCAGAAGCTCCAGCAGGCCGCCCAGGCCGGCCGCCCCAGTCTCGCCCGAGACTATGCCCGATGAGGCCATAAGTCGCACGGCCTCGCGGGCCGGCTCGTCGTCCACGGAAATGAACACGTCCGCGCCCCTCAACACGGTCGGCCAAGCGACCAGCGATGGCCGCCCGCAATTGAGGCCAGCCATGATGGAGTCGTGCGGCCCCGGCAGGGATACGATGCGCCCTTCCGCCACCGACCGCATCACACAGGCTGCGTTGGCGGGTTCTACGCCGAGCACCTTGGGGTGGCGTAGGGTACGCGGGCCGCGAAAGTGGCGGATCACGGCGGCCGCAAAGGCGCCGACGCCGATCTGCACCACGGCCAGGTCGGGCCACGCTTCTCCCCTCCTTTCGAGTTCGTCGTCGATCTCCCAGAGCATCGTCGAGTAGCCTTCGATAACCCAGGAAGGTATCCGCTCGTAGCCGGGCCAGGACATATCCGAGATCACGAGCCCGCGCTCCCCCTCCTCCGCGGCCGAGCGCTCGACAGCCTCCTCGTAGGCGCCGCCGACCACGACCACCTCGGCCCCCTCGCCGGCTATGGCTTCGCGCCTGGCGGCCGCCATGTCCTCTGGCACGAAGATCCTCGCCCCCAGCCCCAGGAGCCCGGCCACGCGCGCCAGTGCGCGGCCGTGGTTGCCGTCGGTGGCCGCCACGAGGTTGAGGGGCCGCAAAGGTTCCAAACTCTCCCTTAGTTCCTCGAGCGTCTCCCAATCTCTGACCGCACCCTCGGGCAGGCGCTCCTCCAGAGCCCTGTAGGCGGCCCAGGAAGCCCCGAGGATCTTGAAAGCGGGTAATCCCAGCCGGCTCGACTCGTCCTTCACCAGAACCTTGCCGACGCCCAGCGCCTCGGCGAGGCGGGGCGCATCTACCAGCGGTGTCTCCTCGTAGCCCGGCAGGCGTCTGTGGAACCGCAAGGGAGACCGATCAGGAACCTCCTGTCCGTCGAGAGTTTTCACAGCGTTCGCATTGACGAGAGCCGAAATGCTCATTCACCGGCCTCCTTACTGGCGGTAAGTCCTGAGGTTTGCCCAACTCGTGCAGGGCCGGGCTGAGGAACGAAAGGAATCCTACCGCCAGGTAGCAGGCGGAGATGCCCGCAAGGGTCGGACGCAGGCCGGCGATATCCAGCGCGTACCCGCACAGCACCATGCCTATCGGGACGGCAACCATGGAGAGCGGTACGCTGGCGCCGAGTACCCGGCCGAGTATCTGCTGCGGGGTGCGCTCCTGCAGGACGCTGTACGTCAGCGGGTTGGGCGGGTCGAGGGCGAAACCAGCGACGAAGAGCGCCCCCATAGTGACCCCGAGCGAGGGGGTCGCGACCAGGACCCAGAACGGTAGACCTATGAGCACGATCGCCGATAAGAGCGTCGCCCGGCGCGGGAGTAGATGGCCGAAGATCCCGTAGAACACGGTGCCCGTCAGCGCGCCGCCGCCGAACCCCCCGAGCATCACCCCGAGGTTCACCGCGCTACCGTACGTCTTATCTGCGTAGAAGGGCAAGACCACAGCGAAGAGGGGCAGAACGAGGAAGTTGGCGATGACCCCGATGCCGAACATCCACAAGACGAGCCGATCACGGCGGATGAACGTTATGCCCTCCGCGAGTTCGGCGAGGTAACGGCCGGCACGTCGGGGCTCCGCGGCTGCCCTGCCGGCCCACGGGGCGTCCGAAGGGATCAGCACAGAGACCAGGGCCGCCGAGACGACAAAGGTCGCCGCGTCTAAACAGACCGGCACGACTCCACCCTGGGCGGCGAACATCATCCACACCTGCATGGGCGTCGAGCCCGCGGAGAGGGTGCTAGTGGCCCCGGTCGAGGACGCTGCCGAAGAAATGCTGAGATGCTGACCAGCTGTAATGCTCTAATACCTGAGATTTGGGCCGCGGCTTATTGCCCACCAGGCGCCACAAAAGCAGATCGCGGCGATGAGGCAGACCATCCCCAGGGTCGGGTAGGGGTTCAGGTCCGAGACGCCGAGCGTCACGTAACGAGCCGCATCGACCGTGTAGAAGATTGGGTTGAAGAACGTCACCACCTTTAGCACGCCGGGCAACATCCCGACGGAGTAGAAGACTCCGCCGAGGAACGCGAGCGGCTGGATGATCACGCTCGTTACGAGCGAGATGTGCTCTACCCGGGTCGCAAGGGCGCCGACCATCGTGCCGAAGGAGGAGAACGTGAAGGACGCGAGAAGGCCGATGATTATGAGCATCAGCGGGTGTTTGATGTGTACGCCTACGAAAGGCGCCCCGACGACGAAGACGCCCGCTCCCATTACCAAGCCGCGTAGCATGCCGCCAAGGGAGTAGGCGAGCGTAATCTGCAAATCGCTCATCGGGCTGATGAGCACCTCGTCTATGTAGCGTTCGCGCTTGGCGTCGAACACGGACCAGGATGAGTTCATCTGCGAGTTGGTTATGAGGCTCATCAGCGCTATGCCCGGCAAGATGTAGTCGAGGTAAGGGATGCCTTCGATCTGCTTGATACGTCCACCGAGCGCGATCCCGAAGACAACCAGGTACAGTAGCGAAGTCAAGAGCTGCGGGACTATCGTCTGCATCCAGACCCGCGTAAAGCGCAGTATCTCGCGCGAGAGGAGGGTCTGGAAGGTCCTATCCGTGAAGATCATGACCTATCACCTTCATGTAGACTTCCTCGACGTTCCTGGCCTCGTAGCGCTCCTTGAGCTCTTCGCTGCTCCCCTGGGCGGCAATGTTGCCTCCGTTTATCAGGGCGATCTCATCGCACAGCGCCTCGGCCTCCTCGAGGTAATGGGTCGTCAGGAGGATCGTCATGCCTCCACGATTTAGCTCCCTGATGTATCTCCACAGCTTGTAGCGCAACTCCACGTCCACGCCCGCCGTCGGCTCGTCCAGAAATAGCACCTTCGGGTCGTGCATGAGGGCCCTGGCAAACAGCACGCGCCGCTTCAGCCCCCCTGATAGGGTGTTGGTCCTCTGTCCGCGCTTCCCCGTGAGCTCAAACCGCTCCAGCATCTCCTCGGCCCTCTCGCGGGCCTTCTTCCTGGGGACGCCGTAGTAGCCTGCGTGGAAGAGGAGCGACTCCTCGACGGTCAGGAACTTATCGAGGTTCACTTCCTGGGGGGAGACCCCGATCATGCGCCGTGCCTCCCGAAACTCCCGATAGGCATCTTTCCCGAAGACTTCGACCGAGCCCGAGTCGGGCCTTGCCAGGCTGACCACGCCGTTTATGAGCGTCGTCTTTCCCGCACCGTTGGGCCCCAACAACCCGAAGAATTTCCCGGCCTCCACCTCGAGCGAAACCCCGTCGAGGGCAAGGAACCCGTTGGAATAGGTCTTCCTGAGCTTCTCTATCTTCAGCGCCGGAACCCCGTTTACGCCAACGCTCACGACATCACCGCCCCCGCGGCCTTCTCTCCGGAGAGCACCGAACCGTTTATGGAAGAATCCTCGGTGTACTCGCCAGCGAGCACGAGTCCCGGCGTCTGGGTTCTGTTCTCCGGCAGAGCGCTGTGGACACCAGGCGGCTGGGCAAACTGTCCATAAGGGATGCGGCGGAGCGAGAGCGGTCTGAAGTCTGCATCAGGGTACCATCGGCTCAGGTCCTCGATGCCCCTGCGGTAGAGTTCCTCATCGGGCAGATCCATTCCCGTGAGCGCCACGGCGTAGAGCAGGTGGCGATCCGGTGGCGCGTACTTCTCGGAGATGTTGCTCATCTCTGCGGCGTTGTTCACGAATGCTCCATCCTCGGCGTTCAAAAGGATCTTCTTTCCACTACCAAGCCCGTCGGTCTCATAGTATATGCATACCTCGCCCACAGCCTCTTCAGGTACAGCCTCACCGGTGAGATCTCCGGCCGCCGGCGCGTCGGTCGCTACGACGACCGCATCGGCCTCGTGCTCATCTCCGGCGACACTAACACCCGCTACACGCTCCCCTTCGCGCAGGAGGTCCTCCACGGGGCTGTCAAGGTGAATCGCGCCTTCCGGCAAACGGGAGGCGAGCTGGCGCGGTATCTCACCCATCCCGAGGGCGGGGACGACGGTTCGGCCGGTGGCGAGCATCCTGAGGGTGAAGCGGAGTACGCGGGCGCTGGTACTCAACTCGCGGTTCAGCGTTATACCACCGTAGAACGGCCTGAAGAAAGAGTCTATGAACCTCTCCGAGAGTCCGGCCAACTTCAGGTACTCGAGTATCGAGGTGTCCGTCTCGCCGTCCTCGGCACCTGTACTGGTCCCCACCGCATGCGTTCTCGCCGCCAGATCTAGCGTGCGGAGCTTGTCCCCGAGGGTGGCCGCGTCGGAGAGGAGAGATGGGACGAGCGCCTTGGGGTCGCGCAAAGGGTCGGAGAGGACGCTCTCCTCCGATCCCCTGCGGACGATCGCACCAGGATCGAAATCCCTGAAGTCGAGCTCCCCGTAATCGAGGTGCCTCCCCGCGACCGGATAAGACGTAAAGTACACCTGAAAGCCCCGGTCGAGCAGGAATCCGTTCTGCTCATCGGTCCGCACCCGGCCACCAACACCGTCCGATGACTCGAAGACGGCCACCTCGGCCCCGCGTTCTCTGAGTACATTTGCGCAGGTGAGGCCGGCAATCCCGGCCCCGACGATAATCGTTTTCATACCCGCGAGAGTGTAGCGCACGAATCGGGATAAATAGTTACCTCTTTGACATCCCGCATCGGGCAGCTACGACAATGACCTTCTCTACTTGCGGACGTTCTCGAAATCCAGGCGCACTTTGTGTTCGTTGTCCAGTTTGAGCGCGGCGGTGTAGGGCTTGCCGGCCTTACTCTTGAAACCTTTCATCTGTCTGGTGCGACCCTTCGTGAGGAGCTGTTTCGCCTGGCCTTCGCTGAGGCGCTTGCCTGAGACCTGTTTCCAGATCGCGAAGTCACATCCTGTCTTCTTCCACGCAGAGCAACCGTAGGCTTTCTTCGTCTCGACGACAGGCGCCCTGCATTTAGGGCAAGCACCGAGCGACTCACGGCTGCGGGATGGGGCCGTCAGCCTCTCCCCCTCCATCCCGCGGACCTCTTCGACGAGCTTTGTGGTGAAGCCGCTTATGTCGGCAATAAAGTCGGGGCGGTGCTCCGCGCCTTTCTCCATCTTCGCGAGCCGTTCCTCCCAGCGAGCCGTGAGCTCCGGCGATGAGAGCGGGCTCTCTCCGAGGAGGCTGATGAGTGACCTTCCCTTCTCCGTGGGGATGAGAACCTTCTTCTCGCGCTCGGCGTAGCCTACTTTTATGAGCCGCTCAATGGTGGCGGCCCTGGTGGCCGGCGTGCCGAGTCCCGAGTCCTTCATCTGTTGCCTGAGTTCCTCGTCCTCGACGAGCTTGCCAGCCGTCTCCATCGCCCCGAGCAGCGCGGACTCCGAGTAGCGTGGGGGCGGCTTGGTCTCCCTCTCCTTGATGGCGACCTTCGCCACGGCCCACTCCTGCCCTACCTCGATCGGCGGCAACACGGGCGGCTCTTTCTCCTTCCTCCCTCCGACCCCGTCGGGGTAGAGCGCCCGCCACCCGGCTTCGAGCACGACACGCCCACGAGAAAGGAACGTCTCTTTTCGGACCTCGGTCACGACGGTCGTGTTCTCGAAGCGGGCCGCGGGGAAGAACACTGCCAGATAGCGCCGGGCCACCAGATCGTAGACCTTCGCCTCATCCGCAGGCAGTTCGCCAGAAGATTTCTTGTGTGTAGGGACGATGGCGTGGTGGTCGGTAACTTTCGAGTCGTCCACGATGCGCTTGCTGATCGGGAGCTTGTCTCCTCCGAGCAGCTTCTGGGCGAAAGGCGACAAGTCGGAGAGCGCTCCTGCTGCCTCGACCCGCTTTTTCAGGCCACCGACCATGTCTTTGGAGAGGTAGCGGCTGGAGGTCCGCGGGTAGGTGATGAGCTTTCTCTCCTCGTAGAGCGTCTGGGCGGCACGCAAGGTGCGCTCGGCCGTGAAGCCGTAGCGGGCGTTGGCGTTGCGCTGCAGCTCGGTCAGGTCATACAGGAGCGGCGGTTTCTCCGCTGCCGTCTTCTTCTGCGCCTTGCGAACGGTCCCCGTCCCTCCACGCACCTTCTCCGCTATCAGGTCCGCGGCCTCTCTCTCACTCAGGCGGTTCTGTTTGTTCTTGAACCACACGCCGTCATAGGTATTCTCGTCACGGGAGAAGCGGGCGTGTACGGTCCAGAACTTCTCCGGCTCGAAGTCCTGTATCTCCCTCTCCCGGTCGACCAGAAGCTTCAGGGTCGGAGTCTGGACGCGGCCCACGGAGAGTACGTTCCCACGGCCTCCGAAACGAACTGAGTAGGCACGGGTGGCGTTCATGCCGACGATCCAGTCGGCCTCGCCGCGGCTGCGGGCCGCGTCTTCGAGGGGCTTCATCGCAGCGCCGTCGCGCAAATCGTCGAAACCGTCCAGGATCGCCTCGTGCGTGAGGGAGGAGATCCAGAGCCGCAGCACAGGCTTCTTGCAGCCGGAGAGGCCGTACAGGTAGGCGAAGATGAGCTCCCCCTCCCTGCCAGCGTCGCAGGCGTTCACGACCTCCGTCACGGAAGGGTCTCTCATCAAACCCTTCACGACGTTGAACTGCTCCCTGGTCTTGTGGTTCACCCTGACCTTGAAGCGCTCGGGTAGGATCGGCAGTCTCTCCAGACGCCACTTCTTATACTCCTCGCCGTAAGCGTCGGGCGGCGCCAGCTCCGCCAGGTGCCCGAGCGCCCAGGTCACGGTCCAGCCATCGCCGGACAGGGCGCCTCTCTCCCTTCGATGGCTCCCCATTGCGCTCGCTATGTCGCGGCCGACAGACGGCTTTTCGGCGACGATGAGCCTCATGGAGGGAGTATACGCACAGAAGGGGTGATGGCTAGATGAGATTAGAGGCGCCGGACTCCCCGCGGACCTCGACGGACAGGCTTACCAACACGCCCAGCCTCTGAAGGGGAGTCCGGGGGGCGAAGATGCGATGGGAAAAAGTAGGGAAAGGAGGAATCGCCCGCGCCCGGACCCCGTAATGGTCGACCACCGGCAGCGGTTACACGATGTTCGGTATTTTGTCCACCGCCCACAGTCCACGTGCCCGAGATTGTATACACCGTGTGTGAAATCAAGATGAACCGGAGATGAAATTTCTTTCATCTTGAAGTTTTCTGGTAGACAGACCCTAGGGGTTCGGCATAGAGATGAAACGGTAACCGGCGCCGCGGACGGTTTGGATCAGGGATGGTCCGTCCGGAGGATCGACCTTATTGCGGAGGTGGCGCACGTAGACGTCGACGACGTTGGAGGCTGGCTCGAAGTCGTAGTTCCAGATGGCGGAGAGGATCTGCTGCCTGGAGAGGACCTGGCCGCTATGGCGCATAAAGTACTCGAGAAGGGCGAACTCCCTGCTCGAGAGCTCTATCTTCTCGTCTTCGCGCCAGGCGTGGCGCGAGAGGAGGTCTATTGTGAGGCCATCGGTCTCTAGCTGGGCCGACTCGGCCTGGCCCGAGCGGCGGGTGAGCGCGCGCACGCGCGCCAGCAGCTCCTCGAACACGAAAGGTTTGGTCAGGTAGTCGTCGGCCCCCGCGTCGAGCGCGCCCACCTTGTTGCGCGTATCGTCGCGCGCCGTGAGGATCAGGACCGGAAGGTCGGGGCGCCGGAGACGGATGCGCCTGAGCACCTCGCGGCCATCCAGGCGGGGCAGCGAGATGTCGAGGAGGACAAGGTCTACCGGCTCGTCCATTGCCAGCCGCGTGCCCACCTCACCGTCGTACGCGCAGACGACCCTGTGGCCGTGGGCGTTCAGACCCCGCTTCAAGAAGCGTGCGATCGCGGCCTCGTCCTCGACGATCAGGATCAGCATCTTTCGCCCTTTCTTTCCCGATCGCAAGTATAATCCACCTAGATACGAGCGAGTCAAGTATCTTTCGGAGGACCATACCGTGAAGCTTCCCATCATGCTCCGCCGGTCGGGCCGGATCGTCGCAGGTGGTGTGCTGGCCGGCTTGGCGTTCTGGGGACTCGAGGTACTACGCACCGGCAGGTCGAAAAGCCTGGGCCCGACGCGCAGGGACGAGCAGTTCCGCCAGCTGGCTGAGAAGGCCAACGACCTCATCTGCCTGCACGAGGCAGACGGACGTTACCTCTACATCAGCCCTTCGTGCCAGCGTCTGCTCGGCTACGAGCCGGAGGAGCTGCTGGGCACCGACCCCTACGATCTCTTTCACCCCGAAGACCTGGAGCGCATCCGCTCCGATGCCCACGAGAAGGCGCTCGGAGGTCAGGGAGCCGTCTCGGTAACCTACCGTATCCGCAAAGCATCCGGAGAGTACACCTGGTTCGAGACCCTCACGGAACCGATACTCGACGACCGAGGTGAAGTAGTCCGCCTCCAGACGGCCTCGCGCGACGTCAGCGAGCGCAAGCGCGCCGAGGAGGCGCTCGCCGAGGCCGCCCGCGCCAGGGCCGAGTTCCTCGCCGAAGTCTCCCACGAGCTCAGGACCCCCCTGACCGTGATCCGGGGCAACGCCGAGGTCGGGCTAGAGCTCCTCGACCGCGACTGCGAGCACGAGGACGTCCTCCGCGAGATAGTCAGGGAGTCCTCCACGATGTCCCGTATGGTCGAGGACCTGCTCTTCCTGGCCCGTTCGGAGTCGGCCGCCCCACCTTTCCGCATGGAGCCCGTGGAGACGCAAGTCCTGCTGGCAGGCCTCGAGCGTGGGGCGGGTGCGCTGGCCGCAGAACATGACGCGACCCTATCAACCGCGTTCGAAGGGAACGGCCTCGTCAGGGTGGATCCCGTACGGGTAGAACAGGCAATCCTGGCCCTCGTGGACAACGCGGTGAAATACGGACCTGAGGGTCAGCGCGTGACCCTCAGGTCCGTCTCCTCCGACGGGGAGCTGCGAGTAGACGTCGAGGACCAGGGTCCAGGCATACCGGAAACAGAACTCCCACACGTCTTCGACCGTTTCTACCGGTTGGCCGGCGCCGAAGAGCCGGGCAGCGGCCTCGGCCTCTCCATAGCGCAGACCATAGCCGAAGCCCACGGCGGACGCATCGAGGCCAAAAGCCATCCAGGTGAGGGAACGAGAATGTCTTTTGTCCTCCCCTTGTTGAAGGAAGAGAGCGGGGTACGCCAAAGCACTTCAGCAGGTCAGTAAGCAAAAAGCTGAAATGCTGACTAGCTGAAGTGCTGACTAGCCTGAAAGGAGAGCTTCAGGCAGTACTGCCTGAAGCTCTCCTTTCAGATTTCGTGCAGTTCGCCTGAGAGCATTTTGGCGTCGCTTGGGCGGGGGTCTTTGTCGTGCTCGGCGGTTATGCCTACTTTGGGGTAGGAACCGGCGAAGTTCGGGGCGTTCAATCTTACGTCGACCCGGCCGCTCTGTCCGACCGTGAAGCTGCCTGCGCTGACTCGGTCATGGCCCTCGACCAGCCAGAGCTCGTAGTACTGTTCGCTCTTGCATGGTGGCAGACCCCACGCTTCGAGGCGCATCTCCATGTTCTCTCCGGTGCCCTGGATGCTAACCTCGCCACCGGCGTCGGGGGCGCGGTCGGTGGGGTTGAGACTCGCCGAGGCCAGGGCCTTGCCCTCGAAGAGAGCGGGGGTGAGGAGTACTCCGAGCACCGCGAGCAAGCTGAGGATCGCGGCGGCCGGGGGCGCCCAGGCCGGGATCCGTCGACGGGATTGCCGACGCGGTAGACCGGCCACGACCCGGCCCTCGAGGTCATCCGGCGGAGTCTCGGTGTTGTATGCGAGGGCAGCGAGGTGTTCGTGGGCTAGCCGGAGTTCTCGCGCCTCCTCCCTGCAACTCGCGCATCGTTCCAGGTGATCCTCGACCTCCCGCTCCTCGTGCGGTTCGAGGGTGCCCATCACGTAAGGGCCGAGGAGATTCCTCAATTCGGGGTGCTCACTCATCGGCGGACCACCGATCCTCCTCGAAGCTCATGGTCTCGCGTAGGGCCCGCAGCGCCGCCGTAGTGCGGCTCTTGACCGTACCCAGGGGTGTGGCGGTACGGTCGGAGATCTCACGCTGCGAGAGGCCGTGGAAGTACGCGAGGACGAGTACCTCCCTGTGGACAGAGGAGAGCCGCGAGAGCGCGGCGGCCACGTCGAAGTTTCTCGAGAGCTCGCCGGAGGGGTCCACCTCCCCTGGCTCGACTAGCGGCTCGCCGTCGACGGTCCTCACGCGTGCTTTGCGGCGACGGATCAGGTCCGTCGCCCGGTTGCGGGTTATGCGGTACAGCCACGTGGCGAAGCCACCCCGCGCGGGGTCGAAGCCCGCCGCGTTCTTCCACACCGAGGTGAAGACGTCCTGCACCAGCTCCTCGGCCGTTCCCCTGTCCCTCAGGTAACGCATCCCCGTCCCGTAGACCAGCCCCGCGTAGCGGTCGTAGAGCCCGGCGAGGGCGCGCTCGTCCCCGGATGCCACCCTCTGCACCAGAGCCTCGTCTTCTACACGGTCCATCCAGAGCCTTCCCAAACCGCCGGCGGAAACGGTCCCTCCGGCCCTATGACCCACGGACCAGATGATATCCTGCCCGCGCCCATTGTCCGGCGCAAGACACACGGCACTCCCCGATACTAACCCTTTCATACAGAGATTTATACGACCGGCCGGGCCTATCGGATTATCTCGTTTTCCCTCCACAGCCGGGATTACGGTTAAAATAGGACTGGTTACGAGAAGGAAGGTATGGCCCCGATGGCATCAGACACGACCGGGACCAAGCTCCGTGGGGTCGCCAGGCGACCTGCGCGCGGGTCGCTCAAGAACTTTCTCAACGATCTGAGGGATCTTCTGCGCTACGACACTCTGAAGGCGACCGTACAGGAGTTTATGCGCGACGATGCCCTCGGTCTCGCCGCGCAGCTTGCCTTCTACTTGATCCTTGCGATCTTCCCTTTCATCCTGTTCTGCGTCGCGATCCTAGACGCCTTCTCGAGCTCGAGCCCGCAGTTCGTCACGGAGCTCTTCGACTACCTCAGGCGTCTATTGCCGGCGCAGGTGTTCGGCCTGATCCAGACCTACACCGAGAACACCCTACGCAACGGGGACACGGCGCCAGGCCTCCTATCCATCGGCATCCTCGGTACGATCTGGGCCGCCTCGGGGGCCTTTGCGGCCCTCATAAGCGCCCTCAACCGCGCCTACGATGTGCAGGAGACGCGGCCATTCTGGAAGGTCAGGGGTATGGCCATCCTGATGACCTTCGGTCTCTCGGCGTTACTTTTGATAGGGGTGCTGCTCCTGGTCGCGGGACCCTCCATAGGGCGGACGATCGCTGAGATCTTCACCCTGGGCGACGAGTTCATGATCGCCTGGAACATAATTCGCTGGCCCGCGGCGCTCTTGTTCATGCTCGTGACGGTTGCGCTCCTGTTCTACTTCGCCCCAGACGCCAACCAGCCGTTCCGCTGGATCACACCCGGCGGGTTCGTCGGCATCCTGCTCTGGGTGCTCGCAAGCGTCATCTTCAACCTTTACCTCAGCAGCGATTTCAACACCTACAACAAGACCTACGGCTCCATAGGAACCGTCATCATCCTGCTCCTCTACCTCTACATCTCCTCCCTGACTATCCTCTTCGGCGCCACCCTCAACGCCACGCTCGTCAAGATAAAAGAAGAAGTCTCTGGCGAGCAGATCCTCGACGCCGAACCGGCCAACGGCAAACCTGACATTACCGACGAGGAGACTAAAGACGAAGAAGGATAGGAGAAGACCAGGAGGAGAACTCGCGAAGACAAGAGACGTCTTTGATATACTCCCGTGACCCGGAGGAGTGGCCGAGTGGTTGAAGGCGGCACCCTGCTAAGGTGTTATACCTCTCAACGGGGTATCGAGGGTTCGAATCCCTCCTCCTCCGCTCCGGAAATCTCTTATCTGCAGGAGAAACACGGGGGCGGCGAAGTGGATCGGAGCTTCGCCCGGCCCAATCTACACCATTTGGTACACCGACGTGGTTCAAGTAAGGGTTCTCGGGACCTCTGTTGCCAACAGACATATCTGTAAGAGGCTCCGTCAATAGGCTGGTAACTTTTTGTACTTGGCGGCTCTCAAAGTGATGCGACAGCCTCTTTGTCGTTGCTTGACATATACGCTACTCTCCTATTGATGGAAGCTCTAAGTTCTAACCGGTTATCGAGCTCCCCTGACTTGAATCAGAATCGGGAATCTTATGTATCGAAGGCCAATTGAGGGGTGTGACGCATCCGTTCTCGTCTCAAGATGTTGTGTGTAGGCAACGTGGAGAAGGCGTCCTGTGTTGGGAAAGCAAGGACAATGCGGCGGTCGCGACTCGTACTGATCGTGCTATGGGCAATAGCGGTTTCGCTAACCGCAGGGGTTGTAGCGATTCATGCAACGTCGGGGGTACGGCGTTCTGAGAAGTTCCCTACGCCCTGTCCTCACGAAAGAGCGACGAGCTGACTTGACGTGTATGAGACAATCGCCATTTTTACGACCAACGATGGGGTAAGAGGTGTGCTTGCATCCTCAATAGGAGCGGACGAACGATGAGAAGGCTTTACAAGTATCTCCTCTTGTTGGTGCTGCTTAACCTGATATTAGGCTTGGGCATAACCGGCACTCAGGCGGACAGTAGTCTCGCCCAGACAGCAAGCCGCCCGAACATTATATTCTTGTTTACGGACGATCAGGACTCCCGGTCACTTGCGCTGGGCGTCATGCCGAACGTACAAAACCTTCTCGTGAGTAAAGGGAAGACCTTCCCTAACGCGACTTTCACCCAACCCCTGTGTTGCCCTTCCAGGGCGAGTATGCTGAGGGGACAATACCCTCACAGCACTGGCATCCTCTACAACGAGGGCGACGAAGGGGGTGAGGCAACGTTCAGGCGTCTTGGTCGCGACCAAAGCACCTACGCCACCTGGTTGCTGGCGGCAGGGTACAAGACCGGCTACTTCGGCAAGTACATGAACGGTTACGAAGATGAGACCTACGTCCCGCCGGGGTGGGCACGTTGGGTGGCAGCCGATCACGCGCCGGCTACCATGCGCACCAGCGACAACGGCAAGCTAGTGCAGCTCGGGGACCGCTACGAGACCTTCGACCTCGCCATGAAGGACTACTCACTCAGTTTTCTCAAGAACAACGTAGGGAGCCGGCGGCCGTTTTTCATGGCGATCTCGTTCTCCTCCCCGCACACCGAGTTCGAGACGGCCAAGTACGAGCAGAGGTACGCAGATCGGTTCTCCGGATCAAGGTGGCCGAGGACGCCGAACTTCAACGAGCAGAACCGCTCCGACAAACCCCTGTGGGTGCGAAATCTCCCTGAGGTCACCGTGGATATGGCTGATGAGATAGACCAGAAGTACAGGGCGCGGCTGCGAAGTCTGCTTACGGTGGACGAGGCGGTAGGTGAGTACGTCAGCGCCCTCAAGGAAGCGAACGAGCTCTCAAACACCTATGTCTTCTACTTCACCGACAACAGCTGGCACATGGGCAACCATACCCTCCCGATGGGCAAGAACACGCCGTACACCGAGGACGTGGAGTTTCCCTTGATAGTCCGGGGGCCGCACATAGCGCCGAATACGAGAGACGGCAGGCTAGTCTCCAACACCGACCTCGCCCCCACCTTCGCCGATATCGCCAACGCCTCTCCAACATCCTCGGTCGACGGGAGATCCATGTTACCGCTCATGCAGGGTCAGAATGTGCCTTGGAGGGACGCGCTGCTAATCGAAGGCAAGAACCCTTACCCGTGGCCCGAGAATTTTCCGGCCTACAAAGCGGTGAGAACCCGTAGCTTCGCGTACCACTTCTACCCCAAGACGGGGGAGGAAGAACTCTACGATCTCAAGGCGGACCCCTACCAGTTGAAGAGTGTCCACGACGATCCAGCATACACCGAGGTGAAGGCCACTTTGCAGTCGAGGCTGTATGAACTTCGGACATGCTCAGGAGATAGCTGTCGCGTTGCGGAAGACGGTCCATAGCGGAGAGGGGAGGATCACCAGATCTGGTAGAAAGCATACGAGCCGCGCCACAGGACGAATAAGAAGCTAACAGCCTGAAGTGCTCAAACGCAAAGAGGGCCGGATCTCTCCGGCCCTCAACCAGCCTCATGAAGGGGGATGGACAGCCCTCGAATGTCTACATAGGAGACTCAGGGGTTTTTACTGTGCATCCCCCTTCATGGGCCCTCATGGTCGCGCGACCCTACATCATGCCGCGCAACTCGGCGACCATATCCAGGCCCTGCTGCTTGCAAAGGTCCTTGGGGCGCATGATCGCCTGCTCGTCCAGCAAATTGCGGGTCCTGGCCTCCTTCTCGAGATGACGCTCGATGACGTCTATGGCCCGGTCCACGTCCTCGCGGGTAACCTCACGGGTCTTCTCGTGGGTGATCGTCAGAGTCACTTCTGCTCACCTCCTTCCCGTCGCGGATTCGACGGAGCTTGTAACATTTGATCCGCCTTCGCTGACTCCAGGGTAATGGCGCGCCATCCCCTTGTCAAGATAAATTTCGGCTTTTCGCGTTGGCCCTATGGCCGAAGATCGACGGGGCCACCCGGAGGACGCAGCGCGCCCGACGAAGGCATCGCCGACGAGGCGCGGCACGACGGGCACCGTGTCCTCGGCGAGGCAATACTCCAGGTCCGCCCCGTACCCGAGACGTTTCAACCTCCGTGCCGCACTGTTGTTCCGCAGCGTCCTCGCAGGGCGAGTCAGGTAACCCTCGACGACGCGCCTGGCCCGCCCGTCCAGTTGCGCACCCCTAGACCGCAGCCGATGGAGGATGGCTCCGGCCGCATCCTCGTCCTCTGAGGCACGGCGACCCTCCCAGCCGCACCCGACCACCATCACCTCAGCACCGTCGTGGCTCCCGCCGGCCAGATACTCGGCAAGGATGCCGGCGTTGACGAAGGCGCCGGTCAGGATGTTCCTCACGCCACGGGCGGCCTCCACGACTCGGGTCCCGTTCGTGGTCGAGAGGGCGACCGTGGAGCCGGCCGGTATCTCGGAACCCAGGATCTCCGTCGGCGAGTTGCCGAAGTCGAAACCAGCCACCTTCGCGCTACCCCGCTCCCCGACGCGAAAGTCTACTTCAGCTGACGCAGCCTCTTCGACGGACGCGACCGGCACGACCCTCGCGCCCTTCGAGACGAGGACCGAGATCGTCGTGCTCGCCCTGAAGGCGTCGACCACGACCACGATAGAATCGGAGCGAGCCGCCGCCCGCGCCCCGCTCTCCCCGCCCACATAGCGCGCGATCACAACGCGAGATCCAGAGTACTTGCAGGCATCGCGCGATTATACAGCGATCAGCAAAAACGAAGCTGATCGCTAGCGGCTTGGATTGAGAGAAAGTCGACAGCGTCAGACGATAGAATGTAGTAAGTCTTTGAAAGCTGATCCAAGGTCCGAACAAGAACAGGGAGCGGAACATGAAATATCGCACGCTGGGTGACACCGATATAGCGGTCTCCGAGGTCGGCTTCGGGGTTTGGACGGTCTCGACGGGCTGGTGGGGAGAGGTGGACGACAAGAGGTCGGTAAGGCTCCTCAGAGTGGCTAAAGAGAGGGGCATCAACTACTTCGACACGGCGGACACCTACGGGTCGGGAAAAGGTGAGACGCTCCTCGCTGACGCCTTCTGGCACATGCGTGATGAGGTCGTGATCTCGACGAAGATCGGCTACGACTTCTACAATCATACGGCCAGGCGGGGCCAGCAGGAGCGCCCGCAGGACTGGTCGGAAGAGTTCATCCGCTTCGCCCTCGAGCAGAGCCTCGAGAGGCTGGGCACGGACTACATAGACTTCCTGCAACTACACAACACCAAGATGGACGCCATCGAGGACGACGAGCTCTTCGCCCTAATGGAAGCGTTCCAGAAAGAAGGCAAGATCAGGGCCTACGGCATCGCCCTGGGTCCCAAGATCGGCTGGCTCGAGGAAGGCGTAAGGGCCATGCGCGAACGCAGAGTAGAAGTCGTGCAGATGATCTACAACCTCCTCGAACAGGACCCCGGTCGGGACCTTATCGAGGCGGCCAGAGAGACGGAAACGTCCCTGATCGTACGCGTCCCCCACTCCTCGGGGATGCTCGAAGGCCACTACGACGAGAACACGACCTTCGCCAAGAACGACCATCGCCGCCACCGCCCGAAAGAGTGGCTAACGACGGGCCTCAAGAAGGTCGAGCAACTCTCCTTCCTCACCGAGTCCGGCGAGCGTACCCTCGGCCAGGCCGCCCTCAAGTTCGTCCTCGCCTCCACCGAAATAGTCTCCACCCTCCCCAACATCTACGGCATGGAACAGATAGAAGAATTCGTCTCCGCCCCAGAGACCCCGGACCTAACCCCCGACGAACTCTCCCGTATCGCGGACCTGTACGAGGACAACTTCGGGTTAGAAGAGCCGTCAGCCATCAGCAAGCAGCCAGAAGCCAAAAGAGCTGAAAGCTGACAGCCGTTACGACCGAAGGGAGTAACAAATGACCGAGACGAGGCCACGCCGGCAACAGACCGGCGAAGAGAAACTCCCGGCCCAGTACATAAACTACGTGTTCTTCGAGTTGGATCCTGTCTGGCGCCGCCTCCCTGACGAGGAACGCGAGCGGGGAAAGCAAGAATTCCTGGAGGCCACAGAGGCACACTCCGGCGAGATGCTCTTGCGCACTTTCTCGCTCATGGGTCTGCGCGCGGACGCTGACTTCATGCTGTGGAGGATCGGCTACGACCTCGAGGCCTTCGAGAGCATGACAGGCGCCCTCTTGAAGACAGGCCTCGGAAAGTATCTGCGCGTCTCCTACTCGTACTTCGCCCTCAGCAGACGCTCCATCTACGTCGGCGAGCATACGCCGGGCTTCGAGAACCGCACGTACATCGTCCCCGGAGAGGGTGAGTATCTCTTCGTCTACCCGTTCGTCAAGACACGGGAGTGGTACGGGTTGCCTATTGAAGAGCGCCAGCGCATGATGAACGAGCACATGCAGATCGGACGCAAGCACTACCCCGTGAAGAACAACACAGGCTACTGCTTCGGGATAGACGACTACGAGTTCATCCTCTCCTTCGAGGCCGAATCCCCCGAGAAGTTCCAGGACCTGATGATGGAGCTAAGAGAGAGCGAAGCAAGCTCCTATACCGAGCTGGATACCCCGATCTTCACCTGCCGCCGCCGTAGCCTGCCAGAGATTTTGGAGACTCTGGGATAATTAGCGCCCCTGGCTATAGAACCACAACGCGAGATTCAGGTATAATCCCCGGCAACGCACCAACCATAGTCGGGAGGCTCTTATTCTCGCCTCTCGGCTATTACGTTGACCAGGTATCCTATCTCGCTTCTCTGGACGCTGAACCTCCACACTGTATAATCAATCCCGACATGATTACTCGGATTAATTATCGGGCGGGGACCAGCGTGACGGAGCTTGTCGGCGGCACGCCGCTTCTGGAGTTGCCTAGCATCTCGTCCGAGGTCCCTGGCGTCGACATCCTTGGCAAGGCGGAGTGGTGCAACCCCGGCGGATCGGTGAAGGACAGGCCCGCGCTGTGGATGATCCGGGACGGCGAGAAGACGGGCTCTCTGACGCCCGAGAAGACCATACTCGATGCGACGAGCGGGAACACGGGGATAGCGTATGCTTGGATCGGGTCCGCGCTCGGCTACAGGGTAAGACTCTGTATGCCGAGGAACGCCAGTGAGGAGCGCAAGAAGATCCTGGGCGCCTACGGAGTGGACTTCGTCCTGACCGACCCTGGTGACGGCTCGGACGGGGCCATCCGTGAGGCGCGGAGGCTCTACGCCGAGGCCCCCGAGCGCTACTTCTATCCCGACCAGTACTCCAACCCGGCCAACCCCCACTCGCACTACGAGTCGACGGCGCCCGAGATCTGGGAGCAGACCAACGGCGAGATCACGCACTTCGTCGCCGGGCTCGGCACTAGCGGCACCTTCGTCGGCACGGCGAAGCGTCTCAAGGAGTACAACCCGGGGATAGAGGCCATCTCTTTCGAACCCGATTCGGCCTTCCACGGTCTCGAGGGCATGAAGCACATGGAGAGCGCCATCGTGCCCTCTATTTACGACCCGACGATAGCCGACCGAAACCTGGCGGTGAGGACCGAGGACGCCTACGAGATGGTCAAGCGGGTGGCGCGAGAGGATGGGATCCTCATCGGCATCTCGGCCGGCGCTGCGGTCGCAAAGGCGCTCGAGGTCGCGAGGGAAATAGAGTCGGGGACTATCGTCACAATCCTGTGCGACGGGGCCGACAAGTACCTCTCCGAGAACTTCTGGGAGGAGTAGGTTGCCGCTCAAGATAGGCGCCGGGGACTTGGACCGCATTTACGACCACGCCAGAGAAACGTACCCCGAGGAGTGTGCCGGCGCCCTGATCGGTATAGACAACGGCGGCATCAGGGTCGTTGTCGACGTGTGGCGGGCCGAGAACACACACGAGGAGGAGCGCAGCCGCCGCTTTCTCATAGAGCCGCTCCAGGTAATGAAGTTCGAGGAGCAGGCCGAAGAGAAGGACATGGGGCTGCTTGGCTTCTACCACTCGCATCCTGACCATCCGGCCGAACCCTCCGAGTACGATCGCGAGCACGCCTGGCCTGGCTACTCCTACGTTATAGCCTCGCTGGGCGCCGAGAACGTGGAAGACATGCGCTCGTGGACCCTCAGAGACGACCGTTCCGGTTACGACGAAGAGCCAATCGTAGGATAAGGAGACTTGAGATATGCCAAAGGTCAAGATACCAACACCTCTCAGGCAGTACACCGGTGGCAACACCGAGGTCGAGGTCGGCGGCGCCACGGCGGGCGAGGCGTTGGGGAACCTCGCCTTAGAGCACCCCGACCTCAGGCAGCACCTGTATACGGGCGACGGCAAACTGCGCTCGTTCGTCAACGTCTACAAGGGCGACGAGGACATCCGCTACCTCGAAGGCCATGACACCGAGGTAGCGGATGGCGATGAGATCTCCATAATCCCCTCCATCGCCGGAGGACGATGTAGGTAGTTTTTCAGAAGGTCGATTTTTCCATTTTTCAAACGAGAGGTTTATCTTCAGATGCAGACAAGACAGCCATTGGTAGAGTCGCCCAACGGGGCGATGGAACTGAGCAATGAGGAGATAGCGCGCTACAGCAGGCACCTGATCATGCCCGAGGTCGCCCTCGAAGGGCAGAAACAGCTCAAGGCCGCGAAGGTACTCACGGTAGGCACGGGCGGGCTCGGGAGCCCGCTCGCCCTCTACCTGGCCGCGGCCGGGATTGGGACCATCGGGATCGTTGATTTCGACGTTGTCGACGAATCGAATCTGCAGCGCCAGATCATCCACGGCACATCAGATGTGGGGCGTCCTAAAGTAGTGAGCGCCTATGAGAAGATCAAAGACATCAATCCCAACGTCGAGGTCAGGGTCCACGAAGAGGCGCTCACCAGCGAGAACGCTTTAGAGATCTTCGAGGACTACGACGTTATCGTCGACGGCACGGACAACTTCCCGACCCGCTACCTGGTTAACGACGCGTGCGTCCTCTCGAACAAGCCAAACGTGTACGGTTCGATCTTCCGTTTCGAGGGCCAGGCGAGCGTCTTCCACGCCGAGGAAGGCCCGTGCTACCGATGCCTCTACCCCGAGCCACCACCTCCCGACCTGGTCCCGAGCTGCGCCGAGGGCGGGGTGCTCGGTATCCTGCCCGGCGCCATCGGGACCATCCAGGCCACAGAGACGGTCAAGCTCATACTTGGGATCGGCGAGCCCCTCGTCGGACGGCTCCTCCTCTACGACGCTTTAGGTATGCGCTTTCGGGAGATGAAGCTCCGCAAGGACCCGAACTGCCCCGTCTGCGGCGAGAACCCGACCGTCACCGAG
>Ga0126306_10000349_pt1 | contig 20375 bp, 23 predicted proteins | sample Plot27_FD_92592 | JGI IMG/M metagenome (GOLD analysis project Ga0126306, IMG submission 92592) | Serpentine soil microbial communities from UC McLaughlin Reserve, CA, USA - Plot27 | ecosystem: Environmental > Terrestrial > Soil > Grasslands | place: USA: UC McLaughlin Reserve, Lake County... | reverse complement strand
GTCGTGCACGACTGCGGCAACGTGGTGAACCCGATGATCGTCGAGGGCCAGGTGCACGGCGGCGTCGCGCAGGGCGTGGGCGGTGCGTTGTACGAGCGGATGGCCTACGACAAGGACGGGCAGCTGCAGAACGCCTCGTTCATGGACTTCCTGATGCCGTACGCCTCCGAGGTGCCCGACATCGACATCGACCACCAGCAGACGCCGTCGCCGCTGAACCCGCTCGGGATCAAGGGCGCCGGCGAGGCCGGTGTCATCCCGGGGACGGCGGCGATCGCGTCGGCGATCGAGGACGCGGTGGGACGGCGGATCGCGGCGATGCCGATCTCCCCCACCGAGCTGTACGACCTGATGCGAGACGACTCTTCGGAACGGACCGCGACCGCTCAGCGTCGCGAGGCAGGAGCGATGGCGTGAACCTCGACGGCTCTGCGGTGCTGCATGCCGACCCGGACCGCGTGTGGTCGGTGATCACCGACCCGGCGGTGCTGGCGCGGACCATCCCGGGCTGCGAGTCGCTCGAGCAGGTCGGGGACGACGAGTACAAGATGAACGTCTCGGTCGGGGTGGGCGCGATCCGCGGGACGTACGCGGGCGAGGTCAAGCTCTCCGACCAGGAGCGGCCCAAGTCCTACGTCATGCACGCCTCGGGCGCCGGTGCGCCGGGCAACGCGCGGGCCAAGGTGACGATCAACCTGGAGCCGTCCGACGAGGGGACGACGCTGACCTACTCGGCGGACGCCGTGGTCGGTGGCCCGGTGGCCGGGGTCGGTCAGCGGATGATGACCGGCGTCGCCAAGCGGATGGCCGGCCAGTTCTTCAAGGCGATCGACGACGAGCTGACCGGCGCGGCGGTGCCGATCGCTGCCGCACCCTCGACGGTCGCGGCCGGAGAGGCGGCCCAGGCGGCGCCCGCTGCTGCCGCACCCCGGGTGTTCGCCGGCAAGGCGGCGTCGGCCGGCCCCGTCGGCGGCGACGTCCAGTCGCTGCTTCTCGGGGCCGTCGGGGGCGCGGTTCTCACCCTGATCGGAGTCGCCGTCGGCTACGTCTTGGGACGCAGGTCCCTTTCCTGGCGCTGATTCGTCGGGCCAGGCCCGCTGGCCGGACACCGCCTGCGGCTGTCGATCACCGGGCACCAATTGTCGCGGTGATTACGTTGTAAGTGCGTCGGTCAGCGACGCGCCAGCGAGCCGACACCATCGAGTGCGCCAGGCGCATCATGGGGTGACGGGACCTCGAGGAGGCAGGGCCATGGGCGAACTCCAGCCGCGAATGCGAGCGGGCGACAAGGACCGTCAGCGGGTCGTCGAGCAGCTCGGCAAGCACTTCGGCGAGGGCCGGCTGACCGTCGAGGAGTTCGACGAGCGGGTCGTGCAGGCACACGCGTCCAGATACCTGGACGAGCTCCCGGCGCTGACGGCCGACCTGCCCCGCGAGCCGGAGCCGATCCGCCGTCCGACACGGCCGGGGATGCGAGTGCCGGCGGTCCTCGTCGTTCTCCTGGTGATGCTGCTCGCGTGGTCGCTGGTGACCGCCGTGGTCTACGGCGCCCCGCCGCTCTTCGCCCTCCTGCTCCTGTTCCTGTTCCTCCGGCAAAGGCGGTGGAGCCGGCGCTGGTGAGCACGCCGTGGCGGTGAGGCCGGCGCTGCCCCGCCGCGCCGGCAGGCGCACCAACCTTGCCCTTCTCGGCCTGCTCCTGCTGGCGTTCGTCACCGGCGTCCTTGCGTACGGCGTCGGGACGCCGACCGCCGCGACCGTCGTCGTCGCGATCCATGGCGCGGCCGGCCTCGGGCTGTTGCTCCTGGTCCCGTGGAAAGCCGTGATCGTCCGCCGTTCGTGGGCTTCCGCCGCGCGCACCCGCACGCTGGCGACCGGTCTCGGTGTCGGCGTCGCGATCACCGTGCTGACCGGCGTCCTGCACGCCATCGGCGTCGCCCCGCTCTGGATGCTGCTGCTCCACGTCGCCATCGCCGTCTGCGTGGTTCCGCTCCTCCTCGTCCACGCCTGGGGACGCGGCCAGCGCCCTCGCCGCACCGACCTCTCCCGCCGGACCCTGCTCAAGGCCGGCGTCCTTGCAGCGGGCGCCGCCTCGCTGTGGGCGACGACGGAGGGCGCCCTGCGGCTCACCGGCGCCCCGGGCGCCGACCGCCGGGGCACCGGCTCCCTGGAGCACGGCACCGACGATCCGACCGCCATGCCCATCACCCAGTGGTTCACCGACACCGTGCCCGAGCGAATCGGCGACGCGATCACCGTCGTGCGGGGCGATCGGCAGGCCCGGGTCCCGATCCGCGAGCTCGACCGCGGCGACCGTGTCCGCGCCGTCCTCGACTGCACCGGCGGCTGGTACGCGGCGCAGGACTGGGCCGGCGTCCGGCTCGACCGGCTGCTGGACGAGATCGGCGTCGACCTCCCGGGCGGCGGCAGCGTCGACGTCATCTCCCGCACCGGGTACCGCCGCCGCCTCCCGCTCCACGACGCCTCGTCCCTCCTGCTGGCGACGTCGGCTGCCGGGCGGGCGCTCTCCGACGGGCACGGCGCGCCGGTGCGGCTCATCGCGCCGGGACGACGCGGCTTCTGGTGGGTCAAGTGGGTGGAGCGGATCGAGGTCGTCGACGCCCCGTGGTGGCGGCAGCCGCCGTTCCCGCTGCAGTGACGTGACGAACACACGCTGAACGCCCTCTCGATCGCATCGAGAGGGCGTTCAGCGTGTTGTCGGGTGCAGGGCCGGGGATCAGGCCACCGACCGGCGGCGGGTGATCACCATCCCGGCGACCGTCGAGACGATCACCCAACTGGTGATCACGGCGATCGGCGTGACCGACGGTCCGTGCTGCGCCAGCTCCTGGATCGAAGCGGCCGGGTCCACCTTCGCCGCGAACCCCGGCTTCACCGTGCTGATGATCGGCAGGATGCCGAGGAACGTCAGGTAGGTCCCGGTCATCGCCGCGGCCGAGTTGCCGATCGCCGCGCCGATGCCGGCGCCGATCACCGCGAAGGCGGCCCCGGCGGCGATCACCGCGATCACGGCCTGCGTCGCCGCGAACCAGACGACCCCGGGCGTCACCAGGGCCAGTGTGCCCACCGCCAGACCGACCCCCAGAGCCGCGAGCACCAGCCCGAGCAGCCCCATGGCCGTGGCCTTGGCGGCCAGCACCCGGTTGCGTTGCGGCACGAGCAGGTACGTCGTCTGCACGCTCTTGTGCGTCCACTCCCCCGCGGTCGACAGGACGCCGAGCGCGAGCAGGACCAGGGCGATCAGCATGCCGATGATCCCGATGGCCATGGCGGCGGGGACGACCCCGCCGGCACTGCCCAGGGTCGCGATCAGGACGCCGAGCGGGCCGATCAGCACGGCCAGCGCGGCCACCGTCTTCCCGGAGCGGGTGGACAGGGACTTGCGGATCTCGAGCCCGGTCAACGCCGGGAACGAGGGGCCCGTCCGTCGTGCGATGGAGTTCGCCGGGATCACGTCCGGGGCGAAGGTGGTGCTCATGTCGACTGCCTTTCGGGGCGAAGGAGAGGTGGTCCGGGGGAGAGTGGTGGTGGTCATGACGCGTCCGTGAGCTGGAAGAAGAGGTCCTCGAGGCCGCGGTCGGCCGGGCGCAGGTCGGTCAGCACCAACCCGTTCGCGGCGGCCAGTCCGCCGATCCGCTCCGGAGCCGCCCCGTGGACGAGCACGGCGCCGTCCGGCTGCATGGTCGCGTCCAGTCCGGCGACCCGGAGCACGCCCGACAGGGCGACCGGGTCGAGCGCCCGGACGACGGTTCCGTCACCGGCCAGCAGCTCGTGGATCGGGCCGTCGGCCACGATGCGACCGGCACCGATCACCAGCAGTCGGTCGACGGTGTGCTCGACCTCGCTGAGAATGTGCGAGGACAGCAGGACCGTCCCGCCGCGGGCCGCGTGGCCGCGGAGCAGGTCGCGCATCCAACGGATGCCCTCCGGGTCCAGGCCGTTGGCCGGCTCGTCGAACATCAGCACCGGCGGATCGGCCAGCAGGGCCGCCGCGATGCCGAGCCGCTGCCGCATGCCGAGCGAGTAGCCGCCGATCCGCCGTCCGGCGGCGTCCGCGAGGCCGACCAGCTCGAGCATCTCGTCGGCGCGAGCCACCGGGACACCGAGGGCCGACGCGAGCAACCGCAGGTGCATCCGGCCGGTCCGGCCCGGGTGCACGGCACCGGCGTCGAGCAGCGTGCCCATGACCGCGCCCGGGTTGGGCAGCTCGGTGTAGGGCTTGCCGGCCACGAGAGCCTGGCCGCCGGAGTTCGGCACCAGCCCGGTGATCATCCGCATCGTGGTGGTCTTGCCGGCGCCGTTCGGGCCGAGGAAGCCGGTCACCGTGCCGGGCTCGAGCTCGAAGGACACCTGGTCGACGACCGTCCGGTCGCCGTACTTCTTGGTCAGTCCGCTGACCCTGATCATCGTGTGCTCCCTGGTTCGTTCGCTGTGGTGGTGATGCACAGAGAACTGCGTCGGGCCCCTCCCCCGCGTCGGTCGCAGGCCTCGAATGCGCTGGTCGAAAGGCGCGTGCGCGTCATCCGAAAGTTGACCCGGGCCGTCATCCCGCGGCCGACCCGGAGAAAGCGATCACGGTCCTACGCTGCTGCCCATGGGGCTCCGCGCGCGTCTGTGGCCGGGCCTCGCTACGCGCAGCATCTGGCTCGACGTGTTCATCGCCGTCCTCAGTGGGCTGAGCGTCCGGGCGGTGTCGGTGTCACCGGACCGCTTCCACGTGCCCGCCGGGGTCGTGTGGGGCGGCTCCGTGCTGCTCGCCCTCGCCGTGCTGGTGTTCCGCCGGTCCGCGCCCCTGATCCCCTTCCTCGGGGCGGCCCTGCTCGCCGTCGTCTCCCCTGGCGTCAGCGGCGCCCTGCCGATCACCGCCTACGCCGTCGGGCGCTACACCTCGCGCTGGCCGGTCCGCATCCTCGCCGCCGTCCTGGCCGTCGTCGTCATCATCCGGCCGTGGACCCTGCCCGACGTCGAGAACGTCCTCGGCGGCCTGGCGTCGACGGCGTTCGCCGTCCTGTTGCCGGGCGCGATCGGCGCCTACGTGCGCACCCGCGCCGAGCTGCTCGTCGCCTTGACCGAGCGCGCCGAGCGGGCCGAGGCCGAGCGCGAGCTCATGGCCCGCGAGGCCATCGCCACCGAGCGCGCCCGCATCGCCCGCGAGATGCACGACGCCGTCGGCCACCGGGTGAGCCTCATGGTGCTGCAGGCCGGCGCGATCGAGATGGCCGCGACCGACCGCGACCGGGTCGAGCAGCTGGCCTGCCAGGTGCAGGTCGCCGGCCGGCAGGCCCTCGACGAGCTGCGGCAGGCCGTCGGCGTGCTGCGCGACGGTGAGGACGACGGTGCGCCGCTCACCCCGCAGCCCGGTCTCGACGACATCGACCGGATGGTCAAGGAGTGCCGAGCCGCTGGGATGACCGTGGAGTACACCCGTCCGGAGGTGACGCCCCCGGTCGACCCCATCGTGTGCCGGGCGGCCTACCGGATCGTGCAGGAGGCGCTGACCAACGCCGGCAAGCACGCACCCGGAGCATCGGTGTCGGTCGTGGTGGAGCGGCCCCGGGGCCAACTGCTCGTCCGTGTGGTCAACGGCGCCCCGCACGAGGCGCCGGCCCACACCAGAGGCGGCGGCTTCGGCCTGGTCGGCCTCCAGGAGCGGGTGCGCACCCTGAACGGCACGCTGCGCACCGAGCCGCGGCTGGACGGCGGCTTCCTCGTCGAGGCGGTGCTGCCGGCGTGAGCATCAGCGTCCTGCTCGTGGACGACGAGGAGCTGGTGCGGTTCGGGCTGCGCACGGTGCTGGAGGCGTCCGGCGACTTCGAGGTCGTCGGCGAGGCGGCCAATGGGCTGGCCGGGGTGCAGGCGGCCCGCGACCTGCGGCCCGACGTCGTCCTCGTCGACATCCGCATGCCGGTGATGGACGGGCTGACCGCGACCAAGCAGCTGCTGGCGCTGCCGCATCCGCCGCAGGTCGCCGTCCTCACGACCTTCCACGTGGACGACTACGTCTACGCCGCGCTGGCCGCGGGGGCGGCCGGCTTCCTGCTCAAGGACACCCCGCCGCGGGAGATCGCCGCGGCCGTGCGGGCCGTCGCCGACGGCACCGCCACCCTCTCGCCGAAGGTGACGGCGAAGCTGATCGAGTCGTACGTGGACAAGAAGGCCGCCCCGCGCAAGGCCCAGGCGTTGCGGCAGATCCGGGAGCTGTCCGACCGCGAGCGCCAGGTGCTGCAACTGCTCGGCACCGGGGAGAGCAACGCCGACCTCGCGAAGAAGCTGTTCGTCAGCGAGGCCACGGTGAAGACCTACGTCTCGCGGCTGCTGGCCAAGCTCGACCTGGCCAACCGCACGCAGGCCGCGATCCTCGCCCACGAGGCGGGTCTGCTGGAGAACTGACGCACACTTGCGGAATGTGGACCCCCGCCGACATCCCCGACCTGACCGGCCGGACGGCGGTGGTGACCGGCGCGAACGGCGGTCTGGGCCTCGTCACCGCGCACGAGCTGGCTGCTAAGGGCGCCCACGTGGTGCTCGCCGCCCGCGACCAGGCCAAGGCCGCGGCGGCCGAGCAGCAGATCCGGACGCGGAGCCCGCAGGCGTCGACGGAGATCGTCCCGCTCGACCTCGGCTCGCTCGACTCCGTCGCGACCGCCGCCGAGGCGATCAACGGGAAGCACGACACGATCGATCTCCTCGTGAACAACGCCGGTCTCATGGCGATGCCGGAGCGGCGGACCGCCGACGGCTTCGAGATGCAGCTCGGCGTCGACCACCTCGGCCACTTCGCCCTCACCGCGCATCTGCTGCCCGCTCTGCTCCGGGCCGACCGCGCCCGGGTCGTCACCGTCACCAGCACGGCCCGCTTCATGGGCGGGGTCGTCGACCCGAAGAACCCGCACCTGGACGGGACGTACAAGCCCTGGCGGGCCTACGCGCAGGCCAAGCTGGCGAACTTCCACTTCGGGCTGGGCCTGCAGCAGCAGTTCGAGCTCGCCGGCGTCCGGGCGCAGAGTCTTCTCGCCCACCCCGGCCTGACCAACACCGACCTTCAGTCGCACGCCGTGCGCGAGGGCGGCGGCGGATGGGGCGCGGCGCTGTCCGAGGTGCTCGCGAAGCGGGGCGGCATGTCACCCGCCGAGGGCGCCCGCCCCCAGCTGCGCGCCGCCACCGACCCCAAGGCCCGCGGCGGCCAGCTGTACGCCCCGCGCTACGTGTCGAACGGCCCGGCCGTCCGCCGTCCCATCCTGCGCCGGTGGGATCTCCAGCAGCGGATCCACGAGCTGTGGCTCATGTCCGAGCGGGAGACCGGCGTCGTCCTCGACGTCCCTGCCGCCCCGCGGTGATCACTGCGCACGACGGCGCTCAGGCGTTGTGTCCCTCCGCCCGCAGCGCGACGGCGGTGAGCAGCTCCCACCGGATCGCCGAGCTACCCGGTCCGACGACGAACCAGTAGCGGTCGAAGCGCTTGCGGGCCGCCGCATCGGTGGCGGCGATGCGCGTCTCCGAACTCAGCCGGGTCCCGCCGAGGGACGGCGTCAGGCGGAACTCCATGCCCACCCGCACCCAGCCGGGCTCGGCCCACTCCCGGACGCCGTCCGCGTCCAGGTCCGGCCCCTGCGCGCCGCCGGTCATCCGCCAGGGCCGGAGCACCCCGCCGTAGACGACGGCTCGCGGCGGCTCAGAGCTCAGCACCGGGATCGGGACGACGTCGAGGAACGTGTGGTGCAGACCGCCGCGCCACCGGCCGGACAGGAGCACCGGCAGCGCACGGACGCCGCCCAGCAGCATCGTGAGCGGCAGCGACGTCAGTTTCACCGCGTGCAGCTCGTCCCACACCACCGACGGCGGGGCGTCGATCACCCGCGACTGGTGGGTGACGTGGTCGGCCTCCGGGACGACGTCGTCGAGGTCCATACCGGAACTCTGCCTCACGGAAGCGCCGTGTAGACCGCCTCGACGTAGGACTTCGCCCGATCGGAGCCGATCAACCCGGACGCCATCCGGTTCATCATGTAGCTGATCGTCAGCCGGCGGTCGAGGTCCATCACGACCAGCGATCCACCCCAGCCGCCCCAGAACGCCACCCGGCCCTGCGGCACGTACGGCACCACCGGCGAGCCCAAACACAAGCCGATCCCCCAGCGGAACGGTTCCTCGAGCACCAGGTCCACCCCGTCGGCCTGGACGTCGAAGATCAGGTCGACCGTCTTCTCGGACAGCCAGCGGCGGCCGCCGGCCTCGCCACCGAGGGAGATCAGCCGCATCACGTCCAGCACCCCGCGGGCGTTCGAGTGGCCGTTCAGCGCGCCCAGGTCGGCGGCCCGCCAGTCCGGCGTCGCCGTCGCCTTCACCGACATGGTGGGCGCCGTGAAGGTGCGCACCGCGATCGAGGTCGGGTCCAGGTCGGGGTCGACGTCGGCCCGAGGCGGGGCGACGAGCGGCGCGATGCGGCGCCAGTCGTCCAGCCGGGCGCCGATCTGGAAGTCCGCGCGCAGCGGCCGGGCGATCTCCTCGTCCACGAACCGCTGGAACGTCATCCCGGTGATCCGTCGGATCAGCTCGCCGACCAGGAACCCCTGGTCGGCCGAGTGGTAGCCCGACGCCGTGCCGGGCTCCCACCACGGCCGCTGGAGCGCCAGCCGCTCGGTCGCGCTCTCCCAGTCGTACATGTCGCGCACCGAGAACGGCTTCTCCCAGGCGGGGACGCCGGAGGTGTGCGACATGACGTGCCGCACCAGCACGTTCTTCTTGCCCTTGGCGGAGAACTCCGGCCAGTAGTCGCCGACCGGCGCGTCCAGGTCGAGCTCGCCCTGGTCGACCAGCATCAGCGCGGCGAGGGACAGCACGCACTTCGTCGTCGACCAGACGTTGACGATGGTGTCCTGCGTCCACGGCGTCGTCCGGGCCTCGTCGCGGTAGCCGCCCCACAGGTCGACGACCATCTCCCCGTCGAGGTCGACGGCCACGGACGCACCCAGCTCCTCGGCGTCGAGGTTGCGCTCCAGCGCCTCCCGAACCGCCGAGAAACGGTCGTCGCAGCTGCCGTGAACCTCGGCCATGGGCCCTCCTCGCATCGGCCCGACCCCGGTGTCGCGCCGCCCCGGATGAGACCACGGAGCCCCGGCCCGGACAACGCCGAGCGAACGTCGGTGCAACGTTCGCGGCGATCTGACAGCGGGTGTGCGCTGCTCGGGGTCACGAACGGAGCGATGGCCTCAGGGTGCGCACATCGGTGAAAGCCGCCACAAGCTAGATAATGGAATCTTCAAGCAACTGCTGCCGTTCTCCCGTCAGTTGGCACGGACGACGACGAGGGAGACACAGACATGGCACGGATCAGCGTGTTCGGCGGCACCGGTTACGCCGGTGGCAGCATCGTGCGCGAGGCCGCGCGGCGCGGGCACCAGGTGACCTCGCACAGCCGCACCCTCCCCGAGGAGAAGGTGGCGGGCGTCGAGTACGTCGTCGGCTCGCTGCTCGACGAGAGCGACCGCGCGAAGGCCCTGGACGGGGCCGACGTCGCGATCGTCGCGGCCGCTGCGCGCGGCGACATCGCCGACACCCTGCGGGGCGGCATCGCGGCGCTGGCCGCCCAGGCGGAGGAGGCCGGCGTCCGCCTGGGAGTCGTCGGCGGCACCGGCTCGCTGCGGGTCACCCCCGACGGCCCGCGGGTCTACGACACTCCCGACTTCCCTGCGGAGTACCGGCCGGAGAGCCTCACCATGGGCGCGGTCCTCGACGACCTGCGCGCCACCGGGTCGCTGGACTGGTTCTACGTGAGCCCCGCGGCCACCTTCGGCGCCTACAACCCCGGCGAGGCCCGGGGCACCTACCGGATCGGCACCGACGTGCTGCTCACCGACGAGAACGGCAACTCCGACATCAGCGGCGCCGACTTCGGCCTGGCGATCGTCGACGAGATCGAGCGCCACGACCACCGCCGGGCGCACCTCGCCGTCGCCTACTGACGGCCTGTGGCGTGCAGAGGGCCCTGTCCGGTCGTCCGGACAGGGCCCTTTCCGCGCCATGGGCCCAGGACTCAGTCGTACTCGGGGCCGACGGCTCCGGTCTCCACCTCGCCGGCGTTCTCGTAGGCAAGGGCGATCACGCCCGACGACGTCGTCCGGTGCGACGTCAGCCGCCACGTGCGGGGGATCGCCCCGTCGCCGAACAGCCGCTTGCCCTGGCCGAGCGTCACCGGGAAGACCATGACCCGCAGCTCGTCGACCAGGTTCTCGGCGAGCAGGGTCTGGATCAGCCCGGCCGAGCCGTGCACCTGCAGTTCGCCGCCGTCCTCGGCCTTGAGCTTGCGGACGGCGTCGCCGACGTCGCCCTCGATCAGCCGCGCGGTCTCCCACTCGACCGACGTGAGCGTGCGCGAGGCGACGTACTTGGTCTTGAAGTTGAGCCCCTGCGAGACCGGGTCGTCGCTGATCATCTTCGGCCAGGACGCGTAGAAGATCTCGTAGGTGGTGCGGCCCAGCAGGAAGTCCTGCGCACCGGTGAACCACTCGGTGATCTGCTCGCCCAGCGCCTCGTCGAAGTGCGGCACGAGCCAGCCCTCGTAGGAGAACCCGCCCGAGGGGTCCTCACCCGGTCCCCCGGGTGCCTGCATGACGCCGTCCAGGGTGACGAACGTGGTGACGACGAGCTTGCGCATGACCGCTCCTCCGCGACGTGGGCCGCTCCGGTCGAGCCGACCCTCCATCCAGACGTCGAACGGCGGCCGTCCTCATCGACACGCGGCGCGAGAAATCTTCAGAACGGGACGACCGTGGGCTCGACCTCGGAGTGCAGGACCAGCGGGCAGCCGGCGCACGCCTGGCGCCCGGCCTGCGCGAACCAGCGGCAGCTGGCCCGGATCCCGCACGGTGGCAGCGGGGCGGACGCGTCCTCCGTCGTCGCCACCACCCGGTCGGCGACCGCGCACCGGCCGCCGTCCGTCCAGTTGGCGCACCCGTCCTCGACGCACGGCTCGGCGAAACGGAACCTCGCCTCGGGCAGCCGTCCCTCCCCGGCGCGCTCGACGAACTCCTCGTCCACCGTCGGCGGCGGTCGCAGGTAGGCCACCCTCCCCGAGCTGGTCACGATGCCCAGCAGCAGGCTGCCCGGCCGGCACCGGCCGCTCGGGCAGGTGCACTCGCCCACGGAGACCGTCAGATCTCGGGTCGCTGGGCGACGATGCCGTCGGTCTGGCCGCCCTTGACGATGTCCTTGAGGTCCGGGACGTCACGCAGCCGCTGCACCCGGAACCCGGTCGCGACGTCGAGCTCGGCCAGCTCGACCAGCGCCGCCCGCTGAACCGCCACCCGGATCCGCTCGGACTCCTCGGGTGCCAGGTCCAGCCCGCGCAGCGAGACCCGGAACTCGCGATCGTTCTTCTTGGCCACCGTCGTCCCCCTCGGTCGCGCCCGGCGGGTCCCTGCGGCCCGTCCTGGGCGACGGCGACGATCCTCCGGGCGCGCACCGGCGTCCAGGGGTTCAGCCACGGTCCGGTCTCGTTAGCGGAACGGTCCCTGCGGGGTGCGACCATCGGCCCGTGTGGACCGCGACGCGCGCCCAGGTGCTGGGCTTCCGCGTGCGCGCCCAGCAGCTGGACCGGGACGCCGGCACGCTCGACGACACCGCCGTCCTCGACCTCGGTGTGCAGGACACCGGACCGGACGGCGCGCTGTGGGCGCTGACCCTCCGCGGGTTGGCCGGGCCCGACCCCGCAGAGCTGGCGACGGTGTGGACGATCCGCGGAGCCCCGCACGTCTACCGCCGCGCGGACCTCGCCTTCGTCGCAACCGCCACCGCGCCGTTCTCCGACGCCGACGCGGGCAAGCGCATCTTCGACGCGGCCAGGCCGCTGAAGGCCGCCGGCATCGGGAACCTCGCCGCCCTGGACACCGTCGCCGGCGCGATGCGCACCATCGTCCGGGAGCCGATGGTCAAGGGGGCGATGTCCACCCGGCTCACCGCGGTGATGACCCAGCCCTACCTCCGCTTCTGCCTCCCCTGCGACGCCACCCACGTCTACGAGCAGCCCTTCCGGCTGGCCGCCCTGCGCGCCGGGCTCGAGCTGGTGCCGGGCACCTCGCCGCCGGTGCTGCGCCCGATCCCCGGGTTCGCGCCGGCCGACGACGTCCCCGCCCGGCTCGACGTCGTCCGGGCCTATCTGCGGCTGCTCGGCCCGGCTACTCCCCGGCACGTCGCCGGCTACCTCGACGCCCCGGTGACGGACGTGAAGGCCCGGTGGCCCGAGGACGCCGTCGAGGTGTCGGTCGACGGCGAGACCCGGTGGCTGCTCGGCCAGGACGTCGACCGGCTCGACGGACCGCCCGTGACCACCCGCCTGCTGGGGCCGTTCGACCTGTTCCTCCAGGCCCGCGACCGGCCGCTGCTCGTCCCGGACACGGCGCGGGCCACGGAGCTGTGGCGGACCCTCGGGCGTCCCGGCGGCGTGCTGCGCGACGGCGAGATCGTCGGGACCTGGCGGGCCAGGAAGACGGGCTCGGCCGTCGCCGTCTCCATCGAGGCGTGGACGGCGGTGACCCCGGCGCTCCGGACCGCGGCCGGCGCCCAGGCCGAGCGGCTCGCCGCCTTTCGCGGCCTCCGATTGGCGTCGCTCGACCTGGAGGAGTGATCCGGCGACCGAGAATGCGTTCGCCCGCCATTCCCGTCGCCGCTCGGTGGCGCATTTTCATGAGCCGAGTCACGTCGTTGACCTGCGACTGTGCGCCAGGTCATGTCGAATTGGCCATTCGTGGCCGCCGTCACAGCATTCTTCGACACATCCACTTCAGGTGGCCGATAGCGTTGTCGAGGAAAGAGGCGACAAGGGCGTTGCTGCCGACAGAGCAAGAACAGAAGGACCCCCAGATGACCTCGTTCGCCTCCCGCCTCACCGCTCGTCCCGACCGGTTCTCCTCGCTCGTCGCGCCCCGGCGCCGGGCCACCACCACGCGGAACGGTCGCGAGTACGTGCGCAACGGCTTCCAGACCGAGCGCGCCGTGGTCGTCGAGCACACGTACGCGCTGTACCGCCTCTTCGTCTGATCCGGGGCGTCGGCCGGGAAACGGTTGACGCGCGCCGCGAACCGGCCAGGCTGGACGCATGACCAGTCCGGACGAGGTCGAACGGCAGCACACCCTGCGCACCGCCGTCGCCCGGTACGAGGAACTCCGGTCACGAGAGCTGCTGGCCGACAGCGCCGAGGGCTCCTCTCCCGGCGTCGCCGACGGCGAGCGCCTGCCGGCCGCCGACGTCCTGGAGCTGCTGGCCCTCAGCGAGGTCATCGCCCGCAAGGCCGGATACGGCCAGCAGCTGGCCGTCCGCACGGCGCGTGCCGCCGGCGCCTCGTGGACCGCGATCGCCCGGGCGCTGGGCATGAGCAAGCAGGCGGCGTGGGAGGCGCACACCCGCTGGATCGACGACCAGGCCGACCAGAACCGCACCACCGGCCACCAGGGCCTCGATGCCGACGAGGCCGCCCGCGCCCGCCGGATGGCGGGCTCGCCCGGCGACGAGGCATGACGTCGCGCGGATCGCTTCCCCGGCGGGTATCTCAGCGCTAAGGTTTCCGCCATGAGCGCGCGCCGGGTCCGCATCGGCATCGACACCGGAGGCACGTTCACCGACGTCGTCGCCGTCGACGAGGACAGCGGCCAGACCACCACGACGAAGACCCCCTCCACCCCGGCCGACCCGGCCGAGGGCTTCCTCAACGGCGTCCGCAAGGTGCTCGGCCTGATGGGCCTCTCCGGCGACGCCGTCACCGCGGTCAGCCACGGGACGACGGTGGCGACGAACCAGCTGCTCGAGGGCAAGCTGGACCGCATCGGCTTCATCACCACCGAGGGCTACGAGTCGGTGCTGGAGATCGCCCGCCAGTCGGTGCCCGACGGCTACGGCAACAGCTACTTCTGGGTCAAGCCGCCGCGGATCGTGCCGGCCGACCTGGTGCGCACGGTGCGCGGCCGACTCGACCACACCGGCGCCGAGGTGCGCCCCTTCGACCGGGACGACGCCGTCGCCGCCGCGCGATTCTTCGAGAACGCCGGCATCACCACCGTCGGCGTCTGCTTCCTGCACGCCTACGCGAACGACGCGCACGAGCGGGCGATGCTCGAGGTCCTCCAGGCCGAGCACCCGGGCTGCGTCGTCTCGCTGAGCTCCCAGGTGCTGCGCGAGTACCGGGAGTACGAGCGCTCGGTCACCACGCTGGTCGACGCCGCGGTGAAGCCCAAGGTCGGCGCGTACGTCACGAACATCCGCGCCCGACTCGACGAGATCGCACCAGGCGTCCCGTTCTACGTGATGAAGAGCAACGGCGGCGTGCTGTCGGCACAGGAGGTCGTGCACCAGCCGATCACCACGATGCTGTCCGGCCCGGCCGCCGGGGCCCTGGGTGCCGCGCTGATCGCCGGCACCGCCGGCTTCGACCGGGTGCTCACCTGCGACGGGGGCGGCACCTCCACCGACGTCACCGTCGTCATCGACGGCGAGCCGGCGCTCACCACCGAGGGCTCGGTCGGCGACTACCCCTCCAAGATCCCGATGATCGACGTCGTCACCGTCGGCGCGGGCGGCGGCTCGATCGCCTGGCTCTCCCCGGAGGGCACCCTCAAGGTGGGCCCCAAGTCGGCCGGCGCCGACCCCGGCCCGATGTGCTACCCGAACGGCGGCGACCAGCCGACCGTGACCGACGCCCACGTCGTCCTCGGCCGGATCCCGCCCCACCTGCTGGGCGGTGAGATCCCGCTGTCGGTCGAGGCGGCGCGGGACGGCCTGGAGCAGCTCGGGGCCAAGCTCGACCTGTCGCTGGAGCGCACGGCCACCGGCATCCTGGAGATCTCGGCGTGGAACCAGGCCAACGCCCTGCGCCAGGTCACCGTCGCCAAGGGTCTCGACGTCCGCGACTTCACGCTGACCACGTTCGGCGGTTCCGGCTCGCTGCTGGCCTGCCGGCTGATGGACATCCTCAACCTGCCGCGCACCCTGGTCCCGCCGAACCCGGGCAACGTGAGCGCGTTCGGCCTGCTCACCGTCGACGTCCGCAACGACTACGTGCAGACGGTCGTGTCCAAGCACCTCGACCTGGACCTCGACCGGGTGCAGTCGGTGTTCGCCGAGCTGGAGGCCCAGGCACAGTCGGCACTGGACGGCGAGGGGTTCGACCGCGACCAGCAGCGCATGCAGCGGACGGCGGACCTGCGCTACGTGGGCCAGGCCTTCGAGGTCCGCGTCCCGGTCGCCGACGGCGGACTCGACCGAACCACCGCGGAGGACGTCGCCCAGGCCTTCCACGCCGCGCACCGCCAGCTCTACGGCTACGACTTCGCCGACGACCCGCGCCAGGCCGTCGAGTGGGTCAACCTCCGCGTCAGCGGCATCGGCCCGATCCGCCGTCCCGACCTGGTGGAGCTGCCCGCCGAGGAGGGCGGTACGGACCGGGCCGTCACGGGTTCCCGCCGGGTGTTCTTCGACGACTGGGTCGACACCCCGACCTACAACCGGGTCGACCTCGCGCCCGGCGACGTGGTGAGCGGTCCGGCGATCATCGAGGAGTTCGGCTCCACGGTCCCGGTGCACCCCGGCTTCGCCGTCACCGTCGACGCCTACGGCAACCTGCTGCTCACGAAGGAGGCCTCGGCGTGACCGAGACCCAGAAGGTCGACGCCGACCCCGTGCTCGTCGAGATCGTCGCCGGCACGCTGGCCGCGATCGAGAAGGAGGTCGAGACCTCCATCGGCCGCACGTCGCGGTCGCCGATGATCCGCGACGCGCACGACTTCCGGGCCGGCATCCACGACCGGCAGCTGCGCAAGCTGACGGGGCGGAGCTACAGCGCGCTGGTGCACCCGGTGGTGCGCGACTACCCGATCGAGACGATGAACGTCGGCGACGTCTTCTTCCACAACGACGTCTACCTCTCCGAGGGCGGGATCGGTCACCTGCCCGACCTGTGCGTGACGGTCCCGGTGTTCGCGGCCGACGTCGAGACCGGTCAGCCCCGCGTCGTCGCCTTCATCCAGGCGTTCGGCCACCACGACGACATCGGCGGAGCGGTTCCCGGATCGATGCCGTCGGCGGCGACCAGCGTGTACGAGGAGGGCCTGATGGTCCCCCCGATCAAGCTGTGGGACCGCGGCGTGCCCAACGAGTCGGCGCTGAAGATCATGACCCGCAACTCGCGGATGCCCGACTCGCTGGCCGCCGACCTCGACGCCGAGTGCTCCGCCTGCCTGGCCGGCGCCCGCCGGCTGGGCGAGCTGTTCGACCGGTACGGCGTCGCCGCGGTGGAGGCGTGCTTCGACGCGATCCTGGCCAACTCCACCGAGGTGTACCGGCGGGAGATCCTCAGCCAGATCCCCGACGGCAGCTACGTCTGGGAGGACTACGCCGAGCACGACGGCGTCGAGGAGCCGAAGCTCCACCGGCAGCGGATCACCCTGACCATGGACTCCTCGAAGGAGACCCCGCTGGTCATCGACTTCACCGGCACCGGCCCGCAGGCCAAGGGCCCGATCAACCACTGCGGCGACTACGCCGACGGCAACTTCCTGAAGAAGTGGCTGGCGCCGATCCTGCGCAACCTGGCCGAGACGCCCGAGCGGATGGCGCAGCTGGACGTCAACGAGGGCGTCGTGCCGCTGATCGAGATGCGGTTCCCCGAGAAGGGCACCCTGCTCACCCCGATCTTCCCGGCGCCCACCAACGCCCGGACCTTCGTCATCCTGCGCCTCCTGGGGGTGCTGGCGGGCGTGCTGGCCAAGGCGACCGGCGGCCGGATGCCCGCCGACCAGGAGACCATCCGCTACACCGGCGTCTACGGCACCGACCTCGACGGCCAGCCCTACCTCATGCGCGAGGTGCTCGGCGGCGGCTCGGGCGGCCGGTACTACGCCGACGGCGAGGACACCATCCACGTCGTCCCCGACTCCCGGAACCTCCCGACGGAGTTCACCGAGGGCCGCTTCCCGCTGCGGGTCGAGCGGCTGGGGCTGGCGCTGGACTCCGGCGGCGCCGGGCGCTACCGCGGGGGCTGCGGCTACGAGAAGCACATCCGGGTGCTGCGCGACGCGCACTTCATGTCCATCGCCGACCGCTCGATCCTCGCCTGCTGGGGCGTCAAGGGCGGCAAGGCCGGGCGGCCGTTCCAGGTCACCGTCGACCCGGGTGGGCCCGACGAGCACGACGTCGACGCGCTCGCCGACGCCGAGCCGCTGAAGGCCGGCACCGTCGTCCGCATCCGGACGACGGGCGGCGGCGGCTGGGGCGACCCCCTGGACCGCCCGGTCGACGAGGTGCTCCGCGACATCGCGTGGCGGAAGGTGTCGGTGGCCGGCGCCCGAGAGGACTACGGCGTCGTCGTTCGCGACGACGGCACGGCGGACGACGACGCCACCGAGGAGCTGCGGGCCTCGATGCGGGCCGCCCGCACCGGCGACGAGCCGTTCTTCGACCGCGGCCCCGGCTACGCCACCCTGGCGGGCGGCGCGGCGTTCAACGAGTTCGACGTCCTCTAGGCATCATCACCTGGCGAACCTCGTGCTCTGCATACCCAGCGTATGCAGAGCACAAGGGTCGCCGGTGCTCGGCTCGGGCTGCTCTCATGCCGTGAACAGGCCCAGCGACTGGCACTCGGCGAAGTCGATGCTGACGTCGTCGGTGTGCACGCCGTTCGTGTACTCCCGGCGGAGGCAGTCGTACGGCGCCACGTACTCGTCGAGCACCTGCTCCGTCCCCCAGGTGGTGGTCACCGGTCCGTTGCCCTTCTGCGTCTGGGTGACGGTCGTGCCGGTGACCACGACGCTGTAGCGCAGTCCGACGTACTCGTAGGAGTACGTCGAGTCGACAACGACCAGGCCGCCACTCTTCTCGATGCGGGGTCCGCCGTACGACGCGCGATAGGTCCAGGTGCACGTCTTCACGCCCTGCGCGCGGGTGAACGTCCCGTGGTAGGTCGCCTCGCACGTGCGTTCGCTGATCTCCGGGGCGGCCTGGGCCGGCGCGGCCGTCAGCAGGGTGAGCGCCAGCACGGCTCCGGCGACGATGGTGCTGCGCATGTCTTTCCTCCTCGGATCCCCGCGTCCGCGGGCAAGCCACCCGGCACGCCGCCGGCACGCATCGATCGTCGGAGGGCAGAAAAGCCTGCACATCGGCCGGACGGCGGATCCTGGTCCGCCGGACGGACGACTTCCGGGGAGACGCAGCGGGAGCTCAGTCCTCGATCCGCCATTCGCCGACGACGGTGTAGTCGCTGTCGGAGCAGTCCTGCCGGGCACCGGGGACGAGATCCATCTCCTTCATGTAGCCGCCCCAGTAGCGCAGGATCCGGCCGATCTCGGCGCCGCGCGCCTCCCCCGCCAGCGCACCGGCGTCCAGGTCCAGTTCGAGCACGAATCGCATCCGCTCATCGTGCGCGGTGCCGCCACCACCGCCGCCGGGGACGGGCCGGGGCAGGAACGGCGGGCGGAGGCGCGGGCGGCTCCGGGCGGGCCAGTCGCCACTGCTCCACCAGCGCCTCCACGTCGGCCAGCCCCGGGACCGGCGACCAGCGGCTCTCCTGCGGCCGGCGCCAGAACGCCTGCACCCGCTCGTTGTAGTCCTCGGCCAGCGCGCGGACGGCCGCCTCCGACGGCAGCTCCGCCGCCCGCCGGGGGAGGTCGTCGCGTTCCTTCCGCAGCGCCAGACCCGGCGGCAGCATGCCGAGCAGGTCGAGGTTCTCCTGCCGCGCCTTCTGCACGACCCACTCGTAGGTGTCGTCGGCCGCCGAGCGACGCGGCAGGGGCTTGCCGGCCCCGTCGAGGCCGTCGAAGTCGCCGCGGGCCTGGGCGCGGGAGATCTGCGACTCCACCCAGCTCTCGAACGACATCCCGGCCGGCTTGCGTTCGGTCATCGCTCCCCATGGTGACACCGGAGCCGGCTCTGCCAGGGTGGGCACCGTGCGGACGACGAGCAGCCGCGAGGCCTACCGCAACCCCTGGATCCGGGTGCGCGAGGACGTCGTGGAACTCGAGGACGGCTCGACCGGTCTCTACGGCGTCGTGGAGCGGCCCCACTTCACCCTCGTCATCCCCGCGGAGCGCGACGGGTTCTGGCTGGTGGATCAGTTCCGCTACCCGATCGGCCGGCGGTCGTGGGAGTTCCCGCAGGGCACGTGGAGCCCCGGCTCGGGGGGCACCGCGGAGGACCTCGCCCGCACCGAACTGGCGGAGGAGACCGGCCTCCGGGCGGCCGGGTGGCGGCACCTGGGCCACCTCGAGCTCGCCCCGGGTCTGTCGGACCAGGAGTTCGATGTCTGGCTGGCCACCGACCTCACGTGCGGGCCCACCGCCCGCGAGGTGACGGAGGCCGACATGCGGCAGGCGTTCGTGCCCGAGGCCGAGCTGCGGGCGATGGTGCGCGACGGCCGGTTGTCCGACGGACCGTCGCTGGCCGCCTACAGCCTGCTGCTCGTCGGTCTCCCGGAGGCCTGACCAGCGCACCCTGCGTGGTGAGCGGCCCACGAAGGGGTGACGCCGCGTCCGCGCGGGCTGCGGGAGCCCCGGCGAACCAGCAGGCTGTCCCGGTGCGCCTGACCGTCCCCGGCCTCCCCGATCTGCCGCCCGACCTGGCCGGACCGGTCGCGGTGCAGCTCGCCAAGCCGGTGGCGGCCATCCCGGCGGCGAACGCACTGCCGGGCGGGTGCCTCTACGAGCCCAAGTGGGACGGCTACCGGCTGGTCGTCGTCCGCACCGGTCGTTCGACCCGCGTGTGGTCGAAGCAGGGCCGGGACCTCACCGACCGGTTCCCCGACATCGCCGCGGCGGCCCTGGCCCAGCTGCCGGCCGGCACCGTGCTCGACGGCGAGGTGGTGATCTGGAACGGTAACCGGCTCGACTTCGGGCTGCTCCAGCGCCGCATGGTCACCGCGCCCGGCCGGATCCCGTCGCTGGTGGCGGCCACGCCGGCGAACTATGTGGCCTTCGACCTGCTCGCCGCCGGCGGCGCGGACCTCCGGGGCCAGCGGCTGTCCCGCCGCCGGGCCGAGCTGGAGCGGCTGGCGCAGCAGTGGGCGCCCCCGCTGCAGCTCTGCCCGGCGACCACCGATCCCGCGGAGGCGCGGCGCTGGTTCGACGACTTCCGCGCGGCGGGCGTCGAGGGGCTGGTCGCCAAGGGGGCGGGCACGCGCTACGCGCCCGGCCGGCGCGACTGGCTCAAGGTCAAGTCGTGGGAGACCACCGAGGTGCTCGCCGGCGGCGTCATCGGCGACCTCGACCGGCCGAGCCAGCTCGTCGCCGGCCGCTACCGGGACGGCGAGCTGGTCGTCGTGGGCCGCACCAGCCCGCTCACACCCGCGGCCGCCGAGGAGCTGGCCGCCGTCCTCTCCCCT
>Ga0126306_10000348_pt1 | contig 20402 bp, 18 predicted proteins | sample Plot27_FD_92592 | JGI IMG/M metagenome (GOLD analysis project Ga0126306, IMG submission 92592) | Serpentine soil microbial communities from UC McLaughlin Reserve, CA, USA - Plot27 | ecosystem: Environmental > Terrestrial > Soil > Grasslands | place: USA: UC McLaughlin Reserve, Lake County... | reverse complement strand
GCCTCGGGCTGGTAGTAGTCGTAGTAGGAGACGAAGTACTCGACCGAGTTGCTCGGGAAGTAGGTCCGGAACTCGTTGCAGAGCTGCGCCGCGAGCGTCTTGTTGTGCGCGATCACCAGCGCCGGGCGCTGCAGCCGCTCGATCGTCGCCGCCATCGTCATCGTCTTGCCGGTGCCGGTGGCGCCGAGCAGCGTCACCCCGCGGGCGCCGGCGGTGACCGCCTCGGCGATGCCGTCGATCGCCGCCGGCTGGTCGGCGGTGGGCGAGTAGATGGCGTCGAGCTTGAAAGGCGGCATAGCCGACTAACAGTATGGAAGGCTCCGGACGGAACCATGACCCGGCCGCCCGGAGCGCACCCCGGCCCGTCGCGGCGTGCGATCCTCAACGGTGCGACTGGAACAGCTCGATCGGGTTTCCGCTCGGATCGTCGAGCAGGATCTGACTGCCGCCCCTGCCCGTCACGATCTCGTTGCGGAAGCTCGTACCCGCGGCCCGCAGCTGCTCGACCTCCGCCGCGAGGTCGTCGAGCTCGAGTTGGATGCGGTTCCAGCCGCCGGGCTCCGGCTTGCGCCCGTCGGGCATCGGCTGGGCCGCTCCCCCGCGTCCCGCGGGCTCGTTCAGGAGCAGTCTCAGGTCGCCCCGTACGAGGGCAGCGAAGCCGCGGCCGGGACGCATCTCGACCTCGAATCCAAGCCGATCCACGTAGAAGGGGATCGCCGCGTCGACGTCATCGACGATGTAGCGCACGCTTACAGAGCCCATCCGCGCACCTCCGTTGAAAGTCGTCAGTAGTGCTGACGATCAGCATAGCGGATAGTGTTTGCCAGCGTGGACGATCCGTCCGAGCGCGCTGATCTGCCGCGAGTCATGTCCGACCGGCTCGGGTTCCTGCTCGGCCGCGCGCACATGGCCCACAGGGAGATCGCCGCTGCGGCGCTCGCCCCGCTCGACCTCGGCCCCCGGCAGTTCGGAGCCCTTTCGGTGCTGGCCGACGAGGGTCCCCTTTCACAGCAGCGTCTCGGCGAGCGCACGGGCGTGGATCGGACGACGATGGTCGCGCTCGTCGACGGGCTCGAGCGCGGCGGTCTCGTCGAGCGCGAGCGCGACCTCGAGGATCGCCGTGCCTACGCGCTGCGGGCGACGCCGCGCGGCCGGCGCGTGCTGGAGCGTGCCGCGGCTGCGGTCGAGCGCGCGGAGGCCGAGTTCCTCGCGCGCCTCTCCGCTCAGGACGCACGCCGGCTCAAGCAGATTCTGCGCACGCTCATCGCGCGCTGACCGGCCGGAAGATTTCGCTCAGCGCTCGTGCGATTCGAAACGGCCAGTCGGGTAAGCGGCGGCCATGAAGCGGATCGTGGCAGCGGCCAAGGCGGGGGCGGACCAGCCGTGGCTGGCCGACGCCGCCGCCGACCTGGCCGAGGAGATCGGCGCCGACGTCGCCGTCGTCAGCTTCGACGGGCTCGAGCTCGAGGCCCTCTCGACGCTGCCGCGCGACGAGCTGGCCAAGGGCGCCGAGGCGGCGGCGCGGCAGGTCGCCGAGCGGATCGGGCGTGCGGGCGTGCCCGTGCGCTCCGAGCATCGCGCCGGCCCCGTCGTCCGCGGCGTCCTCGTGTTCGCCGAGGAGCAGGAGGCCGACCTGATCGTCGTCGGCGCAACCACCTGCGGGCCTGTCGCCCGCCGCACCCTGGGCAGCGGCACGACGCGGCTCGTCGAGCGCTCGCGCCGCCCGGTGCTCGTGATCACCCGCCCCCCACCCCGTAGGAGAGCCGGACCATGGCGGTCGCACCATCCGAGCAGCGTCGCGGCCCGTTCGCGACGAAGCCCACCGACGTGCTCGTGCGCGAGACGGAGGAGAAGGGCGCCAGCCTCAAGCGCATCGTCGGGTTGGGCGACCCGACCGCGCTGGGCCTCGGCGCGATCATCGGCACCGGCATCTTCGTCGTGATCGGCGAGGCGATCGCCTCCTCCGGCCCGTCGATCGTGCTGTCGTTCGTCCTCGCCGGCGTGACGTGCGCGTTCTCCGCGCTCTGTTACGCCGAGCTGGCGTCGAGCATCCCGGTCGCCGGCAGCGCCTACACCTACGCCTACGCGACTATGGGCGACCTCGTCGCCTGGATCATCGGCTGGGACCTGATCCTCGAGTACGGCGTCTCCGTCGCGGCGGTCGCGGTCGGCTGGGGCGAGTACCAACAGCGCTTTGGACTCGATCTTCGGCGTCGCGCTGCCGGAGTCGATCGCCGGCCCGCCGGGCGAGGGCGGCACGGTCAACATCCCGGCCGTCTTCATCGTGCTCGCGATCATGTGCCTGCTCGTCTACGGCGTGCGCGAGAGCGCGCGGGCGAACAGCGCGATGGTGGTCGTCAAGATCGCCGCGCTGCTGCTGTTCATCGCGGTCGGCGTGACCGCGTTCAACGGCGACAACTTCGAGCCGTTCTACGGCGGCGAGGAGGAGGGCTTTGGCGGCGTCGTCACGGCGCGTCGATCATCTTCTTCGCCTACATCGGCTTCGACGCGATCTCGACCTCCGGCGAGGAGACGACGAACCCGAGCCGCGACCTGCCGATCGCGATCATCGCCTCGCTCGCGATCGCGACGACGCTCTACATCATCGTCGCGATCGTGGCCGTCGGCGCGCTGCCGTCGGACCAGCTCGCGGAAGCGGAGGCGCCGCTCGCGGCGGCGCTGAGCGAGGGCGCCGGCGTCGACTGGGGCGCCTCGATGATCGCGATCGGCGCGCTCGTGTCGATCACGAGCGTCGTGCTGACGATCATGTACGGCCAGACGCGGATCTTCTTCGCGATGTGCCGCGACGGCCTCGCTCCGCGCCGCCTCGCCAAGGTCCACCCGCGCTTCCAGACGCCGGTGCTGATCACCGTCGGCTTCGGCGTCTTCATCGCGTGCATCGCGGCGGACGTGCCGCTCGCCGAGATCGTGGTGCTCGTCAACATCGGCACGCTGTTTGCGTTCCTGATCTGCAACATCGCGGTCGTCGTGCTGCGGCGCACACGGCCCGACCTCGAGCGTGCTGCAGGGCAACCTGATCGGGACCGACGCAGCCGGGACGAAGGCGATCCGCAACGACCTCGGCATCAACGTCGAGGGCGGCGACGACAACCTGATCGGCGGCACGGCCGCCGGCGAGGGCAACGTCATCTCCGGAAGCTTCGAGGCCGGCGTGCAGATCGAGGCCGGCGATCCCGACGACGGCGAGGCGGGCGAGGAGCCCGGCCCGGCGACGGGCAACGAGCTCTAGGGCAACCTGATCGGCGTCGACGCGTCCGGCAGCGTGGCGATGCCCAACGACACCGGGTTCCCGTTCGCCGGCGTCCTCATCCTCGCCTACAACGTGATCGGCGGGGACGAGCCGGGCGCCGGCAACGTGATCGCCTATGACGGCGGCGAGGGGTCGAGGTCGTGGGCGATACCGCGGTCGAGAACGCGGTCGTCGGCAACGCGATCTTCGCCAACGGCGATTCCGTCGGCGATCTGGGGATCGACCTGAACGCGGACGGGGTGACTTTCGGCGACCCGCTCGACGTCGACGCGGGCGCCAAACGGCCTGCAGAACCACCCGGCGATCGCCGCCGTGCCCGGCCAGCAGGTCGCCATGACCGCCACCCGCGGCGCGTTCGCCGCCGGCGACACGTCCGAGTTCTCCCCCTGCCAGCCGGTCGGAGCATGAAGGGCGTCCACGGCCGCGTCGAACCAGCGGCGCCGGATGCCGGAGGGGCGCGCCTGAGCGCGCCCCTCCGCGCTCCCTAGCCGGCCGTCACGACCATCGTGTGACGCTCGCCCGGATCGGCGGGCACCCAGACCTCGAGGCCGCGGTTGGTCGCGCGCGTCGTGAACGCGACGGGCGCGCCGTCGAGCACCGCCGACGCGACCGTCGATCCGCGCGGCAGCGTGTGCCCGATGCGGAACTGGTTCACGTCCGGAGCCGCGCTCGTGTCCGTCGTCGTCGTGTAGCGGTTGCCGTCGCGCGCCGCCAGCACGTCGGCCGAGCCGGCGCCCAGCCGGATGTCCGCGCCCTGCACGCTCGGCTGTCCGGGCGGTACCTGCGGCACGACCTCGAGGAAGCCGCGCCCGAGATGCGGCCGCACGCCGAGCTGCTGGTGCACGGCGGCCCAGGCGGTGCCGTAGTGGCCCCACGCCTGCATGAACATCGAGCGGCAGGTCCAGCAGCGGTCGATGTTCGGCGGCGTGCCTCCCATCTCGCCCGGAGGCGCGTTCGACGGGAAGATCTCCGGCATCGCGCCCGGCTGCTCGTCGGGCGTCCCGCCCGTCGCCGGCTCGGAGAACTGCGTCTCCGCGGCGGCGTCCGTGTAGCGGCGCTGCTGCTCGGCGCCGAGGCGGCCGTAGTTGCCCTCCCCGACGGCCTGGATGCCCGTACCGAGCGAGAAGATCGCAAACTCGCCCGCGCCGGTCGGCCCGCCCTCGCAGCCGGTGTGGAAGAGGCCGCGGTTGCCGGGCCGCTCGCCGCTGTAGCAGTTGCTCTCGCGCGTCGCCAGCGCGGCGTCGCCGTGAGCCAACGGCGCGAGGCCGGGGACGAACTCGCCGTCGACGAACAGCTCGACCTCCATCGGGTCGACGCCGATCCAGTGCTTCTGGTTGATCGGGATGTTGTCGGCGTCCAGCGAGTCGCCGTACTGCTGGTCGGCCTCGATCCACCACGTCTCGTCGAACCTGGACACGAGCGCGTCCGCGCGCGCCTCGGCCGCGTCGGCGTTCGCCGCCTGACCGGCCGACCGTGCCATGTCGGCGTAGTCGTAGAGGCCGCGGATGTAGTAGACGGTGTTGTCGAGCTTCTCCTCGCCCATCCCCGGCCGCTCGACGTTGCCGTTGCCCTCGGGCCAGCCGTCGCCGTCCTCGTCGAGCTCGGTCCGGACGTACTCGAGGTTGCGGCGCGTGAAGTCGAGCATCTCGTCGCGGAAGCCGTCGTCGCCGGTCCAGCGCCAGATCAGCGCGACCGCGCCCGGGAACTTGACGATCTCGTCGGTGTTGAAGTCGGGCTGGAGCACGCCCATCGCATCGGGGGTGTAAGTGCCCTTCCCGTGCCAGACCGATCCGTCCGCCACGACCTCGTGGACGACGACGCCGGAGCGGTCGTTGAGGACGTCCGACACGTCGCGGATCGCGCGCATGTGGTCCTTGATCGGCTCGAACTGCCCGAGCGTCACGCTGCCGTGGGCCGTGTACTCGCCGTCGACGGCGAACAGCCACGGGTAATCGGGGAACCCGGCGCCGACCCAGGTGATGCGCGGCACCGCCCCCTCGAACGTCCACTCCTTGCCCTCGTTGGTCCAGCGGATCTCGAGGTCGGTCGCGGTCTGCGTGAGGTCGGCGAGGTTCTGCTTGCCCCACTCGATCGAGTCCTCGAGGAGCTGGTTGCCGGGCAGCTCGAGCTTCGTCCAGCGCCCGAGCGCCTCGCGGGCGGCGCGCTTCGCGGCCAGCTGGGCGGCGGGATCCTCGATCAGCTCGGCGAGCTCGCCGCGCGCCTCGGCGACCGAGTTCTCGGACCCGGCGACGGCGATCCAGACCGTGGTCGAGCCGCCGCCCGGGACCTTGACGTTGTAACGCAGCTGCCCGCCCGTGCCGCGGCCGAACGGCCCGTCATCGCATTCGGACGGCATCGGCGCCGGCGTCTGGTCGGCGGCACAGCGGCGGCCGTCGCCGAACGGACCGTAGTGGCCCGGGCCCGTCTTGCCCGTGAGCGGGTCGCGATCCGAGCCGACGATCGCCGTGTACGAGTGGTTGCTCGCCTCCCCCGGCAGCCGGCCGGTGTCGCGGAAGATCAGGTTCCGCTTGTCGTAGGACGCCCGGTCGGGCGCGTTGTCGCTCGCGTTCGGCGTCGTACCGGAGAAGCCCCACGGGTACTGGGTCATCAGCTCGGAGTGGGCGTCGACCATCACGTGGACGGTGCGCTGGTTCTTGCGCGTGCTGGTCAGCGTGAGGCCGAGCAGCGCGCCGCGGCGCCCATCGGGCGCGACGTCGGTGCGCTGGAGCCCGAAGCCGTCGATCGACGGCAGCTTGTAGCGGACGTAGCCCCAGCCGCTCCGGAACTCCGTCGCGGGCCCGACCCACTGCTTGTTGACGCCGAAGTAGAGCGAGTCGAGCAGCTTCAGCGGCGGCGTGATGATCCCGCCCATCTCGCCCGTCGTGTGCCAGCCGTTGGCATAGAAGCGGCCGTCCTGGAAGCCGAGCACCTGCGCCCGCGTCCCGGCGGCGACCTCGCGCCGGTCCTCCAGCCGCTGCGTGACGGGCAGCTCAGGCGTCGCCGCCTGCGCCGGCCCAGCGGCGAGCGCCGCGAGCACGATCCCGACCGCCGATGAACGCTTAAGACTCACTGCGCACCTCCCCCGTGGAACTTCCTCGCGGCCTGTTCCTACCCGGCCGCGGCTGCGCTACAACTAGCCGCCTCGTGCGCGCGGGGATCGCTCGGTTGTGGCTGACGCTGCTCGTGGTCGCGCTGCCGGCCGCGCCTGCGAGCGCCGACGTCTTTGACGACAACCTCGCGGCCGCCTCGCGCGGCGCCGGCGATCTCGTGGTGCTGGCGCGCGGCGCCGACGGCTCCGTCTACGAGCGCCACACGGCCGGCGGCGCGTGGTCGCCCTGGACCTCGATCGGCGGCGCGGCGACGTCCGGGCCGGCGGCGGCCGCTTACGGCGACGCCGTCCACGCGTTCGTGCCGGGATCGACGGCGGCGTGTACGAGAACGTGCTGCGCGCCGGCGCCTGGTCGGGCTGGATGCCGCTCGGCGGCGTCAGCACCTCCGCTCCCGCGGCGGTCGCGCGGCGCGGCGTGAACCTGCTCGACCTCACCGTGCGCGGCAGCGACAACGCGATCCACTTCCGCAGCTTCCAGGCGGGCGCCGGCTGGTCCGGCTGGTTCAACCTCACCGGCGGCCACGCGATCAACTCGCAGGACCCGGGCGTCGTCAACATCTGGCACCGCGCCACGGACGGCCAGCTCGCCCAGAAGCCCTGGACCGGGACGGCATGGCGCGACTTCGAGTTCCACGGCGGCAGCATCGTCGGCGCGCCGTCCGTGGTCTCGCGCGAGCAGAACATGGTCGACGTGTTCGTACGCGGCGCCGGCCGCGCTCTGTACCAGAAGCACTGGCAGGGGGGCGTCGGCTGGCTCGAATTGCAGCTGATCGACGCCAAGCCGATCGACTCGACCCCGGTCGCCGTGTCCGACACGGCCGGGCACGTGCGCGTCGTCCCCGGTCAACGCCGCAACCGCCCATCGTGCGGCCGGGCGTGCAGCGTTCACGGCGTCATCCGCCGTCAACGCCGCACGCCCACCGGACCCGGCGCCCCCTGCGGCGTTCACGCGCCCGCCGCCCGCGACCGGGCGGGCTCTACACGCGCAGTCCCGGACCCGCCACGCCGCGCGCGCCCCGTCGCTCGCACCGGACCCTCTCAAAGGTGCGCAGCTCCGAATCCCGCTTACGCCCGCACGGCCGCCGCCGCCGCGCGGTAGACGTCCTCGTAGCGGCGCACGACCGCGGGCACCCCGAAGCGGCGCTCGCAGGTCTCACGGCAGGCGCTGGCCTCGATCTCGCCGAGCCGCGCCACGGCGCGCGCCATCGCGTGCTCGTCGTCGACGACGAAGCCGGTCACGCCGTCCTCGACGAGCTCCGGCGCGGAGCCCTCCGGGAACGCGATCACCGGCGTGCCGCAGGCCAGCGACTCGACCATGACCAGCCCGAACGGCTCGGGCCAGCGGATCGGCATCAACAGCGCGCGTGCACGCTGGTAGAGCTCGCGCTTGCGCTCGGCGTCGGCCTCGCCGATGTACTCGATCCCGTCGTCGCCGAGCTGAGGCTCCACCTCCGCGGCGAAGAACGCCTCCTGGCCCGGCTGGATCGGCCCGGCCAGCACGAGCGGCGTGCCGGCCTCGCGGGCGGCGGCGATCGCCCGCTGCGGCCCCTTGTCGGGCGACATCCGCCCGATCCAGAGCAGGAAGTCGTCCTTCTCCTCCCGGAAGGGCCACTCGGCGCAGTCGATCGGGTTGTGGACGACGTCGCCGCCGCCCATGTCCTCCGGGGCGGCGTCGAGCTGGGCCTGCGAGATCGCCACGATGCGGGCCTTCCTGCCGTGCTGCGCGTAGAAGCGGCTGGCCTCCTCGGTGAACGGACCGTGCAAGGTGTGCACGAGCGGCGCCGAGACCCTGTCGGCCATCGCGAGCGCGGTGTGGCCGACATGGTCGTGGATGACGTCGAACGGCTCGCCGCGCTCGGCGGCGGCGTCGACCGCGGCGAACGCGCGCGCGACGTGGTCGGCCTCGAACTGCGCCTTCTGGATGTCGTCGGGGTGCGGCTCCTCCAGCACCGGTACTACCGCGACGCACGAGTCCGACCCGGGCGGGGCGAACAGCGTGACGTCGTGGCCGCGCGTCGCGAGTCCGTCGCAGAGCAGGCGCACGACCTCCTCGATCCCACCGTACGCTGGGGCGGGCACCGGAATCCAGGGTGGCGCGAGCATCGCGATTCGCATCGCAGAGGCTTACCCGCTAGACCGCATGCATAGCGGCAGAACGGGCACAGACACCGACGATGACCCTTGAAGCGCATGCAACCGCCGCCGGCGCGGGCCACCCGATCGGCGACGCCGAGCCGCCGCCCGGCGCGCTCGTCAACCTGGCCGAGACGATCGTGATCAAGGAGGAGAACGTCTTCGTCGTCTGCCGGCGCGACGGCTCGCTCCCGGTCGGGGCCGCGCACCCGCTCGGCGTCTACTCCGACGACTGCCGCTTCCTCTGCGGCCACGAGCTGTGCGTCAACGGCGTGCGCCCGCGGCTGCTGGTCGCGTCCGCCGCGCGCGGATCGGAGTCCGTGCACGAGCTCACCAACCCGCCGCTTCCGCTGCCCGGCGGCCGCGTGCTGCCGCTGCAGAGCATCCAGCTGCGGCTCGAGCGGCGCGTCACCGGCGACTGCGAGCTCGAGGAGACGCTGCTGGTGCACTCCTACGACCGCGAGCCGCTGCTTCTGGACGTCGACCTGCTGCTCGCCGCCGACTTCGAGCCGATGCTGGCGATCCGCGGGATCGTCGCGGCCGGGCACGGCGCGGGCGTCGCCGTCGAGCGGCTCGAGCGCGGCGTGCGCTTCAGCGTCCGCGGTCGCGACGGCCGCCACCGCGCGACGACGGTCGCGGCCGACCGCGACTGGGAGCCGGGCGAGCGCGAAGGCTCGCTGCGCTTCCGCCTGGCGCTCGCGCCGGGCGGAAAGGAAACGGTCCGGCTCCGGTACTCGCTACACGAGGGTGACGAGCCTGCGCCCGGCCAAGTTGGCTCCCGTCCGCGCGCGGCGCGCACGGCCGCTGCCTGGCTCGCGGAGCGCACGACGGTCGTGACCGACGACGAGCTGTTCAACCGCGTGCTGCGGCGCTCGCTGCTCGACATGCGGATGCTGCACTCGCGGCTCGGCGGCGACGGCTACTACGCCGCCGGCGTGCCGTGGTACGCGACGCTGTTCGGCCGCGACTCCCTGATCGCGGCGACGCAGATGCTCGCGTTCGACCCGCCGATGGCCGCCGACACGCTGCGCGTGCTGGCCGGGCTGATCGGGACGCGCGACGACGCCGCCCACGACGAGGAGCCCGGCAAGGTGCTGCACGAGCTGCGCGCGGGCGAGGTCGCGCGGCTCGGCCTCTCCCCGCTCGCCCGCTACTACGGCACCGTCGACGCCACTCCGCTGTTCCTCTGCCTGCTGTCCGAGCACGCCGACTGGAGCGGCGACCTGACGCTGTTCCGGGAGCTGCGCGGCGCGATCGACGCGATGCTCGCGTGGATCGACGGCCCGGGCGACCGTGATGGCGATGGGCTGCTCGAGTACCGCCGGCGGAACGAGACGGGACTGCGCAACCAGGGCTGGAAGGACTCCGACGAGGGCGTGCTCGACGAGCGCGGCGCGCCGCTGGAGCCGCCGGTCGCGCTCGTCGAGCCGCAGGCGTACGCGCTGCGCGCGAAGCGGCGGCTGGCACGGCTGTTCGCGCTGGACGGGGACGAGGCGCGCGCGCACGCGCTGCTCGCCGAGGCGGGCGACCTGCGCGCGCGGCTGGAGCGCTTCTGGCTGCCCGGCCGCGGCTACTACTCGATGGGCTTCGGGGCGGACGGGCGGCCGAGCGAGGCGCTCGCGTCGAACCAGGGCCACCTGCTGTGGGCGAGCGCCCTGCCGCAAGAGCGTGCGCAGGCCGTGCGCGACTCGCTGATGTCCGATGCGATGTTCTCCGGCTGGGGGATCCGCACGCTGGCGGACGGCGAGGCGGGCTACAACCCGGTCGGCTACCACCTCGGCACGGTCTGGCCGCACGACACGGCGATGATCGCGTTCGGGCTGCGCAAGTACGGCTTCGACGACGACTTCGCGCTCATCTTCGAGGCGCTGTTGGAGGCCGCCGCGAACTCCGAGGCCTACCGGCTGCCAGAGCTGTTCGCGGGCTTCTCGCGGACGGAGTTCGAGACGCCGGTTCCGTATCCAGTCGCCTGCCAGCCGCAGGCCTGGGCAGCGGGCGCGATCCCGTACCTCGTGACCGGCGGGCTCGGGCTCGTCCCGGATGCCCTGAACGGCCGCCTGCGCGTGCGCCGGCCGTCGCTCCCGCGCTGGCTCAACCGCGTCGAGGTCAGCGGCCTGCGCGTCGCCGACGCGCGCGTGGACCTGCTGTTCGAGCGCGCGGGCGACGGCGAGCAGGTGGCGCTCACGGACGCGCGGATCGAGGGCGACGTCGAGGTCGTGCTCGAGATCTTGGGCTCGCGCGCGCCGCGCGCCGGGAGCAGTTGAAGAATGCGACACGTCAAGGAGGCAGGACCATGCAACGTCGAGTGACCGCGCTGCTCGCTGCGGCGGCGCTTGCCGTCGCCGCGTGCGGTGACGACGAGCAGGAGACCGGTGGGTCGGGCCAGCCGAGCGTCGACCTCGTCAACTCGGGCGAGATCACGACCTGCACCCATCTCCCCTACCAGCCGTTCCAGTTCGAGCAGGGCGGCAAGATCGTCGGCTTCGACGTCGACATGATCGACTTGGTGGCGAAGGAGCTCGGCGTCAAGCAGGCGATCGTCGACACGCCGTTCGAGGGCATCCAGTCCGGCGAGGACCTCAACGCGCGCAAGTGCGACATCGCCGCCGCGGCGATGACGATCACGCCCGAGCGCGAGGAGAAGATCGCGTTCTCGGCCCCGTACTTCGACGCCAACCAGGCGCTGCTGGTCAAGAAGGGCAGTGGGATCAAGGGGCTCGAGGACCTCCAGGGGAAGACGCTCGGTGTCCAGTCGGGCACGACCGGCAAGATGTACGCGGAGGAGAACGCGCCCGAGGGCGTCGAGCTCAAGGACTACGAGGACGTCGCGCTCGAGCTCAGCAGCGTCAAGAACGGCCAGGTGCCGGCCGCCGTCAACGACATCCCGGTGCTGCTCGACTACGTCAAGCAGAACCCGGAGCTCGAGGTCGCGGCGCAGTTCGAGACCGGCGAGCAGTACGGCTTCGGGATGAAGAAGGGCACCAGCGACGAGCTCAAGCGGGTCGTCGACGGGGTCATCCGGAAGGCGAAGTCCGACGGCACCTACGACCGGCTGTACGAGAAGTGGTTCGGCACGAAGCCCGAGTAGGGCGCCGGCTGACCCGGCGCCGGCGCGGGCAGCTCGTACGCGCCGGCCAGTACACGTTGCTCGCCGCGGCGGTGCTCGCGCTGGCGCTGCTCGCCAACTGGGAGCGCATCGGCGAGGCGTTCTTCGACGTCGACGTGATCCGCGAGCTGTTCCCGGAGATCATCACCGTCGCGCTCAAGAACACCGTGCTCTACACGCTGTGCGCGTTCGCGTTCGGCCTCGTGCTCGGCCTGGTGATCGCGCTGATGCGCCTATCGCCGGTCGCCGCGTACAGGGCGCTCGCGATCGTCTACATCGAGTTCTTCCGCGGCGTGCCGGCGCTGCTGGTCCTGATCGGCTTCGGCTACGGCATCCCGATCGCGCTCAACACGGAGCTTCCCGGTGGGACGCTCGGCACGATCACCGTCGCGCTCGGACTCGTCGCGGCGGCGTACATGGCGGAGACGTTCCGGGCGGGGATCCAGGCGGTCCCCAAGGGCCAGATGGAGGCGGCGCGATCGCTCGGAATGTCGCACGGCCGCGCGCTCGTCTCGATCGTCATCCCGCAGGCGTTCCGGATCATCCTGCCGCCGCTCACGAACGAGCTGGTCCTGCTCACCAAGGACTCGTCGCTCGTCTACCTCCTGGGCGTGACGCTGCCGACCCGCGAGCTGGCGAAGTTCGGCCGCGACTCGCTCAACCAGTACGTCAGCATGACGCCGATCCTGATCGCCGGGCTCGCATACCTGATCATCACCGTGCCGCTCGGCTACGTCGTGCGCCGGCTCGAGGCGCAGCAGGCGAAGGCGCGATGATCGAGATCCGCGACCTGCACAAGTCGTTCGGCTCGCTGGAGGTGCTCAAGGGGATCGACTTCGGCGTCGAGCGCGGCGAGGTCGTGTGCGTGATCGGCCCTTCCGGATCGGGCAAGTCGACGCTGCTGCGCTGCATCAACCTGCTCGAGCAGCCGACGTCCGGCAAGGTGCGGATCGGCGACGACGAGGTCACCGATCCCGACGTCGACATCGACGCGATCCGGCGCCGCATCGGCATGGTGTTCCAGCAGTTCAACCTGTTCCCGCACCTGACCGTGACGGAGAACGTGACGATCGCCCAGCGCCGCGTCCTGCGCCGCAGCCGGTCGGAGGCCGAGCGGGTGGCAGCCGAGAACCTGGCGCGCGTCGGCCTGGCCGACAAGGCGCAGGCCTACCCCGCTCAGCTGTCGGGCGGTCAGCAGCAGCGCGCAGCGATCGCGCGGGCGCTCGCGATGGGCCCGGAGCTGATGCTGTTCGACGAGCCGACGTCCTCGCTCGATCCCGAGATCGTCGGCGACGTGCTCGCGGTGATGCGCGGGCTCGCGCAGGACGGGATGACGATGATCGTCGTCACGCACGAGATGAGCTTCGCGCGCGAGGTCGCGGATCGCGTCGTGTTCATGGACGACGGCGTGATCCTCGAGGAGGGCCCGGCGGAGCGGGTCATCGGCAGCCCGGTCCAGGACCGCACGCGCAGGTTCCTCGCGCGCGTGCTCGACCCGGCGGCGGCAGAGCTGAGCTGACGCTTCCGTCCGGCCCGAATGCGAACGTGTGTTCGTGTCCGATGAGACGAACATCCTGCACGCCGACGTCGACTCGTTCTTCGCGTCGGTCGAGCAGCGCGACGATCCGCGGCTGCGCGGCCGGCCGGTGATCGTCGGATCGGGAGTCGTGCTGGCCGCCAGCTACGAGGCCAAGGCGTTCGGCGTCCGCGGGGCGATGGGCGGTCGGCAGGCGCGGCGGCTGTGCCCGCACGCGCTCGTCGTCGACCCGCGCTTCGACGCGTACGTCGCCGCGAGCAAGGAGCTGTTCGCCGTGTTCGACCGGACCGCCCCGCGCGTCGAGGGGCTCGGCTTCGAGGAGGCGTTCCTGGACGTGCGCGGGCTCGGGCCGATCTGCGGCTCGCCGCGCGAGATCGCCGTGCGGCTGCGGCGCGAGGTGCGCGAGCAGGTCGGCCTCCCGATCACGGTCGGCGTCGCCAGGACGAAGGTGCTCGCGAAGATGGCGAGCCGCACGGCCAAGCCGGACGGCCTGCTCGTGGTCGCCCCAGGCGGCGAGCTCGCCTTCCTCCACCCGCTGCCGGTGGAGCGCATCTGGGGCGTCGGCGCGGCCAGCGCCGGTAAGCTCCACGCCCGCGGCGTGCGGACCGTCGGCCAGGCCGCCGCGCTCACCGAGGCGACGCTGATGTCGATCCTCGGCAAGGCGGCCGGCCGCTACGTCCACGCCGTCGCGAACAACCGCGACCCGAGGCCGGTACGCGCGCGGCGGCGGCGGCGCACGATCGGCTCGCAGCGCGCGCTCGGCCGCAGGCGGCGATCGGCGCAGGCGCTCGACGCGATCGTCGTCGGGCTCGTCGACCGCCTCGCCCGCCGGCTGCGTGCGGCGCGGCGGGCCTGCCGCACGGTCGTCCTGCGCATGCGCTTCGACGACTACTCGCGCGCGACCCGCTCGCACACGCTGTCGGAGGCGACCACGCAGACGCTCACGATCCTCGCGACGGCGCGCCTGCTGCTCGCCGCCTCGATGCCGGCGATCGAGCGCCAGGGGATCACGCTCGTCGGGCTCACGCTCGCCAACCTCCAGGACGAGGGCGCGATCCAGCTGGCGCTGCCGCTCGATCGCCGCCGCACGCTCGACGCCACGCTCGACGAGGTGCGCGACCGCTTCGGCTCCGCGGCGATCACGCGCGCCGTGCTGCTCGGCCGCGACCGCCGCCCCTCGATGCCGCCGCCGGAATGAGGGCCAAGGTCATGCGCCAGTTCGACCACCGCGCGTCGACGACCCGCACGTCAAGGCGCGAGCTCGACGACCACCGCCTCGTGCGGCCCCAGCCGGACCGCGCCGGCGACCGCCTCGCCGTCGCGCGCGCGATCGGTCGCGATCGCCACGCGGCCGCCGACGCCGTCGACCGCCAGCTGCCCGTCCGACAGGTTCAGCGCGACCGCGAAGCGCTCGCCGCGCCGCCACGCCCAGCCGCCGGCCGGCGCCGGCAGCGGCTTGTACGAGCCGGTCGTCAGGTCGGCGCTCCGCTTGCGCAGCGCTATCAGGTCGCGCACGAGGTGCAGGACAGAGCCGGGGTCGTCGCGCTGCGCGGCCACGTTGCATGCGGCCAGGTCGCCGAACGGCAGCCACGGCGTCGCGGCGGCGGTCGTGAAGCCGCCGCCCGGCGCGTCGGACCAGGGCATCGGCGTGCGGCAGACGTCGCGGTTGTCCGCCGGGTCGCCGGTGCGTCGCGCCACTGGGTCGAGCGCCGTCTCGGCGTCCTGCGGCACCTCGGGCAGCCCGATCTCGTCGCCGTAGTAGAGGAACGGCGTTCCGCGCAGCGTCAGCAGCATCATCAGCGCGACGCGCGCGCGCCGCTCGTCGCCGTCGGCCCAGCGCGTCCCGAGCCGGCCGGCGTCGTGGTTGGAGCCCGTGTACACCGGCCACGCGATCTCCGGCAGCCGTTCCTCGACGCCCGCGACGACGTCGCTCAGCGCTCCGACGTCGAACGGCGCATGCACGAACAGGAAGTTGAACGCGAGGTGCAGCTCGTCGTCGCCCTGCCCGTAGTACGGGATCAGCTGGTCGAGGTCGAGCACGTAGGTCTCCCCCACCAGCACCCGCGGCGGCTCTTGCCGATCGGTCAGCGCGCGCCAGCGCCGCAGCACGTCGTGCACCTCCGGGCGGTTCATCGAGAAGACGTGCTTGAGCGCGCGCTTGCGCAGCTCGGGGTGATCCTCCTCGGTCACGGCAGGGTCGTCGCGCAGCTCGCGGTCCTTGACGATCGCGTGGCAGACGTCGATCCGAAAGCCGTCGATCCCGCGGGCGAACCAGAAGCGCAGGATGTCGTCGAACGCGTCGCGGAGCTCGTCGTTCCACCAGTTCAGGTCCGGCTGGCTGGGCAGGAAGTTGTTCAGGTAGTACTGGCCGCTCGGTGCGTGCAGCTGCCAGGCCGAGCCGCCGAAGTTCGACTCCCAGTTGTTCGGCGGCCCTCCGTCCGGGCCCGGATCGGCCCACACGTAGTAGTCGCGGTAGCGCGCGTCGCGCCCGCGCTGCGCGTCGACGAACCACTCGTGGCGATCGCTGGTGTGGTTCGGGACGAGGTCGAGCAGCACGCGCATCCCGCGCTTCCCGGCTGCGGCGACGAGCGCGTCGAGGTCCTCGAGCGTGCCCAGCTCCGGGTGCACGCCGCAGTAGTCCGCCACGTCGTAGCCCCAGTCGTCGTTGGGCGACGGCATCGTCGGGTTGAGCCAGATCCCGTCGATCCCGAGCCACTCGAGATGGTCCAGCCGCTCGACTATTCCGCGCAGGTCGCCGATCCCGTCGCCGTTGGAGTCCGCGTACGAGCGCGGGTAGATCTGGTACAGGACCCCGTCGCGCCACCACGTGTCAGGTTGCATGGCGCGCCAGGATACGTTGCGCGCGCTTGACAAGAATGGCAGGATGGAACCGCTTCCATGAGCACCACTTCCGGGGGCGGAATGAGGGATGAGGGGCACCACCATCGCGCGGGTCGCAGAAGAGGCCGGAGTCGGCGTCGGCACGGTCTCGCGCGTCCTGAACGGCTCGCCGTCGGTGAGCGCCGACACGCGCCGGCGCGTGCTCGAGGCGATCGCGACGCTCGACTACCAGCCGAGCCCCGCCGCGCGGGCGCTGTCGACCGGGCGGACGAACGCGATCGGCGTCGTCGCCCCGTTCTTCACGCAGCCGTCCGTGATCGAGCGGCTGCGCGGCGTGTCGCACACGCTCGCGAACGAGGGCTACCAGCTGATCCTGCACGACGTCGAGCGCGCCGACCAGCGGCGCGACCTGTTCCGCGCGCTGGCGGTGCGCGGCCGTATCGACGGCCTGCTCGCGATCTCGCTCGCGCCGACCGAGCGCGAGGCGCGGCGCATGCAGCGGGCCGGCGTGCCGATCGTGCTGCTCGACCGGGCGCACCCGACGCTTCCGTGCATAACGATCGACGACGTCGAGGGCGGCCGCTTGGCGGCCGAGCACCTGCTTGCGCTCGGCCACCGGCGGATCGCCTTCCTCGGCGACGAGGAGGCGAACCTGTTCGGGTTTGACTCCAGTGCCCACCGGCGCGAGGGCTTCGAGGCGGCGCTCGCCGCCGCCGGGGTGCAGCCCCCGCCGCCGGATTGGGTCATGCGCCGGCCCCACGGCCGCGACGCCGCGTGCGGCGCCGCGGCCGAGCTGCTGGCGCACGGCCCGCGGCCGACGGCCGTCTTCGCCAGCTCCGACGTCCAGGCGATCGGAGTGCTGGAGGCGGCGCAGGCCGCGGGCGTGCCGGTGCCCGAGCAGCTGTCGGTCATCGGCTTCGACAACGTGGAGGCCGCGGGTTACACCGGGCTGACCACGATCGCGCAGCCGTTGGAGGAGATCGGCAGCCTGGGCGCCGACCTGCTGCTGCGCGCGGTGTCCGGCGAACCCGTACAGAGTCGCCGGATGCCACTCGCGATCGTCGAGCGGGGCTCGACCGCCCCGCCGGAACGCGAAGAAGCAGGTGAGGGGAGTACAAGTCACTCGATGGGTTGGAACACCCGATGAGGAGGGGCACACACGTGCAGATTCAATGGAGGAGGAACGCAGCGCTGCTGCTCGGCTGCGCCGTATTCGCCACGGCCGGCATCGCGGGCTGCGGCGACGACGACGACGGCGGCGGCGGAGGCGAAGGCGGCGGCGAGTCGGCCGAGACCGGCACCACCGAGGGCGCGAAGACGATCGACCCGGCGTCGATGGAAGGCGCCAAGGGTGACGTGACGTTCTGCCTCGGCAAGGACACCTCGGGCGACAAGACCGCCCTGAACAAGAAGTTCAACGAGGAGAACCCGGACATCAAGGGGGAGCTGCTGGAGTTCTCGACCTCGGCGGACGAGCAGCGCGCGCAGTTCGTCCAGCGCCAGGAGGCGAAGTCCGGCGAGTGCGACGTCTTCTACTCCGACGTGATCTGGACGGCTGAGTTCGCGTCGCAGAAGTGGATCTTCGACATGACGCCGTACGTGCAGGAGCGCGAGTCGGAGGTCATCCCGGCGACGCTCGAGACGGTCAACTACGACGGCAAGCTCTGGGGCATGCCGCAGCAGACCGACGCGGCGTTCCTGTACTACCGCACCGACCAGGTCAAGGAGAAGCCGGCGACCTGGCAGGAGGCCTATCAGCGCGCGGCCGACAACGACGGCATCGTCTATCAGGGCGCGCCGTACGAGGGCCTGACGTGCGACTTCCTCGAACTTGCCTATGCGGCGGGCGGAGAGGTGCTCAACGAGGACGGCACGCAGGCCGTGATCGACTCGCCCGAGAACGTCAAGGCGCTCCAGTTCATGGTCGACGGCGTCAAGGACGGCACCGCCGCGCGCGGCGTCACGACCTACATGGAAGAGGAGTCGCGGCGCTACTTCGAGAGCGGCAAGGCGACGTTCATGCGCAACTGGCCGTACGCCTACGCGCTGGGCGAGAAGAAGGGCACGGCGGTCGCGGGCAAGTTCGACGTGATGCCGTTCCCGGAGTTCGAGGGCGCCGGCAAGGCCGCCATCCTCGGCGGTCACAACCTCGTCATCTCGGTCTTCACGGACAACCCCGGCGCCGCGCTGAAGTACGTGGACTTCCTGACCCAGGAGGAGCAGCAGATCATCGAGTTCCGCGACTTCACGCTCGCCCCGACGCTCGCGTCGGTCTACGACAACGGCGCGATCCAGAAGAAGTACCCGTTCGCGGCGGACCTGAAGGAGTCCGTGGCACAGGCGAGGGCGCGGCCGGTCTCCCCGGTCTACCCGCAGATCTCGCAGGCGATCTACAAGAACGTCAACGAGGCGCTCGCGGGGCGCACGTCGCCGGAGGATGCCATGAAGGCGGCCCAGTCCGAGATGCAGTCGGCGCTGGAGACCTTCTGATACATCATGGCTGAAACGGCTACATTGCGAGCCGGCACGCCACCGCAGAAGCGGCGCTCCCGGGGTCTCCCGGAGCGCCGCCTGGCGGTCGCCATGGTCGCGCCGTCGATGGTCCTGATCGCGATCGTCGCGCTCTGGCCGATCATCTACGCGATCTGGCTGTCCATGCACGAGTACAGCCTGCGCCAGGCAGGCCTCTCGCGCTGGGCGTCGCCGGCCGGCTTCGGCAACTACCAGGATGCGCTCCAGAGCGCCGAGTTCTGGAGCGCCACGCGGGTCACGTTCATCTTCACGATCGCCTCGGTGATCCTGGAGACGATCCTCGGGCTCGCGATGGCGATGGCGATGCACTCCGCCTTCAAGGGGCAGGGGCTGCTCCGCACGGTCGTGCTCGTCCCGTGGGCGGTGCTCACGGTCGTCACGGCGATCATGTGGAAGACGATCTTCGACCCCAACCTGGGCTTCGTGAACTCGCTGCTCGGGACAAGCACCGTCTGGCTGGGGCAGGAGCCCCATGCGCTGATGGTGATGATCTTCGCCGACGTCTGGAAGACGGCGCCGTTCATGGCGCTGCTGCTGTTAGCCGGGTTACAGGTGATACCCGGGGAGATCTACGAGGCGGCCAAGGTCGACGGCGCGACCGCGATGCAGCGGTTCCGCAAGATCACGCTGCCGCTGCTGATGCCGGCGCTGCTGGTGGCGCTGATCTTCCGCACGCTGGACGCGCTGCGGGCGTTCGATCTCCCGAAGGTGCTCACCAACGGCGCCAACGACACGACGACGCTGTCGCTGCTCGCGCAGCGAACGTTCCAGGAGAACCGGCTGTACGGCGAGGGATCGGCGTTGTCGATCCTCACGTTCATCATCGTGATGGCCGTGTCGTTCGCCTACATCCGCCTGGTCGGCGGCAACATCCGCGGAATGACGGAGGAGTGAGATGGAAGCCGCATCCGTGGAACAGACCCGTCCGGCCGTGAAGAAGCGGCGCAAGTCCGCGGTCGGGGCAGATCCGAGCACGCCGTGGTGGATGTGGTTCGCCGTCGCGGCGATCGTGATCTTCTGCCTGCTGCCGTTCTACTGGCTGGTCAACATCTCGCTGAAGACCGGGCCGGACCTGTCCTCGTCGGACATCTTCCCGCCGAACCCGTCGCTGGACAACTACACGTCGATCTTCGAGAACTCGGCGTTCACGCGCGCGCTGGCGAACAGCGCGATCGTGAGCCTGGTCACGACGTTCCTCGGGATCGTCGTGGGCGCGTTCGCCGCGTACGCGCTGGCGCGCCTGAAGATGAACGGCAAGGCGATCCTTCTCGGCGTCGTGCTCTCGATCACGACGTTCCCGCAGATCGCGATTGCGGCGCCGCTGTTCCGGCTGTGGTCGGACATCGGCCTCTACAACACGTTGATCGGCCTCGTGATCCCGTATCTGACGTTCGCGCTGCCGCTGTCGATCTACATCCTCGTGTCGTTCTTCCGCGAGATCCCCCGCGATCTCGAGGAGGCGGCGCTCGTTGACGGGGCGACGTACTTCCAGGCGTTCAGGAAGGTCGTGGTCCCGCTGGCCGCACCGGGCCTCGCGACGACGGCGATCCTTACGTTCATCGCGGCCTGGAACGAGTTCCTGCTGGCGACGACGCTGACGTCGTCGCAGGCGGCGCGGACCGTCCCGGTGGCGATCTCGCAGTTCACCGGGTCGTCGCAGTTCGAGGTCCCGCTGGGCACGCAGTCGGCGGCGTCCGTGGTGATCTCGGTACCGCTGATCCTGCTCGTGCTCTTGTTCCAGAAGCGAATCGTCGCCGGGCTGACGGCCGGCGCTGTGAAGGGGTGATGCGTTATGGCGGAGATTCAGCTCCGTGAGATGACGAAGCGGTATCCGGATGGCACGGAGGCGGTCAAGCAGGTCGATCTGGACATT
>Ga0126306_10000347_pt1 | contig 20405 bp, 23 predicted proteins | sample Plot27_FD_92592 | JGI IMG/M metagenome (GOLD analysis project Ga0126306, IMG submission 92592) | Serpentine soil microbial communities from UC McLaughlin Reserve, CA, USA - Plot27 | ecosystem: Environmental > Terrestrial > Soil > Grasslands | place: USA: UC McLaughlin Reserve, Lake County... | reverse complement strand
GCGACGGGCGAGGTCTCGGTCATACCCCAGCCCTGCACGACGCTGAGCCCGTGCCGCTCCTTGTACGCGGCGATCATCGCGCGCGGGACGGCGGAGCCTCCGACGAGCATCCCCTTCATGTGGGACAAGTCCCACTTGCCGGGGTTAGCGTCGAGCATCTGCAGCATTCCCAGCCAGATCGTCGGCACGCCTGCCGTCCACGTCACCTTCTCCTGAACGAAGTCCTCGAGCAGGCTCTCGGGGTCCAGGTGCGGGCCCGGGAACACGAGCTTCGTGCCGAGCATGGCCGCCAGATAGGGGTAACCCCACGCGTTCGCGTGGAACATCGGCACCACGGGCAGCAACGTGTCGCCGTGCGCGACACGCAGGCCGAGCGGCGAGGTCGTCGCGACGCCGAGCGCGTGCAGAACGGTCGACCGGTGCGAGTAGACGACGCCCTTGCAGCGCCCAGTCGTACCGCTCGTGAAGCACATCGCAGCCGCCTCGCGCTCGTCGAGCCGCGGGTCTTCCCATTCATCCGGGCTCGCAGTCGCCAGCAGCTCCTCGTACGAGTCCTCGACGACGAAGACGTGCTCGATCTTCGTCCGCTCCAGGAACTGCTCGAGCAGGGGAAGGAGGCTGCGGTCGACGATCACGGCCTTGTCGTCGCCGTGATCCGCGACGTACGACAGGTCGTCGGGGTGGAGACGGAGGTTCAGCGTGTGGAGCACGAACCCGCCGCCGGGGATCCCGAAGTACGCCTCCAGGTGCGGATAGTGGTTCCAGCACAGCGTGGCGACGCGGTCACCGCGTTCGAGGCCGAGCCTCTGCAGGGCGGTCGAGAGCTGCTTTGCCCGACCGGCCATGTCTCGGAAGGTGTAGCGGTGAAAGCTCTTGTCCGGGAGGCGGGTGACGACCTCCTGGTCGCCGAAAAAGGTCTCCGCCCGATTCAGGATCTGCGGAACCGAGAGCTGGTAGTCCATCATCAAACCGTTCATCGAGCCGTTGCCTCCTCAGTAGACCCAGTCAAGATCGTCCTCTATTTCTTACCGCTGGTAAAGGCCTGGCGGCGGGGGAGGTCGCGCTCCACGTCCACGAGCTGGCCGTCGCGCCCGACGTACCCGCCCTTGCCACCGACTACGAGCATCACGAGGTCCTCGTCGCCGGGGTTCGAGATCTTGCGATGCGTCGTCGACTCGACGTGAACGATGCCGCCCGGCCCGAGCTCGAACGCCTCGCCGTCGACCTCGAACAGCGCACGCCCGCTATGGACGAAGTAGAGCTCGTCCTGCTCGTCGTGGTAATGGAGGAAGCCCTCCTGTCCTGGTGGGTACACGACGCCGTTGACGCCGAACGCGGTCACGTTCAGCGCCTGGCGGACTTTGCGGAACCCAGGTCCCCCGCCCAGCTCGTCCAACGATCCCTTGGCGTAGCCCATCGACCCTCCTAGCTCTTGAGGAGCACCCGTTCGTAGATCCGGTCCCGAAGCCGGTCGGGGAGGCGCTCGAACCCCGCGCGCAGCTTCGCGTCCCTTCCCACCAGGTAGCGCGCGTGCGGCCGCTCGGCGGTGAGCGCTTCCTCGACGACCTCGGCAACGCGATCGGCCGACGCGCCTCCCTCGCCGCGTTTCAGCGCCACGCGCCTGAACGATGCAACGCGCTCACCGTAGAGGTCGGCCTTCTGCGCGTCCGCCGTCGCGGCGAGCTCGTCGGCGCGCTCGGCCGAGCGGGACCAGATGGCGGTTCGAATCGATCCCGGCTCGACGATGGAGACCGGGATGCCGAATGGCTTCAGCTCCAGGCGAAGCGAGTCCGCCACGGCCTCGAGAGCATGCTTCGAGGCGGCGTAGGGCGCGAGGAACGGCAACGCGCTCCGACCGGCGATCGAGCCCATGAAGACGATCCTGCCCTTCGCGCGGCGAAGCGCCGGCAGGAGAGCCTGCGTCACCGCCACCTGCCCGACGAGATTGACCTCGAGCTGATGGCGGAGCTGGTCGACCGGGACGAGCTCGAGCGGAGACCCGAGGGCGATGCCCGCGTTGTTGACGAGACCGTTCAACTCGTCGACGCGCTCCGCGGCGTCTCGGATCTGCTCCGCGTCGGTGACGTCGAGGAGCAGCTCCTCCGTTCCCTCCGGCGCGTCACCCTCGCGGCGAACGCCGGCGAACACGCGCCATCCCGCGCGTGCAAGCCTCACGGCGCACGCCTGTCCGATCCCCGACGACGCGCCCGTGACGATGGCGGTGCGCGTCAATCCAGCAGCCAGGAGGCGATCCGGGCGCGGTGCACGCGTCCGTGGCCGCCGTACGCCTGAATCCAGAGTGCACGCTTGTAGTACTCGTGGAGCACGTGCTCCCAGGTGAAGCCGATGCCGCCGTGAACCTGGATCGAGCGCTCGCACGCGGCAACCGCCGCGTCCGACGCATACGACTTCGCGGCGGCGGTCGCGATCTGTGCCTGCTCGTCGTCCTCGGCGACGCACCATGCAGCCCAGTAGGCGAGCGAGCGGGCAAGCTCGGTCTCGACGAAGGTGTCGGCGAGCTGGTGGGAGACGGCCTGGTACACGCCGATCTTCCGTCCGAACTGCTCCCGGTCCTTCGCGTACTCGACCGCGAGGTCGAGTGCCTTCTTCCCGATGCCGACCGCCTCGAGCGCGAGCGTCGCCAGGCGCTCGTCCTCCGGCCGGTCCTCGTCGAAGAGCGACTCCCCCACGCCGGCGCGCCCGCCCTCCTCGAAGAGGACAGCTTTGTCGACGAAGCTCAGGTCGGCCGCGCCGATCTCGTCGCGCGACCAGCCCCCGTTCGCGAGGGCGTCGCGCGCCTCGCGGCGGAGGAGCTCCTGCTCTTCGGTGAAGGCGAACTGCATCAGCGACTCCTTGGGAGACCGAGCACCCGCTCGGCGATGATGTTTCGTAGGATCTCGGAGGTCCCGGCCTCGATCGTGTTGCCGCGGCTCCGCAGCTGCTGGTGGCCCCAGTAGCCGTCGTCCTCGCCCTCGAGGATCTCCATGGCGAGCTTCGTCAGCCGCTGGTTCTGCTCCGACCAATGCAGCTTGGAGACGGAGCCCTCGGGGCCCGGGATCCCGGTCTGCATCAGGGTCGTCAGGGACCGGTAGTTCGTCATCTTCAGCGCCTGGAGCTCGATCCACTCCTGGGCGACGCGGTCCCGGATGATCGAGTCGTCGGCGCCCTTCTCCTTCGTGAGCGCGACGAGCTTCTGCACCTGCAGCTCCAGCGCGCCGCCGAGCGCGAAGCCGAGCGTCCCGCGCTCGTGGAGGAGCGTCGTCATCGCGACCTGCCAGCCTCCGCCGATCTCGCCGAGAAGGTTCTCCTTCGGCACCTCGACGTCCGTGAGGAAGATCTCGTTGAACTCGGCCTCGCCGGTGATCTGGCGCAGCGGGCGAACCTCGACGCCGGGCGCCTTCATGTCGACGATGATGTACGTCAGGCCCTCGTGGCGCTGCGAGTCCGGGTCGCTTCGGCCGACGAGGATGCAGTGGTCGGCGATGTGCGCGAACGACGACCACACCTTCTGTCCGTTGACGACGAACGAGCCGTTCCGCGCCTCGATCGAGGTTCGAACGGCCGACAGGTCGGAGCCTGCTCCCGGCTCGGAGAAGCCCTGGCACCAGATCTCCTCCGCCGAGAGGATCTTCGAGAGGTAGCGCTGCTTCTGCTCCTCGATGCCGTGCGCCATGATCGTCGGGCCCGCCATGCCGAGGCCGATCACGCCCATGTGCGAAGGCGCCTCGGCGCGGGCGAATTCCTCGAGCACGATCGCCTGGTGGCTGTACGGAGCCCCTCTCCCGCCGTACTCCTCGGGCCAGGTCAGGCCGGCGTAGCCTGCGTCGTAGATCTTGCGGCTCCATTCCCGCGGCTCGCCGGCTGGCAGGTTCTCCTGCAGCCAGGCGCGGACGCCCTCGCGGAAGGCCGCTTCGTCAGGGCTGTCGCGAAGCTCCACGGCGTTAGCCTATACCGGTGCTACCGGCGGTAACACATGACTTCGCGGACGTCGTGATGGACGTGGTCGACCCTGCGGTCGAGGAGTCCGAGCGGAACCTGCCCCGGCTCCTGGAGAACGGTGAGATCGAGTTCGATCCCGCCTACCACCGGGCCGGCCGCGCGATCTGGGCCTCCGGCATCGTCGGCGCCGCTGCACCCGAGCAGGCCTCGCTCTTCTACCTCCTCGCACACGCGGGAGAGGGCGGCCACGCGTGTCCCGTCGTCTGCACGGCGGGACTCGTTCGCGCGCTGAAGACGCGCGGCTCCGACGACCTGCGCGAGCGGTTTCTCCCGCCGCTCATCGAGACCGACTACGACCAGGCGGAGCGTGCCGCGCAGTTCCTCACGGAGCGGCACGGCGGGTCCGACGTCGGCGCGAACCGGGTCGAGGCGATCCGGGACGGGGCAGGCTGGCGGCTGCATGGGGAGAAGTGGTTCTGCTCGGTCGCCGACGCCGACCAGTTCCTCGTGACCGCCCGCCCGCGGGGCGCACCGGAGGGGACCCCCGGGATCGGATGCTTCCTCGTGCCTCGCTCGGGCGGTGGATTCCGGATCCGCCGACTCAAGGACAAGCTCGGGACGCGCGCTCTCGCGACCGGCGAGATCGAGTTCGAAGGCGCACCCGCGTATCCGCTCGGGCCGCTGGAGGACGGCTTCCGAACGGCCGTCGGCGTGTTGAACACCTCCCGCTGGCTGAACGCGCTCGGGTCGGCAGGCCTGATGCGCCGCGCCACCATCGTCGCGGAGGGATTCGCCCGCGAGCGCGAGGCATTCGGGCGCGTCATCTCGGACTACCCGCTCGTCCGCGAGAACCTGGCGGTGATGAAGGCTGAGGCGGACGCGGCGCTCGCCTCGACGATGGAGCTGACCGAGCTCGTCGACCGGATCGACAAGGGTGAAGCGGGCGAGGAGGACACGGCGTGGCACCGCTTGCTCGTGAACGCGAACAAGTTCGTGACCTCACTGGCCGCGACGAAGGTGATCCGGCGCGGCATTGAGGCGCTCGGAGGGAACGGGACGATCGAGGACTTCTCGCCGCTGCCCCGGCTCTACCGCGACGCAATCGTCTTCGAGAGCTGGGAGGGGACGCACAACGTCCTCTGCGCGCAGGTCCTCCGCGACCTCGCGCGCCTGGACGCAGTCGACCTCGTGGTCGAGCGCAGCGGCGCGTCGGCGGAGCTCGCCGCCCGTCTGCGACGCTCCGTCGACGATCCGGCGGTCGGCGCGCTGCACGGACGCCGTCAGCTCGACGCGCTCGTGCGCTCGCTGCAGGTCAAGGCCCTTCGCTCGCGGGAGCCCCATGCCGCAGAGCTGCTCAGGCGGCGGCACCTGACTCCAGGCTGGGATCCCGAGGACGACCCCGACTATCCCGACCTGATCGACCGGGTCCTCGGCGCGGACGCCTAGCGTCCCTCGGCCGCGTCCCCGCGGAGGGCCATACAGGTGCTCGTTGCGTGCGCGATCAGGCGCTCCTGATCGTCGACCACGCGGCACTCCGTCAGCCCGACCGTTCTCCCTCGCGAGACGACCGCCCCGTGAGCAAGGAGCTTCCCGGTCCAGAACGGCCGGAGGTAGTTCATCTTCAACTCGAGCGTCGTGAACGACTCCCCCTCCTCGAGCGTCGAGAAGAAGGCCATGCCCATGGCGGCATCGGCGAGGTCGCAGAGGATCCCGCCGTGGATCGTCCCCATCGGATTGGAATGCTGCTCGCCGGCGTCGAGGCTCATCGTGCACGTGCCGGCGCCGGCGTCCACGACCTCGATGCCGATCAGCTCGGCGACCGGAGGCGGAAGCCTCACAGGACGATCACCGAGCGGATGACTTCACCTGCCTCCATGTCCTCGAACGCCGCCTCGACGCCGTCCAACTCGATCCTCTTGGTGACCATTCCGGCGAGATCGAGCCGGCCCTCGGCCGCCAGGGCCATGAGCAACGGGAAATCCTCCGCGGGAACGTGATCGCCGCCGTGCGAGACGAGGATCCGCTGCCGCCGGTCGAACGTGCGGTCGAGCGGCACGACCGCCTCGGACCCGGGCTGAGGGAGCCCGATGTAGACCAGCGTCCCCGCATGCCCGAGCATCCGCAGCCCGAGCGCCACGGTCTCTGGCCGACCGACGACGTCGAAGACGAAGTCGAGACGCTCCGCCTCGCCCGTATGGGTCGCCCCGAAGCGGCGACCGGCGTCGAGCTTGCGCTCGTCCAGGTCGAGAGCATGGATCTCCGCCGCACCGGCAACCCGTGCTCCCTGGATCACGGACAGGCCAACCGCGCCGCAGCCGATGACGCCGACGCGTGCGCCCTCCCAGACCTCGGCCGTCTTCAGGACCGAGCAGACGCCCGTCGCGACCGCGCATCCGATCAGGCATGCCTCCTCCGCCGAAAGCCCGTCGGGAAGCGGCACGAGCGAGGCCGCGTGGACCACGGTCCGCGAGGCAAAGGTCCCCGCCCGCATCGCGCCCATCAGGTCCCGCCCGTCCCGCGTGTGCATCCTCCGAGCCGCCATAGCGGGCGTTCGGCAGAGATGGCCCGCCCCGCGGAGACACCAGGGGCACTCCCCGCACGGCGCGCGCCAGCCGATGACGACACGGTCCCCGGCGCCGACGTGTTCGACTCCCTCACCGACCGCCTCGACCACACCTGCGCCTTCGTGCCCGAGCAGGACCGGCATCGGATGGTTGAAGCCGGTTCGCACGACGTGGAGGTCGGAGTGGCAGACGCCGCTGGCCTCGATCCGGACCCGCGCCTCCCCAGCGCCCGGCGCGTCGAGCTCGATCTCCTCGACGCCGAAGCGCTCGAGCTCGTTCAGGACGACGCCGCGATCCATGACCGGTCGAGGTTACGCGCCTCGCGCCCGCCGACGAGCGCCAGTGTGAGGTCGGTCTCCGCCATCAGATGCCGGATCACGGCCTCGACGCCTTCCTGGCCGCCGACCGCGAGGCCGTACGCGTACGGCCGGCCCAGCAGGACGGCGTCCGCCCCTAGTGCGAGCGCTTTGAGCACGTCCGAGCCCCGCCTGATCCCGCCGTCCATCAGCACCACGGGCTCGGGCCCGACCGCCTGGCGGACCTCCTCGAGCGCGTCGAGCGCTGCGACGGCGCCGTCGACCTGGCGACCGCCGTGGTTGGAGACCACGATGCCGTCGACGCCGGACTCGCGCGCCCGCTGAGAGTCCTCGGCCGTGAGCACGCCCTTGACCAGCAGCGGCAGCTCCGTCTGGTCCCGCAGCCAGGCCAGGTCTTCCCAGGTCAGACCGAGGTTCGGGAACGTTGCGAGCATCGCCCCGGCAGCCGCGAGCACATTGTCTTCGGGCGGCTCGGCCAGCCTGCTCCGGAAGACGGGATCCGAGAAGAACTGCGCGCAACCCTCGCCGGTCACGAACGGGAGGTAGGGCTTCCGCAGGTCACGGTCGCGCCAGCCGAGGGTCAGCGAGTCGAGCGTGATGACGAGCGCCCCGAAGCCGGCGCCTTCGGCCCGCCGGACGAGGCTGGCCACGACCTCACGATCGTTGACCCAATAGAGCTGGAACCACCGCGGCGCGTCGCCCGTCGCCTCGGCAACCTCCTCGATCGAGTACGACGCCGCGCTCGAGAGCACCATCGGCACACCGGTCGAAGCGGCAGCGCGGGCGACCGCAAGCTCCCCGTCCGCGTGCGCGATCGAGAGCACCCCGATCGGCGCAAGCAGGAATGGCGCCGGAGAGCGCGTCCCGAGTACCTCGACGGAGATGTCCCGCTCGGAATTTCCGGTCAGCATCCGGGGTCGAAGCCGCCTCCGCTCGAACGCCTCCAGGTTGGCGCGCATCGTCGACTCCGAGCCTGCTCCGCCCGCGATGTAGTCGAACGGTCCGGGTTCAAGGGCCTCGGCGGCCCGCGTCTCCCACTCCACTGGCGAGATCGGCCACGGAGACTCGCCGGAGACGTAGATCGCGTTCTGTACCTGGCTGCCTTCGAAGTCCATGCGTCGTACGATCCTCTCGCATGCCGTCGCTGGAAGGGAAAGTGGCGATCGTGACCGGCGCCGGCCGCGGGATCGGCCGGGAGCACGCCCTCGCGCTCGCAGAGGCGGGAGCCCGCGTGCTCGTCAACGACCTGGGTGGCTCGCTTTCCGGCGAGGGAGCGGACACAACGCCGGCCCAGTCCGTCGTGGACGAGATCGCTGCCGCCGGAGGAGAGGCGGTCGCGAACGCCGACGACGTCTCCCACTTCGACGCCGCCGAGCACCTCGTGGGACAGGCGCTCGAGGAGTACGGCCGGCTCGACATCCTCGTCAACAACGCCGGGATCCTGCGCGACCGGATGCTGGTGAACATGACCGAGGACGAGTGGGACGCCGTCATCGCCGTCCACCTGAAGGGCCACTTCGGCCCAACCCGGCATGCCGCCGCCCACTGGCGGGCGCGAGCCAAGGAAGGGGAGACCCTCCGCGCCCGCGTAATCAACACGTCCAGCCCATCGGGCGTGTTCGGGAACATCGGGCAGGCGAACTACGGTGCCGCGAAGGCTGCGATCGCGGGATTCACGCTGATCGCGGCGCAGGAGCTCGCGCGCTACGGCGTCACGGTCAACTGCATCGCCCCGAACGCGAGGACCCGTATGACCGAGGAGACCTTCGGCGGCCTCGCGGCCCCGGACGAAGGCTTCGACCCGCTCGACCCGGCGAACATGTCGCCCCTCGTGGTGGCTCTCAGCGCCGACGAGGCACAGGAGATCACGGGGCAGTGCTTCTTCGTCTGGGGCGGGGCCGTCAACGTCCTGCGACCCTGGGACGCGGGTGAGCTCCTCGCCGCCGATGAGCGCTGGGACGCCGACGCGCTTCTGGCGCAGCTGAGGGAGCGCTTCCCGGACGGCGCGGAGCCCGAGGGGATGGTGGCGATGATGGCCAAGGCCGGCGGGCGGTCGATGCGCGTTGGCTGACCACAACCTGGCGCGCGCCGCGGAGGATTGCTTCGCGCGGCTCGGCGACTACGAGTCGCTGTGGTTCGAGGATCGGTGGCACACGTCTGGCGAGCTCCACGAGCGCGCGGGTCGCCTCGCGGGCTGGCTCCGCCCGGCCGGTATCGAGCCGGGAGACCGTGTCGTCGTCCTGATGGCGAACTGCCCGGAGGTGACGATCGCCTACAACGCGATCTGGCGCGCCGGAGCCGTGGTCACCCCGGTCATCTTCCTCGTTCCGCCCGCCGAGCTGGAGCTCATCCTCCAGGACTCCGGCGCCGAGCTCGTCCTTGCGACACCCGAGCTCGCGGCGAACGTCCCGCCCGAAGCGCATTGCGTGACGACGGACGAGTTTCCGACGCTCGAGGAGGCTGACCCGTCCGAGATCGTCTCGAGGGCGCCGGCGGATCCTGCTGCTCTGCTCTACACAGGCGGGACCACGGGCCGATCCAAGGGCGTACTGCTCTCACACGAGAACCTCTGGTTCGCGGGCAAGGCCGGACATGACGCGGGCCACATCCCAGGCGTCGTGCGCGGCCTGCTGGCGCTGCCGCTCTCCCATGCGTACGGACTGCTTGTGACCGTCGTCGGGCTGCACGCGGTGCAGCAGGGCGAGGCCGTGCTCATGCGCTGGTTCGACCCGGTCGGGTGGCTCGAGCTCGCCCAGGAGCACCGGACGCAGATCTCCGCAGTCGTTCCGTCGATGATCCAGCTCCTTCTGGCCCAGCCGATCGAGGACTACGACCTGTCGAATCTGAGCCACATCGTCTCGGGCGGCGCGCCGCTTCCGACTGAGCTCGCACAGGAGCTGATTCGCCGGATCCCGCAACTCGAGGTCCGGGAGGGCTACGGACTGACCGAGAGCTCCGCGCTCGTCACCTCGACGCGCCCCGGCCAGTCGCGGCTCGGCTCCGTCGGCAAGCCCGTGCCCGGCACCGAGGTGCGGATCGACGGCGAGGGCGAGGTGGGGGAGATCCTCGTCCGCTCGCCGATGGTGATGCTCGGCTACTGGAATCAGCCGGAGGCAACCGACGAGACGATCGTGGACGGCTGGCTCCACACCGGAGACCTCGGCTACCTCGACGACGACGGTTACCTCCACATCGTCGATCGGAAGAAGGATCTGATCATCCGCGGCGGGTTCAACGTCTTCCCGAGGGACGTCGAGGGGGCGCTGCTCGAGCATCCGGCGGTCGCAGCGGCCGGAGTCGTCGGCAGGCCCGACGAAGCTCACGGCGAGGAGGTGGTCGCATTCGTCGAGCTCCGCCCGGGCCAAGAAGCAGAGACGGACGACCTGGTCGCGTTCGCGAAGGAGCGGATCGGCGGCTACAAGTACCCGCGCGAGGTGCACGTCGTCCCGTCCCTGCCGTTAACGCCAGTCGGGAAGGTCGACCGCAAGAAACTCCGCGAACGACTACGGGAGGAGGCGACCGCATGAGCACCAAGCTGACCCTGGCCGAGCTCGAGGCCGCCGACGAGCTCGAGCTCGGGACCAGCGACTGGGAGACCGTCGACCAGAAGCGGATCGATCTCTTCGCCGAGGCGACGCACGACCACCAGTGGATCCACGTCGACCCAGAGATGGCCGCGCAGGGGCCATTCGGGATGACCGTCGCTCACGGCTACCTCAGCCTGTCCATGCTCCCGTATTTCGTCTCCCAGGTGCTGAACGTGACGGATGTCCGGATGGGCATCAATTACGGAACCGAGAAGATCCGGTTCACCGCGCCGGTGCCGGTCGGCTCGCAGGTCCGGCTCAAGGCGACGCTGCGCTCCAGCGAGCGCCGAGGCGAAGGCGTCCTCTACCGCCTCGGCGTCGAGATCGAGATTCGCGACTCGGAGAAGCCGGCTCTTGTCGGCGAGGTGCTCTACCTGGTGTTCTAGGAAAGCGCTCGGGCTTCGTGCTTTATTGACCCGGTGACGGAGCTTCGCTTCGGAACCGTGCTCCTCGACCTGGCGACGACCGGAACAGTGGCGCGCACGCTTCTGCTCGAGTACATGCAGGGCTCCGACGCCGGCGACGACTTCCTGCTCTACACGCTGCTCGCCGTGGGCGGCGAGCCCAGCCCCACCGCGCTCGCGCAGAGGATGGGCGCGCCGCTGACGACCGTCTCCGATCGGCTCAACCGATTGGTCGAGCGGGGCCATGCCGAGCGGATCAAGAACCCGTTGGACGGCAGGTCTGCGCTCTTCCGGCTCACGGACGAAGGCTGGAAGGCGCTCCGCGCCGTCCAGCCCCAATTCGTCGAGCTGCTCACGAACGTCACGGAGCGGCTCACACTCCCCGTGGACGACATCCGCCGTGGGCTCCAGGCGCTCGAGGACGCCTTGCGCGGGGAGCTGGCCGCGCATAACGAGAAAAAAACTCCGGCACCGTAGCTTTTCCTCCGACCCCGGAGTATCTTGCCGCCATGTTGAAAGCCGCAGTCGCGATCATCGCGTCCGCCCTGCTCGCCGCGTGCGCGGAGGGCGCGACGCGTGCGACCGAGATCCTCGCGAAGATCGACGTCGGCGCCAGCGGGCCCTGCTCGGTCGCCTTCGAGGCGGGCGCGGCCTGGGCGACCGTTTTCCGGAGCAACGAGGTCGTCCGGATCGACCCGGCGACGAACGCCGTCACCCATCGCATCACGACCGACGGAGGCCCCTGCGGCATCACGGCCGGGGCCGGGGCGCTCTGGGTCATGACCAACGCCGGGAACACCGTGCAGCGGATCGACCCCTCGACCGCGACCGTCTCGGCGAGGATCCCCGTCGGCGCCGGGCCGTACGACGTCCTCTACGCGTTCGACTCGGTCTGGGTGACGAACCACGCCGACGGGACGATCCACCGCATCGACCCGACCACGAACCGCGTCGTCAGGCAGATCCGGATCGTCGGCGCGCCTGCCGGGCTGGCCGCCACCCGATCCGCCCTCTGGGTCGGCGAGGCCTCGGGCAAGACCATCGTCCGGATCAACCCCCGCACCAACCGGGTCGTGCGCCGGGTCGCCACCGGCGGAGCGTCACCCGAGTGGCTGGCAGCTCGCGGCTACTTCGTCTGGGCCGCGAACAGGCTCGACAACTCGGTCGCAAAGATCGACGAACGCAAGAACCGCCGCGTCGCGCTGATCAAGCGCGTGGGCAGTCAGCCGGTCGACGGCGGAATCGTCGCCGGCAGCCTCTGGGTGCCCAACCAGCGGAGCAACACGGTCGCCCGAATCCACCTGTCGCGGAACCGCGTCGTCGAGACGGTGCGGGTCGGCACCGGCCCGTTCGTCGTCCCCGACCACGCGAGCGAGCTCTGGGTCGGGAGCTTCGGCGGCCGCGACATCTGGCGACTCAGGGCGGGCTAGCTCTTTACACCCATTCTGGGCGACTCGCACTGGGTTCACTTGTGCGAGGGATGCGTCGCCTCCTCCCGACGTCCGATCTTTGGGGCGTCAGTTCAAATCCAGGCGACGCGGCCACGCCGAGGTAGTTCACGGAGGTTCCAGGCGTGAGCAAGCCATTCGCCCCCTCGAAACGGAGCAACTTCCTCGCCGCTGGACAGCGCCGACCCAGCACTGCTCAGCGACGGAAGGAGGTGAGCGAAGTGTCGAAGCGTTATCACCAGCTCGTCGCGCTGAGGAAGCGTGAGGACGGCCAGACCATGGCCGAGTACGGCGTCGTGCTGGCCGTCATCACGATCGCCGTGTTCGGAGCGCTGACGCTGCTCTCGGGCAACATCGAGGGCGCCCTCAGCCGGGTCGCCGGCTTCATCTCCTAGTAGGTCGCAGCTCAGCTGGCCGAAGCCCGCCGAGATCCCGGCGGGCTTCGGCCTTGTTCAAGCCTGCGTCTGCTGCTCGGGCTCCGGCACAGCCTCGATGTGACGCCGTCCGTCGCCTTCATCCTCCTCGTTCTCCCCCGGCACTGGTTGCGGAGCCGAACGGGCAGCCGCTTGGCTGGCGACCTCTTCGAGCTGTTCGGCCAGAGCTCGCACGCCGCCGAGCAGCTCTTCGCGCTGCCCGTGCACCGATTCGGTGTCGGCCTCCAGCCGGCGTAGGCCGGCTTCGGCCTCGGCCTGCTCGGTGGCGATCTCCTCGCGGGCCTCAGCGAGGATCCGCGCGGCTTCCGCCTTGGCCTCCGTGATGATGGTCTCCGCCTCCTGCTGCGCCCCCGCGACGTGTTCGGCCGCCTCGGCCTGTGACCGGTCGGCGCGAGTGCTCGCATCGACGACGAGCTCGGCGGCCTCTGCCTTCGCGCGCGCGGTCGCTGCTTCCGCTTCCTGCCGGGCGCTCGCCGTGATCTCATCCGCCGCCTCGCGTGCTCGCTGGAGGATGGCGCTGGTCTGCTCCCCGACCTTCTCGAGTGCGTGCCTGACGGCGGCCTTGGGCGAGCTCGAGATCTCGAGCTCGGCGATCACGGCGTTGACGCGCTCTACATAGGCGTCGACGGCGTCGCGGTCGTACCCTCGGACCGCGCCCGGAAACGAGACGTCACGAACGGCCTTCAAGAGCTCGTTCTCCTCCCTTCTGGGAGATTTGCCGTCGACTCAGGTTCGAGTATGCCCTACCGCGACGAGGCGCGCTGCCATCGGGCGCCCCACTCGGTGACGCCGTTCGTCGGCGTGAGCTGGCTGACGTCGGTGCCGTTGCTGCGCACGGCAAGCAGCCAGCGGCGAAGCATCAAGCGCTATTCCCGGCTGCGCCGCACTCGAAGCGTCCTCTCGTTGCGCTGAAGGGGCGCGAGGACGGACCATGGCTCGGCGCTCAAGCGATGCTCCAGGTGTCGCCGGCGTGGAGCAGCTTCGTCAGGTCGCCCTCGCCCAGCTCTCGCCTCGTGACCTCGATCTGCTCGGCCATCATCTCGTCGTAGACCGGGCGCTCGACCGCGCGGAAGATCCCGATCGGCGTCGGGCCGACCGGCGTGTGGGACAGGCGGGACAGAGCGAACGCCAGGGACGGGTCGTCCGCGCTCTCGTCGTGCCGGAGCAATGCCTCCGCGCCGACCGTCTTCACGTCGATGATCTCCACCCCACCTTCCGGGCGCGAGACGACTCCCTGCTCGAGCGTCTCCCCCTCGCCGCCGAAGCGGATCGGCTCACCGTGCTCCAGCAGGATCCGATTCGCCTTGTCGTCGCGCACCGCGTCGAACGCGCCGTCGTTGTAGACGTTGCAGTTCTGGTAGATCTCGACGAACACCGAGCCCCTGTGCTCGGCCGCCCTCCGCAGCACGCCCGTCAAGTGCGACTTGTCCGTGTCGATCGAGCGCGCCACGAACGTCGCCTCGGCGCCGAGCGCGAGCGAAACCGGGTTGAACGGGTAGTCCAGCGACCCGAACGGCGTCGTCTTGTTGTGCGTCCCGAGCGGGGAGGTCGGCGAGTACTGCCCCTTCGTCAGCCCGTAGATCTGGTTGTTGAAGAGCAGGATCTTGAGGTTGACGTTCCGCCGTAGGGCGTGGATCAGGTGGTTGCCGCCGATCGACAGCGCGTCGCCGTCGCCGGTTACGACCCACACGGAGAGGTCCGGCCGCGACGACGACAGCCCCGTCGCGATCGCGGGCGCTCGCCCGTGGATCGAGTGCATCCCGTACGTCCGCATGTAGTACGGAAACCGCGCGGCGCACCCGATCCCCGACACGAACACAATGCGTTCGCGCGGCACGCCGAGCTCGGGCATGAACTGCTGCATCGCGGCGAGGATCGCGTAGTCCCCGCAGCCGGGGCACCAGCGGACCTCCTGATCGGACTTGAAGTCCTTCGCGGTCAGCTGGATCGTCGGCTTCGCTTGCGATGCCGACTCGAGGTCATGCCGGCTTTGCCGGCGTGGCCGGTCGCTTCGCGCCTTTCCGCCGTTCGTCTCGCTCATTGCGCCGGGATCACCCCGCACATGATCGGCTTCATCGTCTTGTCGTCCTCGATCGTGAGGATGAACTCGCCGGTTGCCACCTCGTCGATCGGCACGAAGATCTGACCCTGGCCGAGGTTCGCCGTCGTGAAGCCGAGGTCGTGCACGACCTCGGAGCCCGGCGAGTCACAGGTGCCGCCTCGGACGTAGATCGGGTCGAGGTCCGACGTGCCCGTGATCTCGATCGTCACGTCCGTCGAGGCGGCCCCCGAATGGAGCTCGGCGGTACCTGATTTGCCGGAGCCGTTCTGCTCTTCGAGCGTGACGGCCACCGTTCCGCCGCCGCCGCCGCCACCCCCGCCACCGCTGCCGCCGTCGCCGCCACCGCCGCAGGCCGAGGCCAGGCCGACGAGCATCACTCCGAGTACGAGTCGCAGTTTCACAGCATCCCCTCCATGGCTTCAGCCAGCTCCGACGACCGGAACGGGAGACCGCGCACCCGGTTGTAGCCAACCGCGTCGACGAGGAACTCGGCCCGCACCAGCTTGAGGAGCTGTCCAAGATTCATCTCCGGAACCAGGATCTTCTCGTATCTGCGAAGCACATCGCCGGTGTTGCGGGGGAAGGGGTTCAGGTAGCTCAGGTGGGCGTGCGCAACCTTGCCGCCGTCGCCGCGCACGCGGCGCACGCCGGCGGCCACGGGCCCGTAGGTCCCGCCCCAGCTGAGGACGAGCAGCTCCTCGCCGCCCTCCTCGTCCACGGTGAGCTCCGGGATGTCCGCGGCGATGCCCGCGACCTTTTGAGCACGGATCCGGACCATGTGGTCGTGGTTGTCGGGGTCGTACGAGACGTTGCCGGTCCCGTCCGCCTTCTCGAGCCCGCCGATCCGGTGCTCGAGGCCGGGCGTGCCGGGAATCGCCCACGGCCGCGCCAGTGTCTCGGCGTCCCGAAGGTACGGCAGGAAGCCGCCCTCATGGTCGGGCGCGTCGGCGAAGTCCACCGGGATCTCCGGATAGCTCTCGAGGTCGGGGATCAGCCACGGCTCCGAGCCGTTGGCGAGGTAGGCGTCCGAGAGCAGGAAGACGGGCGTTCGGTACTTGAGCGCGATCCTGGCCGCCTCGATCGCCGCGTCGAAGCAGCCGCCGGGCGTCGAGGCGGCGATCACCGGCACCGGCGACTCGGCGTTCCGGCCCCACATCGCAAGCAGGAGGTCGGCCTGTTCGGGCTTGGTCGGCATCCCCGTCGACGGGCCGGCGCGCTGGACGTCGATCATCACGAGCGGCAGCTCGAGCGTGACGGCAAGGCCGATCGTCTCCATCTTCAGGACGACGCCGGGGCCGCTCGACGTGCAGACGCCGAGCGCGCCGCCGAAGCTCGCGCCGAGTGCGGCGCCGACGGCGGAGATCTCGTCCTCCGCCTGGAAGGTCCGGACGCCGAAGTCCTTGCGGCGCGAAAGGTCCTCGAGGATCTCCGACGCCGGCGTGATGGGGTAGGCACCCAGGAAGAGCGGGAGGCCGCTCTTGACCGATGCGGCGATCAGGCCGAGCGTCAGCGCCTGGTTGCCGCGGATGTTGCGATATGTGCCCGGCGGGAGGTCTGCGGGGGCGACCTCGTACGTGACGCGGAAGTCCTCGCTCGTCTCGCCGTAGGCCCAGCCGGCCTTGAACGCTTTCGTGTTCGCCTCGGCGATGTCGGGCTTGGCCTTGAACTTCCTGGAGATGAAGTCGAGCGTCCCGCTCTTCGGCCGGTGATAGAGCCACGACATCAGCCCGAGCGCGAACATGTTCTTCGAGCGCTCGGCCTCGCGCTTCGTGACCTTCACGTCCTTCAGCGCCTCCAGCGTCAACGAGGTGAGCGGCACCTCGTGGACGTGGAAGTCGCCCAGCGTCCCGTCTCCGAGTGGGTTGGCCGAGTAGCCGGCCTTCTCGAGGTTCCGGTCCGTGAACGCGTCGCGGTTGACGATCAGCGTGCCGCCCTTCGGGAGGTCACGGATGTTCGTCCGCAGCGCGGCGGGGTTCATCGCGACCAGCACGTTGGGCTGGTCGCCCGGCGTGAGGATGTCGTGGTCGGAGAAGTGGATCTGGAAGCCCGAGACGCCGGGCAACGAGCCTGCCGGCGCCCGGATCTCGGCGGGGAAATCGGGCAGCGTGGAAAGGTCGTTGCCGAGCACCGCCGTTTCGCTCGTGAAGCGGGCCCCGGTGAGCTGCATCCCGTCGCCGGAGTCGCCCGCGAAGCGGATGACGACGCGGTCTAGCTGTTCGACGGGTTTGGCCATTGCGGCCCTACGAGGTATAGCAGCGTCTCGCAGCAGGTAGCACGGGGCGCCTCCACGAAGGAGGCGCCCCGTGCCTTCCCTTCCCGCTACTTCGTCAACACGTCGAAGCGCGGGTCTTCGCGGATGGCGTCCAGATCCTCGTCGGAGCGGATGAGCTCCTTGATGCGGTCGTTCAGCTCGACGGCTCGTCGCAGATGCTCGATCGCCTCGTCGGCCTGTCCGGCTCGGGCCTCGAAGCAGGCGGCGTTGAAGGACGCAACGGCATCGTTCGGCCGCTTCTCCACCACGACGAGTTGCTTGGCGGCGGCGGTCTCGTAGTCGCCCTCGTTGTAGGCCTTGAAGGCTTCCGCCGCCTCTTCCGGCGCCGGCTCGTAAGCCTTGCCCGGCGTCCCGCCGATCGCAAGGATCGTCGTGCCGTCTTCCTTCGCAGTCGCCTTCCGCTTTGCCGTCGGCTGCACGAGGACCAACGAGCCGGCAGGTGCCTCAACGCTGTCGCCGTCGATCTCGAACGTCGCCGTGCCGTTCAGGACGATGTAGAGCTCTTCTTGTCCGGCCTCGCCGAGCAAGGTCTCGTCGTGCTCTCGGATCACGTCGACGTCGCTCGGCGCCCGGTACGCGTTGGTGCCGAACGACGTGATGCCGAAGCGCCGTCGGACATCGAAGCGCTGCCGTCCGTCGTCCGTTGCGTCGGGCGCAAGGAGCGGCGCGGGCTCGAGCTCGTCCAGCCTCGCGACGACGTAGGCCTTTTCCGTTGCAGTTGCCATCGGCTCCCTCCTCCTATGTGGTCAGCGCGTGGAAGCGCAGATCGTCCCGAAGTGAGTCTAGGTCCGAGTCGCTGCGAATGTGCTCCCGGATCCGATCATCGTCCTCGATCGCCTGCTGCAGATGGCTGATTGCGTCGTCGGCGCGGCCGAGCCTCGCCTCCATGCAGGCGACATTGAAGAGGACGAGCGCGTCGGGCCGCTCCTGGAGGACCGGCTGGAGCGCTTCGAGTGCGCCCTCGAAGTTCTCCGCCCGGTAGGGATCCCACATGTCGTTCATCGCCTCGCCGACCGAGAGCTCGTAGGCCTTGCCCGGCGTCCCGCCGATCGCGAGGATCGTCGTGCCCTCCTCCTTGGCGACCGCACTCCGCTTCGCTGCCGGGTCGCGTACGAACACCATGGTCCCCGCGGTCACGTAGATCGGCTCGCCGTCGACGTTGAACGTCGCCTTCCCGGACAGCACCAGGTAGAGCTCCTCCTGGCCGCTTGCGCCGAGCCCCACCTCGTCGTGCTCGCCGACTACGCGCCCGTCACCCACTGACCGGTTGGCGCGCACCCCGAACCCTTGGATGCCGAAGTGCCGGCGGATGTTGAAAGGGACACGACCGTCGTGCTCGGGGCCGGGCTCGATGTCCTCGAGCGAGACGACGTCGTACGCCTTCGCAATTGCCGTGACCATGCACGTGCTCCCTTCCGGGACCGCGCGAGCTGCGCCACGTGCTCGGTCGCGACCAACGCCCTGGTCTCTACGTCCATCGGCTGCATCGCGGCTCCCTTCTTGTCGATCTTCTCGACGTCGAACTACTTGAGATCGAGACTGTAGCGAGAGGCTAGTTTGACGTCAAGAGAAATTAGGTCATACTCCGTTCATGGCCACCAAGGAGACGACCACCGACTCGGTCGACCGCGGGATCTCCGAGTGGCCGTCCGAGCTCCAGAACATCGACCTCGACATCGAGGCGGCTGTCCAGCGCATGCAGCACATCGTCAAGGCGATCCGCGGGCGAATGGACGAGACCCTCGCGGAGTTCAACCTCTCCTACGGTGAGTGGGGCATGCTCGCGCACCTGACCTGGGGGGGATCGCCCTACCGCAGCTCGCCGGGTCGGCTCGCGCAGAAGGAAGGGCTCTCGAGCGGGGCGATGACGAACCGACTCGACCGGCTCGAGCAGGCAGGGCTGATCCAGCGGCTCCCGGACCCGGACGACCGCCGCGCGCTCCTGGTCGAGCTGACGGAGAAGGGCCACCAGCTGTGGCTCGATGCGCTCGGCGCTCAGGCGTCGAAAGAGGCGGCGGTGGCAGCTGCGCTGAGCCGAAAAGAGCTTCGGGAGCTCAACGCCCTGCTGCGGAAGGTTCTGCTCGAATTCGAGCGCTAGTCTCAGCCGGTGGCGACCCTGCCGGCAGAGACGCGAATTGGCCCCGTCGAGCTGACGGTCTCCGACCTCAGGCGCTCCCTCGACTACTACCGGCGGGCGATCGGGCTCGGGGTGCGCCAGCAGGAAGACGGGCGCGCGTCACTCGGCGGAGATTCGGAGCTGCTCGTGCTCCACGAGGTCCCGGGGGCGCAGCCGGCGCCGCGCAGCACGGGTCTCTTCCACTTCGCCCTTCTCGTCCCGGAGCGGCGCGACCTCGCCGCGTGGCTTGCCCACGCGATCCGGGAGCAGGTGCCGATGACAGGAGTCTCCGACCACTTCGTCAGCGAGGCCCTGTACCTGCGTGACCCGGACGGGCATGGGATCGAGATCTACGCCGACCGCGCTCGTGAGGTCTGGGAAGGACAGGTCGCGAGGATGACCACCGAGCCGCTCGACCTCGAGAACCTGCTCGGGGAGCTCGACGATCCGGAGCAGGAGCCGTTCGAGGCGCTGCCGGCGGGAACCGTCATGGGCCACGTCCACTTGCAGGTGGCCGAGATCCCGGAGACCGTGCGCTTCTATCGGGACGTCCTGGGCTTCGACGAGATGGCGAGCTACGGCTCGCAGGCGACGTTCCTCTCCGCGGGCGGCTACCACCACCACCTCGGGGCCAACACCTGGGCGAGCGCGGGAGCCCCGCCGCCGCCCGAGGGCTCGGCGTCGCTACGGCTCGCGAGCGTCGTGCTGCCGGACTCGGAGAGCCGCGGCGAGGTTGTCGGCCGGGTGGCCACAACCGGCCAGGATCCGGAGGAGACACCCGAAGGGCCGGTCGTCCGGGACCCCTCCGGGAACCGCCTGCTCCTGGCATAGCCTCACCAGTCGCCCACGTCGAGCGCCTCGCGCGCGGCCCGATCGAACGGCGTCAGCGGGAAGGGAACGAGATCGAGGATGCGCGTGTCCTCGGCAACGGTGGGATTACGCAGACCCTCGACGAGCGGCCTCGCGACCGAAGCGCCGACCGGGGTCACGAGATGCAGCCAGAGCGAAGAGAGGAAGGGCGTCAGGATGGGGACCTCGATGATTGCGCGCCGTTTGCAGCGCATTTTGGCCACGCGCTCGATCATCTGGCGGTAGGTCATGACCTCGGGACCGCCGAGGTCGTAGGTCTCGCCAATCGTCTCTTCTCTCCCGGCGACAGCAGCGAGATACCGCACGGTGTCGGCGAGCGCGATCGGCTGCGTCGGGGTCGAGACCCAGCGTGGGGCAACCATCACCGGGAGGCGATCGACCAGGGCGACGAT
>Ga0126306_10000346_pt1 | contig 20410 bp, 18 predicted proteins | sample Plot27_FD_92592 | JGI IMG/M metagenome (GOLD analysis project Ga0126306, IMG submission 92592) | Serpentine soil microbial communities from UC McLaughlin Reserve, CA, USA - Plot27 | ecosystem: Environmental > Terrestrial > Soil > Grasslands | place: USA: UC McLaughlin Reserve, Lake County... | reverse complement strand
TCCGGCCACCAGCTCTGTCAGCGGCGGCAGCTCGAAGCTGTCGTCGGCGACGTACTTCGTCTCCACTTCCCTGCTCTTCCTTCCGTGTGAACGGTGAGCGTCACGAGCGGCTCGGGCGCTCGCTCCTGGGCCGGACCAGTTCCTCGTCGTCCTCCAGGACACCGGCGCCGGGGACGACAATCAACGGATCCGGGTGCCCGACGACGTCCTCGATCCGGCCGGCGTAGTCCAGACGGGACAGCACGTGCCGCATGGCCTCCAGGCGGGCCCGCTTCTTGTCGTTGCTCTTGATCACCGTCCACGGCGCGTGCTCGGTGTCGGTGACGGCGAACATCGCCTCCTTGGCGGCCGTGTAGGCGTGCCAGCGGTCGAGCGATGCCAGATCGGTCGGTGAGAGCTTCCACTGCCGCACCGGATCGATCTGCCGGACGATGAACCGGGTCCGCTGCTCGCCCCGGGAGACGGAGAACCAGAGCTTCACCAGGTGGATGTCGCTGCGGATGAGCATCCGCTCGAACTCCGGCGCCTGCCGCATGAACTCCTCGTACTCGGCCGGCGTGCAGTAGCCCATGACCCGCTCGACGCCGGCCCGGTTGTACCAGGAGCGGTCGAACATGACGATCTCCCCAGCCGCAGGGAGATGCTGCACGTATCGCTGGAAGTACCACTGCGTGCGTTCCCGTTCCGAGGGCTTGTCCAGCGCCACGACGCGCGCACCACGCGGGTTGAGGTGCTCGGTGAACCGCTTGATCGTCCCGCCCTTGCCGGCGGCGTCGCGGCCCTCGAACACCAGCACCACCTTCTGCCCGGTGTCCTTCACCCAGCCCTGCAGTTTGAGCAGTTCGATCTGCAGCCCGCGCTTCTCGAGCTCGTACTCGCGGCGCTCCATGCGGTCGGGGTAGGGGTAGCCCTCACGCCAGGTCTCGACGAGCCTCCCGGCCGGGTCGAACAGCTCGCGATCGTCGTCCCAGTCCTCGTCGGAGTTCTCGTCCGGCAGGTCGTTGAGGCGCCACTGGCTCAGGTCGATGACGTCCGCCGGCTCGTCGCCGTCCGCGGAGAACCGGAGATGTGGCCTCACCGTGTGATCCCCCACCTCTGTGGGCCGTGCCCACGCCATCGTGATCACGCCCCGCAGTCGCCGTTCCCGATCCCTCGTGCGCCGGTCAGCCTCCGGTCGCGGTCATGGTCGCCGGAGCCTCCGGCGAGCGCCCCGCCGGACTCGGGACGGCGGTCTGCTGCCTGACCTGCCCCGTGTCCGCGTCGCCCCGTGCGAGGTCGGCGGCCAGCTGATCAGCGGCCACGTCGGCAGCCGCGTAGAAGAGCCGGTTGGCGGCCTTGATGTTCGCGACGATCTGATCGGCGAGGTTGGTCTCGTAGACGGCGATCAGGCCGGCCTGGCCCGCGTCGAGCGTCTCGCCCAGGTCCTTCAGGTCGCTCCGCGACATCCCGCCGCTCGCGTGCCCTGCGACTGCCCCGATGGCGGCGCCCGCGCCGCCCGAGGCCGCCGCGATGCCGATGCCGATGGGCGGGAACAGGGCCGCCGCGACGCCGACGGCCAGGCCCCAGCCGAGCCCGACGGCCGTTCCGTGGCGAGTCGGCTGTTCGTGCTTCTTGACGATGTGGACCCTGCCGATGGCGTCCTTGGCGACGACCGCCGCGTCGAAGTCGTGGGTGGTACGCACTTCGCGGTACAACAGCTTGACGGCCTCGTAGTCGGCGACGGCCAGGTCGACGTCGTCGTATGCCGCCGCGATCACGTACAGCGTGTCGTTCTCCTGCTCGGCCATGCCGCGCCCCCGGCCCAGAGGTTGAGTGCGAGCCGTCACCGTGTCCCGTGGTGCCCCGGCGTGCATCACCTCGCGCGGATGAACGATCGCGGCAGGGCCGCGGTGCGACCTCGCCGCCCGTCGGGCATGCCCGTCACGCGATGATCAGGTAGAGGCCGTAGGCGACGATGAGCCCTGCGGCGACCAGGCAGAGCGTCGCGACGGCCACGCCGGAGGCGGGGCGAGCACCGGGTTCGTCGACCCGGCGCCCCGCGCCGGCGGACAACCCGACGAGCGCGAACGACACGAGCAGGACGACGGTGACGGTTGCAGCGGCCGCGACGACGGCGATCGCGGCCAACGTGGACCAGTCGATGTGCACCGACAGACCTCCTCGTCGTCAGGCGGCCAGGTCGACGGCCGGGGATCTCGGCAGCTCGTCGACGGTGCCCGGTAGGTCGTTCACGTTGGCCGCGGTGACGGCGTTGGAACGCGAGGCGACGTAGATCCCCGCGGCCAGGGCGATCCCGGTCACCCCGACGACGATCACGCCCCACGTGCCGGTCTCCGCGAGCCACGACGCAGCGGCCCCCACGACCGCTGCCGCCGGCAGGGTGAAGGTCCACGCCAGCGCGATCCGCCCGGCCACCCCCCAGTGCACCGACGCCAGCCGGCGACCCGCACCGGCCCCGAAGATGGAGCCCGTGCACACCTGCGTGGTGGACAGCGGCAGCCCGAGGTGGGTGGAGGCCAGGATCACCGCAGTGCTGGTGGTCTCGGCCGTGAAGCCCTGGATCAGGTGGATGTCGCTGACGCGTCGGCCGAGGGTCCGGATGATCCGCCACCCACCCATGTACGTGCCGAGCCCGATCGCCAGGCCGGCGGCCAGGACGACCCAGAACGGCGGTGGCGAACCCGGCGCCAGCATGCCGGCGGTGATCAGGGTCAACGTGATGATGCCCATGGTCTTCTGTGCGTCGTTGGTGCCGTGGGCCAGCGCGACCATGGACGCCGAGACCCGCTGGGACACCTTGAAACCCCGGTCGACGCGGACCGGGTCGGCTCGGGCGGTGATCCGGAAGGCCAGGTAGGTCGCGCCCACGGCGATCAGTGCGGCGACGACCGGGGACAGCACCGCCGGCGCGACGATCTTGTTGAGCACCGTGTCGAAGTAGATGGCACCGCCCCCACCCGCCACCCAGGTCGCGCCGATCAGGCCGCCGAAGAGCGCGTGCGACGAACTGGAGGGAAGTCCGAGGAACCAGGTCACGAGATTCCACAGGATGGCCCCGACCAGTCCCGCGAAGATGACGATCGGGTTGATCAGCGTCTCGTCGACCAGCCCGCCGGAGATCGTCTTCGCCACCTGGACGGACAGGAAGGCTCCGGTCACGTTGAGGCAGGCGGCGATCGCCACGGCCGTCCTGGGCCGGAAAGCGCCCGTCGCGATCGACGTGGCCATCGCGTTGGCCGTGTCGTGGAATCCGTTGGTGAAGTCGAAGGCCAGTGCGGTCACCACGACGACGACGACGATGACCAGCGATCCGTCCATGAACCGCGCCCCCCTTCAAACGGTCGACCAGAGCTCTGCCGGTCGCGGTGGCACTGACGTCGATCGGGGTGCGCGTGTCCGGGCCGTCAGGGGCAGCGGTCGGTCTGAACGGGTGCCGTTCCGTCCATGATCGCCGCCTCCGGTTCGATGCCTCGGTGGGACTGTGGCAACGCGTGCCGCCGGCGGCCTCACCCCGGCCGGATGAGCAGGCAGGTGGACGGCCCGCTGCGATCGTGCGGGACCGGCTCGGAGCAGCGCCGTCGTCGGCGGAGCCCAGGCCGCAGCGGCGGCCACGGTGCCGCGGTCGCCGGTTCGCCGCCGCGCGCTCATACCGCCGGGGCGACCATCGGTTCCCACGTGGATGCCCGGTGTCCCCATCCGGTCCTCCATCCGGTGCGGGTGATGCCGCCACGGGGTGCTCCCCGTAGGTTCGTCCCGCGCCTCCAGCTCCGGTCAGGGGTCAGACATGCCGAGCGGAAGCTCTCCCTCCGAGGTCCGCGAGCCCACCCGTCGTCGACGGTTCGACCACACACCGGCCCTGCAGACGGCGGAGTCCCGCGGCGAATCGCTCGACCAGGTCCTCGACCGGAACGTCGCCGAGCTGCTGCAGGAGCTGCGGGTCGCCCTGACCGGTGTCCAGATCCTGTTCGCGTTCCTGCTCGGCCTGGCCTTCACCCAGCGGTTCGAGGAGGTCGACAGCTTCGGACTGGCCGCGTACACGATCGCGCTGTTGTCCACTGCCCTGGCAACCATGGTGCTCATCGCGCCGGTGTCCTTCCACCGGATCGTCTTCCGCCGACGGCAGAAGGCAGCGCTGGTCGTCGTCGCCGACCGCTTGCTCATCACGGGCATCGCTCTGCTCATGCCGGCCATCAGCAGTTCGGTGCTGCTCGTCCTCGACGTCGTGCTCGGCCGCTGGCAGGCGATCGTCGCGTGTTCCCTCACCACGCTCGTGGCGTTGCTGACCTGGTACGCGCTCCCGCTCGCCATCCGCATCTCCGGCCACGGCACGGCACCGTCCCCCCGTCGCGGACGCCGGGCGCGCCGTCCGGACGCAGAGGTCGCGCCGGCGTCCGGCGTCGACGACGGGCCGTCGCGGAGGGACCCCCGCTAATCCACGCAGGGTGATGTCGGCCCCGGAGCGACCGTGTCACCTTCGACGCCGTCCGACACCATCGGAGCCCCTGCCAGGAGGCGCGCCGTGAACATGCAGGCACCCATCGCGTTGATAGCCGCGAGCTACAGCTCCGCTGACGGCGCGATCCACGACTTCCAGTCGGTGTGGGCGTCACGCGCGGACGGCGGGTTCCACCACACGGCGCTCGCCGTGCTCACCAGGGACGCCGAGGGGCGGCTCCAGGTCGGGAGGAACAACAGCACCGCGAAGCACCTCGAGTGGGGCGGGGCCCTGCTGGGTGGCGCACTGTTCGTGGTCGCGCCGGCTGCCGGCGCCGACGTGCTGACCACCGTCGGGCTGAGTGGTGCCGGCGCGATCATCGGTCACTTCCGCGACAACGCCGACCCGGACGAACTGAGCGCCGCGTCGACCGTGCTGGAGCTCGGCACGTCGGCCCTCGTGGTCGTCCTGGTGAACCGCCGGGGTGACGAGGTGACGGCGCTGCTCGAAGCGGCCGATCACCGGTCGTCGGTCCACATGGTGTGGGGCGACCTCGAGGAAGAACTGGCCCACGACTTCCGAGGGCCCGCGTTCGACACGGTTCGCATCGCCTCCTGACCATCGGGCCGGCGGCGCGCGTGCAGTCAGGCGGCCGGGGCAGCGGATGGCATCGCGCGATGCGGCCGGCCGCCGTGCTCGGGCGATCGGGCTCAGTCGAAGTGCGGCGAGGCGTCGACCCTGAGCGCGCGCTCGATCCAGATCCGTTCGTGCGACTCGACGGACAGGCCGGGCAGGTCGGCGACCGGCACCCAGGCCGCCTCACTGGTCTCGTGCAGGTCGCCGTGCGGGACGCCGCCCACTGCCATCGCCCGGAGGAGCACCGCGAACTGCTGCCGCACCTCGCCTTCCGCGGCGCGGACCACCAGGCTGGGGTCGGTGAAGACGCCCACCAGCCCGGTCACGACCACCCGGACGGCGGCCTCCTCAGCGGTCTCGCGGATGGCCGCCTCGGCGGCCGACTCGCCGATGTCGACGCGCCCACCCGGTAGCTCCCAGGTACCGCTGTCACAGCGTCGAACGAGGAGGAGCCGCCCTCCGCGCCCGCGGACCACGACGAAGACCGACGGGACGACGACAGTGGCCGCAGGGGCCGACGGATCACGGAAATGCACCCGCCGTTGCCGAGGAATTCCCGCAGTGGTCGACATGCCGGCGTCTCCCTGTGGCTCTCGTGGCGTTTCCCGACACTCCAGCGACCGGCGTCCCCCGGGCATCCCTCGCGAAGGGTGAGTGCTGCGGACGTTGCCCCGATGGCGCCCGACCGCGGGTCGCCGGTGTTCACCCGAAGCGGATTCACCCTCCGCGTATGAGCCCTGCGAGACCGTGCCGTTCGATCATCGGTGGCATGTCGACCCATCCCGGCCCGGCGGTCCTTCCTGCCGCCGCAGGCGTGACCTAGTCCTCTGGTGGACAACAGAACGGTGTAGTCCGATCTCAACAGCCCGGCGCGACGACCGGCCCCACCGGGGGCGGGCGCGACGAGGCAGCCGGAAGGAGTCTCATCGAGCGAGTGAACGACGGGGTCGGGGCCATCCCCGGCAACGAGGCCTGACCCGGCACCCGCAGTGCCGTCCATACCCCTTCAAAGAGCGGAGAGGGCAATGGCTGGAGTGCCCCGGGCCAAGACCGCGGTTCCCTTCCTTCCGCGGGAATTCGTCCGCCGGCCGGAACTGCTGGCGACACTCGACCGGGCAGACGCCCGCGCACTGACCCTGGTCTGCGCACCCCCGGGCTACGGCAAGACCGTTCTGCTGGCCGACTGGGCGGGCCGGCCGGACATGGCGTGCGCGTGGGTCTCCCTGGACGAGGACGACGACGATCCCCGCCTGCTATGGCGGGCGGTACTGGCGGCGCTGGCGGCGTGCCCGGCGGTGCCGTCGTCGAGCCCGCTGCGCACGCTCGTGGTGCCGCCGACGGCCGTCGGCGTGGACTTCTTCGCCGAGCTGGCCGATGGCCTCGCCTCGGTCCCCACGCGGTTGCGCCTCGTCCTGGACGACGCCCACCATCTCTGCAGCCCGGCCACGCTGCACGGGATCGACTTCCTGCTGCGCGACCGCCGCAGCAACGTCCGCCTGATCCTCGCCAGCCGGATGGACCCAGCGCTCCCCGTCGCGCGACTGCGTATGGAGGAGCGGCTGGCCGAGCTCCGCGTCGACCAGTTGGCGTTCTCGATCAAGGAAACCGAGGCCTTCTCGGAGCTCTGTGGACTGACCCTCACCAGCCGGCAGATCGCACGGCTCCACGCAGGCACCGAGGGGTGGGTGGCCGGGATCCGGCTCGCCGCTCTGCCGCTGCGTGCGCATCCGGAGCCCGACGCCTTCCTCGCGGCCTTCTCCGGCGATGAGCGCCCGGTGGCCGACTACCTCACCGACGAGGTCTTCTCCCACCTCTCCGAGGACGACGGTGAGCTGCTCCGCCGGGTCAGCATCTGCGACCCCATCCCCTCCGGGCTGGCCACGGAGATGTCCGGCCGGGAGGACGCCGCCGACGTGCTGAACGGCCTGGAGCGGACGACCGGACTCGTCACCGCGATCGGGCCGCACCGTGACGAGTTCCGCATCCAGGGAATGATGCGCTCGTACCTGACCGCCGACCTCCTCCGCCATGGTCCGGCGCGAGCAACGGAGCTCCACCGCCAGGCCGCGCTGTGGTGGGATGCCCAGCGGCGACCCTCCGAGGCGCTGCACCATGCCGCTCGGGCGGGCGACGGCCCCCTGCTGACGGACCTGCTGCACCGATGGGCGGCGGACCTGCTGGCACGCGGGGACCACCTGGCACTGAGCCGCTCCCTCGACATCCTGGACGGCCGCGGCGCGGCGTCGGATGCCTGGGCGTCTCTGGTGTCGGCACACATCCATCTCGGACGGGGCGACCGGGCCGCAGCAAGGACCGACGTCGCCAGGGCAGGAGCGTCGAGCGTCCCCGAGGACCCCGACCTGACGCACTTCCGGACGGCGACCCTGCGACTGCTCGGCATGGCCGGTCCCGCCGGTGACGAGGAGGGGCCACCTCCCGAGGACCCGGCCCTCGCCGCTCTCGTCCTGGCCGGGCGCGGTGCCGTCCAGCCCTTCGCGATAACCCTCGACGGGTCGGCGCCGGACAACCCGAGGGCTTCGCTCGACGACCTGGAAGCCGCACTGGCCGCCGCGCGCGACCACCGCTTCGCACTGCTGGAGATCCAGTGCCTGTCCCTCATCGGAACTGCCGCGCTGACCTCCGGTGATCACGAGCGTGCAGCGTCTGCCGCTGCCGCTGCGATCAGCGCCGCAAACGCGGCCGGGTGGTACGACGCGCCGTGGACGACCGAGGCCCAGGCCGTGCTCGCGCACGCCTCCCTCACCCGAGCGGATCCCGTTCGAGCGCTCCAGGTGTCGGACGACGGGTTGCGGATGCCGCTCGCGCAGCAGGACCCCGTTCTCCGCTTCGCGCTGCGCTGCGCCCGGGGAGGCGCACTGTTCGACGTCGGCAACCGGCCCGCCGGCCTCCTGGAGCTGCAGGAGGCACATGCCGAGGCGGGAGCGCTACCGATCACGGCCCAGTTGGCTGCGACGGCCGCCCTGCTCGAGCACCGGGCGGCCCTCCTGCTCGACCTGCCCACTGCGGCCGGTACCTCCGTGGGTCGACTGACCGCCCGGGGCGGCGCGGACGCCGAGTTGATGCTGATGAAGGGCTGGACGTGGGCCGCCGCCGGCTCCCCCCAGCTCGCTCGTGCGGCAGTGACCCCGCTCGTCCGAGGAGAGGTGCGACCGGTTCTGGCGTCGACCATCGTGGAGGCCTGGCTCGTCGAGGTGTGGGCAGCGCTGTGCCTGGGCGAGCGGTCGGCCGCGCGTCAGGCCCTGCAGTCGGCCGTTGCCCGCGCCGAACCCCTGGATCTGCTCCGTCCCTTCTCGCTGGTGGGTCAGGGCATCCGCGTGCTGCTCGTCGACCAGCTGGGCGATGCGACGGATCCGACGACGTTCACCTATCGCTGCCTGGCGGTGCGGCCACGCTCGCGCCGGTCGCCGTCACCTCGGCTGAGCACACGCGAGCAGAACGTCCTCGTGCAGCTCAACTCGCTGGACAACCTCGGCGAGATCGCAGAGGCCCTCGACGTGTCGGTCAACACGATCAAGAGCCACGTCCGGGCGATCTACGGCAAGCTCGGGGTGACGACCCGCCGCACCGCAGTCCTGACGGCGCTCGAACGCGGACTGCTGATATGAGATCCCGCTCGCTGCGTGTCCGCCTGAGACGGTTTCCGTGGAGCGCACGCCACGGGGGTCTCGTGCGGAGCCACCTCCCCCAGACCTCCGGAACCTGCCCCGGCGTGCCGGACAGCTCCCCGGGTCGACGGTGATGGCCAGCCCACCCGGCCTGCAGCGGCGCCGTGGCGACGCGCAGGCGATGGCGCCCGACCCCCAGGTCCCGCTGCACGTCCCGGCCAGCAAGATCGCCGTTCCCGAGCTGCCCCGCCAGTTCGCCCCGCGCACGATGCTCCTGCCGCGGCTGGACAGTGCCACGGCCGACCAGGTCGTCCTGGTCAGCGCTCCTGCGGGGTCCGGCAAGACCCTGCTCCTGGCGCACTGGGTGCGCACCCGGGACGAGCCGGCGACCGCGTGGGTCACCTTGGACCCCGACGACAACGATCCCAGGCGCCTGTGGTCCGCCGTGATGGTCGCCCTGTTGGGCATCCCGGCCGTGTCGCAGAACGACCGGATGCGGCGGATGGTCCGGGACATGGTGACGCTGGGCACGCCAGACCTCCTGGACGAGCTCGCGGACACCCTCGACACCCTCGACCCGCCTGTCCGCATCGTGCTGGACGACGTGCACGAACTGACCGGGCAGCAGGTGCTGCACGACCTCAATCAGCTGATCCGTCGCCGGCCGGCAGGCCTGCGACTGGTCCTCGCCAGCAGGTCGGACCCGCCCATCTCCGCCCCCCGTCTGCGGCTGGAGGGCCGGCTGCACGAAGTACGGGCCGATCTGCTGCGGTTCACGCCGCACGACACCGCAGCGCTGCTCAGCGCCGGTGGACTCACGCTGACCCGCCCGCAGGTGGCGATGCTGCACGCGCGCACCGAGGGCTGGGCCGCTGGGTTGCGGCTGGCGCTGCTCGCTCTGCAGCGCACCGACGATCCCGCCGCCTTCCTCACCGAGTTCTCCGGGGACGAGCGTTCGGTCGCCGACTACCTGACCGGGGAGATCCTCCCCGGCCTCGCGCCGGACCTGCAGGACTTCATGCGATCGGTGAGCCTGTGTTCCCCCTTGCCGGTCGCGTTGGCCGCCGAACTGTCCTCACGCCCCGACGCGGAACGACTGCTGGACGACCTGCGCCAGCAGACCGCCCTGGTCGAGCGCACCGGCTCCGGTGAGTACCGTATCCACGCGCTGCTCCGCTCCTACCTCGCCGCCGACCTGGCTCGCCTGCGACAGGAGACGTACCGCCTTCTGCAGGTGCGCGCCGGCCGATGGTGGGCCGCGCGCGGCGAGCCGGTCCACGCGCTCCGTCACGCCGAGCGAGCGGCGGACCGTGACCTGATCACGCAGTTGCTGCACGGCAGCGGCGTCACCCTGTTCCTCAACGGCGACCTCGGGCCGCTGCAGCGCGCCCTGGCCGCGGTGGGTGACGCGGCGCGGAGGACCGATCCGATGCTGGCCCTCCTGGCGGCGACGACCCACCTGGAGATGCGCGCACTGCCGTCAGCCGCCACCGAACTGCAGAGCGCCCGCCTGGCTTGGCCCGCGCAGCCGGATGCCGGGCTCGTTGCCCTGCGACTCAGCGTCGAGCTGCTCGCCTCGGCCATCGGAATGCCCGGCGACGTGCCGGCGGGACTCGCGCCCGACGTCGAACCGGCTCAGCCGGAGCTCGGCGCCCTGCTGCACGCCAGTCGGGGCCTGGCCGCCTTCAACACTCCCGGCGGCCAGCACCGGGACATCTCCAGGGCGGAGCTGGAGCGGGCTCTCGAGCTCGCCCGGCTCAACGACCTGGGCTACCTGGAGGTGCAGAGCCTGGCGATGCTGGCGACGATGCACGAGGACCACCCGGGCATGGTGTCGATGGCCGAGCAGGCGGTGACCGCCGCGACCAGCCGCGGCCGCCACCCGTCGGTCTGGACGGCGGGACCGGCCGGCCTGCTCGCCTACGCGGACCTGCAGCGCGGCGATCCGGTCGGCGCGGCTGCCCGCTCCGGGGAGGCACTCGGCACGTGGGACCAGCTGCCACCCGAGGCGACGTACATGCTGCGCGCCGTGCATGGCGCGGCCCTGGCCGATCAGGGCCGGCGCGCGGCCGGTCTCGCGGAGATGCACTCTGCGCGGCTCGAGTTCGCGGGCAGCCCCGCCAGCCCCTGGATGTCGGCCGCGGTCGCCGCCCTCGAACACCGGGTGGCGCTGCTGCAGGGGAACCCTGAAGCCGCCGCGGAGGTCGCGGGGTGGCTCGCGGCTCGCGTCGGTGAGACGTGCGAGACGGTGCTGCTCGAGGCCTGGACCGAGTCCGCCGCAGGCCGGCCTCACGTGGCGCGGACCGTCGTCGCACCGATCCTCCGGGGAGACCTCCGGCGGCTGGTGCCGCACACCCTGGTGGAGGCGCTCCTGCTCGAGGCGGAGGGTGCCCTGCAGGTGGACGAACACGAGGCCGGTTCCGCGGCACTGGAACGCGCCGTGACAGAGGCCGAGCCCATGGACGTCGTCCGGCCGTTCGGGTTCGCCGGGCCACGCGTCCAGGAACTGCTGGGCGCCCGGTCGGTGGCCCGGTCGGCGGCCCGTTCCCGCGGCGCGTTCGGAACCCGGTTGGAGGCAGCCCGCGCGGCCGTCGCACCCGATGCAGCGGTGCAGTTGAGCGAACGGGAGCTGGCGATCCTCGCCCTGCTCCCCACGTTGATGAACGCCAGGGAGATCGCGGCAGAGTTCACGGTCTCTGTGAACACCGTGAAGAGTCACGTCCGGTCGATCTACGCCAAGCTCCATGTCTCGTCCCGGCGTGAGGCAGTGCTGGAGGCGCACGAGCGCGGGCTGATCCCGTAGCGGCATTCACTATCGACAGGTGAGGCGGACGAGCCGCCCGGCACGGAGGCTGGACGCACGGAGCCCTCATCTCCCTGCGGAGGACGTCATGCCGGATCGACGCTACGAGATCCGGTTGACCGGCCGGATCTCGGAGCGCGTGCGCGACGCGTTCGCCGGGTTGGATGTGTCCGAGGCTCCGGCCGAGACGATCATCTCCGGCCTGGTGCACGAGGACGCGGAACTGCACGAGCTCCTTGCCACCATCCAGTCCCTCGGCCTGCACGTCATGTCCGTGGAGCAGGTGGCGCGCTGACCCATGGGTGGCCGGCTGCGGCCACCGGGGCGCTCGCGGACTTCTCGGCGACAGTGCCGTGCGCAACTCGCTGGCGCACGACCGGCGCGCGTGGCTAACTGAGGCATCGCGCCGTCTACCGGATCCGAGGTGCCGATGGCCGTCGTATCCATCAGCGATGCTTGGGGGATCCGCCCGTCGAACGGACAGGGCCCTGGCGGGCTTCCGGTCGATGTTCTCGAGTCCAAGCTGTACACGCCCATGGTGCGCCGTGGTGTCGTCCCCCGGCCGGAGCTGATGGACAGGTTGCAGTCCGCACGCACCCTGCCGACGGTGGCCGTCGTCGCGCCGGCCGGATACGGCAAGACGACGCTGCTCGCACTGTGGACCGAAGCCGACGACCGGCGCTTCGCCTGGTTGTCGCTCGATTCGCACGACAACGATCCGATCGTCCTGCTCACCCACCTGGCAGTGGCCATCGACCGGAAAAGCCCGTTGCCGCCTGACGTCTTCGATGCACTGCGCACGGCCGGCGCCTCGGTTGCGGCAACCGTCGTTCCCCGCCTGGGCTGGGCCCTGGGGCACCTGAGCGGCCCGCTGGTCGTCGTCCTGGATGACGTGCACCACCTCGAGCCGGGGCCGTCCCTGGATGCCCTCGTGACGCTCGTCGGCCATGTCCGCGGGACCACGCAGATCGCGCTCGCCGGCCGGAGCATGCCGGTGCCGCTCGCCCGCATCCGGACACAGGGCAGGGTGCTCGAGATCGGCGCGGACGCGCTGGCCTTTCCTCCGGGCGGGGCCCGGTCGCTCCTCCGGGCCGCCGGCGCGGATCTGCCGGACGACGAGGCCGACGAACTGGCACGACGGACAGAGGGATGGGCGGCCGGGCTCTACCTGGCCGCCCTGGCCCGTACCGGGAACGGCCCCTCGCCCACGGAGGCAGCCGCCGACGACGGGGACCGGCTGATCGCCGACTATCTGCGGTTCGAACTGCTCTCCCGACTGTCCCAGCGGGACCTGGCTTTCCTGAACCGCACCGCCGTCCTGGACCGCATGTGCGGCCCGTTGTGCGACGCCGTGCTGGAGGAAACCGGGTCCACGCAGCGCCTCGAGCAACTCAGGACCGAGAACCTGTTCCTGGTCCCCCTCGACGGCCGGGCTCAGTGGTACCGCTACCACCCGCTGTTCCGAGACCTGCTCCGGGAGACGCTCGACGACGGCGAGAGACCCGCCCTGTTGCGTCGCGCCGCCGAGTGGAGCGAGTCGCAGGGCGAACTGGAGGCCGCGCTCCACTACGCACAGGAGGCCGGCGACATCGACCGGGTGGCACGCATCGCGATCGCCCTCGCGCAGCCGATGTACGCCGCCGGTCGGTCAGCCACCCTGATGGGGTGGTTCGACTGGGTCGATGCCCACGGCGCACTCGAGCGGTATCCCGCGATCTCGCCACTCGCTGCGTTCGTGTGCGCCCTCACCGGCCGGCCGGCCGCCGCCGACCGTTGGTGGGAACTCGCGGAGCGGTGGGCCGACGGGCTCGAGGTGGCGGAGATGGACCCGATGTTCGCGGAATGGCTTCCGAATGTCCGGGCGGCCATGTGCCACGACGGCGTCGAGCAGATGCGCCGGGACGTCGAGGACGGCGCCGGCAACGTGCGAGAGGTGGGTTCGGTCCGCGACCCCGAGTACCCGATGCGGATGCTCCTTGGCGGGGTCGCCCACCTGCTCCTCGGGCACACCGACACCGCCGAGGCGCGGCTCGACGACGCGGTGGAACTGATCACCGGCACGCTCCGACATCCGTTGCTGGCCTTCACCCTGGCTCACCGGGCCCTCGTGGCCGTGGAGCGCCGGAACGGGGACGAGGCCGAGGCCTGCATCTCGCGGGCACTGTCCGTCGTGCGGCACGGGCACGCGGAGGCCCACGTCACCAGCGCGCTCCCCTTCGCGATGGCAGCGCGCCTGGCGATGCAGCGGAGCGACCTCCCCCTCGCCCGCGCACATCTGGCGCAGGCGCAGCGTCTCCGCCCGCTGCTCTCCCATGCGATCCCGTGGTACGCGGTCGAGACCCTGCTGGAGATGTCCGAGTGTGCGGTCGGTCTCGGCGACGCATCTGCTGCCCGCGCGTTCCTGCGTGATGCCGATGCCGTCCGGCGCCGGCGTCCTTCCCTCGGCCGGCTGGGCGAGCGGACCGACGACCTCCGGGCGCGCCTCGGTGCGCTTCCCGTCACACCGGCAGCCGGCTCGACCCTGACCTCGGCCGAGCTCCGCCTCCTCCCCCTGCTGGTCACCCACCTCCCGCTGGCGGCCATCGCCGATCGGCTGTTCGTCTCCCGTCACACCGTGAAGGCGCAGGTGTGGTCGATGTACCGCAAGCTCGACGTCCACACGCGCAGCGACCTCGTCGTGCGGGCCCGCGATGCCGGGCTCCTCGAGGCGTGAGCCGGAAGTTCAGCCACATCGGCTGATGCCGCAGACCATCCGAGCCGCGACGCTGACAGCGAACCGCACAGACGAGGCGGACGACCCCCGTCGATCCGCCGCCCATGTCGCCGGAGGACCGTCGTGAGCGAATCGCCACCGCCACGCAGGGACCGAGGGCCGGACTCCTCAGGGGGAGATGTGCCGACGCAGGGTGGTCTGGTCGAACGGGCCCTCGCCTTCTCCGGGTCGTACGTGTCGGATGACGGACGCGTCCGGATCTCTCGGGCGCGCGCCGGCGCCTTCGAGTACTCGGGCGATCGGTTCGTGGGGTCCTGCGACGTCTGCGCTCGCGCGGGGCTCATCCCGGCCAGAGGAGAACTGCTGGCGGATGTCGCTGCCGCCGGCCGGTTCCTGGCGACGCACGACCACGGCGACGTGGACTGACCCACGCCGGAGAGGCCCTTCGGGCACTCCGCTCCCCCGGGAAGCGCGGACAGCCGAGGGCCACCGCGCAGTGCCCTCGGAGAGGGACGTCGCGCGATGGCCCCGACGACTGCCTGGAGCGGCGGGTCAGATGCCTGCCTCGGCAGCGATGCGGCCGGCCGCGATGGCCTTGACCAGGGAGTCGTGATCGCGCTCGTTCTGGTCCGCGTACGCCTGGGAGAAGTCGGCCACCGCCTCGGCGAAGGCCGCACTTCCACCGAGGTAGGCGGCCATCGCGATCCGGTCGCCCGATCGGGCATGGGCTCGAGCGAGCGTCCACCCACACAGCCGTCCGTACGCCAACAGGCCCTCGGGCCGCATGGCCTCCACCTCGAGGGATCCCTTCCAGTCGCGCAGTTGACGGACGTAGAAGTCGCGCGACGTGCCGTCGATCCCCGGTGACCGGACGTACCCCAGGAAGATGTCACCCACGGTCTGCATCAGCCGCTGCCCCACCACGACGCGCTGCCCGCTGTGCTGGAACTCGCTGGCGCCGGCGAAGTCCTCGAGCACCGATCGGCCGGCCTCCTTCGCCTGCAGGAAGAGCGGACTGAGGCCGTCCTCGAGCAGGAGCAGCATCCAGGACCGCGTCCCGACGCTGCCCACGCCCACGACCTTCCGCGCGACGTCCACCAGGCGGTACCGGTCCAGGAGCTGCCGCCGTTCGGGTTCCAGCGTGTCCCGGTAGGCAGCCAGGACTCCACGGAGGCCCGCCTCGATCGTCCGCGCCGTCTCGGCATCCCCCACGAGGTCCCTGAGCGGAACCACCAGTGGCGGTTCCGCCCTCAGCTGCGTCACGCCGTCGTGCACGTCGGCGAAGCGTCCCAGCGATCCGAGGTTGTCCTTGGTCTTCGCCTTCGCGACGGTCCGGGACACGGACTTGCGCTGACGGGCGTTCAGCCGGCCATGGGTGAGGGCCTCGATCTCCGCGACGTCCGCATGCGCGTACCAGACGTCGAGAGCATCCTGCTCGGCGAACTCGCGCATCGCCTCGCGGTAGGCCTCGACCGCGGCGAGCACGATGCCGCGCCGCGCCTTCGACGAGAAGTCGCGCGACCGTCCGGCGACCTCGAGGCTGGTCGCCAGTCGCTTGACGTCCCACTCCCACGGTCCGGGTGCCGTCTCGTCGAAGTCGTTGATGTCGAAGACCAGACGTCGCTCGGGTGAGGCGAAGAGTCCGAAGTTGGACAGATGGGCGTCCCCGCAGATCTGCGCCGTCAACCCGGACCGCGGTGTGGCCGCCAGGTCGCTCGCCATCGGCAGGGCTGCGCCCCGGAAGAACGAGAACGGCGAGGAGGCCATCCGCCCGTACCGGATGGGAAGCAGCTCCGGGACCCGCGTGGTGTCCTGCTTCGCCAGCAGGGCGAGCGGGTCGGCTCGCACCGGCCCGGCGCTGAAGTCGGCATGACTCGACCGCGGGACCTCCGTCCGCGCCGCCTTCCCCCGCGAGACTCGCTGTTCGCGCGTCGGCATCGGCGCCGACGTCGCCGTCGCCGTGGCCGTCCGTCTCGGCGGAGCCGTGGTCGTGCGGGTCATCGCCTGCTCCTCGGTGATCGATCGCGAGTTCCCGTCGCCACTCAGCGGGGGATTCGGTACGTAGCGAGGCTGGAAGGCGGGTCGGGGGCGGCTGCGCGCCTCCGACCCGCCCTTCTGCGAGCGGCCCCGGTCTAGTCGGCGTCGGCGAAGGCGTCGCGCAGCTTCTCTTCCTGCTCGTGGGAGAGGTTGGTGGAGAGCAGCGTCGCGCCGGTCTCCTTGAACTCGTCGAGCACCTTGTCGACGACGACGACGGAGGTCATCACGAACAGCGCGGACGTCCCCGGGGTCACGTTCTCGCGCACCTGCTTGATGAACCGGTCGTCGATGCCCACGTCAGCCATGGCGCCCGTCATGGCACCCATCGCCGCCCCGACGGCCATGCCGAGCAGGGGGACGAAGAAGATCAGCCCGAACAGGAAGCCCCAGAAGCTGCCGCCCAACGCGCCGGCACTGGTCAGCTTGTGCAACTGCTCCGTCTTCGGCTTCTTGCGCCCCTCCGGCCAGTACACGTAGGCGGCGTCGTTGATCTGCACCAACTCTTCCTTCTGCATGCGCTCGAGCAGACCGAGGGCGTTCTCTGCGCCTCCCGGCGAGTCGAACTTCCACACCGTCAAGGTCGCCATGCCAAGCTCCTCTGCTCTGTCGGTGGACACCGGCGACGGCTCGTCGGTCCCGGCGCGACTCCGGCAGGAAACCGCCAGTCGTCACCGCTGCAGTCTGCGAACGGTTCCCGCGTCGGGCATCACCCGCGGAGAACGAACAGCCTCGGCGAGCCGGACCCCCAGCCCGAGGGCGGATCACCTGCGCGGGGGGAGGCGGCGAAGGCGTGCGGTGCCGACGCTGGGCGCCATGGCGAACCGATGGACCTCTGCGCCCGTCTCCGGCTCGCCCGCGGTGCTCGTGGCCGAGGGTGGGCTCGGAGCTCTCTTCGGCGTGGTCGTGCTGGCCTGGCCGGGCCCGACCGCCACGGTGCTCGCCGCACTCTTCGCCGCCCAGCTGTTCGCCACCGGGGTCGTGCAGCTCGTGGTGGCGTCGTCCGGGGCGGTCGGCACGGGCGAGCGGGTGCTCTCGTGCGGGTTGGCGACGCTCTCGCTCCTGATCGGCCTGCTCTGCCTTCGATCACCTCTCCAGACCCCTCAGGTGCTGGGACTGCTCGTGGGCGTCATGTGGGTGGTGGGAGGGGCCATCCGGGTCGGGCAGGGAGTCCTGACGGCTTCCGGTGCACCCCGGGGCTGGCGGATCGCCTCCGGGGCCCTGTGGCTGCTCGCCGGCGGGTTCGCGCTGGAGTATCCGGGTGCCCGCCTCGTCGCGATCGCGACCCTGCTCGGCGTCGTGCTCATCCTGCAGGGCGCGCTCCTGATCGCCGGCGGACTCACGGTGCGGCGCTCCGGGAACGCTCCCGATGTGCCGCACGGCCCTGTCCGCCTGACCGAGATCCCCCCGGTCCGGCCGCGGGCGCCGCTGTGACGGGACGGCTAGGGCCGGGAGGGCTCCGTCTCGGATGAGTGCCGCGTCTCGGATGAGTGCCGCGCCGCCGGCGGCGACGTCCCGGGCAGGGCGCCCCGACGCAGGACGCCGCGGACGCGGCAGCGGGACCGGCACGTCCGTTCTCGTGTCGTACACGACGACGGTCCCGAGGAGGATGTCCTGGAGCGACCGCCGCGTGACACTGATCCCGCACCACAGCAGGCCCACGGGGAACAGGACGCAGGCGAGCGCGCGCAGCAGCGCGCGCACCGGACCCAGCCGCGCGTACCGCCCGGACAGAACCCGCAGGCCGAGGAGTTGCTCGCCGTAGGTGCGGCCGGCCGTCGCCCACCCCACCGTCAGGTACAGGACCGCGACGCCGAAGAGCACGAGCACTGCCAGCTGCGTCGACGGCTGCGGCCACCGGAAGTCCGCCGGTGACCATACGAACCGGACGCCGGCGGCTGCCAGGTCCGCGAACACGGTTGCCAGGGCGACGACCACCGCGTCGACGCAGGCGGCAAGCAGGCGGGTCACTACGCCCGCGTGCCCGGTCGGAACCAGCCCGTCCTCCGTCACGCGGGTCAGCCTGGGACCGCCTGGTGCCGCGCACCTCACCTTCCGGGGATGACGCTCGCCGGAGGGCTGGTGGGAACGCTTCGATGCCGTGCGCGCCGCCCTCGAAGCACATCTCGGCTCCCAAAGGGTCGCTCGGGTGGTCTACGGCTCGATCCTCGGCCTGGCCTTCGTGGTCGCCCTCCAGGACCACCCCCGGGCGCCGGCTCGTGGCGATGGCCTGCTCCTGACTGGCCTCGCTGTGGCGCTCGCCGAGAGCTACTCCGAGGTCGTCGGGGTGGAGACGGCCTAGCGCCACCGCGTGCCGGCCATCTCGCCGAGCCGGCCGATGCCCACGCAACAGCGTCGCGGTTGCGTTCGGCGTCGCGTTCCCCGCTGTGTTCTTCCTGCTGGCGGCGCTCGACGTCCAGGAGATCGGCACCGCCTTCACGCTCGCCAAGGCCACCGGTCTCGGCCTGATCGGGTTCTACGCGTACTGGGCCGCCCGCTTCGCCGGGAGCGCCGTGCCGCGCGCTCTCGTACAGGCGGCGATCATGGCGTCCGTCGGCGGCGTGCTCATCGTCCTCAAGGCGCTTCTGCAGTAGGTGGTGCAGCCTCGGCCGTCGACCAGCCGGTCGATCGAGAACCGATGAACGCCGCGACCAGGAGCACCAGGCCGAAGAAGAGGATCTGGCAGCCGAGGATCAACGACAGCACGGCGACCGTCGCGCCGGGCCACGCCAGCGCCATGATGCCGACGACGATGTTGATCGCCCCGGCCAGCGCGAGCCACCCCCACCCGGGGATCTCGCTGCGGCCCGCGAACGCGAGCGCGAGCCGCGCCACCCCGTGCACCAGGAGCGAGATGCCGACCAGGACGGCGAGCGTCCACAGGGTGGCCCCGGGCCAGAAGAGGGCCACCAGCCCGCCGATGACGAGCAGCACGCCAGGCAGGGCCGAGGTGCTGCGGCCGTCGGATCCCCAGCCCATGGCGATGTCGACGCAGCCGCCCACCAGCAAGGCAGCGCCGACGAGCCAGGCGAGTGTGCTCGCGGCGTCATAGGGGTTGAGCAGCAGGAAGATCCCCAGGGCGACGGCGGCGGCACCGAAGATGCCGACGCCGATACGGGCGAGACCGCCGCGCTTGGCGGGTGGCGCTCCGGAGGGCGAACGGGACACGTCGGTCGTCATGATCGGTCCTCTCCCAGCTGTCGTCGTCCGGTCGGCCGGTACGCAGGCGTCAGGCCGGAACGTGCAGCGCACGCTCGACTCGTCAGCCTGATGACCGGAGGGGCAGCTCACCTCATCCGGTAGGGATGACCGGGGCTGGACGGCGTGGGCGCCGGACACCCTGCACCGGCTGTTCAGGCCGCCACTCGTGGCATCGCCGGCCGGAAGGGCGTCAGGGACTCCTCACCGGCGCGGATGGTGACGCACGTGGACTCGGGCACCTCGTGCCAGGCTCCGCGCAGATCGCCCAGCGGTTCGGAGACGATCAGCCGGGCGTCGTCGGAGAGCTCGTGCAGATCGGGGTTGTCCGGGTACTGGTGCCGCAACGTCGAGACGTCGGTGCTGTGGAACAGCGAGCGCGATCGGCCCTCGCTGGAGTACCGGAAGGCCCAGGTCGCCGTGCCGTCGGTGGTGACGACCGTCATCTGGATGGGGTACTCCACGCCGTGCCGCCGACCGGTCTCCTCGACGAAGCCGACCGCTCGGGCGACGGCCGCCGGTGGGTCCTCCGCCAGGCCGTAGGTCAGGGAGAGGTAGAACAGCAGCTCGGTGTCGGTCGTCCCCTGGATCTCCGGGTAGAGGTCGGGGTCGACCGCCATCGCCAGGTCGCGTCGCACGCGGGCCAGGCTGTCGATGTAGCCATTGTGGACGAACAGCCAGCGCCCGTGCCGGAAGGGATGGCAGTTGGTCTGCTGGACCGGAGACCCCGTCGATGCGCGGACGTGCGCGAGGACCCGCGGCGAGGAGATGTGCGCCGCCAGCTCGCGGAGGTTCCGGTCGTTCCAGGCGGGCTCGGTGCTCCGGAACACGCCCGGGGTGTCGCCGCGTCCGTACCAGCCGACCCCGAAGCCGTCGCCGTTCGTCTCCTCCGCCCCGAGCCGGGAGTGCAGACTCTGCACGACGAGGGAGTTCCTCGGCTTGTAGAGCAGATCCTCCAGGGGCAC
>Ga0126306_10000345_pt1 | contig 20415 bp, 19 predicted proteins | sample Plot27_FD_92592 | JGI IMG/M metagenome (GOLD analysis project Ga0126306, IMG submission 92592) | Serpentine soil microbial communities from UC McLaughlin Reserve, CA, USA - Plot27 | ecosystem: Environmental > Terrestrial > Soil > Grasslands | place: USA: UC McLaughlin Reserve, Lake County... | reverse complement strand
CTAGTACTAGTGCTTGTCGATCACGCGGTCGATGAGGTTGTACTCCTTGGCCTCATCGGCACTCATGAAGTAGTCGCGCTCCGTGTCGCGCGCTACCTTCTCGAGATCCTGTCCCGTGTGCTTGGCGAGGATCTCGTCCAGGCGGCGGCGCACGTCGATGATCTCCTTGGCGTGAATCTCGATGTCCGTGGCCTGGCCCTGGAAGGCCGAGCTCACCTGGTGGATCAGGATCTTCGAGTTGGGGAGGGACATGCGCTTGCTCGGAGCCCCGCCGCCGAGCAGCAGCGCGCCCATGGACATCGCGATACCGACGCAGATGGTCTGCACGTCGGGCTTGATGAACTGCATCGTGTCGTAGATCGCGAGGCCCGCGTACACCGACCCGCCGGGCGAGTTGATGTAGAGCGAGATGTCCTTGTCCGGGTCCTCCGACTCGAGGTGGAGGAGCTGGGCCACGATCAGGTTGGCGATGTCATCGGTGACCGGCGTGCCGAGGAAGACGATCCGCTCGTTGAGCAGGCGCGAGTAGATATCGAAGGCGCGCTCGCCGCGAGACGTCTGCTCGACCACCATGGGAACGAGTGGGCTCATAAGGGCCGAGACTCTAGCGGGCCGGTCAGCTGGCGCTTTCGGGGGTCCAGAGCTTCTCGCGCGCCGCCGCGCGCCCGGCGGCGTCCGCCGCCTGCTCCGCCGAGACCGGCTTCGCGTTCTCGACTACGAGGTCGACGGCCTTGCGCATCGCGATGTCCTCGCGGAGCGCCTCGTCGGCTCCCTGCGAGCGGGCGCGCTTCAGCGCCCGCTTCAGCTGCTTGTCGCTCGCATCGGGTGGAGCGGAGGCGCGCAGCGCCTGCTCGATCTCCTCGTCCGAGACCTCGATGCCCTCGGCCTCGACGATCGCGGCCAGCACGGCCTCGCGCTTGAGCGCGGTTTCGGCATCGGACTCGGACTCGACGACGAGCTCCTCCTCCGTCTTGCCGGCCATCTGTAGGTACTGCTCCGGCTGGATGCCCTGCGCGGCGAGGCGGCGCGCGGTGCGATGCCACATCTCGTGGGCCTTCGAGTGCACCAGCTCGTGTGGCAGCTCGATCTTGGCCTGGTCGACGACCGCGTCGACCGCCGCCTCGCGGAACTCAGCCTCGATGGCGCGCTCCTCGGCCTGGGCGATGCGCGACTCGATCTCGGCGCGCAGCTCGTCAAGCGAGTCGTAGCCGCCTGCCTCGACGGCGAAGTCGTCGTCCAGCTCCGGAAGGCGCTTCTCCTTGACCTCCTTCACCTCCACGGCGAACGACGCGTCCTTCCCGGCGAGCTGCTCGGCCGGGTAGTCGTCGGGGAAGGCGAGCTCGACGGTGCGCTCCTCGCCGGCAGTTCCCCCGGTGAGCTGCTCCTCGAAGCCGGGTATCAGCCGTCCGGAGCCGAGCTCGACCACCTGGCCGCGCCCCTCCCCGCCCTCGAAGGGCGTCCCGTCGACCGAGCCGACGTAGTCCATGACGACGAAGTCGCCCTCACCGGCCTCGCGCTCCACCGTCTCGAGCGACGCGAGCGACTCACGCATGCGCTCCAGCTCGGCCTGGACCTCCTGGTCGTCGACCTTCGGCTCCCGGCGCCCCACCTCGACACCCCGGTACTCGCCGAGCTGCGCCGGCGGCACCACGCCCACCTCGATCGTGAAGGCGAGCGGCGCCCCCTTCTCCGGGAGGTCGCTCAGGTCGACCTGCGGGTCGCCGACGGTCTGGATTCCAGCGTCGGCGAGCGCCTCCTCGTACCAGCCGGGCAGGCCGTGCCGCACGGCCTCGTCGAGCACGGCCTCGCGGCCCACCTGCCGCAGCACGACCTCCGGCGGCACCTTGCCGCTGCGGAATCCGGGCACGCGCATTTCGCGTCCGAGCTGGGACGCGGCGGTGTTCAGCTCGCGCTCGAGAGCCTCGGTCGGGACCTCCACCTCCACGCGCACGCGCGAGTCGGGGAGCTCCGTGGTCTTGGTCTTTATGGCACCCGCCATTGGACGGGTGACTGTAGCGGCGTTAGCGTTGTGGAGTGCGTTGGACGGCCCTCCTCGCCGCACTCTTGGCCGTGCTCTCCGCGGGTACCGTGGCAAGCGGGGCGGCCACGACCTCGGCGACGCCGCGCGCGGAGGCCAGCAAGCGCCTCAACACGCTCGTCAAGCACACGCGCACGCTGCCGAAGAGGCTGGTCAAGCGGCGTCACAAGGTGGCGCTCCTACGGCTCGCGGAGTCGGCCAAGCGGACGTCCCGGCGCAGGCCATGCAGGTCGATTCGGACGCTGCGCTCCTACCGCCGCGGCCTGAGGCGCGTGCGCCGCCCGCGGATCAAGGGGCGCACCCCCACCACCTCCTCGCGGCGAGGCCAGCTCGAGTCCGACACGTTGTCGGCGAACGTCGCGCTGCTGGCGCTCCCGCGCGCGCGGCGTTGCGGCGGGAAACGGGTGAGCGTGGCGCAGGTCAAGGCCGACGTGGTGGAGAGCGATGAGCGCCACCTGCGCCTCCGGGTGTCGCTGCCGCTGCCCACCTTCACGGCCCACCAGGTCGGCGGCAGCGAGTACCAGCAGATGTTCATGGAGGGCGCGGGCGAGACCGGTGACGAGGGCAAGCCTGGCCTTCCCAGCCTTGGCCAGTTCTTCGCGGTGCCCGAGGGCGCCGACGTGACCGTGACCGTGAACGGCACGACGGGATACGACCTCGGCGGCGTGAACCTGTTCCCGCACCAGCCGGATCCTGTGGACCAGGGAGCTCTGGGGCAGCCGCCGCAGTCCGACTTCCTCGAGGACCCGTTCGTGAAGTCGAAGCGCGCCTACCGCTCGCGCAGGCCGTTCCCGGCACAGCCCGCCGAGGGTGCGCTGCTCGGGAAGATGCGCGACCTGAACGTGGGCGGCGTCGACGTGGCCGGCGGCCAGTACACACCGAAGAGCGGCAAGCTGCACGTGTTCACGTCGCTGGACGTGACGGTGGACTTCGGCGGGAACAACCAGGGCACCTTCGGCGACGCGACGGTGATGAACTCGCCCTGGGAGGGCTACTTCGCGCGCAACTACGGGCGCAACCTCGTGAACGCCGCGACGGTCGCGGAGAAGCTCCGCGCCGGTCCTGTCCGGACCTTCTGCGGCGAGGACATGCTGGTCGTGACGTCGCCGACGCTGAAGCCGGCGGCGGACACCTTCGCGAACGCGCGCAAGGCCGCCGGCTATCACCCGCGCGTAGTCGTCGTCGGGTCCGACCCGGACCAGATCGGTACGACGGTCAACGCGATACAGACCTACATCCTCGGCGAGCTGAACGCCGACTGCGAGGTGCGTCCGAGCTACGTCGTGCTGTTCGGCGACACGTCGCACGTCCCGACCTGGCACGTGCCGTGCAAGTACGGCGTCGAGACGCCCGACTGCGACATAGCGTCAGACCTCCCCTACTCGCTCAACGCCCCCGCCGACCTGTTTGCCGACGTGATGCTCGGCCGCATCCCCGCGCCCGACCTCGACAGTGCCAACGCGGTGGTCAACAAGATCGTCGGCTACGAGACCACAGCCCCCGCGCCCGGTGGCGACGACTTCTACTCGCACACCACGGTGACCGCCTACTTCGAGCCCAAGTACCTCTGCATCCTCAACGAGGGTCAGAGCGGCGAGCCGAACTGCAAGTCGAAGAACGGGCCCGTCACGGGCCACTACGAGCTCGACTACACGAACCACCAGGACACGCGCGGGTTCACGAAGACGGCCGAGACGATCCACAACGCCATGGCCTCCACCGGTCTCACCGTCGACCGCGTGTATACGACGGTCGACGAGGACGTGATCCCCGAGTTCTATTACGACGGCACCCCGATCCCGGCCCACCTCCTGCGTCCAACATTCGGCTGGAACGGCACCGGCGCCGACCTGCTTGCCCATTACAACGAGGGACGGGCGCTCATCCTGCACCGTGACCACGGCTGGCACGGCGGCTGGGCGAGCCCGACGCTGCACAACGGCGACGTGCCGTCGATGGTCAATGGCACGCAGCTCCCGGTGGTGTTCGGGGTCGACTGCTCCAGCGCGCAGTTCGACGTGCCCGGCGACCCGAGCTTCGTCGAGCGCCAGGTGATGAAGCCGGACGGCGGCGCGTTCGCCGGCTTCGGCGACACGCGCGTCAGCCCCACATGGCCGAACAACCACATGGCCTACGGATTCTTCGACGCGATGTTCCCCGACGTGGTGCCGAACTTCGGGTCCGGGGACGCGACCACGCGACTCGGCGCCGTTCTGCTCAGCGGCAAGGCGCGGATGGCCGCCAAGGTGGACGGCGATGCCGAGTATCAGGAGCACTTCCTCTACCACCTGCTCGGGGACCCGTCTGCGCAGGCGTGGGTGACCACGCCCAAGGAGATCGACGTCACGAAGATCAACGTCGAGCTGATCCCGATCCCCGTGCCCGGACCCGGCGGCTCGGGCCTCAAGGTGCGCGTGGACATGGGCGACCAGGGAATCGCGACGCCCACGGTCATCACGCTCTATCACCGCGGTGAGCCCGTGGGCCGCGCGCTGGCCGGTCAGGGTGTGGTCGAGATCATCCCCGAGGTGCCGATCGGCCGGGACCAGCTGATGACCGCCTTCGAGCAGGACAAGGCGCTGCCGGCGCAGAAGGCCGTGCAGCCGTGAGGCTGAGGCGTCACACGGCTCGCCGCGCCCGTCAGTTGCGCGTGGTCAGCGAGTCGATGGCGACGGTGATCGCGAGGATCAGCGCGGCGTCCTCGCCAGCCGCGACGTCGACGCCGTAAGACTCACGCACGCGGAACCACTTCTTGGAGATCTTCGCGACGGTGTCGCCGTCGCGCTCGATCTCGTACTCGTGGTCGCCGATACGCCCATGGGCCTTCATGTCGGCGCCGCGCTCGACGTCGATGGCGAAGCGATCCCGGAGCCCGACCAACGCCTTGCGGACGGTCGCCACCCTGTCGCCGTGGCGCTCGATGGCGACCTTGTCGCGGATGCTGAGCTTCCGCTCCTGGATCCGAATCACCTCGTTTCCGGCTGCGTCCTCAAGAACGAACGTCTGCCGGACGCGAAGCGCCTTGCCGTTCACCTTGTAGGTCCGCTCGCCTCGGTCGTCCTCGATCCAGTAGTCATCGCCGATCGACAGCAGCTTCTCGCGCATGTGAAAGCGCTCGCCTTCGGGCTCGTCGCCGCCGCGTCGCAGTAAACCCATCGTCCGAACCAGGGCCTGTGAATCCTGGTCCTACGCGGTACGCGCAGATCCGGAGGTCGCGAGTGAATGCACCACGATGACCGCGAGCGCAAAGATCGCGAGCGACCAGAGCGGATAGGCGGGGATCGAAAGAAGCGCCGCGATCGCGGTCAGGCTGGCCGCGATGATGCCGAACCAGCGGCCATATGCGTTGCCGGCGAAGAGCGAGAATCCGGCGCCGATCTGCATGCATCCGAGGATCAGCGTGACCCAGCCCCAGGTGTTCAGGCCGCTCAGGATGTAGGTCGCGTTCTCGGTGAAGAACTTCGAGTCAGAGATCGCGGCGATGCCGTAGATGATGTTGAGGACGCCGGAGATCGCCAGCAGGATCCCGGCGAACACCCACCAGCCGGTCACCCTGTCGATGTTGCTTGCCCGGGCCGTGTCGCGTGCTGCCATCGTCTACCTCCGCAGGTTGGATTTGCGGGACCAGTAGACAGCGCGGCCGCACTGCGCGCATCATCCGTTCCGGGTGATGCCGCGAATCGGCCGCCTGACGAGCATCCAGCGGGATGGCGGGCCGCCGATCTATGCCGACGCTCTCAGACGAAGAGCTTGGAGAGCTGCTGGACCTGGTCGAGGGCGCCGACAGCGTGGAGCTCAAGCTCACCGTCCCCGAGGCGGACCACCACGCGGCTGCAGGCGTGCTCGGGCTCGATCCCCTCGACGCCCAGATACGCCAGGTCTATTTCTTCGACACACCCGATCTGAGCCTCTCCAAGGCCGGCGTAGTCGCGCGTGCCCGCCGGGTGCAGGGCAGGGGAGACGACTCGGTCGTGAAGCTGCGTCCCGTCGTCCCAGATCAGCTCCCGAAGAAGCTGCGAAAGACCCGAGGCTTTGGGGTCGAGGTGGATGCGATGCCTGGCGGTTACGTCTGCTCGGCGTCCATGAAGGCGCCGGCAAAGGCCGACGTTCGCGCAACGGTGATCGATGCGCGCCCACTGCGCAAGCTGTTCACGAAGGAGCAGCAGGCGTTTTTCACGGAGTACGCAGCCGACGGGATCGACATGGACGACCTCTCGATTCTCGGGCCGATCTTTGTCCTCAAGCTCAAGTTCAAGCCCGAGGACCTGAAGCGCCGCGTGGTGGCCGAGATGTGGCTGTATCCGGACAACTCGCGCATTCTGGAGCTGTCCACGAAGTGCGCCCCGGCGGAGTCATTCCTCGCAGCCGCCGAGATGCGCGCCTTTCTGAGCGGCCGCGGCGTGGACCTGTCCGGCGAGCAGGAGACAAAGACGCGAAAGGCGCTGCAGTTCTTCTCCAAGCGGCTGAGGGCAGGTTGAGGGCGGTCGCAAGCCTCGCGGCGCTCGCCTTCGCGCTCGCCGCCGGCGGATGTGGCAGCGACACCGTCGACGCCGGCAAGGTCGAGGCGGGGATCGAGCAGAGCCTCTCGACGGCTACGGCGAAGGTGTCAAGTGTCTCGTGTCCGGACGACGTCGAGAAGAGGGAGGGAGAGACTTTCACCTGTGACGCGAAGCTCGAGGGCGGCGGCAAGGCAAAGGTGAAGGTCACCCAGGGCAGTAACGCGGGCGACTACACCTACAGCTTCAAGCCGGGCACCGTGGTGCTGACCGACGACGTGCTGGAGCCGGCCCTCGAGACGGATCTGGCCGCGAGCGGCGTGCCCGGCACGAAGGTGGACTGCCCCGCCACGGTGAAGGTGAAGACCGGCGAGGCCTTCACCTGCACGGCCACGGGCTCCGGTGGCCGGCAGAGCCAGCTGACGTTCAGTTTCAGTAGCGACGACGGGACGATCGACGAGTCGTCCGTCAGCCCCGGGTAGGTCAGCTTTCGCTGGCGCGCACGGATTCGGCCATGGCCGCGAGCTTCGGCTCCATCGCGGCCACCGTCTCGGGCGTCAGGAACTCCTCACCGAGCGGGACGCCACCGGCGTCGCGGATCGCGCGCTTCAGATCTCTCGCCCAGACGTGCTCGATGAGCATCAGGCCCGCCGCCCCGCCGGGCTCGAGCGCGGCCCCCATCGCCTCGATCTCTGCGGTGCTCATTCCGAAGGAGCGCTCACCTTCGGCCTGCTCGCCTTCGAGCCTCAGGCCAAGCAACGCACCGACCACCGAGCCCATCGTCTCCTCCTGGTGCTCGAGGACCACCAGCTCATCCGAGTCGGTATCCCGGGCGACGAAGAGCAGGTCGAGCAGCCGAATCGTGCCCTCCCTCTGGAGGTTTGCGAGCTCGTCCGCAATGCGTCCCTCGAAGTTTGCCCCCGGCTCGAAGCCCACCGACATCAGCTGCACTGGACCGATTTGCGCGAGATCGTTCATGCCGGAATTGTCGGAGGCGGGGAGGCCGCTGTAATCACCCCGAACGGGTGAGGTCGGACAGAGTCCCTGGCGAGACGATGGTTTCACTCGCAATCTCGCAATCTCGCGACCAAGGGAGCCTCAATGGCAAATCTCGTGGCAATCGCCTACGACGACATGGATCAAGCCGAACGCGTGATGCGCTCGATCGGGGAGCTCGTCAAAGAGCACTCACTCACGCTCGAGGACGCGGTGATCGTCGAGCACAAGGAAAACGGCAAGCTCAAGCTGCACCAGCCGTCGCTCGCGGGGATCGGCGCGGCAAGCGGTGCCCTCTGGGGCGGCGTGATCGGACTGCTGTTCCTCGTGCCGATATTCGGAATGGCCGTCGGCGCGGCAGCCGGTGCGGCCGGCGGCGCGGCGAGCGACTATGGCGTAGACGACGACTTCGTGAAACAGCTCGGCGAGCAGCTGCCGAAGGGCGGGGCTGCGGTGGTCGTGCTGGTTCAGGAGTCGACGCGTGACAAGGTCGTGCCCGAGCTCTCCCAACACGGCGGCCGGTTGATCCAAAGCTCCCTCTCGAACGACCAAGAGGAGTCCCTCCAGGAGGCGCTCGACAACCGCGGTGCGCTGGCCTGAACCCGACGGACCGAGTCACCTTCGTCGGACACTCCACCGTGCTCGTCGAGCTCGGTGGCGTGCGCCTGCTCACCGACCCCGTACTCCGCCCTGGGTTCGCCCATATCAGACGACATGCCGCGCCGCCGGCACCGGACGTTGCTGAACATGTCGACGCGGTGCTGATTTCACATCTGCATCTCGACCACCTAGACGTGCGGTCACTGCGGCGGCTCGACGGCTCAGTCAGGCTGCTCGTGCCGCCCGGGGCCGGCGCATTTCTGCGCGGCAAGGGATTTCCCCACGTTGAGGAGCTCGCACCCGGCCAGTCACAGGATGTTGGCGGCGTCGTGGTCGTGGCCACGCCTGCGGTTCACGACGGGCGGCGCTGGCCATTCTGGGGTCCGCTTGGCATTCCGATCGGGTTCTTGCTGCGCGGCGCTCGCTCGGTCTACTTCGCGGGGGACACCGATCTGTTCGAGGGCATGGACGGGCTCGAACCCGATCTCGACCTGGCCCTCCTCCCCGTCTGGGGATGGGGCCCAAGGCTTGGCCCGGGCCACCTCACTCCCGAGCGAGCCGCGCGCGCCGCGCAGCTTCTCCGCCCGCGCATGGCGGTACCGATTCACTGGGGGACGTTCTATCCGCGTGGGCGGGGCATGGGAGACCGGCTCACCTCGCCTCCACGCGAATTCGCGGGACACGTGGCGGAGCTCGCTCCCGAGGTCATCGTCCGCGTGCTCGAGCCCGGTGGGTCGCTGGAGCTGACGAGCTAGAAGTCGTCCGCGTCGATCAGATCACGCTCGAGCGCCTGACTGAATGCTTCGACCTGCCAGCTCATCCGATCGAGGTCAAGGCGCTGCACCCATTCCGCAAGGGCCTTGAGAGTTTGCGCGGTCACCCGCCTCAATTCCCTGAGTGCGTCACCTCGCGCGAACGTCTCGTGCCACGTGCCACAGCCGCCGCAGCGCAGGAGCAGCCACCAGCTGTCATCCCCGGCGTTGGTACAGCGGACCACCGAAACGAAGTCTCGCTCGCACTCGAGGCAGAGCTCCAAACCGCTCATCGCTCCCACCTCGCGCCCAAGCCGTGACCGTTGCCAGCGCTAGAGCGGGTGCGGGCCTCCCTCTTCGAGGTCACGTCCGGCTGCACCGAGACCCAGACCCGCCCGTGGTCCGGGTGGTCGAAGGCCACGACATGCGCCTCACACCAGATGAGGCTTCCATCCTTGCGTCGGTTGCGCAGCTCGCAGCGCGCCTCACCGAACCGCTCCAAGTCGACCACGATCTGGCGGACAACGAGCTCGGCCTGGCCGGGTTCGTCCTCCCAGTTGATCTTCCCAACGGGCCGGCCGTCCAGCTCGCCGGGCTCGTAGCCCATCATCTCGGTGAAGCGCTGGTTGGCGTAGACGATCATCGAGTCCGAGGCCCGCATGAGGCACACCCCTTCAGACGCTCGGCGGAGCACCGCCGATTGCAGACGCAGCTCCTCGTCAGCCCGGGCATGCTCAGTCACATCCCGCCAGACCACGACGACCCGCCCGCCGCCGAGCGGGGCGGCGCGTAATTCGGAGGACTGCAGGAGGCGCCGGCGGGCTCCGTCGATTGCCTCGTATGCGTTCTCCTCCCGCCCCCCTGGCACCTCCAGCTCGACGATGTGTCGAAGCCACCGGAAGGCCTGCGAGCCGAGGTAGTCGGGCTGCAGCCCACCGAGGGTCTGGCCGACGGGCTCCTGCCCTCCGAGCCCGAAGTCGCGCCGTGCGGCGTCGTTCATGTGCTCCACACAGAAGTCGGCGACGTTGCCACGCGCGTCGGTGACGGCCGAATAGATGGCGAAGCAATCCGGAAGCGCGTCGGTTGCGCGGCGCAGCAGGCTATTGATTGGAAGTGGCAGATCCACCGGAGCCAGGGGCACCGCGCCCAATACGCACATCCCAGCACCCGGATGCGACTCGATCGCCAGCGTGCCTCCCATCGCCCCGATCCGGTCACGCATGTTGGTGATGCCCGCGCCCTCGTTGCCGTGACCCTGCGGCAGGCCGGCGCCGTTGTCGCGCACCTCGAAGTGGACCGCCTCCGCTTCCGCCTCCCACAACTTGATCACCACGGATCTGGCTCCTTGGGCGTGCTTCGCCGCGTTCTGAAGCGCCTCCCGACAGCAGAAGTACACGGCGCCCTCGATCTCGGGTGCGTACCGGCCCAGGCTCTCGGCGGTCAACGTGGTTGGGATCGCGGACGCCGCGGCCACCTGCGAAACCGCCTCGACTAGACCGCGTTCGAGCAGGATGCTCGGGTAGAGCCCGCTGGCGAGCGAGCGGATATCCGCCATGGCTTCGTTCACGTCCGCGACGAGCTCGTGCAGCCGACGGACACCCTTGTCCGGGTCGTCCGTGACGAGCTCTCCCGCGAGCTCGAGTTCGATTGCAAGCGCAAGCAGCCGCTGCTGCGCGCCGTCGTGCAGGTCTCGCTCGATCCGCCGGCGCTCCTCGTCAGCCGCCGACATGATGCGAGCGCGAGAAGCCTTGAGCTCTCTCAGCGAGGAGCGCAGCTCCGCTTCGAGGCGCTGATTTTGCAGCGCCATCTGCGCAAAGCCTGTCGCCGCCTCGGTCATCACCGGTGCGCCGGCAAGCGCGGGATCATGGATCAGCGCCGCGACGGGCACGCCTCCGCTGCGGATCTCCGTCGTTGCGCGCGTGAGTGAGGGTTCTGGCAGGTCCGCCGGGCGCCCCCGGTCGTCCACCCACTCCCCCGGTTCCCCGGACGTTGGATAAACGATCTCCAGCGAAGGGTCGTCCACCGCCTCCGCGATCACCCCCCTCAGTTCCTGCGCACTGGGTCTACCGAGAGCGCCGCTCAGTTTTCCGAGCGCCCGCGCCGCCCTTGCACGCGACCGCACGAGGCCGATCAGGAACCCAGCCGATACTGCGGGGGTGGCCAGGAGCGCAATCCAACCCAACACCTCGGTGAGCCGTGACCCAGCGTCGGCTTCACGTGCGATCAAGAAGGCGACAGTCGCCACCATTCGCACGACCGCCGCAGCGAGTACGGGCACGAGCTCGACGCGCATCAGACTGCTGCCGTTCAGCAAGCGTCGTAGCAGCTGTAGCGCCACGCAGGCGAAGAGGACGGCGCTCGCAACCTGGGCCACCGGCATGAGTACGGCTCCGACGAAACCGGGCTCGGAGCTCGGCAGCATGAGGGCGTTGCCCGGGCAGTCGGTGCCGCAGCTGGCCCACGGGCTGGGCTCGGGGTACTCGCCGAGAAGCGCCGTTGCGACGTACAGCGACACGACCACGGCCCCGGCCCGGACGAGAAGCCGATCGGCGCTGCTCGCCAGCCGGCCTGAGGGAAATGCGAGCACGAGATAGATCAGCAGCAGTTCGGCCAACCAGACCCAGACCCGGCCGATGCTGTAGAGCACGCCGTCCGAAGACTCGGCAAGCATCGTGGGCGACCACAGCACCGCGGCGAGCACCAGCAGCCAGCCAAAACGACCGTGGGGCTGCCGGTAGACCGCATACAGGCCTGCCGACATCGGGGCGGCGATCACCAGGGCATGCACCGCGGCGCTGAACCCACGCGGCTCGGGTCCGGCGCCGGATGCCGCAATCCACGCTGCGGCGGCGGACAGCGCGACGCCGGCGGCGCCGAGGGCCACCAAGCCCGCAACGGGGGGAGCTACGTTCTGGTCAGCTCCGCTGGCCGACGGGCGTGACGTAGGCCGGATATGTGAGAAGTACGAGTCGCTGGCCATGTCATGCGCTGGCGCGCTATGTCCTTCCTCCCAAGCATCCCTGGCAACAGGGGCCGTCACAACGGACCGATGTCGCGCTGGCGGGCGGGACATTTGTCGGGTCCGGGCTACGTCATTTGACTCATTTGGCTCATGGATCCCGGGGGCGGTAACGTGAACTATCAGCACGCAAGCTCAGCTCCCGGCCGTGAAGCCGGCTCTTCGCCGCACGGGGGCGATTGGCCCGCGGTGGCCATCGCCGCGGTACATCGGCGGCGTACTGCTTCTCGCCGCTGCCTATTACGGCGCCGCAAAGGTCGGCCAGACACTGCGGTACACGGCCTCGGTCTCCGCGATCTGGCCCCCGGCGGGACTCGGGATCGCGGCCCTCTACCTGTGGGGCCTTCGCTGGTGGCCCGGCGTGCTGCTCGGCGAAATCGTCGTAAACGGACAGCTTTTGCTCGACGACAGCTCGTTCCCTATCGGAAGCCTGCTGGGACAGCAGACCGGCAACATGGCCGAGATCATCGTGGGCGCACTGCTCCTGCGTCGGCTGATCGGACCCGGCGCGGCGATGGACCGCGTCGAGCAGGTGGGCGGGATGCTCGTGGCGCTCGGAATCGCCACAGCGATCAGCGCGACGGCGGGCACCGCCTCGATCCTCGCGGGTGGGATCGTGGAGGAGTCAGACGCCGCCGAGTTCTGGCGCACCTGGTGGTTGGGCGACACCTCCGGTGGCTTGGTCGTCCTGCCCCTGTTGCTCGCGTGGGCCCGGGACCCGCTGGGAGCTTGGCGACGCATCCGAACGTGGGAGGGAGCCGCCGTGATCGCGGCGGTGGTAGCGCTAGGCGTGGCCGCAGTCTCAACCGAAGAGCCCATTACATACATGGTCTTTCCCGCGCTGATCTGGGCCGCATTCCGATTCGGATCGCCCGGAGCGACGCTCTCGATCGCGATCACCGCTGCCGTGGCGATCGGCGTAACGGCCCACGACGTGGGCCCCTTCTCCCAGCAGGCGATCGACCACAGGACGCTGAGCACGCAGCTCTACATCGCCGTTGCCGCACTCACCACGCTGTTCCTGAGCGCTGTGGTGAGCGAACGCGAGCGATCGTCGAGGGATCTCGCCGAGGCGCGCAGACACGAGGGCGAACGGGCGGTGGAGGAGCGACGCAGGATCGCGCGCGACCTGCATGACTCGGTCTCCCAGGCCCTGTTCTCGACGGTGCTCCACACCCGCACGGCGCAGAAGGCCGCCGCGGCGGACGGCGTGAGCCCCTCGGGGCGTGTCGCGCAATCCCTGAGCGCAATCGCGGAGCTCACCAAGAGCGTGCAGAGCGAGATGCGCGCGCTCATCTTCGAGTTGCGTCGTGACCCGGTTCACGACGGGCTGGTCTCGGCGCTCTCGCGACATGCCGCGGGGCTGCGGGCTGCCGACGCTCCGACCATAAGAGTTACCGGACCGGCTTTGCGTCTTGCACTCCCCCAGGAGGTGGAGACTCAGCTCTACGGCATTGGACGCGAGGCGCTTGCCAATGTCGTAAGGCACGCCCACGCCACCGCTGCGCTTGTGCGGGTGGAGGCACAGGATGGGCAGGTCCTCGTAGAGGTCCGTGACAACGGGCGGGGCTTCGACTCGAGCGAAGGACATTCCGGCCACTTCGGCCTGGACTCGATGCGAAGCCGTGCGGCCGAGATCGGTGGGCGACTCACGATTGCGAGCAGGCCGGGGTATGGCACCGTCGTCCGGGTCCGGGTCCCGGCGGGGACCAATGGGAGCTGAGGTGGAGCCCACGCGCGACGAGAGCATCGGCGTGCTCATAGTGGACGATCACGATGTCGTGCGGAGAGGCCTGCTTGCGTTTCTCGACAGCGAGGCTGACATCCAGGTCCTCGGCCAGGCCGCAGGAGGCGCGGAGGCGCTCGAGCTGCTCGCGTCGATGGACGCCGAGGGCCACCTGCCCGAGGTGGTCGTCATGGACCTCCAGATGGCTCCGATAGACGGGATCGAGTCCACCCGTCAGATTCGCGCTCTCTACAACGACATCGAGGTCGTGGCCCTGACTTCGTTCGCGGAGGAGGAGCGCGTGCATGCTGCACTCGAGGCAGGGGCGTCGGGTTACCTGCTCAAGGACTCGGATGCCGACGACGTGGCTGCCGCCGTGCGCGCCGCGCACCGCGGCGAACTGAAGCTCGAGCCCGTGATCGCACGGCGACTCATGGCCTCGCTTCGAGAAGAGCGAGCCCTTGACCCGCGCGCCGAGCTAACGTCTCGAGAGCTTGAGGTGCTTCGTCTCGTGGCGACCGGCAAACCCAACAAGCAGATCGCCGCCGAGCTCTCCATCAGCGAGCGAACGGCCAGGACTCACGTATCCGGGATCCTCCGCAAGCTGCACCTGAGCTCACGCACCCAGGCCGCGCTGTGGGCGGTGCGCGAGGGCCTTGTGGACGTGGAGCCCGAGGGGCACTAGCCGCAAGGGGAGGCCTACCTCTCCCCCATGACACCAGCCTGCGCCATTGCGTCCGGGTTGCGATCGGGCTTGGCTACGTCAATGGCCTCGGACCGTTCCGCGCGGCGCCGCGTACTGCCGCTCACGCTGATCACCGTTGGCACCCTCCTGGTCTTCCTGGCGATCTTCGCCCTCTGGGCGAACCGCCAACTCCTGGACACGGATAACTGGACCGAGACGAGCAGCCAGCTGCTCGAGAACGACGAGATCCGCGGCCAGCTGGCGATCTTCCTCGTTGACGAGCTCTACGCAAACGTCGATGTGCAGGCCGAGCTTCAGGAGGCGGCGCCACCGGCGCTGCAGCCGCTGGCCGGCCCGGCCGCCGGCGCGTTGCGCAACCTGGCCGTGCGGGGTACGGACGAGCTGCTGGCGCGTCCTCGGCCACAGGCGGCTTGGGAAGAGGCGAACCGCCGCGCCCACGGGCGCCTTCTGCAGATCGTCGAGGACGGTGGCGGAGGCCCGGTTTCCACCGGCGGTGGGAATGTCACCCTCGACCTCAAGCAGTTGCTCACGCAGATTTCGACGCAACTCGGTGTCGGGGGCCGCGTTGTCGATCAGTTGCCGGAGGATGCGGCGCAGCTCACGGTCCTGAAGTCAGACGAGCTGGAGCTTGCGCAGGACGCCGTGCGCTTCCTGAAGGCGCTCGCGATCATTCTTGTGGTTTTGGGGCTCGGCGTGATGGCGCTCGGTGTTTACCTGGCCCGGAGCTGGCGCCGCGAGGCGCTGAGGGCCTGCGGCATCGGCCTGATCGTCGCGGGGGTCGCCGCGCTCGTCGCCCGCTCCCTGGCGGGAGACGCGGTGGTCGGGCTCGCGAAGACCGCCGCTGTCGAGCCTGCCATCGCGGATACCTGGTCGATTTCGACTTCCCTGCTCGTCGAGGCGGCCACGGCCACCCTCCTCTACGGGATCGTGCTCGTGTTCGCCGCCTGGCTCGCCGGCCCAACCGCCTGGGCCACCGCAACTCGGCGTGGGCTCGCGCCGTTCTTGCGTGAGCCCCGTTTCGCCTACGGGGGCTTCGCCGTCGTCGTCCTGCTGCTGCTGGCGTGGGGACCCACCCCCGCCCTTCGCAAGCCAGTTCTGGCGCTCATCCTGATTGCCCTCCTTGCCCTCGGCGTTGAAGCGCTTCGTCGCCGGACCGCCCGCGAGTTCCCCAACGCGAGCCGGGACGAGGCAATGCGGAGCTTGCGCGGGCGATGGGCGGCGATGCGCTCGCGCGGGGACCGCCCGGCCACGACCAACGGGAGCGACCGGCTATCCGACCTCGAGCGCCTGGCCGCCCTGCACAAGAGCGGCGTGCTGGACGACGCCGAGTTCAACGCTCAGAAGGCGCGGGTGCTCCTATGACCGCCCCGATCGCCATGTCCACCGCGGTCCTGGTGTTCATCGGGATTCCGCTCGCCATCGCGTGGGTCGTGGGCCTGGTCGACATCTTCCGGCATCCCATGCCGACCGGCCAGAGGATCTTCTGGATCGTGATCGTGATCGTGTTCCCGCTCGTCGGGACGCTGGCCTACTTCACGCTGCGAAAGCCGACCGACCAAGAGGTCCGCGCAGCCCACGCCGCCGCCGCCGAGCGCCACCGATAGCTGAGCGACTTCGGAATCATGCGCCGGCACGATGGTGCGCGCCGTCAGTTAACGTCCTCAGGCCACGGCTTCGCCGATACGCGGCGGCCCGCGCTCGGCATCGGCCGCCGCTGATCCCGGCTGTCGCGTCGGGATTCCATTGGTGAAGAACAGCGCCAGCGCGGCGACGATCGCGATGACGGCAAGGGCCCCTCGCAGTGCGCTCAGCCGCGCCTTCGAGTTCTCCTCGACGATCGCGGAAGCCGCTTCCTCAGGCACACCCGCCTCATCGAGTCCGGATTCGAGATCGGCGTCGGACAGGAAGGGGACACCGCTGGCCAGCTTTACGTCCGCCCTGTGGCGGACCTCGGGCGGGACATCCGGGTTCTGCTCGATGCCTGTCATGAGCGTGGCCGTGAGACTGGCGATCAGGACCGACCCTGCCAGCGCGGTTCCCAGTGACGCCCCAAGGTTGGTGGCCGTGTTCTGCACCCCGCCGACCTCAGGGCTGAGTTCATCCGGCACCGCCGACACTGCGACGCTGCCGAGCTGCGAGGCCAGGGCGCCGATCCCCAGGCCGAGCAGCAAGAGCGGCAGGGTGACGATCTCGGCCGAGGCGTCCTCGTCGATCGCGGCGAGCAGTACAACTGTGCCCGCCAACATCGCGACCAGACCAAGTCGCACGACGCGGCGCGGATTGGCGTGCGGGCGATAACGCGGGATCCCGGCCGCGGCGATCAGCAGCGTCACCGAGAGCGGCAGGAGGCGGATCCCGGTGTCGATCGCCGAGAGCCCGAGCGAGACCGACAGGAACAGCGGCACGACGAAGAACGCGCCCGACTGGACGAAATACTGAAAGAAAAAGATCCGCAGGCCGCCGACCAGCTGCGCGTTCTTCAGGAGCGACGGTCGCACGAGGGGCTCGGCGCCGCGCTCCTCGAGCCGGGACTCCCACTCGAAGAACACCCAGAGCAGGAATAGCCCGCCCAGGATCAGCCACAGCACCGCGGACACCCCGAACAGCTCTGGCGCGTCCGCCTTCGGTGCGACCCATCCCCACACGCTCGAACGGAGAACACCGAAGACGGCCATACCGAGGCCGGCGGCCGACAGCACCACACCCAGCAGATCGATCTTCGGCCGCTGCCCCGGCGGCTCGTCCTGGATGCGCCGCGTCAGCAACAGGATTCCGAGCACGATAAGAACCTCGCCCGCAAACACCAACCGCCAGCTCAGATAGGACGTGAACAGTCCGCCGATAAGCGGCCCGACCGCAACGGCCATCGCGCCCGCCGCCATCACGAGCCCATATGCGCGCGGCCGGCCCTCCGCGCCGAAGTTGGCCGCCACGAGCGCAACGATCGCCGGAAGGATCAGCGCCGCGCCGACTCCTTCGAGAAACGACCAACCGACCAGGAGGACCGGCAGCGACGGGGAGATCGCTGTGATGAACGAACCGGTGCCGTAGATCACGCAGCCGATGGCGAACGCGCGCTTGCGCCCGATCAGGGCGCCGACCTTTCCGCCGGTGATCATCAGCGTGGCCATCACCAGCGTGTAGAGGGTGATCGCCGTCTGAATCCCTGTGACGTCGGTGCCAACATCCTCGGCGACCGTCGCTATCGCGACGTTCATCACCGAGGTGTCGAGCGTCATCAGAAACTGGCCGGCGGCGAGGGTGAGCAAGACGAGCGTCGCGCCGGCCTGCGCAGCTGATCCGCCTCCCGTCGCGTTCGCATTCTGTGACATCTCCTATGGGCATCCTTGTTCTGCTGGGTGTGGCGCACAAGGTGGCGGGCACGTCGATCGCGGGGGATGGCCGCTCCCACTGGGAGTGCGCACCCGCGGAACGGTGGTGTCTGCGCCCTTGAGTGACCCGCGGCGCTGGAGCCATGATCGATTGGCGCCGCACGACCGACAAGGAGCCACCATGTGCCGCTGGAACGCCTATTTCGGCCAGCCCGTGCTGATCGACGAACTGCTGTTTCGCACTCAGCACAGCCTCATCGATCAGAGCCTCCACTCGCGCATGGGCGTCGAGACAACGAACGGGGATGGCTTCGGCCTCGGTTGGTACCGCGACGGCAACGGTGGCAGCCCGGCCCGCTATCGCAGCGTCACGCCGGCGTGGAGCGATGCGAACCTGCGTGATCTCGCCGCTCACGTCGAGTCGCCCCTGTTCCTCGCCCACATCCGCGCGACCACGGGTACCCCGGTGCAGCAGACCAACTGCCATCCGTTCCGGCATGGGCGCTGGCTGTTTGTGCACAACGGCGTCATCAGCGGGTTCCACGCCATGCGCCGGGACCTCCTGTACGCGGTCGACGCCTCGCTGTTCGACGGCATCGGCGGCTCCACGGATTCCGAGGCGCTCTTCTACCTCGCGCTGACGTTCGGGCTCGAGGACGACCCGCTCGGTGCCGTCGAGCAGGCCGTTGGCTTCGTCGAGGCCACCGGGCTGGCGCACGGGATCGAGAACCCCGTCCAGATGACACTGGGGTTCTCAGACGGCGAGCGGCTCTACGCGGTGCGCTACTCCACCGAGCACCAATCCCGCACCCTCTTCGTCTCGGAGGATGTCGAGGCCATACGCGCCCTGCACCCCGACAACGTACGGCTGCAGGTCATGACCGCCGAGGATCGCATCGTCGTCTCCGAGCCGGTTTCGGATCTCCCGGGGGCCTGGCGCGAGGTGCCAGAATCCACCGCGCTGATCATCCAGCGCGGGCCCGATGAGCAGCACCCGTTCCGCCCGACCTACGTCCAGCCGGCCACGTCCGCCCCGCCCTCGTAGCTGACGCGCGAACCGAAGCGCACCAGCGCCGGGTGCGACGCGATCTTTCCCGCGACCAATGCCTCGCCCTGGTCGAAGGCCATGGCCCGGTCGACCAGGCCCGGCGGTACGAAGGAAAACACGCTGGCCATGTGGGCGAGATCGGCGACCGAGTTCATGCGCATCAGGACCAGGTTGTCGCACTGCGAGATCACATTCTCGTGGATCTTCTGTGGTCGCTGGGTGACCACAATCAGGTAGAGACCGAACTTCCGACCTTCACCGGCGATCCGGATGGCGTCCTCGGTGGCCAGAGCGGTGAGCGGGTCGGCCGACTCCGCGGGGCACACGTTCTGCGCCTCGTCGATCACGATCGCCACCGGCTCGCGTCGCCCTCGTTCGCGCCATAGGCGCTCCAGGACGGCGCCTGCGGTGAGAGTCTGCTCATCCCGGGTTCCGAGCGAGCCCAGGTCAACCACCAGGCAGCGCGGGCCCGCCGGGCTCACGAGCTCGTCCAACAGCGACTCACCCTCGGGTCCGGGCCATATGCCGAAGCGATCGATCCCGAGGTTGCGCGCACGCAGCTTCAGGTCGTCGGCCGGCGACTCGGCCAGATCCTCGAGACTGCTGATCGATTCGTCCTCGAGCAGCGCCAGGAGTTCTCCGTACTCCGCACGGTCGCCGAGCGGGTCGAGACGAAGTAGACCGGCCTGGTGGACGGGGCTCAGGTCGCGGAAGCGGACCCGTATGGGCTCCGCACCACCGGTGCCGCCTCGCAGCTGCACCGATGCCGCAGCGTCGCGGTAGCGCTCGTCGTCCGCGCACGGCTCGCCGAGACGTACGTAGTCCGAGTTGGGGTCGAGAACGACGACCCGCAGGTTGGTCTCCATCAGCAGGCGCTCGAGCAGTACGCCGAGGGAATAGGTCTTGCCCGAGCCCGATTGGCCACACACAAAGGTGTGGCGGCCGAAGCCGCCGGCATCGAGCCGGAACGGGACGCCGCGAGCGAGCGCGAGCTCGCCCACGTCGAGCTGCGCACGGTCGGGACGCGTGCCCTCGAGCCAGGCGCCCACCTCGTCCGGGGTGGCGCGACGCACCAAGGCGTCGTGGAACGGACGTTCGTCGCCGTGGAGAACGACGCCGACCCCGCCACCAGCGCGGAGGCGGACCTGCCCGAGCATGGCCGGCGCGTCCTGATGCCGGAGCTCGAGCGACAGCAGCTGGCCCAAGCGGGTGGACCCGGCCCCCTCGATCGCCACGTAGCCGCCCGGCTCGAGCTCCAGCCCGTGCAGCGATACCTGGAAGTTGAAGCGCCGGCCGTCCACGGACGTTGCGAGTGGCAGCACGGCCGCCTCGAGCGCTTCGCGCGTCCCGCGATATTCCTCGAGCGAAGCGTTCACGTCGGCCACATCGCGATCCTACGCTCCGTCACACTCCCTTCGGTGTTTGATCTGGCCCTGGACTCGACGTTCGCCGGCTGCCGCATCGAAGCCGTAGCCGGGCGCGGCGGGATGGGTGTCGTCTATCGGGCCACCCAACTCGGGCTGGACCGGGCCGTCGCGCTGAAGCTCGTAGCCCCCGAGCGGGCGGCAGACGCGAACTTCCGCACGCGGTTCGAACGGGAGTCCCGGGTGGCCGCGGCGATCGAACATCCGAACGTCATTCCCGTGTACGGCGCCGGTGAGGAGGACGGACGGCTCTACCTCCTGATGCGCTGGGTGCCGGG
>Ga0126306_10000344_pt1 | contig 20460 bp, 21 predicted proteins | sample Plot27_FD_92592 | JGI IMG/M metagenome (GOLD analysis project Ga0126306, IMG submission 92592) | Serpentine soil microbial communities from UC McLaughlin Reserve, CA, USA - Plot27 | ecosystem: Environmental > Terrestrial > Soil > Grasslands | place: USA: UC McLaughlin Reserve, Lake County... | reverse complement strand
GGATTATCTCCACGTCCAGGAAGTTCCTTGGCACGCCGAGCGCGACCAGTCCGGCCCTGATGCGCGGCGGGTAGCCGGCGTGGTCGGCGCCAAGCACGTCCACGGCCTGCTTGAAACCTCGGTCCCACTTATCGCGGTGGTAGACGAGGTCGGGCACCATGTACGTGTAAGATTCATCGCTCTTGACGAGAACCCGGTCTTTGTCATCACCGAACCTGGAGGCGGCCAGCCACACGGCACCATCACCCTCGTAGGCGTTGCCGCTCTCTACCAGCTCCCGGACGACCTCCGCTACCGCGCCCGATTCGTAGATGCTCGTTTCCTTGAAGAACGTGTCGAAGCGAACGCGAGAGCGCTCAAGGGTCTGCTCTATGTCCTCGACGCACCAACGGATGGCGAACGCGCCGATCTCCTGCAGGGCTTCGTTTCGGGGCATCTTCAGGTAGATGTCTCCATGTTCGTGCGTGAGATCCCGCGCGATCTCGCGCACGTACTCGCCGCGGTAGAGCGTTTCGCGGTCGGGAACGGGCCATTCCCGCTCGTGGAGTTCGGCGTAGCGCGCGGCGACGGACTCACCGAGTAGCCGTACCTGGTTGCCTCCGTCGTTCAGGTAGCACTCCCGCGAGACGATTGCGCCCGCCGCCTCCATGATCCGGCCTAGCGAGTCCCCGTAGGCCGCGTGACGACCGTGAGACACGAGCAATGGTCCCGTCGGGTTAGCGCTAACGAACTCGAGCAATACCGGGTCTCCCGACGGCTCTCGCCTCCCATACCGATCACCCTTGCGGAGCAAAGAGCCAACCTCATCCCACAGCGCCTCGAAAGATAGCCTGAAGTTTACGAACCCAGGTCCTGCAACCTCGGCCTCCCGCACGAACGGGGCGTCCAAGGCCCCCACGAGGTTCTCAGCAACCTCCCTCGGATTCCGACGCAAGACCCTAGCATTGGCGAGGGCCACGTTGGTCGCGAAGTCTCCGTGGGAGGGATCATTCGGCCGCTCGACGTGGATGCCGTCAAGCTCGACCCCGTAAGTCGTCTGCACAGCCTCCCGCACGGCGCTCGCCAGGCGCTCCTCAAAGCTCATTCCTCGCTCCCGAGAAGCTCATCAAGAAGCCGCCGGTTCTCTTCGGCGATGCGTAGGGTCTCCTCCCTGTCGTAATCGAAGCGAACCTCGAAGACGTCCCCCGCCGAAACTTCTTCAGGCAACAACTCACGCGGCACGTCGAAACTCCTGCGTCCGTCAGGGTATTGCAACAGAACGGCCCAACCGTTGTCCTCGAACCTGTCGATCTGCACGCGCATATATGTGTATGTTAGCACTTCAGCATTTCAGCCAGGGCATGGACGTTGCCACTACCCCGATGTGAAGCAGCACCCCTTTTGGCGTTTCGATTCATAAGCGTGGGCCCGGCGATTCGAGGAGAAGCTGACAAGCTGAAGTGCTGAAATGCTGACTAGCTGCTGAGCGAAGCGAAGCTACCAATGATATTTTTCGTTACGGTGTATCTTTGCTGCGCGGTAGAGCTGTTCGAGGAGGACTATCCTGGCGATGGCGTGCGGGAGTGTGATGCTGCCGAAGGACCAGAGTTCGTTGGATCTTCGCGTTACTTCCTGGGAGAGGCCAAAGGGACCTCCGATTATGAAAGTGACGTGACTTCGGCCTGATACGCCGATTTCTTCGAGCTTCTTGGCGAGTAGTTCCGAAGGGTACTGTTTCCCGTTCTCCCTGTCGAGGGAGATCACGTACGCTTCTTGCGGGAGGCGCTGGAGGATACGCTTTGCTTCTGCGGAGAGCACCTCTTCGCGGGAGCGGCGGTTCATGTCTTCCTCGGCGACCTCGATGATGTTTACGGGGAAATAGCGGCGCAGGCGTTTTGCGTATTCTTCCGAGCCTTCGGCGGCCCAGCCTCTCGGTTTTCCGACAGAGACCAGGGTGCAGCGGCGTATCACTCGATGCCGAAGAGCTGTCCCGCCGCGCCCTGCTCGCCGTAATGGTAGGCGTGCTCAGGGACTCGCAGCGGAGCTCCGACGTCGATCCAGGGCGTGGGGTGGCCGGCGATCGCCGCCCTGACCCTGACGCCTCCGTGGCCTGCTTCCCTCAGCGCCCCGCTTACCGTGCCGCAAACTCTGGTCGGCGAGTTGTTGGTCTTCGAGAGGTGGGCGAGGACGAGGTCTTTGAGCCCGTGCGGGGCGAGGGCCACGGCCGCATCGGCCGCCTGCCGGTTCGAGAGGTGACCGCGCCGTGAGGAGATCCGGCGCTTCAGGGTCGCCGAGTAAGGGCCTCGCCTGAGCCAGTCGAGATCGTGGTTCGCCTCGAGGACTACGGCCTCGGCACCGCGCATATTGCGCAACACCTTGATACCAGCATCTCCCAGGTCCGTTGCCATCGCCACGGCGCTACCGTCATGGGCGACCCTTACTCCGTAGGTCATGGAGTCGTGCGGGATCTCGAAGAAGGTTGCCGTGAGGCCGCCGACGATGCAGGGCTCTCCGGGGACCACCGTGTTCACGCCGAGGGACTCGCCGACGCCGGGCGCGGCGAAGACCTCGATGTCGTGCTCGCTCAACACGGACCTGACGCCGCAGGTGTGGTCGGCGTGGCCGTGGGTAAGCAGTATGGCTTTTACGTCGGTAAGGCCCCTGCCGATGCGGGCTAGGAGGTCCTCTATACGTCGTCGCGAGAGGCCGGCGTCTACGAGGAGGCCGACCGATTCCGTCTCCATATATGTCGCGTTGCCCGAGCTTCCGCTCGATAAGACACTCAGCCGCACGGTGGTCCTCTGTCAGGTCAAGTATTTGGTCAGCGGGAACGAGGCCCTCCCAGATCTTAGCACGGCCATCCCAGAGCGACTTGTATTCTACTGTGATGTGCGGTTGGGCTGATCCGAGACGACGCCGTTATCGTAAGATCAGGGTATGGCCGACGGGGGACGACAGTATCTTATACTTGCGGACGAGGATTTGATCTCCCTCGTCGAGGCGGCCGACGCCGAGGCTTTCGCGACGCTCTACGACCGCCACAGCCGGGCGGCGTTCTCCCTGGCCTACCGGATGATGGGAGAGCGTCAAGCGGCCGAGGACCTGGCGCAGGACGCATTCTTGAAGGTCTGGCGGGGTGCGAGCAGCTATCGCGCCGAGCGAGGCAGCGTGCGGACCTGGATCCTCTCCATAGTCCACAATCGCGGTATAGACCAGCTCCGCTCCCATGCGAGCCGGCGCAGGACGCAGGATAAGATCGAAGCCTCGGCACCGCGCTCTCAACCGAGTGAGGCGTTTGCGGAGACCTGGCGGAACTCGCAGCGCGATCAGATCAGGGAGGCTTTGAACACTCTCCCGCCCGAGCAACTCAAGATACTGCAGCTGGCATACTTTTCCGGGTACACGCACGTGGAGATATCCGAACTACTCAGCCTGCCCCTCGGGACGGTCAAGGGCCGGATGCGCTTGGGGCTGAAAAAGATCAGAGACTTCTTCGAGTCGAGAGACGCGGCGGTGCCGAGATGAGCGAGATGAACAACGAACGCTTCGAAGACCTCAAAGACGCTTACGTCCTCGGTGCCTTGCCTGAAGAGGAGAGACAGAGCTTCGAGGATTACCTCGCCGACCACCCTGAGCGGCAGGCCGAGATAGACGAACTCGGCGCCATCGCCGGCCTGCTCGCGTTCTCCCCGCAAGAACAGGAACCGTCGCCTGAGCTCCGCAGCAGGATCATGGACGTGGTCGAGGCTGAACCCCGCAACGTAACACGTCAATCAGTGCGGACACGGATCTCGGACTATCTCGGCTTCAGAAACCTCGCGCTCGGCGCCGCGGTCCTGCTCTTGATCGGGCTGCTGTCGTGGAACGTGCTTTTGCAGGATCAGGTGCAGGATCTGCAAGGGCAAGTCGCGGACGCACAGAGTCAGGTACAAAATCTAGAAGGGCAGCTCGCGGATGCGAGGGACCAGCAGCAGGTCCAGCAAACCCAGACGATCAAGCTCGAGGGATCATGGGCGGATCAGGGCGCAAATGCAGAGGTGGCCTCACTCCAAAAAGACCAGAGCATCCTGGTGGCCAGGAACCTGCCTTCGGTGCCTGAAGACAAGACGTGCCAGATCTGGGTCATAAAGGGCGATGTGCCCAAGCCGAGCGGACTCTTCCAACCCGACGGGAACGGGACGGCTACGCCGATCACGAACTCCATCACGAAGGCTGACGTGATAGCGGTGACTGTCGAGCCGGCCGGGGGCTCGGATCAGCCGACGAGCGATCCCGTTCTGTTGGCCGAATTGTAAGCGGGATGTGGAAGGTTTGGCCCTTCCACATCCCACGCTGGTCAGCATTTCAGCCCGACAGCCATCATCATTCAGCGAGGCTGACTGTGCGCTCTCTTGGAGAGCGGTGGGGGCTCCTTCTGGCCTTCACGCCTCTGTCGCGGAGCGTTTATTTTCTGTGGTCGCGGGTAGTAAGTGTTCAAAGAAGCAAGCCAGGGCAAGGAGAGCCTATGTCTGTAGCCAGAGTAACCGAACTGAGCGCCACATCTGAGACGGGGTTCGAAGACGCCATCCGGCAAGGTGTGGCCCGCGCAACCTCAACGCTACGTGGTGTCGAGGGGGCCTGGATCAAGGACATGAACGTCCTGATCGAGGACGGCAACGTTACGGGCTACAAGGTGAATATGGAGGTGACTTTCGTCCTGGAAGAATCGTAGGGACTTAGGCCAGACACAGGGTTTTGCCCCGGCCCGAAAGCCGGGGCTTTGTTCGTTCTGAAACGATTTGCTTCGCAAATCGCGGCTTCAGGCTCGCCGACCTGTCGCCAGGACCCGGCCAAGCAGGCCGGCGCGCACACATACTCCGTGAACGAAAAGGACTGGAGGGTGCTCCGCGTCGCCATCGACGGTAGGGAGGCCGACGCGATGGTCGAAGCCAAGGGTAAAGAGCACGCCCTCGCGCCGATGGGCGCCGATATCGGGTAACATCGGGGCCTGACATCCCTGAGAAGAGAGCGACATGCATGCAAATCCCGACATTCGAGAGATAAGAGATCTGCTGGACCGCTCGCGTACCGTGGCCGTAGTCGGGCTTTCGGACAGGCCTTTCCGTACGAGCCACGCGATCGCTAGCGCACTGCAGGGTTTCGGCTTCGAGATCTTCCCCGTCAACCCCAACCTCGATGGCCCTGTCCTCGGCGAAGAGCCGTACGATTCTGTCGAGGACATCCCCACGCCGGTCGACATAGTGGACGTATTCCGGCGCAGTGAGAAGGTCATGCCCGTGGCCGAGGACGCGGTGGCAACCGGCGCGAGGGCTCTTTGGATGCAATCCGGCGTAATCAACGAGGAGGCTGCTGCTTACGCCACGGAGCACGGCCTTACCGTCGTCATGGACCGCTGCATAAAGGTCGATTACGCGTCGCTGGTGGGCGTCGGTTAGGCATCAGGCTTCAGGTCAGACGTTTCAGGTACGGGCTTGGGCCGGCCGGTGGTCTGGCCAGTTAGGCGAGTGGTATGATACGAAGTCCGGGTGAATGCCAACGGCTCCGCAGCACGCCACCGTGACCCACGCGGCCTCCTCTAGCAGTGGATTCCCGCTCCCCGCTTTCGCGGGGACAAGCTTCGCGGGAATGACGGGTATGGGATGGCCTCAGCGTGTCAGCAGCCCGAACGTGGTCTCATTCAAACGGACTTGGTATGCAAGGGCTTCGTTTGGGCAATGATTCGCCGTTCATGATGTTTTTCTACGGTACGCTCAAGCGTGGTGAGCGCAACCACGAGCGCTATTGTAGTGGTGCCCTGCGCGTCGAAGAAGCGACGTTGCGCGGCGATCTATACGATATCCCCCTGATGGACTATCCTGCGCTGGTCGTCCCTGAAGAATCCATACAGGCTTTCGGGACCGGCGATCCCGTTAGGGACACCGAGGAGCAGCGGCGGCTCGGACGCGGGGCGATTACATCTCTGGAAGGTCCGTACGTCTTCGGTGAGGTCTTCGCTTTCGACTATCCGGGGTCGCGCCTACCAGCGATCGATCGGCTGGAAGGTTTCGATCCCGCCGACGCGTCGAGCCACTACCGGCGGGTTTTGCTTCCCGTCGAGTCTAGCGAAGGTTCGAGCCTGCTGGCGTGGGCCTATGCGGTCAAGGCATCTTCGGGGATCCACCTGCCAGGAGGGAGATGGCCGCCCTAGCTACGGTCCCCAGGGGCGTCGTCTTCTTCGATGATCTCCTCGCGTATCACTCGGCGTCGGATCTTCGTGCGTCCGCCTTCCCTGAAAGTTTCGGTCTCCTCGGTCTGGCGCGTGGTCGGCGCTTCCCGAGTAGGCTCGTCAGCGGATGACCCTGTGCTACCGAGGAACGGGCTGCCTTCAGACTGGTCGCCTGCGCCCCTGTACTCGGGCACGTCCATGGTGTCTTCTCTTTCAGTGGCTGAGTCCGCGCGTCCTCCGTATTCGGTCTCTGCGGAAGAGCGATCTTCGTACGTTTTGGCGTCGTCGCCGGTGTCATAGTCACGCGGCTGTTCGCTTTCCGCGTACTCGCCGTCGGTGCGCGTGTCCGAGTAGGCACCGTAGCCACTCCCGGTCGTTCTCAGAGGTTCGAGGCCGAAGTGGCTGCGGATACGATCCTCGTAGTCGGGGGTGATGTCCTCGTCATCGTCGAAGCTCGGGGCGTCTTTTACGTGATCCTTCGACTCCGAGACTTCTATGCTCCTCTCATCCTCGTTTACGCGGACGATGTCCATCGGGATAAGGGTAGATTTGAGGCCGAGAAACCCCATCTTGACGCCGATGTATTCCTCGCGGTCCGACTCGTCCACGAAGAGGTCATCGACCTTCCCGATCCTCTCCCCCTGGTTATCGTAGACCTTGTAATCCTCGTACTTCTCCTCCAGCTCCCTCAACCTGTCTTCGCTCGCCACGTTCTCCTCCTGGATAAGCCTGCGACTGTAAATGATCTCGGTACCCGAGACAGGGCAGCCGGTAAACATGGGATGGTGCGGTGAAGCGGCTTGCTAGACTATCCTGAAGGGTAATCTCTCAAGGAGGTGGGAGCGTGGTATCCAGGGAATCTAACGGCGCGAGGATACTATCTCTGGACGTCGGTTCTTCGTCGGTGCGGGCCGAACTCTATGATGAATCAGGCACTGGCATAGACGGTACCGAAGTCAAGCTCGACTACGAGTTCGAGTACACACCAGACGGGGGCGCGACGAAAGACGCCGACGAGCTGCTCGACCTGGTGGTCCGCGCTGTAGACGGCGCACTCTCAGAGGCGGAGGAGGCGGAGATCTCCGGCGTCGCCATGAGCACTTTCTGGCACTCGGTTCTCGGCCTGGACGGAGATGGGTGGCCCACGACCCCGATCCTGACCTGGGCCGACCGCCGCGCGGCAAAATCCGTCCCAGGTCTGCTCGAAAGACTGGACGAGAGGGCCTACCACCGGCGCACGGGTTGCGTGCCCCACTCGAGCTACTGGCCAGCCAAGCTGCTCTGGTCGAGCGAAACAATGCCCGAAGCCTTCGAGAAGACGGAGCGATGGGTCTCCCCCGCCGACTACTTCTACGCCCGTTTCTTCGGGGAGCCTTTTCAGGTGGGCACGTCGATGGCCTCGGGTACTGGCCTCCTCGACCAGAATCGGCTGCAATGGGACCGTGAGACGCTCAAGGTCTTGCCTGTCGAAGAGGCGCAACTCTCCGCCATCTCGGACGAGCCCCGGAGTGGGTTGGTGAGAGAGTGGGCGGACCGGTGGCCGGCCCTGCGGGAGACGCCCTGGGTCCCTGCAGCGGGCGATGGCGCCTGCTCGAACGTCGGGAGCGGGTGCACGGGTAGCGACCGGCTGGCGCTCATGGTGGGCACGAGCGGCGCGATGCGGGTGTTGTGGAAGGCGGAGGCCGTCGAGATACCCGACGGTCCCTGGTGCTACAGATCCGATGCGGAGCGCTACATCATGGGCGGCGCTGTCTCCGACGGTGGAAACCTGATCGAATGGCTGCGCAACACGTTACGCATCCCCGATCCGGAGGAAACAGAGAGACTGCTGTCCGCAATGGAGCCGGATTCCCACGGTCTCACGTTCCTGCCGCTGTTTGCCGGCGAGCGCGGACCGGGGTGGGCGGACCTGGCCAATGGGACCGTATCGGGTCTCTCGATGAGCAGCAAGCCCGTCGAGATCCTACGCGCCGCGATGGAGGCCGTGGCCTTCAGGTTCGCCATCATCGCGGAGATAATCGAGACCGCTTCCTCCGGTGAGAAGGAGGTCGTCGCCAGCGGTGGCGGTCTCCTCAACTCGCCGACGTGGACCAGGATCATGGCCGACACACTAGGCAGGCCTGTAACGCTCTCGGGCGTAAAGGAGGCCTCCAGCAGAGGTGCGGCTCTCATCGCCCTGGAAGCACTCGGAGGGCCCGAGATCGAGACCGCAGAAGTTCCGCTCGGCGAGACCTTCCAACCCGACCCGGGCAGGCACGAAATCTACAGGAAGGCGCTCGAACGCCAGCGCCAGCTGTATGAGGCTGTGCTTGGCGGCTCGTAGGGCTGTCAGCTTATCAGCGCTCTTCGATAGGTACGTAGTCTATGTCGCGGGGGCCTGTGTAGATCTGGCGCGGACGGGCGATCTTGAGTTCGGGGTCCTCTATCATCTCCATCCACTGGGCCATCCAGCCCGAGGTGCGTGGTATCGCGAACATTACGGTGAAGGCGTCGGTCGGGATGCCGAGTGCTTCGTAGATGAGGCCCGAGTAGAAGTCTACGTTCGGATAGAGCTTGCGGCTCGTGAAATATTCGTCGTCGAGGGCGCGCTTTTCGAGTTCGATGGCGATGTCGAGCAGCGGGCTTTCCTTGTTGGTGGCCTCGAGGACCTCGTCGACGTGGCTGCGGATGATCCTGGCCCGCGGATCGTAATTCTTGTACACCCTGTGGCCGAACCCCATGAGACGCTCGTCGCCCTGCTTGACGCCCTCGAGGAAATCGGGAACATTGTCGGTGTTGCCCACGCGCTGGAGCATCCTCAGGACCGCTACGTTGGCCCCGCCGTGCAACGGGCCGTAGAGTCCGGCGCAGCCGGCGGTTATGGCCGAGAAGGGATCGACCCTCGAAGATCCGACGACCCTCACGGCCGCGGCGGAACAGTTCTGCTCGTGGTCTGCGTGCAGGATGAAGAGCACGTCGAGCGCCTTCTCGAGCCGCGGGTCGGGCTCGTACTTGGGCTCGGCCATCTTGAAGAGCATGGAAAGGAAGTTGCCCGCGTACGAGAGGTCGTTGTCGGGGTAGACGTAGGGCAAACCCAGGCTGTGGCGGTAAGAGAAGGCGGCGAGGGTCGGCATCTTGGCTATAAGACGCACCGCCGCAACGTGGCGCTGGTACTCGTCGTCGATGTCCTGGGCCTCGGGGTAGAAGGTCGATAGCGCGCCTACGGAGGCCTGCAACATCCCCATCGGGTTCGCGTCATGGCGGAAGCCATTCATGAAGTTCTTGATGTTCTCGTGCACGTAGGTGTGATGGGTTATCTGGTAGGTCCAATCGTCCAGCTCGTCCTCAGTCGGGAGCTCGCCGTAGTTCAGCAGGTAGGCAACTTCGAGGTAAGACGAATGCTCGCATAGCTGCTCGATGGGGATGCCGCGGTGCTCCAGGATCCCCTTCTCACCATCTATGTAGGTGATGGCGCTCCTGCAACTCGCCGTGTTGGAGTAACCAGGGTCGTAGGTCATCAATCCGAAGTCGTCTTCGTCGACCTTGATCTGCCTGAAGTCCATGGCGCGGACCGTGCCGTCTCTTATCTCGACTTCGTAACTCTCGCCCGTCCGATTGTCGGTGACCGAAAGACTCTCGGCCCCCGTGGCGGTCGTACCCCGGCCGTTACCCGTGCTCTGCGACTCTTCAGTCAACCTTCGCCCCTTTCTCTTGCACGTTGGTTAATTATATATGCTCGTGTCACATATGTGTCCTTGCCAAAGCGCAACATGAGATACGGGTATTATCACGCACTGGGGAGTAAACGGAAAGTAACGTGTGGTTTGCAAAGTGGTTCTTTACCGCACTGCAAGCATTTCAGCTGGTCAGCACTTCGGCACGTCAACTCGTAGAACAAAGAGTTGAGGACGCCCCGCGGGGCGCTGCTTGTACGAAACGAGCCGGACCCGGAAGCTCCGGCCAGGTCGCGTGCTTGTTTGGATACCAGCCCTAGGAGGGATTCTCCAGCTGGAAGGTTGCCTGACAGATCTCAACAGAGAAAGAACACGGGCGGGGCTTGAGTCAGCAACAAAGCGGGGGAGATATGGTGAACGTCCAAAGGCATTTAGAGGCCGCGCCAATAGGCGGGCAACTTTTCGCACATGCTACCTCGAATAGACATCGCACAGCCTTCTGACTGCTCCTTGACACATACGCTACTCGCCTATTGGCGCAAGCTCTTAGTCCAAAGGAGATACAAATGTTGAGGAGTAGGGCCGATGATGAATCCCTGACCGTTTCAGACATCTGCAAAACCTTGGGTAGCGGCAGAACTACATTCTAACGTTATGGAAAAGCAAATCAGGGGTAGCTACGAATCGAGTCCACCAGCGAGTTGCCGGAGTGCCTTCGTGAGGTGTTCGATCCGGTTGTGGGCGACGAGGTCGATCTGTGCCTCCGCACCGCTAGGGTGAAGCGTGCCATCAAATCTTTCGTTGAACCACGTTGCCAGTTGGCGAAGCCCATAGAGTGTGAACGTAAATTCATCAAAGACGATGTTTCCCCGTTCACGGTTTCGCTCCATCCATGCAGGAGCGTCCTCATAGGAGAATACGTCTGTTCCCGAGTGCTCGAAACCAAGGCTCGTTAAGAGACTTCGAGGTGCGTGATTGTCATTGCGTACGTATGCCAAGATCTTCTGAACCCACTTGCCTTCGTGCAGTAGAACCCCGTACACAATCGTGTGAGCTAGCGCAAAACGCACCAGAAGCTCTCCGATTCCCTGTTTCTGGATGGTGACAGTTAGGCCACCCAGTTGCCAATCACTTTCAGCTGAATCTTGCACTACGTAACATAGGCCGACGAATTCGTTCGCGGGCTTCCGACGAACACCGAACAAGTGTCCGCTTTGAGCAAACTCGTTTATCTCGGACACTTTCCGAGGATGGATGTGTGGGTCTTTGCTCGCAAAGTTTCGGTGGAACTCGAATGCATTTTCCGCAGCAGTAGATGGCACCTGGGCGAAAACAAAGGAGTTGGCCAGAGCCGCCATGGATCAACCCTGCTCGACACGAGCAGTGCTTGCCTATTTGTTCCGTAAGCTTTCTGAAAGTTTGTGAGCTACCCACGCGGCAATACCCGGTCTCATAACAGGATGAGGAAGATCCTTACCATGGAGCCACCGATTGAGTCTGGGATGACTCACGCGGAGTTCGTCAGCAAACTCCCTCTCAGATATCCCAAGCAGCTTCTGTCCATCACGAAGAATGGCCAGAAAGTCCGAATCTTTGATGTGTTCTCCTTTTGCAGCATCTGCAGCCTTCTTCTGAGCTGCTTGTAAATGTTGTTCTCTTCCAAGGTTTGTCGTTGTCGTCCCAGGCATTGGTTCAGACATGGATTACCTCCTCTACTCGGCGCCGTTTTCCTCAGCGTTCCGTTGGAGCCGCTCGTACACCTCGCGATTTCCGCCCGTTGCGTATAGAACCTTACGGCGCGAGAGGCTGCCGCCGGCCAGTCCTCTAGCCAGTGGGTCCAGGGAACGCTCGCGCGTTGGGTCGGCCATGGCGCCCGCCTCCTTTAGAGAGGGCGGTACTGACCCCTCCCACCGCGCGTTGTACAACGAACCCAAGTATGGACGGTTACAAGGACTGGCGCAACCTCCGAGAACGCTGTAAAGCGGAAGTCCAACTCTGCAGGTCGCACCATCCGCGCGCTCAAGCGAAGTGGAACCAGTGTGCCAGGTAGCGCAAGTCATCCATTGAGGTGTTGATCATCTGACCCCACTGCGGGTACGGGCACTTCCGTCTTGAGCGTCGCTCTAACGCAGGCTGCGAGCCAGCGCGTCGATATCTAGGTCGTCCGGGTCCACGATTGGAGGTTCGGGAAGGTTCTGCGGCGGCGGATATTTCTGTCCGATGCCGCAGTCGAAGACGACGACCTCCTCGTCGCGACCGACTTCTCCCCTCTCCCGCAGTACGGGGATGGCGGCGAACGCCGCGGCTGACTCGGGGCTGACGTACCCGGCCCCCATGCGTCCTGCGAACGTCTGCATCTCGGAGATGGAGTCTTCGCTCACCGCGATGGCCGCGCCTCCCGACTCTCTCAGGGCGTCCAGGGTCAGGAAGTCGCCGACGGCGGAAGGGACCCTGATGCCGGAGGCGCGGGTGCTGGCGTCCTTCCAGGGTTCTGCGAAACGCTCTCCTCGCTCGAAGGCTCTTACGATGGGCGCGCAGCCCTCGGATTGCACGCTCACCATCCTTGGCCGGTCGGGTCCGAACAGGCCAAGCTCTTCCAGTTCGTCGAAAGCCTTCCACATACCGACGAGGCCCGTGCCGCCGCCTGTCGGGTAGACGATGACGTCCGGTAGGCGCCAGCCGCATTGTTCGGCGAGCTCGAGGCCCATGGTCTTCTTGCCCTCGACGCGATACGGCTCTTTGAGCGTGCTCATGTCGAAGGCACCGATCTTTTCGGCGAGCGCCGTGGAGATCTTGCCGCAGTCGGAGATCAAACCTCGCACCAGTATCAGACGCGCTCCCATCGCGAGTACTTCCTGCTGGTTTACGGGTGTAGCATCCACGGGCGTCAACACCGTAACTCGTGCTCTGGCAGCCGCCCCGTAGGCCGCGAGCGCGCCCGCAGCGTTCCCCGCCGAGGGCGCGACGAACGAGGTCACGCCTAGCTCCACGGCCCGCGAGACCGCTACCGCCATCCCGCGCGCCTTGAACGAGCCTGTGGGGTTGAGGCCCTCGGCCTTGGTGGCGAGACGCGGGACCCCTAGCGCCTCGCCGAGCCGTGGCTGCGCCAGGAGCGGCGTATCGCCCTCGCCCAGGTAGACGATGTGATCCTGGTCCCTCACCGGCAGCACCTCCGCCCAGCGCCACAGGCCGCCGGTGCGACGTTTTGCTAGCGAGTCAACCGTTAGGGTCCTGGCCGCCTTCTCGATGTCGTAACGGGCTAGCAGGGGGCGTCCGTCCGCAGGATCGAGTCCGATCAACTCGCCTGCAGGGTAGGTGTTTCCCGATAGCGCGCCTTCGAGATGCGTCAGCGCAGAAACCACGTCGTCCAAGTCAACACCTCGCGCTCGTCTACACTGCCGCTACTCTACGCGCCTGTCGAACGGAGCGCCACAAAGGCTTCGGAGCAGAGACGCTCAACGAGCATGTGCGGCGGTGATCTCCTCCAGGTACTCCAGCATCTTTTCAACCGGGACCACGTCGCCGTACTTGGCGTCTATGTCGTAGAGGTTCGCCTCGTGGGCGTCGGGGTTGCGGTCGCCAACGGCTTCGCTCGGGACTACGGGGCGGAAGCCGTATTGGAGGGCGTCGACGGCGGTTGCGCGGACGCAGCCCGAGGTGGATGCGCCGGTGATGATGAGGGTGTCGACGCCGGCGGCTGTAAGGAGGCTGGAGAGACCAGTGCCGAAGAAGCCCGAGGCGAAGAGCTTGTTCAAAACGGGCTCAGTCTCCTCGGGGGCTATGCGGGGGTCGATCTCGGCCCAGCGGGTACCGGTCTCGAGGGTGAGGAGCGCGGGAACCTTGTCTATGAAGGCGGCGGCCGTGAGTTTGTCGGATTCGCGGTAGGCGACGGTCGTGAAGACGATCGGGATCTCCGCTCGCCGGGCGGTTGTAAGGAGCTTCTGGATCTCCGATATCGGGCCTTCGAGGTCGCAGGCCAGTGGCGACTGTGGATCCGTAAATCCGAGGGTCATGTCTATAACGACGAGGGCGGGACGGCGGCCGAAACCGCCGCGTCCGCCGAATCCTTCTATGTGCGCCAAGGCGTTACCTCCCGTTGGCCCGCGCCTTGCCGAGCTCGCCCGAGAGCCACTCGTTGAACTTGCGACGGGTCTCGGCGATCCTGCGCCGCTGCTCGTCGAGGGGCGGCAAGTCTCCGTGGTCGAACCCTGGCGGCTCGTCACGACTGGCCTTTATCTCCTCACGCTTCGACTCTGTCGCTCCCATGTCGAGGGAGCCATCGTCACCGATTACGACGCCGTAGACGGTCTCGGCGGTCTCGGGGCTTACGAGGCTCCAGCGGACGTCTTTGGCAACGGCCTCGGGATCGCGCTCCAGCGGGTCTCCGACGCCGCCGGCGCCGGCAGTCTCGAAGATGAGGCGGTCGCCCTCGAAGACGGGCACGTCGCGCACCTTGGCCGGCATATCGACCTCTTCGCCGTTCGCCCTGACGAGCGTCTTCTGCGACGCCGCGCCCGGCTTGCCGCCGTCCACGCCGTAGGGGTAGGTGTGGTGGCGATCGTCCTGGTACGTGATGCGGCCGTCCGCCAAGAAACGGTAGACCTTCTTTATCCCGCAGCCGCCACGGAACTGGCCAGCTCCGCAGGAGTCTTTGCGGGCCGAGTACTCCTCCACGATCATGGGGTAGTAAGTCTCCATGTACTCGGCGGGGACGGCGAGGAACTCGGGCCACCAGGAGTGTCCGTCGAGGCCGTCCTTGCCGGGGATAGCCGGGATCCCGCCGTACAGGATCTCCATGGTCTGGAACGATTCGCCGTCCTCCTTGACGCCCGAGTAGACGAAGTTGGGGCTCGTCCCGTAGGAGCCTGAGACGTTGAAGCCTATGGCCTTTGCGTAGACGGCGCCGAGGACGTCGAACTGCCGCGCCATGACGACGAGGCGGTTGCTCAAGGGCGCCGGCACTTTCGGGCGCAAGACCGTGCCGTCGGGTATGTTTACCTTGATGATGTCCGCGTAGCCGTCGTTGAAGAGGATCGTCGGGTCTACGGCGGAGATCAGGAATACCCCTGCGAACATCTGGAACATCTCTTTGTTGAGGAGGAAGTTGACGGGGCCGGGCACCTGCGCGTCGGTGCCGCTCCAGTCGAAGTGCAAGGTGTCGCCCTCACGCCACATGGCGAGCTTGAGTTTTATGGGACCGTTGCCGAGCCCGTCGTCATCAGTGTAGTCCTCGAACTCGAAACGCTCGCCCTCCGGTATGAGCTGGCGGATCAAGTTTATGATGCTCGTGCGTGTCCGGTCCAGCAGGGCTTCGCACGCCTCGAGGTACGTATCCTTGCCGAAGCGGTCGCAGATGTCTTTTACGCGCTGGGCGCCAGCGGCCGTCCCCGCGGCTATCGCCATGACGTCGGCGCGGGTCTCGCGCGGGGTGCGGGAGTTGTGGCAGAAGAAGCGCAGTACCTCTTCGTTCAGCTTGCCGCCGTCGTAGAGCTTGACAGGCGGCATCCTGATGCCCTCTTCGTAGATGGAGCGGGCGTCGATGGGGATGGAACCCGCCGTAGAGCCGCCGACGTCCATCAGGTTGCCCCACTGCAAGGCGTAGCCGATGTGTTCGTCTTCGTAGAAGATCGGCCGCACCAGCAGGATGTCAGGCAAGTGCGACGTGCTCCCTTCCATCATGTAGGGGTCGTTGAGGGCGATGACGTCGCCATCTTTCAGGTCCTCGACCGTGTAGGGGGAGTTCTCCACGACGGTGTCTACGGGACTACCGAACTGGCCTACGACCATGCGGCCTTTGCGGTCAGCTATGAGGGGGAACTCGTCAGCCTGCTCGCGGATAACCGGGCTAACGGCGGTGGTGACGAGCACCCTGTCCATCTCGTAGCGGATGTTTTTCAGGGCGTTCTCGATTATGTCGAGGGTCACGTTGTCTATATCGTGGTCGCGGACGAAATCCGGCTCGGCTTGCTCGTGCAACACCATCTCTTATGCCTCCTCGATCAGGATGTTCCCGAAGCGGTCGACCGCTCCCGTGTAGCCCGGCTCTACGACCGTCGTGGTGTCGTCCTGTACGACAATAGCGGGACCAGCAACGGCGTTACCGGGTCTGAGCTTTGCGCGGTCGTGGATAGGGGTCTCCGTCCACCCGCCGTCGAAATACACCTGCTCGGTGCGCGTGACCGAGTTCGAGGCATCCTCCCCGGCCCCGTCCTCGCTCTCGAGCAGGCTGACGCCCTTTATGGTGCCTCGTCCGACGACGCGGACGGTGGCGATCTCCAGCGGGGAGTCGGGCAGGTCGAAGTTGTAGCGCTGGCGATGGGCCTCCTCGAACCGACCGCGCAGGAAGGCGCTGTCGCCGTCCCGCAACTCCTCGAGCTCGAAGCCACAGGGGATCTGGATGTTCTGCAGGTAGTAGCGGCAGTCGGCATACAGGTCGAATCGCTTGTTTTCTTCCGAGACCCCTTCGTCCTCGAGCCACTCGTCCGCCTGCGCTATGAGTCCCTCGACCGTCGCCTTGAGTTCCTGCGCCGGGGTCTCCTCAGCGACGCGAAGGTAAGTCTCGGGGAACTCGTTCTGGATGTCTGAGGTAAGGAAGCCGAACGCGCTCATCACGCCAGGGGTCGGGGGAACTATCACGGAGCGGGACCGGATCAAACGCCCCAGAGCGTTCGCGTGCATCGGACCGGCCCCACCGAACGCGACGAGCCCGAAAGTCCTCGGATCATGCCCGCGCTCGACGCTTACGACGCGCAGCGCGGCGTGCATGTTCTCGTTGACGATCTCCAGTATCGCCTCGGCCGCCTCCTCGACGCCCATCCCGAGCCGCTCGGCGATCTTCCCCACTGCCTTCCGTGCGGCGTCCTTGTCCATCTCCAGCGTGCCTCCGAGGGCGACGCCTGGCGGGATGCGATGCAGAACGACGTTCGCATCGGTTACGGTTGGCGCTTCGCCACCGCGCCCGTAGGCCGCAGGCCCCGGGTCGGCGCCGGCGCTCGCGGGGCCGACCTGCAGGGCGCCACTCGCGGAGACGAACGCGATCGAACCGCCCCCGGCGCCGACGCTGTGGACGTCCACGGCGGGAGACTTGAACTGGAAGTACCCGAGCTGGATGTCGCGCCGAACTGGCGTCTCGCCACCCAGACACAGCGAGACGTCGGTAGATGTGCCGCCCATGTCGAAGGTCAGGATGTCGGGGACTCCTATCTCACGGGCGAGGTACGCCGAGCCGGTAACACCGCCAGAAGGCCCGGAGAGGGCTATCTGGATCGGACTTTCGGCCACCGCCTCCGTGCTCATCGCCCCTCCATCGGAACGGACGATGGAGAGCGTACCGCCGAACCGCTTCTCGTCAATGGACCCCTTGAAATTCCTCATGTACAGCATGGTGCGTGGCTGCACCGCAGTGTTCACAACCGTCGTCAGCGTCCGCTCGTACTCTCCGTACTCCTGCCCGATGTCCGCGGAGATGGAGACCGAAAGATCCGGATGCGCCTCGCGCACGATGTCCCTGGCGCGCCGCTCGTGGGCCGGGTTCACATACGAGTTCAGGAAACCGATGGCGAGCGACTCGACACCACGGTCGACCAGCCTGTCTACCGCCTCGCGCACCTCGTCCTCGTCCAGCTCCTCGAGCACCTCACCTCCGGCGGTGATGCGTTCGGAGATGCCGACGGTATCCGTAGGATCGGCGGGGGGATCGGGCTTCTGGAGAGCCATCCAGCCGTAGAGCGGGCCCGGGGTCCAGGCGCGGGCGAGGTGCAGGATCTGCTCGTGCCCCTTTGTCGTAAGCAGGCCGACCCGCGATCCCGTGTTGGTCAGGATCATGTTCGTCACGACGGTCGTGCCGTGGAAAAAAAGATGCAGATCGGGAAAAGAGATCCCAACCTTCTCGCAAACGGCCTCTATACCCTCGACCACCCCCTGTGAAGGATCGTCCGGCGTCGTGAGCACCTTGCCCTCTGTCAGCCCACCGGTCTCCTCGTCGAAGATGATTACGTCGGTGAATGTGCCACCGACGTCCACAGCAACGTTATGTGCCATTCCTGCTCCTTTCTAGGAAAGCTGACAGCTGAATGCTGCCAGCTGTCAGCCTTTTGTTTTGGTTCGGGCCGTTTACTCGTTGGCCCTCTGTGAACGTGGTGCCCGTCGTTGCTACGCTGCGGGTGACGGGTCCTATTCTTGGCTGATGGCCGATAGCTGACGGCTGATAGCTCATACGAAGTTTCCTGCTTTGTGGAGTTGTCCGGGGAGTTCTTTGTCCAGTTGCCCGGCGAGCCAGGTTGCTACTTCGATGAGGCCGTCGAGGTCTATGCCTGTTTGGTAGCCCATGTTGTGGAGGAGGTAGACGAGGTCTTCTGTGGCGATGTTTCCTGTGGCTCGGGGGGCGAAGGGGCAGCCGCCGGTACCGCCTACAGAGGCGTCGAGTACCGCCGCGCCGCTCTCTACGGCCGCTGCGGCGTTGGCTATGCCGGTGTTGCGCGTGTCGTGGAAGTGGCAGCCGACCGTGATGCCGTGGGCCGCTACGCCCTCTACGAGTTTGCGCACCTGGCTCGGGACTCCTACGCCGATGGTGTCTGCCAGTACGATCTCATCCAGTCCCGAAGCCGCTACACTGCCGGCGATCCGGAGTACGTGTTCGGGTTCGACTCTGCCTTCGAAAGGGTCTCCGAAGGCGGCAGAGAGTGTTATGGAGACGCGCACTCCGTCCAGCCTGGCGCGCTCCACGAGGCGTGCGGCGAGCTGGGTCGCGTCGGCGACCGTGGTGTTCTGGTTGCGCTCTGCGAATGTCTCCGTCACGGGGAAGGCGTAGCGCACCTCGTCCACCCCGGCCTCGATGGCCCGCTCGTAGCCTTTCTCGTTTAGGACGAGGCCGGCGTAGCTCGTGCCAGGGGAACGTTTGATGGCAGCCATTACTTCTTCTGCGCCGGCCATCTGAGGGACGCGTTTCGGGTTGACGAAGCTGGCGGCCTCGACGCGCGGGACGCCCGCGGCCGCCAGTTTCTCGCACAGCTGGGCGCGGACCTCTGGGGCGAGGGTCTTGTCCTCGTTCTGGAGGCCGTCGCGGGGGCCAACGTCGACTATCTCTATGCGCATCAGACTATGCCCTGCTCTCGCAGACCGTCGAGGTCGTCTTTGCTCACTCCGAGCAACTCTTCGAATACCTCGTCGTTGTGCTGGCCCAGTTTGGGGCCGGTCCAGCGCACTTCTCCTGGTGTCTCGGAGAGGCGGGGGACGACGTTCTGCATCGGGAACGGGCCGATCTCCGGATCTTCGATGGTGATGATGTTCTGCCGTGCGGCGTATTGTTCGTCGGAGAGCATATCTTCCGCGGTGAACAGCTTGCCGGCGGGGACGCCCCCCTCTTTCATGGCCTCGAGCACCTCCTCGGCGGTCCTCTGCCCAGTCCACTTGGAGATCATGCCGTCAAGCTCCTCCTGGTTTTCGCCGCGGGCTTGGTGCGTGGCGAACCGCTCGCTCTCGGCCCACTCGGGGTGTCCTACGGTCCTGGAGAATCGACCAAACACCGTGTCGGCGTTGGCGCCGATCACGACGTAGTCGCCATCCCTGGTGGGATAGGTGTTCGACGGTGCCACGAAGGGCAGGATGGCCCCGGTGCGGCCCCTTACGTGCCCTGCAAGCACGTACTCCGGTATCGTGCTCTCCATGAGAGCGAGGACGGCCTCGTAGATGGCCACGTCTACTATCTGACCCTTGCCGCCGTTGGTCTCGCGGTTGTAGAGGGCCGTCACGGCGCCCAGAGCCCCGAAGGTCGCGGCGAGCGAGTCGCCGAGGCTGATCCCCACCCGCGGCGGCGGCCGGTCGGGGAACCCGGTCACGTGCCTTATACCGCCCATCGCCTCACCAATGGACCCGAACCCCGCCTGGTCCCGGTACGGCCCCGTCTGCCCGTACCCGGATACGCGAACCATAACGAGGCCGGGATTGATCTCTCTCAAATCCTCGTAACCGAGGCCCCACCGCTCCAGGGTTCCCGGCCTGAAGTTCTCGACGACCACGTCCGCGCTCGCGCTGAGGCGTCGGGCCAACTCCTGCCCCTGCTCCTCCCGCAAATTCAGGGTGACGGACTTCTTGTTGCGGGCGATGATGGGCCACCAGAGGGTACGTCCCTCTTTACGATGCCTGCCCCATACCCGCATGGGATCCCCTTTGCCCGGTGGCTCGACCTTGATGACCTCGGCGCCGAAGTCGGCGAGGAGCTGGCCGCAGAAAGGGCCGGCGAGCAAGCTGCCCATCTCGACCACACGCACGCCTTCGAGGGGACGCGGTCCGTTGGCACCCTCAGCCATTCATGTCCTCCTTCAGGGCTCCTATCACGAAGTCACGCCCTTCGTAGACGTGCTCGCGCATGATGATTTCCGCCCTGTCCGCGTCGCTCTTCTCCAGGGCCTCCAGGATCTGGCGGTGGTAATGGTTGGAGATGACCCGCTCGTGGGGCGTGTACCAGAAGAAGGCCTTGAACATGAGCGGTATCTCGACGGTGCGGTTGATTAGGCGCTCGAGGCGCTTGTTGCGGCTCGCCTCACGATGGTGCCGTGGAACTCTTGGTTGAGCGCGACGAGAGTTCGGATCTCCTCCTCGTGATCCTCGAACCGGCCGGGCAGC